>Ga0335074_10008348_pt1 | contig 14390 bp, 10 predicted proteins | sample Lox_Sample_23_FD_206715 | JGI IMG/M metagenome (GOLD analysis project Ga0335074, IMG submission 206715) | Soil microbial communities from Loxahatchee National Wildlife Refuge, Florida, United States - Lox_Sample_2.3 | ecosystem: Environmental > Terrestrial > Soil > Wetlands | place: USA...
TACATATATCCAGTTGTCTCTTCGTCGACACACGAAGAAGTTCGTTTTAAATGCGCGGTTTAACCGGAAAGGAGCCGACGTTGCCGACGAGATCCGACGAGGCTCGATCGAGCGCTGTTCGCTCGCGAGCCGAAGCAAATTTCAAGAAGGAAGAGCGCGCCAAAGACGGTGCCAAGGCGATGTTGGAATATCAGGCCAACACCCGGGCCGTTCGCGAGAAGACTGAGCGATTGAGAGCGCTGCGGTTGGCGAAGGAAGCGGCCGACAGCAAACCCGCCAGCAAGGCTGCGGCGGGCAAATAATCAAGGCCCCAGGCGGCAGGAGCGTGCAGCAAAGTTATTGGGCGTCGATTGCTAGTGCTGCCTGGCCAACAATCCGTTCAAAACCAGATCAAGGTGAGCGTTGAAATAAGTTTTCAAATCGAGCGGGTGACGGTCGTCGAACATCATCATCCACACGTCGACCAGTGCGATCGGCGCGATGATGACCAAGGGGCAATCGGTCGCCGCCGATCGCCGGATTTCGCCGCGATCAATGCCGCGCTGGATCGCCTGCTTGAGCAATTCCATGCAAGGCCGGTGAATTTCCTCGTGATAGCGGTTGGCAAGCGCCGGAAAGCGCGGCGCCTCGGCAATCAGCATGCGCATCACTTCGCGCCGCCGCCGGTCCTCCACGATGTTCCGGTAGATGAAGCTGAACTGCGCCCGCAGTAGATCGGTGGTCGAGCCTTCATGGCGCTCGAACATGTCCTGCACCGTGTCGAGCGTCCCCTTCATCAGCTCATGCACCATCGAAATGAATAAGTGCTCCTTGTTGTCGAAATAGACGTAGATGGTGCCCTTGGTCACGCCGGCGCGTTCGGCGATCTGATCGAGCGTCGTCGTCGCGTAGCCGTTGCGGGAGAACTCGGAGAACGCAGCCTCGAGGATTTCCTGCGGGCGTTCCGCCTTACGTCGGCGCCGCCCTTCTGTGCGCGTTTCCATGACGTCGGTCATCGCGTCCACCTCGGCTTCCACACGGGCAGCGTCAAGTTATTGACTGACTGGATAGTAAATAACTATTGTGCTTTTGTTAAGGGTGGACCAGTGCGGATTTGGGTGGGGCAGTTTGGGCGGCGCCGTGGCTGGCCGGCCGGCGCGCGGCGGGGCAAGTATTTGGCTCGACTTAACATTTTTCGGCCACGGTCTGCCGGCGCGGCACTGGCACTGCTGCTTCTGGCGGCGTGCGCTGTCGGTCCGGACTTTAAGCCGCCACCGGCGCCGCCGGTGGGCGGCTACACCTCCGACACGCCGCCCGCGGCCACGACCAAGGTCGATGTCCCCGGCGGCGCGGCGCAAAAATTCGTCATGGGCCGCGACATTCCCGCCGAGTGGTGGAAGGTATTCCACTCCAAGGAGATCGACGCGTTGATTGCCGAAGCGTTGCACGCCAATCCGACTTTGCAGGCCGCGCAAGCGGCGCTATGGCAGGCCAAGGAAAATCTGTACGCGGCCGGCGGCAAGCTGCTGCCCAATGCAGACGCCAACGGCTCCTTCACACGTCAGGCGTTTTCGCCGGCGGAATTCGGCCAGCCGGGCAACACCGAGACCTTTAATCTCTACCAGGCCACCGTGAACGTCTCTTACGCGCCCGACGTGTTCGGCGGCCAACGGCGACAGATCGAGGCCAACGCGGCACTTGCCGAATATCAGCGCTTCGAATTGGAAGCGAGTTATCTGACACTGACTGCCAACGTGGTCACGGCGGCAGTCCAGGAAGCCTCGCTGCGCGGGCAGATCGAGGCGACCGAGGACATCATCAAGGCGGAGAGCGATCAGCTCGACGTTGTGCGCAACCAGTTCGAAGTCGGCGCCGCCACCCGCGCCGACGTACTGACGCAGGATTCGGAAGTGGCGACGACACAAGCGACCTTGCCGCCGTTGCAAAAGCAATTGGAACAAGAACACCATGTTCTGTTGGCGTTGATCGGTCGTTTCCCCAACGAACGCCTGCGCGATCGCCTCACGCTGGCGTCGTTCCATCTTCCCACCGCCCTTCCGGTCAGCCTGCCCACGCAACTCGTCGCGCAGCGTCCGGACGTTCGCGCCGCGCAAGCGCAATTGCATCAAGCCAGCGCCCAGATCGGCGTCGCCATCGCCAACAGACTGCCGCAATTCAGTCTCACCGCGGCGTACGGCAACACCGCCCTGACGGCGGCGACGCTGTTCACGCCGGCGTCAGCGATCTGGAGCGTCGCGGCGTCCGGCACGCAGCCGATCTTTCACGGCTTTACGCTTCTGCATCAAGAACGCGCGGCCAGAGCCGCTTATGAGATGGCCGACGCGCAATATCGCAGCACCGTGCTGACTGCCTTCCAGAATGTCGCCGACGTGCTCCGCGCGCTGCAATTGGATGCCGCTACGCTCAAAGCGCAGCAGCGCGCCGTCCGCGCGGCATCCGACACGTTCGATCTGACGCGCGGCCAGTACCGCCTCGGCGCGGTCACTTATGTGATCCTGCTCAACGCCGAGCGCAGCTATCAGCAGACCCGGCTAGCTTTGGTGCAGGCGCAAGCCGCGCGCTACGCCGACACCGCCGCTTTATTCCAGGCGCTGGGCGGCGGCTGGTGGAATCGCGTCGATGTCATACCCGATCCATTCAGCCCCGAGCCACAAATCGTCCAAGCCGCGAGCGACCGCCCGCCGCCGGCAAAAACGGAGCCCAATAAATGACCAAACGAATGGTGATCATGCTCGTGGCGGTCGCCATCGTATTCGGCGGAGTTTTCGGATTCCAGGTGCTGAAGGCGGTTATGATCAAACGGTTCTTTGCCGCCATGGGTTCGCCGCCGCAGACTGTCTCCGCCGCTAAAGCCGGTTACAGCAACTGGCAACCGCGGATCGAGGCGATCGGCTCACTGCGTGCGGTAAAGGGCGCCGATCTGTCGCTGGAAACTTCCGGTGTGGTCGAATCGATCACGTTCAATTCAGGCGACGACGTGAAAAAAGGCGCGCTATTGCTCAAGCTGCGCTCGGCGGACGACGTCGCCAAGCTGCATTCGTTGCAGGCCATGGCCGACTTGAGCGACATCAATTACGAGCGCGACCAGAAACAGTTCAAGATGCAGGCGGTCAGCCAAGCGACGCTCGATACCGACGCCGCCAACCTGAAGAATGCCCAGGCGCAAGTGGCCCAACAGCAGGCGATCATCGACAAGAAGTTCCTGCTCGCGCCGTTTGCCGGCCACCTCGGCATTCGCGCCGTTGATCTGGGTCAATATCTCGGCGCCGGAACGGTCATCGTCACGCTGCAGGCGCTCGATCCAATCTTCGTCGATTTCTTCGTGCCGCAGCAGTCGGTCGATCAGATTCGGCTCAGCCAATCAGTGACGGTGAAAGTAGACGCGTTCAAGGACCAAACCTTCGATGGCGAGATTTCGGCGATCAATCCGAAAGTTGATACCGCAAGCCGCAATGTGCAGGTCCGCGCCACGCTAAAAAATCCGGACCACAAGCTGCTGCCGGGAATGTACGCCACCGTCGACATCGCGACCGGAGCGCCGCACGACTACATCACGCTGCCGCAAACGGCGATCACCTATAATCCCTACGGCGACACCGTCTACGTCGTCGATTCCAAGAACGCCGCCGACGGCAAATCGAAACTAGTCGCGCGCCAGACCTTCGTGACCACCGGCCCGACCCGCGGCGACCAGATCGCGGTGCTAAAGGGAATCAATGACGGCGATTTGATCGTGACCGCCGGCCAGATCAAGCTGCACAACGGATCGACTGTGCTGATCGACAACTCGGTAACCCCGACCGCGGACGCAGCACCCATTCCGATCGATCGCTAGACGAGCCGGTATTCATGAACTTCACCGACATTTTCATTCGCCGTCCGGTCCTCGCCAGCGTCGTCAGCCTGCTGATCCTAGTGCTCGGCATCCGCGCCTATTACGCACTTCCGGTCCTGCAATATCCGCGCACCGAAAACGCGGTGGTGACCGTCACCACGACCTATTACGGCGCCGATCCGGACGTGGTTGCCGGCTTCATCACCACGCCGCTCGAAATCGCCATCGCGCAGGCCTACGGCATCGACTACATGACGTCGACCAGCCAAAGCAACACCAGCACGATCACCGTATATCTGCGGCTCAACTACGACGCCGACAAGGCGCTGACCGAGATCAACACCAAGATCGCCTCGGTGCTCAATCAGCTGCCGACCGGGACGCAGCAGCCGGTGCTGACCGTCAAGATCGGGCAGACCATCGATGCCATGTATATCGGCTTCAACAGCGATACGCTGGCGCCGAACCAGATCACCGACTACCTCACGCGCGTGGTGCAGCCGAAGCTGCAGACCGTGCCGGGCGTACAGACCGCTGAGCTGCTCGGCCAGAAGGTGTTCGCCTTGCGGGCCTGGCTCGACCCGCAAAAGCTCGCGGCCTACGGATTGACCGCAGCGGACGTCAGCCAGGCGCTCGCCGCCAACGACTTCATCTCCGGCATCGGTACCACCAAGGGTCAGATGGTGCAGGTCAATCTGACCGCCTCGACCAGCCTGCATTCAGTCAATGAATTCCGCAATCTGGTCATCAAACAGGTCAACGGCGCGGTGGTGCGTTTGCAGGACGTCGCCAATGTCACGCTCGGCGCCGAAGACTACGAGTCCCAGGTCGGGTTCGACGGCAAGCAGGCCGTCTATATCGGTGTCCAGGTCGCGCCGTCGGCCAATCTCTTGGAGGTGATCCGTGGCGTGCACCGGGTCTTTCCCGAAATCCAGGCGCAGCTGCCGCGCGGACTCAATGGCGAAATCGTCTATGACTCCACTGAATTCGTCAACGCCGCGATCTACGAGGTCATCCGCAGCCTGATCGAGGCTTTGGTCATCGTCACGCTTGTCGTCTTTATGTTTCTTGGCTCAGTGCGCTCGTCGCTCATTCCGACCATCGCTATTCCGCTGTCGCTCGTCGGCACGCTCATCATCCTGCTGGCGCTCGGCTATTCGATCAACCTGCTGACCTTGCTGGCATTAGTGCTGGCAATCGGGCTGGTCGTCGACGACGCCATCATCGTGGTGGAAAACGTCAGCCGCCATCTTGAAGAGGGCGTAGCGCCGGTGCCCGCGGCGATCGCCGCCGCGCGCGAACTTGGCGGCCCGATCATCGCGATGACCGTCGTGTTGGGCGCGGTTTACGTGCCGATCGGCTTCCAGGGCGGCCTTACCGGCGCGCTGTTCGCCGAATTCGCCTTCGCGCTGGTCGGCGCCGTTACCGTGTCCGGCATTGTCGCGCTGACGCTGTCGCCGATGTTGTGCTCGCGGCTGCTCAAAGCGCCCGACCCCGAACATCGCGGTTGGGAGCAAAAGCTCACTTATTTCATCGACCGCGGCTTCGCGCGCCTGCGCGCCGCCTATGAACGGCGGCTGCACAACAGCTTGAACTATCTGCCGGTGACCGTCGTGTTCGCGGTGATCGTGCTGGCCAGCATCTACTTTCTGTTCGCTACCGCCAAGACCGAGCTTGCGCCGCAAGAGGACCAGGGCGTTATCATCACGCAATCCATCGCCGCGCCGAACGCCACGCTCGAACAACGTCTGCTCTATGCCAAGGAAGTGCACCGGATATTCACCCGCTTTCCGGAGACCGAGCACGTCTTCCAACTCAACGTGCCCGGACAATCGATCGCCGGCATGGTGGTGAAGACGTGGGACCAGCGAACGCGGACCACCAACACCTTGCAACCCATGGTGCAACAGGCGTTGAACAAGGTCGCCGGCGTGCGGGTTGTCGCCTTTCAGCCGCCGCCGCTGCCCGGAAGTCTCGGATTGCCTATTCAATTCGTCATCGACACCACTGAACCGTTCGAGCGCTTGAACGGCATCGCGCAAGATTTTCTGCAGAAGGCGCGCGCGAGCGGCATGTTCATCTTCCTCGACTGCGACCTGAAAATCGACAATCCGCAGTCCAACATATCCATAGATCGCGACAAGACCGCGCAACTCGGCTTGAAGATGAGCGATGTCGGCGGCGCGCTCGCCGCCATGCTGGGCGGCGGCTATGTCAACTACTTCAGCATGAGTGGGCGCTCCTACAAGGTGATCCCGCAGGTGCAGCAGCGTTTCCGCCTCAACGCGCGGCAGTTGCTCAATTACTACATCCGCACCGGCGACGGCGCGCTCGTGCCGTTGTCTACTGTCGCCACCGTCTCGACCAAAACTGTGCCGGAATCACTCAATCACTTCCAGCAACTCAACAGCGCGACCATTCAGGGCGTCGCCATGCCCGGCGTCGCTCAAGGCGACGCGCTGGCGTATCTGCAGAACCTGGCGGCGCGCACGCTGCCGCCCGGCTATTCAATCGATTACGGCGGCTTGAGCCGGCAATATGTGCAGGAGACCAGCGGCTTTGCCGGCACTTTCGGCTTTGCGCTGATCATCATCTTCCTGTGCTTGGCGGCGTTGTTCGAAAGCTTCCGCGATCCGGTCATCATCCTGGTGTCGGTGCCGATGTCGATCGCCGGCGCGCTCATCTTCATCAGCATCGGCGTCGGCGGCGAATCGCTCAACATCTACACGGAGGTGGGGCTGGTCACATTGATGGGCCTGATCAGCAAGCACGGTATCCTGATCGTGCAGTTCGCCAACCAATTGCAGACCGAAGGCCATTCCAGGCGCGAAGCGGTGGAGCTCGCCGCCGGAATAAGATTGCGCCCGATCCTGATGACGACGGCCGCCATGGTGCTTGGCGTCGTGCCGCTGGTCACCGCGACCGGCGCTGGCGCCGTGTCACGCTTCCAGATGGGTCTGGTGATCGCGTCGGGGCTCTCCATCGGCACACTGTTCACGCTGTTCGTGGTGCCCGCGGTATACATGCTGCTGGCGACGGATCGGCAACACACTGCCGCTGGGGCCGTCGCCGGCGTTCCGCCGGCGCATGCGGCTCCGGCAGAATGATACAAACGCGCGATGGCTGATTGGGACGCAAGGCAATATCTCAAGTTCGAAGACCAACGCACGCGGCCGCCGCGCGATCTGCTGGCGCAGGTGCCGTTGCAGCGCCCGCGCCTCGTGATCGATCTCGGCTGCGGGCCGGGCAACTCGACCGAGCTTCTGGTCGAGCGTTTTCCCCAATCGGAAGTCATCGGCCTCGACTCGTCCCCCGACATGCTGCGCAAGGCGCGCGAACGGCTGCCCCAATGCGAATTCATTGCGGCGGACATTGCAACCTGGTCGCCGCAGCGGCAAATCGATCTTCTGTTCTCCAACGCGACGTTCCAATGGCTGCCGGATCATCCGCGGCAATTGCGCCGGCTGCTCGATGCCATGCCGGCGGGCGGCGTGCTGGCGGTGCAAATGCCGGACAACACCCATGAGCCGGCCAACGCGCTGCAAGCCGAAGTGGCGGCGAACGGTCCGTGGGCTGCGGACCTGGCGACGGCGGTGCCGCGCGCCGATCTGCTCACGCCTGAAGCCTATTATGATCTGCTCAAGCCGGTTTGCGCGGGGCTCGACATTTGGCACAGCGTCTACAATCACGTGATGGCTAGCCCGCAAGGCATCGTCGAGTGGTTCAAAGGCTCTTCGCTGCAGCCCTATCTGTCGCTGCTCGACGCCGCCATGCGCGAACGATTTCTCGCTGCCTACACGGCAAAGGTCGCCGCCGCATATCGGCCGCGAGTCGACGGCAAAGTATTGTTGAAATTCCCGCGCCTGTTCATCGTGGCGGTGCGATGAGAATTGTTTCGTCCGCTCTGTGTGCCGCCGCGTTGAGCGGCGCGCTCGGCATTACCGGCGCATTCGCGGCCGATGCGGCGTTCCAAGGCTGGCTGCAATCGTTGTGGCCGCGGGCACAAGCGCTCGGCGTGTCGCGCGCTACGTTCGAAGCAGCGACGCGCAATCTCGAGCCCGATCTGTCGCTGCCCGAGCTCGTTGTTCCCGGACGGCCCAAACGAGCGGCCCCGGGTCAGCCCGAATTCGTCCAGACTCCGGCGGACTATCTGAAAGAGACGGCGATCGATCGGTTGGCCGCGCAGGGCCGCAAGCTGTTCGAACGCTACCGTGCGCCGCTTGCCGCAATCGAGCGCCAATTCGGCGTGACGCCGACGGTGTTGTTGGCAATCTTTGGACGCGAGACCGACTATGGCCGCTCCCGGGATACGCACAGTGCGATCCGCGTTCTGGCGACGCAAGCCTATTTCGGCAAGCGCAAGGACAAATTCGGCGAGGAATTCCTGCTCGCGCTCAAAATGCTCAGCGACGGCTACGTCAAGCTTGCCAATATGAAAAGCTCCTGGGCCGGCGCTATGGGTTTGACGCAACTGTTGCCGTCGGACTTTTACAAATATGCCGTCGATTTCGACGGCGACGGCCGCCGCGACATCTGGAACTCGGTGCCGGATGCGCTTGCCTCGACGGCCAAGCAACTCGTCGACAAGGGCTGGCAACGCGACTTGCGCTGGGCCTTTGAAGTGCGAGCGCCGCAAAATGTCGATTGCACGATCGGCATTCCCGAGCACACGCTTGCGCTCGGCGAATGGCTCAAGCGAGGCTTCGTGTCCGCCTATAACCGGGCTATACCGCTGGCTGAGCTTACCGAACCCGCGTCGCTGTTGCAGCCCGCCGGGCTTTACGGCCCGGCGTTCCTCGCCACCAAGAACTATTTCGTCATCAAGGAATATAATTTCTCCGATCTCTATGTCCTGTTCGTTGGCCATCTCAGCGACCGCATGACCGATCCGCGGCCGTTCGAGACGCCATGGGGCAAGGTCGCTCAGCTTCCCACCCGCGATCTCGATCGCATGCAGGAAATCCTTACTGCACGCGGCTATTACCACGACAAGATCGACGGCAAGGCCGGCATGCTAACCCGCGCTGCGCTCGGCGATTATCAAAAGCACAACGGGCTCAAAGTCGACTGCTGGCCGACTGCGGCGTTGCTGGCGCGCATGGAGGCGAAGCGGACGCATTGACAGCTTTCACCGGCAAACCCAAAATCGGGCAAAGCAAAAGGAGGAGACACAATCATGGAAATGTTGCCGAAATTCGGTATTTCGCGCGCCGATATGTTAAAGCGTGTTGCACGCTTTAAGGATCTCAAGGGCTCCGATGGCGGGCTCCCCGACAGCAAGTCGCCGCACTGCGAGCGCACTCTCTATAATGTCATCGGCTTTCAGCCGCCGCGTGACGAAGGTGGGGCGGTCACCTCGCCGGTCGGCGACGACGCCTCGCGCCTCGCCGCCATCCCGATTTCAGAGGGCTTCAACCTCGGCTATTGCCGCGCCAAGCCCGGCAAAGGTCCGATGATGCACAATCACGATACCAACGAGACGTTCATTCCGATGACCGGCATCTGGCGTTGCTCGTGGGAAAACGAGAAGGGCCAGGTCGAAACCGTCGATCTCAACCCGCTCGACGTAATCTCCTTTCCGCCGGGCGCGATCCGTCGTTTTGAAAACGTGAAGGCGGCGGACAATGGTGACGATGCGATCCTGATGTTCGTCATCGGCGGTGACGGCCCGAAGGCCGAATTTACCGAGAGTGCGATGCAGGAGCTCGCCGAGCTCGGCGTCTGGCCGCAGAAGTAGGCGAGCCGCCCGCGCCTGACGCGCTTAATCAATCGTCGCCCGGAACGGCAAGCGGCAACCTGTCGTCGTCCTCGCCAGAATAGCTCAGCACGCGCCGCCGCGCGCTTTGCTTGATCGAGCCGGTGATGCCCGGGTCGCCGTAATGCCGCGCGGCGTAGTGCGCCCGCGCGCGCTCGGCGGCGACCTCGCCCGAAATCGCGGCCGGCTCGCAGATGCGCCGGCCGCTCCGGCGCCGCATCAGGTCGACGTGAATGTGGTTGTAATGATAGATGTTGGCTCCGGGCGCGAGCACGGTGGTGAATTCATTGCAGGCCGCCAATTGCACGTCGTGGAGAAAGCCCTGCTCCTCGGGCGTGCCGCGCCAGCCGTATTGCACGCTGATCATGCGGCCGTCGGCGAGCGTGAAATCGGCAATGTCGAGCGCATTGCCGAAGGCATGCTCGGAAATGTGTGCGGTCGGATCACCGTTCATGCCGCGACACGAATAGGCGGAGATTTGTTTGATTTCGACGACCGGCTGGTGGAACCAGCGCATGGCCGCCGGTTGCACCGCTTCGGTGACCCATTGGTCGAGTGCGGAAACGATCGGGCAGGCGAGCGTTGCCGCCGGTTTGACTTCGACCGGGCCGGCGGCCGCGGTCACCGTCGGGGCGCGCGGCCAGCCGAGCGGTACATGCTCTTGCATTCCGGGCGACACCGATTGCGCGCGCGGGGTGTAGGCCGGCGGGTAAGCCGGCGCATAGGTTGCGCTTGGGGGCGCGCCGCCGTAGGGCCGCGGCGGCTCGGGCTGGAAGGCTGCGTCGTCCTCCTGTGGCTCCGGGACGCCCGGCGCATAGAGCGACATTGGCCGGCCGGCATCCTGCGCGGTGCCTGCTCGTAGACCGGACGGCAAAGGAGCGGCGTGCACCGGCACCGTTTGCGGCGGGCCATATTGCGGAGCGCCGTATTGCGGCGGAGCGTCTGGTGGTGGCAGCGCGTTCACCGGCCAGTGTTGCGGCAAAGAACCATCCGGGATCGCGCCTGGCGGACGCAGCGGTTCGTCGTCATAGCCGAGCGGACCACTTTCACCCAGCGCCGATACGCGCAGCGGAAAGTCCGCGCCGCAAATGCCCGGGCCATTGATCGCGGCGATGCGCACGCGCTCCGGGCCGTCTTTCACCGCGCCGGAATTCAGGCAGGCGACTTCGGCGTCGTGACGCCACGCCTCGCGCACGCCGACGTTAAAGTAATGGCTGCAGCCGGCGAGCGCGATCAACGCCGCAACGAGGACTGAGCCGAACAGCGACCACTGAGCGCCGCGCGACATGCGCGGAGAATGCGAGGATTTCCGTTAATGACTGTTCAATGATGTTGCGCTTTCGCGCGCAGGCGCTCGTTAACCATGATGCCGCGGCGGCCTGCTCTTGATCCGGCGGCGGCTTTCCGGCGACATCGGCAAGACGAAGGGGGGAGGAGGATGGAAGGCAAGGCGCGGTTCATATTCCCAATAATCGCTACCGGAGTGGTGGTATTCGTTGCCAGCGCTGCCGTGACCTATGTGAATATCGGTCCTCGCGCCGATTTCGTACGGCGCTGGCTGACCGCCTACAGCATCGGTTGGCCGGTCGCTGCGGTGACCGGCTACATCGCCTTGCCGTTGGTTCGACGCGTCACGGCGCGCCTCGTCGAATTGATCGAGAACAAGCGGACTTGATTTTGCCGCGGGTTTTTGTAATTCGGCCGCCGTGCCCGGACGCAAAACTGGGTTCCACTTTTACTTGACACGCTCGAGGATGGCGGAGTTATTCCGCCGCGCTGCGCAGCGCCGCCAGCGGATCATAATTGAGGATCGGCGCCAGCCATTTCTCCGCCTGCGGCAGCGTCCAGTTCTTGCGCTTGGCGTAATGCTCGACTTGGTCGCGCTCGATTTTTCCGACGCCAAAATAAAAGCTTTCGGGATGACTAAAGTAGAGGCCGCACACGGAAGCTGCCGGCCACATGGCGAAGCTTTCGGTCAGCCGCACGCCGATTTGCCGTTCGCCGTCGAGGAGATCGAATATCACCGCCTTCTCGCTGTGATCGGGCTGCGCCGGATAGCCCGGCGCGGGACGAATGCCGCGATATTTCCCCGCGATCAGATCATGGCTGCCGAGCGCCTCGTCGGGCGCGTAGCACCAAAATTCTTTGCGCACGCGCTGATGTAGATGCTCGGCGAGCGCTTCGGCGAGTCGATCGGCCAGCGCCTTGGCCATGATCGCGGAATAATCGTCGTTGGCTTGCTTGAATCGCTCCGCTACCGCTTGTTCGCCGAGCCCTGCGGTTACGGTGAAAGCGCCGATGTAATCGGCAAGTCCGCTCGCCCGCGGCGCCACGAAATCGGCGAGCGCGACATTGGCGCGGCCCTCGCGGCGAGGCAATTGCTGGCGTAGCGTATGCAGCACGGCGAGCGGTGCGGCGCGCGCCTCGTCGGCGAAAACGAAAATGTCATCGCCTTCGGAATTGGCCGGCCAAAAGCCGAGCACGGCGCTGGCGCGGAACCAGCGTTCGGTGGCGATGCGGGCCAACATCTCCTGCGCATCGGCGAACAGGCCGCGCGCCGCCTTGCCAAGTTTCGGGTCGTCGAGGATCGCCGGGAATTTGCCGTTGAGCTCCCAGGTGGCGAAGAACGGCGTCCAATCGACGTAATCGATGAATGCTGAGATCGGAATGTCGCCGAGCCGCCGCCGGCCGAGAAATTGCGGCGCGGGCGGCCGGTAATTGCCCGACCAATTGAGTCTGAGCGCGTTGGCGCGGGCGTCGGCCAGCGCCAGCCGACGTTTGGCTTCGTCACCGCGCGCGTGCGCCGCGGCGATGCGGGCATATTCGGCGCGCAGTTCGTTGACGGTGTGCGGCCGCGTCTGCGGCGAAAGCAGCGAGGACACCACGCCGACGGCGCGGCTGGCGTCGTTGACGTAGACCGTTTGCCCGCATCGGTAATTCGGATGAATCTTCACTGCCGTATGAACGCGGCTCGTCGTCGCGCCGCCGATCAACAGCGGCAGGTCGAATCCCTGCCGCTCCATTTCGGCCGCGACGTGGCACATCTCGTCGAGCGACGGCGTGATCAGGCCGGAGAGGCCGACAATATCCGCTTGCTCGGCGGTCGCGGTCTGCAGGATTTTCTCCGCCGGCACCATCACGCCGAGGTCGATGACCTCGTAATTGTTGCAAGCGAGCACGACGCCGACGATGTTCTTGCCTATGTCGTGCACGTCGCCCTTGACGGTGGCGAGCACAATCTTGCCGTTCGACGACGAATGCTGGCGGCCGTCTCGTTGCTGCTCCATGTAGGGCAGCAGATGGGCAACAGCCTGCTTCATCACCCGCGCCGATTTGACCACCTGCGGCAGGAACATCCGGCCCGAGCCGAATAGATCGCCGACCACGTTCATGCCGTCCATCAACGGGCCTTCGATCACGGCGAGCGGGCGCGGCGCTTTGAGGCGCGCCTCTTCGACATCATTCGCGATGAAGTCGGTAATGCCGTGGACTAGCGCGTGCGACAGCCGTCGCTCCACCGGCCATTCCCGCCAGGACAGATCGGCTTCTTTCTTTTCCTTGCCGTGGCCGCGGTGGCGTTCGGCAAGCGCCAACAATCGCTCGGCGGCGTCGGCGCGGCGATTGAGCACGACATCTTCGCAAGCCTCGCGCAAGTCCGCGTCGAGATCGTCATAAACCGCGATCTGGCCGGCATTGACGATGCCGATATCCATGCCGGCGGCGATCGCGTGATAGAGGAAAACCGAATGCATCGACTCGCGCATGCGCTCGTTGCCGCGGAACGAGAAAGACAGATTCGACACGCCCCCGGAAACGTGCGCGTGCGGCAGGTTTTTCCTGATCCAGCGGGCGGCCTCGATGAAGGCTGTCGCGTAGGCGTTGTGTTCCTCCATGCCCGTCGCCACAGCAAAGATGTTCGGATCGAAGATGATGTCCTGCGGCGGAAAGCTGACGCGGTTGACCAAAATGTCGTAGGCGCGCGCGGCGATCGCCGTCTTGCGCTCGAAGGTATCGGCTTGGCCCTTGTCGTCGAACGCCATCACCACGACGGCTGCGCCGTAACGGCGCACCAGCCGCGCCTGGCTGATAAAGGCGTCTTCGCCCTCCTTGAGCGAGATTGAATTCACCACCGCTTTGCCTTGCACGCATTTCAACCCGGCCTCGATCACCGAGAATTTCGAGGAATCGATCATCAGCGGAACGCGCGCGATGTCCGGTTCGGCGGCAATCAGATTGAGGAATGTGGCCATCGCCTTTTCGGAATCGAGCAGGCCTTCGTCCATATTGACGTCGAGGATTTGCGCGCCGTTTTCCACCTGCTCGCGCGCGACCGCGAGCGCTGCGGCGTAATCGCCGGCGGTGATGAGCTTGCGGAAACGGGCCGAGCCGGTGACGTTGGTGCGTTCGCCGACGTTGACGAACGGAATCGCCTCGGTCAGCGTGAAGGCTTCGAGTCCGGAGAGCCGCAACAGCGGCGCGACGCGCGCAATCCGGTGCGGCTTTTTGCCGGCCACGGCGGCGGCGATAGCACGGATGTGGTCCGGCGTGGTGCCGCAGCAGCCGCCGACGATGTTGACCAGGCCGGACGCGGCGAGTTCGCCGATCAGGTCGGCCATGATCGCGGGGCTTTCATCGTAATGGCCGAATTCGTTCGGTAGGCCGGCGTTGGGATAGGCGCAAATGAGCGTATCGGCGACGCGCGCCAGCTCGGCGATGTGCGCGCGCATCTGCTGCGCACCGAGCGCGCAATTCAACCCGATCGACAGCGGCGCGGCATGTGCGACGGAATTCCAGAACGCC
>Ga0335074_10008349_pt1 | contig 14389 bp, 21 predicted proteins | sample Lox_Sample_23_FD_206715 | JGI IMG/M metagenome (GOLD analysis project Ga0335074, IMG submission 206715) | Soil microbial communities from Loxahatchee National Wildlife Refuge, Florida, United States - Lox_Sample_2.3 | ecosystem: Environmental > Terrestrial > Soil > Wetlands | place: USA...
TATGTCAACGAGCGCTTGACCGGCATCGAGCCGAGCCCCGGCGAGATCGCGTCGTATTGGAACGAGTCGCGCGAATACAAGGCGTTTCCCGAGTTCTACGCCTGGGCGCAAAGCCAGGCGGGCGCCGGCCGGGCCGGCCGCACGCGCTGGATGTGCACCAGCCCGGTCGCGTACAAGGGCCATGCCGCGCTCGCCGCCGACATCGCCAATCTCAAGACGGCGACGGCGGGGCTCGACATCGTCGAGGCGTTCATGCCGGCGGTGTCGCCCGCAAACCTCGTCAACTGGAACCGCAACCTCTTCTACAAGACCGAGGGGGAGTATCTTTACGCGGTCGCCGATGCGCTGCGTGAGGAATACCAGGCGGTTATCGATGCGGGCCTCATCCTGCAGATCGACGACCCGCTGCTCTCCTCGTATTACGTCATGCACCCTGAGGTAAGCCTCGCCGGCTGGCGCGACTGGGCCGGCACCCGCGTCGCCGCGCTCAACCATGCGCTCAAGGGCCTGCCGCAGGACCGCATCCGCTACCACACCTGCTACAGCATCAATTGATGCGACGGGATTTTGAAGGCTTATCAGCGATTATCAGCGGCTAACGAAGCGACACAAAACTTCTTGTAAACTACGCATTTTGGCGTATCTTAGGTTAGCGCGGCTTAAGGCTATTAAGGCGATAGCCTGTTAGCCCGTGTTAGCCGAGGAGCTGGCCGAGATGCCCAGGGAACAGACCGGACTGACGAGCCACAAGCCGCTCAAGGACAGCACCGTTAAGGCGCTGCGGGCGGCCCCGCCCGGCAAGCGGCTGACGATCTGGGACACGATGTTTCCGGGCATGTGCGTCCGCGTCACCGACAAGGGCGCCCGGACGTTCTACGCGGTGAAGCGCCGCGAGGGGACGGAGGGCTCGAACCCGGACTGGGTCAAGCTCGGCGCGTACCCGCAGTTGACGCTTGCTGAGGCGCGCAACAAGGCGCGCGAGGCGATGCTGGCGCTCGGGGACGCGATTACCGGGCGGAGCGGCGGGCAGCGGCTCGCGCTGCCGTCGAGGCCTCGCGCCAGACCTTCGAGAAGGTGGCGGACGAATACCTCGCCCACCTGGCGGCGAGCGATGGTGCTCCGCGCGAATCCTCGATGCGCATGTACCGCACGCACGTCAAGCACGCGCTGGCGCCGCTGGCGACGATCCCGGTTGCCGAGATAACCCGGCGCGATGTCGTGTCCGCGCTAGAGACCGCCAAGAGGGAGCGGGGCGCGGCAACCGCCCGCGGCGCCAAGGCGCTGCTCGGCGCGATCCTGGAGCGCGCGGCGCACCGCGAGCTCATCGCCATCAACCCCGCCGCCGGCATCTCCGCGAAGCTGCTGTTCGGCAAGGCGGCACCGCCTCGCGACCGGCTGCTGACCGATGCCGAGGCGTCAGCAGTGTGGGCCGCGGCGGGCTCCGTCGACGGGCCGTTCGCCACCATCTACCGCCTGCTGATGTTGCTTGGCCTGCGGCTAAACGAGGTCGCCGGCATGCGGTGGGACGAGCTGCAGCTCGATCCCGAGGCAGGCACCGGCACGTTCATGTTCAAGGCCGAGCGCGCCAAGAACGGCATGCCTCAGTTAGTGACGCTGCCGCCCCGCGCGGTCGCGCTGCTGACCGCGACCCCGCGGCAGGTCGGGCCGTTCGTCTTCTCGACGACGGGCGGCAGGCGCCCGGTCTCGTCGTTCTCGGACGCCAAGGAGCGGCTCGATCGCGCCATCGCCAAATCCGGCACCGAAGTTGCGCCGTTCCACGTCCACGACTTCCGAAAGTTCGTCCGATCGGGCCTATCGGCCCTGGGCGTTCGCAACGAGGTCGCCGAGGCGATCCTCGGGCACCGGCGCCGCGGGATCGAGGGCACTTACGATCGGTATGAGTGGCGCGACGAGAAGGCCGAGGCGTTGCGCCGTTGGGAAGCGCGGCTGGTGTCGATCGTCGAGCCGCCGCCGCCCGATGACAACGTGGTGCCGCTGCCGACGAGGGGGCGCGCATGAGCGAGCTGATGACGCGCGACGACTACATTGCTCTCTTGGCCTCAAAATATGACGTGGCGCACGGAGAGATAGTAGAAGCCGTCGATGCCGCGCTAGCGTCCAACCATGTCAGGCGGTGGGGTTGGCTCAGTGAGGGCACTATCGCCACAGCTTGGGAAAACGGCGAGAAGCCGTCGCCGGGACCGTATGAACTGCGATACCGGCCACATTGGCTGGAACGCAACACGTATGAACTCATCAAATATTCGACGCATGATCTCGACCTAAAGACCCGTGAAGCTCGCAAAAATTGGCGCACGGTAAAAAAGAGACGCGCGCCTTCGCGGTCCGTAGAAGAAGGCTTAGCGATCGTTCGCCCCGAGGCCGAGAGGCGGCGCGCCGCCGGAAAGCCATTGACGACCGGCGTACGTCCATCGCTGCGGAGGCTGGGATTTCATGACCAGGAAATTTCCAAAGTAATAAATGTACTGCAAAACGAAGGTCTGGTGAGGAAAAGGGCGGAAGGACGCCCAATAAAAACAACCACTTAAAAAGTCGCGTACGCGACTTAAAATCGCGCCTACTGCAACATCTGCACCGCCGCTAAGCCGCGATAAGCTACGTCCTGCCAACTCGATCGGCAGGAGTAAAATAAATGTCAGACGATTTCTTGGTCGGCCGCGCCGACATGAAGAAGTATGGGTTTATCAATACGGCGACGGGTGAGCCCTATTCTTATCTCGCCATGCGCCAGATGACTGAGCGTGGCGAATGGCCTCGCGGCGTCTGGGTGAGCCGAAACCGCCATGCTTGGTGGTACTCCGAGCTTCGCGCTCGTTTCGATAACCTGCCTCGCGAACGGCCGCGCCCGTTGCGGGATGCCGTGGATGCGAATGCATCGCCGCGTATCCGGCGGCGTGCGCCGGCGGCGGCGTGAAGCACAAGGAAGGGCCGGCGCCTGATCTCGCCGGCCCTTTAGTGATGGACGGAAGCAAATCAACTCCAAAACGACGCGCAGCGGCAAACTGCACGGCGCTCTGTCAATATACGACACCGGGCCGGCAAGTCGCAGCGCGCATCCGAAAAACCTTTACGACGAAGGATGCCGAGATGACCGACACGGAACGACGCGCAAGTCTCGAATTGTACTTGTGCCGTATGCGCGAGCTGATCCGTCGCCTGCAGAGCGACGAGGCAGAAGAGAGGGCTGCGGCGAACCGATTGTGCGAGCGATGCGAGCGCGCGGCGAACTTTAGCGATGCGTTGATGGCCCTGCCGAGCGACCTGTTTTACTCGGAGGCCGCCCGATGAGCGCGAAGTACGATTCCCGCGACGAGCAAGATATTGAAAGACGCGTGGCCGAAGGCTGCATCGCCAGCTCTGAATTCCTGCGCCGCGTCGCCCCGATCCGGTGCGCCGAGTTGTTCCTCGAATCGCCCGAATTGATCAAAATCATCCATTGGTGCTTTGACTATTTCAAGGAATACGGCAGGGCACCGCGCAGAGATATCGCGTCCATATATATGCGCGAATTGCAGGCGGGCAAGCTGGAGAAGTCCGAAGCCGAATACATAGAGCGCATCCTTTCTCGCATCTCCGACGAGTACGAGCGGGGGGAAGAAATCAACGTTGATTACCTGTTCGACCGGGCCGTCGATTACTTCAACCGTCGCGCCTTCACGCACGCGGCCGAGGAGGCGGTCGACGCCGTAGACCGCGGCGACGACATGTCGCGCGCCCTCATCGGCATAGCGAAGGCCATACGGCCAGTCGTCAAGACGGACCCGCCCGAGCCGATCGACGAGTTCCGGGAGGCAGCGGCCGAAGCAGTCGAGGCGGCCGCCTCCGGCGACATGTCGCGCGCCCGCATCGCGGCGTGGCGTGCCGCATCGGTCGGCTCGCCGATCGATCGACTGCCCGACCCGTTCGGCGATCCGGAGCCGCCGTCTTTCGACCTGTCGATGCTGCCAGCCGTTTTGCGCCGCTTCGCGCAGCGGCAGGCGCAGTCGATCGGCGTCGAAGCCTCGTCAGTCGCATGGGCGGCGATCGCCGCGTGCTCTGGTGCGCTCGACGGCTCGCTGCGCCTTCAGATGAAGCGCCTCGATCCCGGCTTCACCGTTCCGGTGGGTATTTGGTTACTGCTCGTCGGCGACCCGTCGTCCCGCAAGTCGCCGGTGTTGAAGGTGGCATTCGACCCGATCCGGCACCTGCAATCCGAAAAGCACAAAGAATGGGTCGAAGCCAAACGGGATTGGGACAGAGAGGATGAAGGCACGCGAGGTCCGGAACCCCGCCACGTACAATTCATCACCCACGATCCGACGCCCGAGGGCCTGCGGGATCTGCTCGCGATGCAAGACAGGGGAATCACCGCCCTGAACGACGAGTGGGCGCGTTTCATCGGCGCGATGGGCAGGTACAGCGGCGGGCGCGATGCCGGCGCGGCCGATCGCGCGTTCTTCAACACTGCGTTCGACGGCGGCGAGTTCTCCGCCAACCGGGCCGGACGAAAAGGCGGCGAGCACATCTACGTCGCCAATCTCCAGATCTCCGTCGTCGGCGGGGTCCAGCCCGACGTGCTGCGTCAGTTCAACCAAAACCGAGCGCTGTTGGCCGACGGCTTGCTGCAGCGCTCGATCCCGATTCTGATGGGAAAACCTCGGCTCGGCGAAGCCGTTGGAACGAGGCCCGCGGTGCGCGAATACGAGCGACTCATCCAGCGGCTGGCGGCGGTGCCGGGCGACCGTATCCTGCAACTGACCGAAGCGGCCGAGGCGGTGCGCATGCACGTCGAGGAGCGGCTCTTCCAAGTCGAGGCGATGAAGTCCTTCGGCCCGGGGTTCTCGACCGCGGTCGGTAAACTTCACGGCATCTGGGGCCGGCTGGCGGCGGTGCTGGCGTTCGTTGCCGCCGACGGGGACATCACCGAGATCGACGCGGAAGCGGCGGAACTGGCGAGGCGGCTCGTGCTCGACAGCGTGCTGCCGAATCTGGCACTGTTCTACCAGATGCTCGGCGGCGGTGGCGAGGATGTCGCGACCACACAGGCCATCGCTGCGTTTGTGCTACGCGAGCAGCGCGGCCGGATCACGGCGTCCGACGTCATCCAACACGTCGGCGCCCTGCACCGCCGCAAGGCGGACCAGGTGCGGGACGCGGTATCGCCGCTCGTCACGATGGAGTGGCTGACGCCGGAGGGCACCGACGAGCGGAGAGCTCGGGCGTGGGAAGTCAATCCCGCAGTCTACACCCAATTCGCCGAACGAGCGGCCGAAGCGCGCGCACAGGCGGCAGCGGCGCGAACCTTTATGAGTTTTATTGCGCGCGCGAATGCAAATTGTGGGGAGTCTCCCGATCCTGAAGAAAAGGGGGATAGTGCCCGCGCGCGCAATAAAGAACATCAAGGTGGTGATGGCGCTCCGTCCCAGACGGATCGGCCGTCCCCGGACACCTCGGGCGCGCGCAATAAAACTCATAAAACTGGCCGCACCGAATTGAAGTTTCGTGACAAGGTTCGTGCCACCGCTCGACGTGACGATCTGGAACGGGCATGACTGGATGAGAAGGATATCTTCCGCATGAGCGACGAGGGCCGTCTCAAGCTGCACCGGGTCCTGCTTCACGAAGTCCCCATCCCGCAGGTAGGTGTTGGACACCATATCTATCTGCTGGAGACTGCGATCTCCGCGCTCGCTGACGAGGATGATGCGATTCTTGCGCTCATCGCCGATGACATCGCCGCGTCGCCCAAGGCCTCGCTGCCGAGCCTGGACGAATTGAGGAGACGCGTCCGGGCGGCGATACAAGTCGCAGAGGAATTGGATCGGTTGGCCCCACCGCCGCGCCGAAGGATGCGACGACGCGCGCCTCCCTAAACCGAGTGCGTTCTCCCGGCCCCTGCCCTGGGGCGCCAACCGCCTGCGCCCCGGCTCTCTCGCGCGCCTGCGCGCGTTGCGATCTGCGCGAAACGCTCGGCAAAAGCGCCACGTCCGACGCCTCCTCGGAACTAACCCGTTATTCATGCGATAGCAGCGCAGACAAAAATAACGCATATATTACAATAGAATAATCTAATTATATGGTCACTCTTTCTCTTTGGGCTAACGATAGGCTAAAAAATTGCTCGCAAACCCGCCGGTTTGCGCCTAGATTTGCGCATGCTCGCACCGACTAGCACTCACGCGCAAAACCATCCCGACCCGACACCGGCGTCGCGTCCTCACCGCTATGTCCCGCGCAGCCTGAGCGTCCACAGCAAGTGGCGCTTCAACCGCCGCCGGCGGGCGGAATACCTGGCGCAAGTCAATGGCACGCCCTCGCCGTGGCAGGTCGCGGCGATCGAGAGCCTCATCCGCCGCGAATGGGTCACTCGCCTCGCCGAGCACGGCGACGACCTCGACGGCACGATCCGGGCCGATCGGGAATACCAGAAGCTGCTCGCCGACTTCCGGCGGTCGATTGTGGCGGCCGCCGCCAGGCCGGCGATGTCCCTCGCCGAGCACAATCGCGCCATCGCGGAGCGCGAAGCGCGGGAGCGCGCCGCGTGAACGCGTTCCAGCAGGCCTGCTCCGCCGAACACGCCCTGCGCAAAGCCATCGAGCACCTGTTCGCGCTGGAGTACCGCGCCAACCGGCGCTTTCAGCTCTGGTTCCGCGGCGACGACGATCCGCTGGTCAAGAAGCTGGTCGCCCGCATCGCCCCGCGCCACGACATGCGCCTCGATCACGAGCAGGCGCAATGGCGCCGCGACAAGCTTTGGGACGAGTACTCCCGGTACATGCCGCCATCGCCCCACTTGATTGACGAGCAGGCCGCGGCGGACCGTGCGACGGGCCGGGACGGCCGCCTCGCGCTGTTCGTGTTCGAGCTGCGCCTCGTGCTGCTGCAGCGCCACAACGTCGACCTCTCGGCCGAGGAGAGGCAGGCGCTCACGGACGGCATCAGCAGCGGCCTGGTCGCCAGCGAAGCCGAGGCGTTGGCGCTGGTCGATCAGATGCGAACCCGCCAATGATCCGGCGAAGCGCCAGCGCCACCGATCGATCGGGCCACCCGAGCGCTGCGGCTTGGATCGAAAGCACGCTCATCGACCCGGAGACGGGCGCGCCGTTCGTGCTGACCGAGGCGCAGCGCCGCTTCCTGCGCCACGCGTTCAAGCTGACGCCGAGCGGCAGGCTGCTCTACCCGGAACTGATCTTCTCCACGCCGAAAAAGTCCGGGAAGACGGCTACCGCGGCGATGGTGACCCTTTACGTCGTCTGCGTGCTCGGCGGCCGATACGCCGAAGCCTATCTCGCGGCCAACGATTTCGAGCAGAGCCAGGGGCGTGTCTTCACCGCAGCGGCGCGCATCGCCCAGGCCTCGCCGCTGCTCTCGCTCGACGCGACCGTCACGCAGAGCAAGATTACCTTCGCCAGCACGGGCAGCACCATCACCGCGATCGCCTCCGACTACGCGGGCGCGGCCGGGTCCAATGCGTGCCTGTCAGGTTTTGACGAGCTGTGGGCTTACAACACCGAGCGCGCCCATCGGCTTTGGGACGAGCTCGTCCCGCCGCCGACGCGCAAGATCGCCTGCCGGCTCACGACAACCTACGCCGGCTTCGAGGGCGAATCCGAACTGCTCGAAAGTCTCTACCGGCGCGGGCTGCAGGGCGAGGAGATAGAGCCCGACCTCTACGCGCAGCCCGGAATGCTGATGTACTGGACGCACGAATTTACCGCGCCCTGGCAGACCGAGGAGTGGCGCGAGCAGATGCGCGCCCAGCACCGGCCGAACGCGTATCTGCGGCAGATCGAAAACCGCTGGGTCAGCACCGAAAGCACCTTCGTCGAAATGGAGTGGTGGGACGCCTGCTGCGATCCTGCTGCGACGCCAGTGCTGGCAGATCGACGCCTGCCGATCTGGATCGGCATCGACGCCTCGACCAAGCACGACACCACCGCAGTCGTCGCGGCGACCTACGATCACGGAGAGGAGAAGGTGCGGCTCGTCACGCACCACATCTTCCACCCGAGCCCCGACGACCCGCTCGACTTCACCGACACCGTCGAACGCACCGTGCTCGACCTCGCCGAACGCTTCCGCGTCCAGGAGGTGCGCTTCGACCCATGGCAAATGCAGGCGGTGGCTCAGCGCCTCACCGGGCACCGCATCCCGATGGTCGAGTTCAACCAGACCGTGGGCAACATCACCCTCGCCAGCACCAATCTGTACGACCTGATCAAGGGCAAGAACCTGATCGCCTACCCCGACGACGAGATCCGGCTCGCGGTGCAGCGCAGCGTCGCTATCGAGAGCTCGCGCGGCTGGCGCATCACCAAAGAGAAAGCAAGCCACAAAATCGACGTCGTCGTCGCGCTCGGCATGGCCGCGCTCGGCGCGGTCGGAGCCGCCGGCAAGGGAGCGCCGATCATCTTCACCCAGTCGATGCTGGCCGAGATCGCCGCGGCAGGTCCCACGGGCGACCACATGCAGTTTTCGGCGATGTACCACGCCGCCCACGCCCCACGGTGGCCGCGATGACATCGCTCCGCCTCGCCCTCGATCGCGCCGCTAGCTCGCGCAATTACGACACCGCGGGGCGGTTGCACGTCCGCGATTCCGTCATCACCGCGGCGCAGGTGAACGAGTATCTCGGCAGCGAGATCAACGACTGGCAGCGCCTGGGCCTCGACCCGGACCGGCGCTACAAGCTCCTCCGCGATCCGGAGGAACTCAGCCGGGCCGTTCACACCTTCAACGGGCTTCCGGTCCTCGCCCGCCACCAGCCGTCAACGGCGTCCGATCACCCCAGAGACGTCACGATCGGCGCAACCGGCAACGACGCCACTTTCGACGGGACGGAGCTTCGCAACAGCCTCGTGATCTGGCCAGCATACGCGATCGACCTCATCGAGAGCGGCGAGCAGCGCGATCTTTCGTGCGGCTACGAGTTCACGGCGGATATGACGCCGGGCGTCTATCGCGGCGAGCGGTACGACGGGGTCATGCGAAATCTGATCGGAAATCACGTTGCCCTGGTCGCGGCCGGCCGCGTCGAGGGCGCGATGATCGGCGACGCCGCCCCGCATCTCGGTTTCGACAGCACCAACAACGCTTTTTTCAGAAGGAGACTACCCATGCGTTTCGAAAGACTGCGACACGTCCTCTTCCTGGCAGCCGACAGTGCCGCACGCGAGCACCGCCGGGCCAGGGACGAGGAGGAGGAGATTCCGCCGACCGACGAGGAGCTGTCCGAAGCGCCTGCCGACGCCGATTCCTGCCTCGCCATAGTCAAGACCATGCTCGCCGATCTGCCCCGCGATGAGGCCGAGCGGCTACTGGAGGGCCTTGGCAAACTCGCCGACACAGGCTCCCCCGAGATGGCGGCAAACTCGGAGCACATCGGAGGCGAGTTGCTCTCGGAAGACCGGGGCCGCCGCGGCACCCATCGTTTTGCGCGCCGCGCTAGTGGGGCCGGCGATCGGCATCGCGTCGACGACCGGCACCGTCACCGCATGACCGGCGACAATGCGCTGCCGCGCGGCGTGCTGCCCGCCAGCGAGCGCTTCGCCAACGTCGGTCGCAACACCGTGCTGGGTGGCGGCCGAAACGATGGGCTGAGTGCCTGATGTCCGGGCTGTCACCCGCGCGACAAGCGCTGGCGGCCGCAATCGGCGCCCGTGCCGCTGCTCAGGAGAGGCTGGAACGCGTGCGCGCCGGCCGCGGCAAATCCTGGAGCCTGGTAGCCCGCGCCGAGGACGCGATCGAAGATGCGACCCGCGCCTTGGCCGCTGCGCGCGAGGCGGAATCGGGCCGCCTTGCCGCCGAGCTGGTCGGCGACGCCGTGCCGGCCGGGCCAACAATTGCCGAAGCCGAGGCAGACTTGGCGAAAGCGAAGCGCGAGCGCGACGCCGCCGAACGCGCGAGAGACCAGCTTGCCGGGCGGGACGGGCTCGCCGGGAGCGATCTGCGGACCGCCGAGTTTAAGTTGCGCGAGGCGATCGGCGCGGTATTGGCCGACGAAGGTTGCATCGAAGCCCTCCTCACCCGATACGAGGAGGCGCTCGACCTCGCCACCGATCTGCGGTCGATCCTCTGGGCGTTGCCAGGTCGCTCGCAGCGACAGATGGATCGCGGCCAGGTGACGCAGCGCGATGGCACCGGCCGTGGCCGAGCCGAATTCGAGGCCTGTTTAACCGCGCTCGAGACCGATCCGACCGCCCCGATACCTGACCTCGGCGTGCTCGACGCCGAACACGAACCAGCCGCGAAGGCGGCTTAAAGAGCTTCTGGGGTTTGGGGACAAGCTTGCCCCGGAAGGCGTCCAGCCGGCGGTGACGCGAACAACACCGGCAGCGGCGCGGCGCGAAACTCCTCGCGATGCGCGCCCACAGTGCCGCCGTCGAACTGCCGGGCCGATGGTCTCCTTTCCCCGGTCGACGGTCTGGGCCGGCGGCACCCCCTTTAGCTCAAATTAGCAGAGGTCGGTGTTGCCTGACTCGACGGAAACCATCCCCCTCGCCGCCGGCGACAAGGTGCGCGCCGGCAGGATCACCGGCACGGTCGTCAAGATCACCGCCGGCACCGCCGACGTCCGCGACGACGGCGCGCTGCTCGGCCGCCCGGTGATGTGGCGACTGAGCGTCGACGCGCTTAGGCGCGACCGTCGCGACAAGCGGGAGAGCCGATGATGACCGACACGACGATCACCCTGCCCGATGTCAACGTCGCGGCCAAGGCGCCGACGTCGCAGTCGCAGATCGGAACCTCCGCCCCCTACGCCCGGCGGAAGATCACCCTGACCTTCCAACTGGGCGCGGGAAACTTCCACGGAACCGGCGCGAATAAGGTGACGATCGAGGGCCTGCGCGTGCACTTCCAGTGCAGTCAGGCACTGACCCCGGCGCCGTCTCAAGCGATGCTGCGCGTCTTCGGCCTGACGCTCGACCAGATCAATCAATTGACCAAGGCGGGCACCCTCTTCACCACGCCCGGCAACAAGAGCAACTTCGTCACCGTGCAGGCGGGAGACTGGGGCGGAACGCTCACCACGGTCTACCGCGGCGAAATCTTCGAGGCTTACCCGCGCTCCAAGCTCGATGTGAGAAAGACGGCCACCAGATGGCCCGTTCGGTTGATGGATCACGAACGCAAGACCGTCCTGCGGCTCTCGCCCCAGAAACCAGCAGTCCCCGTTGGGACTGCGATATAGCTCACGGCGCTCGGGCATGGCGATAACTCCCAATGCTTTCGCTAAGATGTGGGAACGAGGCGGCCAGCGTGATAGTCCCTGTCAAGGGCTGCCCGCAGAGCGCTATGGCCGCGTATACGGCGGGTAGCTCACTTCCGCAAAGTCGCCGTATTGGCGATCGGCGTATCGGATGGCGCGCTCGCGAGCGTTGGGGCCGCTGAAAATGGCAACCTCGATCGAGCCGTCGTCATCCTCGCGCTCGACGCGCCAATCTCCCGGCGTCTCGCGATCCTCAAACAGCTCGGCCTTCATCGCCTCACCCTCCGCCCGCCGCGAGCCCGAGCCGGTCCCGCCGGCAGCGGTGGCTTCGCCGCTACCGCCCGCGGCGCCGACCCCGGATCGAGCTTCGCCAGGGCGCTCTTGAGCGGCGCGAGGCGGGGCGCGTTCGGGTAACGGTCCTCGGCAATGACCTTGCGCGCGGCGACCGTCAGCGCGGCGAGCTCTTCGTCGGTGAGGTCGATATTCGGCATTGTTAAGACGCAACGCCCTTTATTGCCTCGCTTGCGCCGCCGCCAAGATACTCCTTTTCTCAAGCGGGGGCTTCGCTTTTGGTGCACGCCATCATAAATTTCGCGAAGCGAAACTCTCGCTTTACGCGGAACAGGGATAAGGTTGCTAGCGGAGATGAGGTTCGTTCAAGTTGCGAGCGTCGGGACGTTGCTGCTTGGCGGCTGCGTCAGCGTTCAACAGCAGACGGTGGCGCCCGGAGCAGCGCCGCCTCGGCCCATCGCCGTCGTGCCGGCAATTGTTCGTCCTCCGGCGGTTGTTCATCCTCCGGTGATCGTCCACAAAACCGCCGCATCCGGCGTACCGATCGTGCTGGATAGCGCCAACTCGGTCGACCCGAGCTGCCATTCTTTGGGCGTGCCAACGGCCCGCGTAACACAAGCGCCGGTGCACGGCTCTGTGAAGCTGCTTCAGCGGGACGTTTATCCGCAATTTCCGCCCGGCAATCCGCGCTCATCATGCAATAGCACCAAGGCTCCGGGTATCGTTGCCCAATACGCCTCCACGGCGGGGTTCACTGGCTCCGATTTTACCGCCGTTGATGTCATCTTTCCGGACGGCAAGGAGGCCGAATTCAAATTCGCCATCACCGTCAAATGATGCGAGACAGCGCGCGTGGCCCGCGCATGTAACCACCGATAGTGCGACCGCGACGAGCGCGCCCAGCACGCCGCCAAAGGTGCCCCGGAACATCGGGGCAGCGGCGAGGGCCGCAACCGCGCTGCTGGCGCGAAAAATGGCCCCTAGCGGCGATGTCGTGAGGGTGGGATGATCTGCCGTTTGACCAATCAGTCTTCCGCGGTCAGGATCAGACTGCGCGAGCTCACTGATCCGATCATCGCGAATGCAGGAGATGAGGTCTGCGAATGCCATCGCGCCGGCGTCGCCCCTGATGTACCGCCTCATCCAAGGGTATGTCTCCAGTACCTTGTCGAGGACCTGATCCCAATCGTGGTCCATCATGCAGCCGTCGGTGCTGACATCGATCGCATTGATCAGCGCGACGAGTTCCTTGCGCGTAACCGCCTCTGTGCTGAGCGTCGCCATCGTTTCGTCCTGTCTCGTTGCGTGATGCCGCAACGGCGCGGCATCTCCATTGTTCAATATACGATTCTGGGAACGGCTCCCCGGCCGAGCAGGCGAAAATTTTCCAGGCGGCGCTATGCCCACCGATACCCGATTTCTGTTAGCCAGATTGTTAGCCTGATCGAGAAATTTTCACCTATCATGTTGATTTACAACGATCCGCCTAAACAGCATCAATATCGGGCCGCGCGTCCACGACCTCGAATTGAAGAACATCGTCGACACGATGCTGTCGATCGACGCCGGCGCGTATTCCTTCGAGGCCGCCAATCCGCGCCACGAACACGAATGGCGGGTCTGGGAGCACGTGAAGCTGCCCGAGGGCAAGTTGCTGATCCCCGGCGTCATCACTCATTCCTCGAACATCGTCGAACATGAGGAGCTGGTCGCCGAGCGCATCGGCCGCTTCGCCAAGGTCGTCGGCAAGGAGAACGTCATTGCCGGCGCCGATTGCGGCTTCGCCAGCTTTGCCGCGACTTGCGAGGTTCACCCCAGCGTCGTTTGGATCAAGCTCGCTGCGCTAGCCGAAGGCGCGCGTATCGCCAGCCGGGAATTATGGCGGTAGCCGGCGCTATTGTCGGACGCGCTTCAGCTCGACGTCGTAGGTGCAGTAGAGGCTCCATACCTGGCCGGTGAAGCCGTCGCCGACGATCCGGCCGGAGAGAGCGACACCGCCGGAAGGCTGGGGAGAATTGCCCGAGACGTCGCCGTCGACGGTGACCGAGCCGGTCACCTCTCCCTGGTAGGTCGGGTTGAATGTATAGGTCGCGACGCTGTCCTTCACCACCATGCGCCGCTTGAACGGGCCCTTGAGACATTGCGCGTAATTGGGGCCCGGACCGGCGTCGCTCAGTTTCTGCGAACCGGCGTAAATCCCGTCATATCGCGATTGTTGCGATTGCGCGTCCGCAGCGCCCGTCGCGGACGCCAGCAGCACCGCGGTCAGAACGAGCCGCCCAACATGCCCCATGACGCGCCCGGAATGTTCGTTCACCTAGGTCCCCCGCGGCTGCCTTCGCCGAGGAGCCTAGCGGCCGCGGGAGGCAGTGTCGACCTGAACCGGGAAGCTTGCCGGTCAGCTCCAAGCGGACAGTTTCTGCCAAAGGGTGGCGGCCCAGCTGCCCCGGCCGCTTGCGCCGCCTTCGCTCCAGAGCGGCGCTGGCATCGCGGTCGCGGGGCGCGGCAGCGCGATTTTCCCGGCGAGGATGTCCGAGCGCGTCTGGCGCAACACGGTAATAACGTCGCCGCGCAGCGTTTCCGGGTGGTCGTTGAACGATTCGACGCAGCAGAATTCCCGCCCCGTCGTCGCTTCGGCGACCTTGAGAATGAGCGGCTCAAAGACTTCGGCGATCCCCACGGTGTTCAGCACCTCCTTAAGGCAGTACCGTCCACTTGGCGTCCGGTAGGTGTGTTTGACCCACTTGCCGGGAGACTCGATGAACTCGATGACCTGGTCGAATTTTGCCAGATAGTTGAAAGGCGTTTCCACTCCGTCGAACGGCATCTGTGCCTCCAACCCGCCATGAGATGTACCACCGGAAACGCGACCGCTCGGGCTGGGTTCCA
>Ga0335074_10008350_pt1 | contig 14389 bp, 14 predicted proteins | sample Lox_Sample_23_FD_206715 | JGI IMG/M metagenome (GOLD analysis project Ga0335074, IMG submission 206715) | Soil microbial communities from Loxahatchee National Wildlife Refuge, Florida, United States - Lox_Sample_2.3 | ecosystem: Environmental > Terrestrial > Soil > Wetlands | place: USA...
GTTCGAACTCGACGGCAACATCCAAAGGCTGCGCAGGGATGTGCCGCACCACAGTGCCGTCTTGGAACTGACGGCTCTGTATCACAATCTGCTGCGGGAATGGGCTGACGTGTAGGTCGCGCGCGGGCCATCTGGCGATGATGCGGCTCGCGGCATATTGCGGTCAATATAACGAAGTGACTCAATGCGGCAGGCGGGACGTGCACCAGCCGTCGCGGCTCGCCCGTCGGTCGAGCTCGAGTTGCGCCGCGAGCTCTGTTGGTGTGCAGAAGCACCCGGTTGTAGCATCGGTCATCTTAGACCTCGAGGCTCGAGCTCATGAAAATCAGCGCCAGAAATCGCCTGTTGGGAACGATTCGCGAGATTCGGCCCGGTGCCGTCAATGCCGAGGTCACGCTCGAGATTGCGCCCGATATGACGATCGTTTCCATCATCACGAACGAGGCGGTGAAGGAACTCGGCCTCACGGTCGGCCACCGCGCTTACGGAGTGATCAAGGCCTCGAGCGTCATGATCGGCGTGGACGACAAATCGTAACTCACGATTCGCCGTCTACGTTGCGATGAGGGGATTGCGCCCATCCCAAGCGGCGCAGAGTGCCTGCAGGCTCGCCCACCGGGACTCGACGGATGCAGGCATGTCCATGATCTCGAGCATGGCAGGAAGTGTGGCGAGCGTATCGAAGTATGCGACCCGCAGTCCTCCGTCGGCCGCGGCCTCGAAAACCGGCTCGTAGCCCATGCCTCGATACCGCGCGCACTCAGCCTCGAAGTCTCGAGTCGAGACGGCAAGATGATGCAGCCCGTATCCCCGGCGCTGCACGACGTCCCGGAACACGGACGGCACGTCGTCATGCTGCTGAATGAGCTCGAACATCATGGAGCCGGAGAAGCTGATCGCCAGCGAAGCGTCGAGCTGAGTAGGCCGACCGCGGTACGTTTGCCAGAGCGGCTCGAAGTGTTCGAGCAGCAACCACGGTCCGATGCGCAGTCGCCTCGCGTGCTCCTCGATCGCTGCGCGAATGTCCTCAACGACGTAGGCGATCTGGAAAATCGCGCCCAGCTCCTGACCGAAAGCAAGCTTCATAGCGAATCCCGGCCACACGCAAAATGCGTCGAGTCCGAGTCTACTCCTAGCGCGAGCCTGCGACAGGCGAGCCGAGGGAAGGGGTGTCCGTTTCGAGTGTGCCGCGCGAAGCGCGCAGATGGTGCTCGAGACATTCGCGCAGGCTGCGGATGTCGAGCGGCTTGGCAAGATAATCATCCATTCCCGCCGCGCGGCAGGTGTCGTCATCGCCTTTCATCGCATTGGCTGTGAGCGCGATGATCGGCGTGCGGCAACCCGTTGCTTCGAGCCTGCGGATTTCCCGGGTCGCTTCGTAGCCATCGGTCACCGGCATCTGACAGTCCATGAGAATGAGGTTGAACGGGCGGCTCTTCCAGGATTCGACGGCTTCTCGACCGTTGTTAACCACTTCAACGGTGAGGCCGAGCCGCTCGAGCATGACGCGCGCGACTTTCTGATTGACGGGATTGTCCTCCGCGACCAGCACCCGGACCTGCTCGGTGAGGCCGAGCGTCCGGAGCAGACGCGTCGTGCCGAGCGGCGGCCCGCGCTCGCGCCGCGGCGCGGCGCTGCTCGGGGCGGCGATCGGGAAGGTCGGACGACCGAGCCGTACCGTGAACCAGAATCGCGAACCCACACCGCTCTCGCTCTCCACTCCCGCATCGCCTCCCATCAATGTCGCGAGCCGCTTCACGATCGAAAGCCCTAAGCCCGTGCCGCCGAAGCGGCGTGTCGTGGAGGCGTCGACCTGTGAAAAGGGCTGAAAGAGCGCGGGGAGGCGCGTGGCGGGAATACCGGGTCCGGTGTCACTCACTTCGCATCGGATCGATACGCCCTGATCGTCGCATGTCAGCAGACGCGCAGCGATCGCAACCGCTCCGGAGTCCGTGAATTTCACGGCGTTTCCGCCGAGATTCATCAGGATCTGGCGGATGCGCGCCGGGTCCCCGATCACATGCTGCGGCAGTTCCGGATCGATGCTCAGGGTGAGCTCGAGGCCCTTGGCTCGCGCTTGGATGCCGAGCAGGCGCGCGACATCCTCGAGGATCTCGCGCAGATTCATCTCGATGCTTTCCAGGTCGAGCTTACCGGCTTCGATTTTCGAGAAATCCAAGATGTCGTTGATGACGGTGAGAAGTGCCCGGGCACTGCTGCGAATCGTCTCGGTGAAATCGCGCTGCACGGCGGCGTCGAGCGGCGTGTCGAGCAGCAACTCGGTCATGCCGAGCACGCCGTTCATGGGCGTTCGGATCTCGTGGCTCATGTTCGCGAGAAACTCGCTCTTGGCGCGGTTTGCGGCATCCGCTGCCACGCGCGCCTCGATCAGTGCCCGCTGATATTCGCGGCGTTCGCTGATGTCCTGCAGAGCGCCGGACATGCGAATCGCCTTGCCGTCTGTGTCGAATTCGCAGATGCCGCGCGAGCGGAACCAGCGATAGCGCCCATCGCTCTGGCGCACCCTGAATTCCGCATCGTATGGCCCAAACCCCGCGAGACAGCGACGAAACGAGGTCTGTTGCCCCTCCACGTCCTCGGGGTGGATGAGCGCTTTCATCGCCTCGCGGGTGGGGACGAGCTCCGGTCCGTACCCGCAGAGCTTGAGGAAATCCGAGGCGAGCCAATAACTGTCGGTCGCGACGTCGTATTCCCAAGGACCATCGTTCGTGCCCCGAAGGACCCGCTCGAGCCGCGCTTCGATCGAACGGCGGGCTTCCTCCGCCTGCTTGAGGCGGGTGATGTCGAAGGTTGCGCCGCTGAAGCGCTCGGGGCGCCCCTGCGCGTCATACAGGAACTGGGCATGCGTCTCGAGCCAGCGGCACCCGCCGTTGCGAAGCTGAACTCGGTATTCGCAGAAGAAAGGACGATGGTCCCGGGCGGCAGCCTGGTACTCCTCGCTCCAGAGCTGTCGGTCGCTTGGGCGCAGCACCTGGGTCCAATCCTCGGCTGTCGGCGCGCGCCCGAGCTGATCAAGTTCGTTGAGCTCGAGCAGGGTCTCCGACATGTAGCCCGGCGCTCCGAGCTGTGCCGGAACATCGAAGGAGCCGATGCGCCCGGCGCGCTGTGCGAACTCCAGTCGCGCCGCGGCTCCGCGGGCTTCCACTTCGGCCGACTCCGCCCGAGAGAGGGCCTTGCGCCCCTTGCGATGCGCCGCAAGCGCATGCCGCGCTCGCATCACCAGCGATGCGTGATTGCGCAGGAGTCGGCGCTGCAGCAAGCAGCCTGCGACCAAGGTCCAGAGCGTGCCGATGGCAACGACGTGATCGGCGGCGTCGCCGCCGCGGCCTGAACGGACGGACCAGAGCGCATCCGCGAGACAGAGCGATGTGGCGAAACCGGCCGTGAGATAGGTCACTCGGGACCGTGGCGCCCACAGGCTCAGTAAGACCGCCAATACGTAAGCGGCGTGCAGCACCGGAATTTCCGGGAACGCGCGCTCCGCCAAGAAGACGACGCAGGCTGCGCCGCTCGAAAACGCTAGATTTCGGCGCCGCAGGACCGCGGCCCACGACGGCTCGCGAACCCGGCGGGAAGCGCTCCCGGTTGCGCGGCTCTCAATTGCGTCGAGCTCGGTCAGCGACATGTGACGTGCATCTCGGTCGAATGTGCCGGGCCCCCTGCACCTGGGCCGGATGCCTGGACGGGTTATCGGACGAGGCGAGAGGGTCTGTAGCGAGAGGACGCGGAATTGCCGGCTGCGTCACTCAGGCGGGCGGTGGAGCCGCTCCGCCTCGAGCTTCGCTACGGGGGCGCGCACGCTAATTGCTCGCCGGATGGCGGCTGGTTCGCGGGAGGGATTCTCGGATGAGCTCGGACGTGAACTTCGATAGGAAGGGTGCTGCCCGCGCCGGTACCCGCAACCCGGACAACGCCGTGAGGTGGGACGCCGGCGCGGCCCTCTGCCGCGAGGCGGCGCAGCGAGTCTCCCGTTGGCGCGCAACGGGTGCGCGTTACCTCCGGGAGCGGCGCATGGAGGACATCGTGGCCGATCTCCTGGCGCTTGCGCGCGAGCGCCCCGGGCAGACGCTTGCGGCGGCGGCACTGTTGGGCGCGCTCGTCGGCGGGGCGATTCATGGATTGAGTCGGTCGCGATGAGGTGAGTGATGGCAACTGAAACAGAGCGCTCGGTACCGCAGGTCTTTCAGGACATCGTTGGCAACATACAGGAGATCTTTCGCTCCGAAGTGCGGCTCGCGACGGTCGAGCTGAAACGTGAGGCGGGCACTGCCGCGCGGGCCGCGGTGCTGCTTCTCGTCGGCGTGGTCTTCGGAATATTCGCGCTCGGATTCCTGCTGCTCGCGCTCGTCTACGGCCTGGCGGCGCTTTTCGCCTCATGGTGGATCGCCGCGATCATCGTGGGAGGCGGTCTCGCCGTGATCGCGCTGCTCCTGCTCGGCCTCGGGCGCGGCCGGATGCGACGCGTGCGCCCAACTCCCGAGCGTACGATACGGACCGTCAAGGAGAATCTCGAATGGGGCAAGAGCCAGACCAGATAGAGCGCCACATCTACCGCACGCGTGAGCGCCTCGAACAGAACGTGGCGGAGCTGCGCACGCGCGTGCGCGCGAATCTCAACTGGCGGGCCCAGTTCCGTAGAAACCCGACGGCGTTCGCGGCAGCGGCCTTTGGAGCCGGTCTGCTGATCGCGTTGATGATCGGCCGCGCCAGGGAGTCGGCCCGCTTGCGGCGCCGCGCGTTCCGCGGCACGCTGCTTCAGGAGATCGCCACCGGTCGCAAGAGCCTGCGCGCGACGGGATCGCGGCCGTCATGGAACGCCATTCTCGATACGTTGATCGCGATGGGGCCGGCGCAGACGCGTGCGCTGTTCGGGGAATTACTGCCCGCGCTGCAACGGTACCTCGCGCGGCGCTGAGGGGCACCTCGATCGCTCAGTCTCCAGCGCTCGATGCGCATCAGGGCTGCGCACCCGATCGACGCTCGACTCGTTCGGCCACCATTTGCCCGATCGGTAGGGCCGCCGTCGCAGCCGGCGAGGGGGCATTGAGGACGTGCACCATGCGCTCGGTCTCGGCAAACAGAAAATCGTGCACGAGGGTTCCGTCGGGGAGCACTGCCTGGGCACGGATGCCGGCAGGATGAGGCTCGAGATCATCGAGCGTGAGCTCCGGACAGTACTTTTGGCACTGCGCGAGGTACCGCGCCTTCGAAAGCGATCCGGCGAGCTCGGCTACCGCCGAGCGCCAGTGCTTGGCCAGCAAGCGCCACAACCCGCCATAACCGAGCGTCGCGGCAGCGTCCCGCAAGTCGATGCTTCGGGACTCGTACCGCTCGCGAGCGAGCGCTAGCACCGCATTGGGGCCGACCACGATACCGCCGTCGATCGTTCGCGTCAGATGGACTCCGAGGAAAGGGAGTGCCGGGTCAGGAACGGGATAGATCAGATGCGAGATGAGATTCGCTCTGGCAGCCCGCAGGCGGAAGAACTCGCCGCGGAAGGGGATGATCCGCGCCTGGGGTGCGAGGCCCGCGAGCCGCGCCAGCCGATCCGACTGCAGGCCACCGCAGACGATGAGATGCGCCGCACGTAGCGTCTCGCCCGAGGAGGAGGCGACTTCGACGTGTGTGCCCGATTCCCGGATCGAGTGCACCTCGAAGCCGAGGCGAACCGTGCCCGCTCGACGGGTCAGCTCCGCTTCCAGAGCGGAGCAGACGCGGCGGTAATCGACGATCCCCGTCTGTCGGATGCGCAGCGCTGCGATCCCGCTCACATGCGGTTCGATGGCTCGCAGCTCGGCTCCCGTCAGCTCCTCGACCGCGAGCTGGTTCAGGCGGCAGCGCTCCCGCAGCGCCGCGAGCCGTTCGACCTCGAGCGCCGAGGTGGCGACGATGAGCTTTCCACAGAGTTCGAACGGTATGCCGTGCCGGTCACAAAATCGCCTCATGGCTTCGTTGCCCTCGCGGCACAGGCGCGCCTTGAGCGATCCCGGGGCGTAATACACACCGGCGTGAATGACCCCGCTGTTGTGTCCGCTCTGGTGCCGTGCGACCGCGGACTCCTTCTCGAGCACGATGACCGAGGCCCCCGCGCGACGCTCGCTGAGTGCCAGCGCCGTCGCGAGGCCGACGATGCCGGCGCCGATCACCGCGAAATCGCACTCGGCCGCAGGTTGGGGGCCCGTTTTGCTCGAACGGGGGCGATCTACATGCATTCGTCGCGCTCGAGTCAGATTCGTTGGGGCTTCGAGACCTCACCCGAGCGGGCTACCCTGATTCGGGAGATCCTGCCGTCTCGCAGCTCATAATGGACGAAGACGGGTACTCTGACGAACTCCCCTTTCTTGAGCGGCGCGACGACGAAGTCGGGCGCATCCTCGATCGCCGTGAATTGGGAGACGATGTCCGCTGCGATTCCGCTATCGTCCGCGATAAGCTGATGCAAAGTCAGGTTTTCGCGGACGCGTTTGAACATGTCCCGATAGAACTCGACGATCCCGCTCCTGCCGCGCAACACGATGCCTGCGGTGAGCGTACAGGTTACGTCGTCCGTGTAATACTGGCTGAAGCGCTCGAACTCCCCGGCACTGAATGCTCGCGTGTACTCCATGAACGCCTGCCGCTGCTCGAGGCTGCCTCCGAGGCGGGGTACGGGCGTGGTCACCCCGACGTTCGGCGGCCAGGTGGATGCTTTCAAGTGCGCGATCTTGCCGTCTCGCAGCCGATACAGGACGAAGAATTTGACGGTCAGGAACTCGCCCTGGGCGAGCGCACCGAATACGAAGTCCGGTCTGTCGCGGGTCGCGTGAAAGTCCATGTCGATCTCCGCGAAGAGGTGGTTCTCGTCCTGCAGAACCGTCTGCGCACGAATGATCTCGCGGATGCCGTCATGCGCCCATCGAAGGAAGCCGAGCAGCTCGCTGCGACCGCGCAGCAGACGCGGCCCGCTCTGAAATATGCAGTCCTCCGTGAACCACTCCTCGACGAGCTGCGCGTCCTCGCCGCAGTTGAACGCCTGAATGTATCGCTTGTAGTCCATATCTGCTCCCCTTGAAATCGTGAGCGGCCGGGAGGCCCGAACCTCACCGCCCCGGAGCCAGCGCGGGGCCCGAGGCGATCTCGCCGCTTCCCGCCCAGCTGCCGTGATAGCCCGGACGCAGACGCACCGGCAGATGCAGGGTTGCGAGCGGACCTTCCTCCAGATGCCGAGCATCGAGCAGGTAGACGTCCGTGCGCATCTCTTTGATGAGCGTCGCCACGGTGATCACGTACCCGTCACCCTCCGCTGCCGTTTCCGGTCGCGGAATGAAGCAGGGCTCCTGCAGCGAGATGTCGGCGCCTGCCGTCCAGACCTGCGTGCTTCCGGTCGCGTGATCGATGTGCGCGATGCGGCTTCGTAGCGGGTCGAAGCCGAGCAGCCAACCGTGCCGGTATGGCCGCGTCTGATATCGATGGTCTACCTTCGGGAACTCTCCGACGAAGTCGGAGAGTCGTTCGGCCGATTGAAACTCCGGGCGCCTCGCGGCCATATCCACCGTCCAACGCGTCATCCGCGCTTGGGCCCGCGCCGGCTCGAACGGTTTGCCGGGCTCGGGGAAGAACGGGAACATGTTCCCCGCGGCGACCGGAACGTCGATGTGCACGCGCGTTCCGTCGTTGAATGCATTCATCACGTGGGAGCAGAACTGATTGGGCGCTCGGAACCAGCGCAGATCGCGAGCCGAGCCGCCGCGCGGCAGAATCCCGAGATGGATCTCCCGGCTCGAGTCCCACGCGTAGTGCGGCTTTCCAGCCCGGAGCGCTTCGACGCCGACCCCGCAAACCGGGATCACCGGGAATACGGCGTAATCCTGCGTGACCCCGAAATCGTGCAGCATGCAGTGGTACGGCGCTTCGAACCAGACTTCGTGCGTGATCCGGCCGGCTGGACTCACTTCGTAGTAGACCACGTCGCGCGTGAACAGCCCTTTCGCGGCAAAGCCGAACGCGATCATCTGCCCCGTGCCCGGATCGACCTTCGGGTGCGCGGTGAAGGTCGGACCGCGCAGCGTGCCGTGAAAATCCCAGGCGCCTTCGGTCTCGAGCGTGATCGGATCGAGCGCGATCGGCGGGCTGTCCTCGCGCAAGGCGAGGAGCTTGCCTTCCCACACGAGCGGGGTGGTGTTCGCGAGATTGCGGCTCCTGCCCACCACGCTCGGATCGTCCGTGAAAGGATTACGGTACTTGCCGTACAGCGCGCGACCCGCGGCGCGCTCGAGCTCGAAGCGTTCGGTGCGCACGTAGCGGTGACGCAGATGCACGCGACCATTCGCGAATAGAAACCGCGAAACGGTGCCGTCGGCGTTGAAAGGGACATCGTCCGCGAAGCGTGGCGCATACTGGTGGTCCGGCGCGATCCGGTAGAACGCCCCATCGAGGCCGCGGGGGACCTCGCCATCCGCTTCGATGTCGTGGATGTCGAGCTCGATGCGACTCGGAGCGTTGATCCCGCGAAACATCGGGAGGTCGGGGAATTTAGTGCTCAACGGGCTCGCTCCGCTCGGTTCCTGCCGCAACAGGATGCCACACGCGCCCGGCGGGGTAGAATGACCCGAGTGACCATGAGCGGGCGACAGAGGCTGCGCCCCGGGGGAAGATCACCGATGCTCGAGGCCGAAGGCGCTCGCGAGGGGGAGCGCCGCGAAATCGATCCCGCACAGGAACGGGAGCTCCTCGATGCCGTCGAGCGCTGGGTGGAGCGGGAGGTTGCGCCGCGCGTACTCGAGTACGATCACGCGGATCGCTACCCACACGAGCTCGTCGAGCAAATGAAGGAGCTCGGGCTGTTCGGCGCCACCATCGGCGCCGAGTACGGTGGACTCGGCTTGCCGGCAGCCACGTACGCGCGCATCGTCATGACGATCTCGTCCGTGTGGATGTCGATCACGGGCATCTTCAATTCGCACCTCATCCTCGCGCTCGCGATCGAGCGCTTCGGCACCGAGCGACAGAAGCGCGAGTGGCTGCCGAGGCTTGCGAGTGGCGAACTGCGCGGCGGGATCGCTCTCACCGAACCGGACGCCGGCACGGACCTGCAGGGCATCCGCACGACCGCCCGTCGCTCGGGCGACGACTACGTGATCAACGGCACGAAGACCTGGATCTCGAACGGCATCGAAGGGTCCTGTTTCGCGCTTCTCGTGAAAACCGATCCGCAGGCGCAGCCGCGGCACAGGGGAATTAGCCTTTTCATTGCGCCGAAGCACGCGGGCTTGAGGGTCGGCCGCAAGCTCGAGAAGCTCGGCTACAAGTGCATCGATTCGGCGGAACTGGTATTCGAGAATTACCGGCTGCCCGCGAGTTGTTTGATCGGCGAGCAGGAGGGGCAGGGCTTCTATCAGACGGGCAACGGTCTCGAGCTCGGCCGCATCAACGTGGCAGCGCGCGGCGTAGGCATCGCCGAGGGAGCGCTCACGCTTGCAACTCAGTACTCCCAGAATCGCAAGACCTTCGGCAAGCCGATCTGCGATCACCAGGCGATTCAGCTGAAGCTCGCCGACATGGCGACGCGGGCGCGCGCGGCGCGGCTGCTCACCCTCGATGCGGCACAAGCATTCGATCGCGGCGAACGCTGCGACCTCGAGGCCGGAATGGCGAAGCTCTTTGCCTCGGAAGCGGCCCTCGAGAATGCGACGGAATCCATGCGCATCCACGGGGCGTACGGATACTCGAAGGAGTACCACATCGAGCGTCTGTACCGCGACGCGCCACTCACCTGCATCGGGGAAGGCACGAATGAGATGCAGCGCATTATCATCGCGCGCCGTTGGCTCAAGCGGCATCCGGCGGCATGAGCGCGCGCAGGCCTCTCGTCGGCTTTCGGATTCTCTCCGCCGAACAGTTCGCGGCGGCCCCGTACGGCACGATGTTCCTCGCCGACCTTGGGGCGGAGGTGATCAAGATCGAGAATCCGGGAACCGGCGGCGATCCGGCGCGGCGCGGCGGCCCCTTCATGCTCGGGGAAGCCGACAGCGAGTATTTTCAAAGCTGGAATCTCAACAAGCGCAGCGTCGAGCTCGATCTTCAGTCGCAGGAGGGGCGTATCGCATTTCATCGGCTCGTTGCCGGAGCGGATGCGGTCGTCAACAATTTGCGCGGCGACCTGCCGGCGAAGCTCGGTCTCGACTTCACCGCCCTCGCGAGCATCAAACCGAGCATCGTATGCGTGCACATCTCGGCATACGGCCGCGACACATCGCGTGCGTCGTGGCCCGGCTACGATTATCTGATGCAGGCGGAGTCCGGACTGATGCACCTCACCGGCGAGCCGCAGGCCCCGCCGGCGCGGCTCGGTGCGCCCTCGATCATCGATCACATGACGGGTATGACCGCGATGGTGGGACTGCTTGCGGCGCTCCTCGGCGCGCAGCGGAGCGGTCGGGGCTGCGATGTGGATGTGAGCCTTCTCGATGTAGCGCTGCATCAGCTCGGCTATGTGGCGCTCTGGTATCTCAACGAGGGCCTCCAAGCGACTCGTCAGCCTCGCAGCGCCCACTTCTCCGTCGGGCCCGTGCAGACGCTGCGCACCGCGGACGGCTGGATCTTCCTCATGTGCATGACGGACAAATTCTGGTGGGAGCTGATCGGGATTCTCGAGCGCCGGGAGCTCGGGGCGGATCCGCGCTTTGCGACGCCGGGATCGCGGGGGACACATCGCGAGGCGCTCACCCGGATCCTCGAGGACGAGCTGAGCCGCAAACCGACGCGCCACTGGCTCGAGGCTTTCAAAGGCCGGCTGCCGGCCGCCCCGGTGCTCGATGTCGCAACGGCCCTCGACAGCGAATTCGTCGCGGAGGTGGGCATGATCCGCGAAGTTGCGCATCCGAATCGGGCCGATTTCAAGGTGCTGAGCAATCCGCTCAAGATCGATGGCGAGCGGCCGCAGCCGCGTGCCTGCTCAGGTCTCGGTGCGGACGGCGAGGAGCTGCTCGGGGGAGCACTCCCGCCTCGAGCGGCAAAAGGCTGAAGCGGAGCGTCGAACATGGTCGTCAAATCGCAGTCGGTCGGTCCTGCGCGTTATCGCGAGAGCATCGGCCGATGCTACGAGGACTTCGTCTTGGGGGATGTGTACGAGCACCGTCCCGGGCGAACCATCACGGAGACGGACAACACGTGGTTCACCTTGCTGACGATGAACACGCATCCGCTGCATTTCGACAGCGCGTACAGCGCCCGCACGGAGTTCGGTCGACCGCTCGTCAACAGCTGTCTGACGCTGTCGATCGTCGTCGGCATGAGCGTGTCGGACGTGAGCCAGAAGGCGATCGGCAACCTCGGATGGAACGATATCCGATTGACTGCGCCGGTGTTCGCGGGCGATACGATCTACGCCGAATCCGAAGTCATCGCGAAGCGCGAATCCGCCTCGCGCCCGACGCAGGGCATCGTCACGGTGAGGACGACGGGAAAGAAGGCGGACGGCACGGCGTTCATGACATTCGAGCGCACGGTGCTCGTGCCCAAGCGTGGCCATGAGCTCGAGTACTGATGCGATGGTCGGCAGCGGGGAAGGGCGCACGGTGAGTGAGCACGGCCCCGCCGCGCAAACCCTCATCGCGCGCGCACGCGCGCTCGTTCCGCTGCTGCGCGAGCAACAGGACGAAGCTGACCGGCGCGGCTACTACTCCGACGCCGTGCATCAGCAGCTGCTGCAGGCCGGTCTCTATCGAATCCTGCAGCCGAAGTTGTTCGGCGGCCACGAGCTCGACTTCGGGACCCTTCTCGCCGTGGTGACCGAGATCTCCCGCGGCCATCCCTCGAGCGGCTGGTGCTTCACGCTGGCGAGCTCGCATTGTTTGATTCTCGCTTCGCACTGGGGGGAGCAGGCGCAGCGCGAGTTGTTCGGCCCGGCGGGCGAGTTCCGCGCGGCGCACCGCTCCGTGCCGGCCGGTAAGTTCAAGCGCGTGGATGGAGGCTACGTCATCGAGAGCGGCAGCTGGTCGTACTCATCCGGCATGCCGGTCGCGACCCATTTCGGCGGCGGCGCGCTGCTGCCGGACAAGAATGGCAATCCTGTCAGCGTCAACTTCTTCGTGCGCAGAGAGCAGGTGACGATTCTGCCGGACTGGGGCGGGGATCAGAGCCTCGGAATGCAAGGCAGCGGCTCGAATACGGTCCGGATCGAGAACGTATTCGTTCCCGACCATCACATCGCCTGGGGCAATTTCCTGCTCGAGCAGACTGACCCCACGGGCACGCCGGGAACGCGGCTGCACCGCAATCCGCTCTATCTCGGCGTCGTGGGCGGACCCTACCACCTCACCTTCAGTGCCATGATGCTCGGCACGGCCCGCGCCGCCATCGAGGAATTCGAGCAGCTCATCCGCACGCGCAAAGCGATCGGCAATCCCAATGTCTACATCTATCAGCAGACGGACGTGCAAGCGGCTCTCGGGGAGGCGATGGTGCTCGCGGATTCGGCCGAGGCCGTGATGCGATCGGCTGCCGATCTTTATCGCGAATACTGCGAGCGCTGGGCGCGGCATGCGACACCGATCGGCGCGGCCGATACCATGAAGATGTGGGGGATGGCGCGCCAGAGCTGTCTCATGTCCTGCAATGCCGTCGAGCTGCTGTTCCGGCGCGGGACGCCGACGGTCACCGCCCGGGCGCACAAGCTGCAGCGATATTTCCGCGACATTCAGATGTATCTCGTGCATCCGGCCTCGCAGCCGTGGGTGCCGCGGGGCAGGGCACAATCGCATCTGGGGCTCGGCGTCGAGTACTTCACGGCACGGAAGTGAGCTCCATCTGATGATGCCCGAGTCCGGCGAGCTCGCCTTCACGCGGATCGAAAAGGTGCTCTTTGGCTCCGGCGAGATCGCCCGGTTGGGGCCGGAGCTCGAGCGCAAACACATCGCTCGGGCGCTCGTCGTGACAACGAGGAGTCTCGGGCACTCCAGACTGCTCGATCGGGTCGCGGCTGCGGCGGGGAGCCGCTGCGCAGGGGTGTTCGCGGGGGCTGCTCAACATGCACCGGGCGACAGCGTCCGCGCGCTCACCGCGGAACTTCGGCGCATCGATGCCGATGCGATCGTCAGTTTCGGCGGCGGAAGCGTGATCGATAGTGCCAAAGTAGCGGCCGCCTCGATCATGAATGGGCGCGACATGGTTGCCGAGGCGCGCGGGTTGACCCTTTCCGACGCGTTCGGTTCGGCAAGCGGCGGTCAGCCGCTGCTGCACGTCGCCATACCAACGACACTGTCCGCGGCCGAGATGACTCCCGCAGGCGGCGTGACCGACGAGCGCACTCGCATCAAGCACGGCGTGGTGGATCCGCGCCTGCAGGCAAGCGTCGTGATTTACGATCCCGAGCTCACCCGCGACACGCCCGACTGGCTCTGGGTCGCCACGGCGATGCGCGCGCTCGATCATGGCGTCGAGGCGGCCTATTCGGCCAGGCGCCAGAGCTTCACGGACGCGCTCTCCGTAAAGGCCATTCAGCTCATCACGGGACACTTGCAACCGGGGTTGCAGGGCGAATGGGATGGGGTGCGCCTGGCGCACCGCGGTCAATGCCAGATCGGCGCCTGCTGCTCGCTCTATGTCGGCTTCAATACCGGCCTCGGGCTATCCCATGCGATGGGGCATCAGATCGGGCCCATGTGGAATGTCCCGCACGGGGTCACCTCGTGCATCACGCTCCCGCACGCGATGCGTTTCATGGCCGGCGTGGCGCCGGAGAGATTCGAGCCCATTGCCTCGGCGCTCGGCATCGCCTTTGACCGCGGTGACCCTGGGCCGGGCGCGCGCGCCTGCGCGGAGCGCATCGCGGGGTTCATCGCGCAATTCAAGGTCCCGCGCTCGCTCCGTGAGGCGGGTGTGCCACGCGAGCAAATGCTGAGCGTCGCCGAGGCGATCCACGCGGAGATCGAGCAGTTCGGCACCGTCGGGCGGCCGGTGACTCGCAAAGAGATCGTCGCGCTGCTCGAGGCAGCTTACGAGCTGCCTTGAGCGGCCGTCGGTGCGCTGCCCGGGGAGCGGCGCCGCGATATCCGCGGAGCGCTCGACGACGCGCATCGCCCGAACCCCCTCCGCAATTCATCTATTTCTGCACGCCGAACGCGAGCAGGGCATTGCCTCCACGCCCCAGGAACTGACCGTATCCGGAATTCACGAAGACCATGCCTCCGGCGATCACCGGTCCGCCCGCATCGAGCGAGCCGCCGTGTGCCGACTCGGCATTGACGGCCGGCACGCTGCGAGCGGTATCGAAGTCCCAGACGACCCGACCGTCGCGGGCATCGTAGGCGCGAAGATGCCCGTCCTGCGATCCGGCGAACACGACTCCGGGGATGGCCGAGATCGCCTGTGAGAAGGCGGAGCGGCAATC
>Ga0335074_10008351_pt1 | contig 14389 bp, 12 predicted proteins | sample Lox_Sample_23_FD_206715 | JGI IMG/M metagenome (GOLD analysis project Ga0335074, IMG submission 206715) | Soil microbial communities from Loxahatchee National Wildlife Refuge, Florida, United States - Lox_Sample_2.3 | ecosystem: Environmental > Terrestrial > Soil > Wetlands | place: USA...
AACACGTGTGCATTCATCGATCCGGCAAAGGCCGAGTCGACGGAGGTCATTCTCGAGCACGCCGCCGCAAAACGGCCCGGGCAACAGCTCATCGTTGCCGGTTGTCTCTCGCAGCGCTTCGGCTCGCAACTGCAGCAATTGATCCCGGAGATCGACGGCATCGTCGGAACCGGAGCATACGCCGGCATTGCCGAGATTCTGGAAGAGGCACGCGACGGTCTGAGGCCCGTTCGTCTCCAGTTTGAGAGCGAGCCCGAGCACGATTTCTTGCCGCGTCTGGTCACGACGCCGCGCGCAACCGCCTATCTGAAGATTGCCGAAGGGTGCGATCATCCGTGCACGTTCTGCATCATCCCGCAGTTGCGCGGAGCGTTTCGTTCGCGCAGTGAAGAGTCGATTCTCGCTGAAGCGCGCGCGCTTGCGGCCGGCGGGACCAAAGAGCTCATTTTGATCGCCCAGGACACGTCGATGTGGGGGCGCGATCGCGGCCACCGTCGCGGCGGTCTGGCAAAATTGCTGGAGCGCCTTGCTGGTGTCGACGGTATCGAGTGGATCCGTTTGTTGTATCTTTACCCCGCGACCGTCGATTCCGAGCTCATCGATGCGATCGCCAATATCGATCGCGTCTGTAAGTACATGGACATGCCGCTGCAGCACGCGCATCCGGACGTGCTGCGTCCGATGCTGCGTCCCTCGAATGGTGAGCGGTACCTGGAGTTAATCGAGGAATTCCGCAGCCGCGTCCCGGGTATCACGATGCGCTCCACGTTCATCGTCGGCTTCCCCGGCGAGCGCGACGAGCACGTCGAGTATCTCGAGGCCTGGCTTGACCGCGCGCAGCTCGATCGCGTCGGCTTCTTCACATACAGCAAAGAAGAAGGTACGCCCGCATCCGAGCTTGATGCGCAAGTCCCCGTGCGCGAAAAGCGCAAACGTCTCTTGCGTTTACGCGAGGCGGCGCGCGCAGCGTCCGAACGCGCACGCGAGCGGCGCTTGGGACAGACGGTCCGCGTGCTGATCGAGAATCATGCGAAGCTGCGCAAAAGCGATCCGGCTGCGGCTGCTCTTGGAACGCACGATGTCCTCGTGGCGCGCTCGATGGGTGAAGCTCCGGGCGTCGACGGGGGCATTTTTCTTCCAGCGCAAAACGCCGCGGCGGGTATCGGAGAGTTTGCTCTTGCGAGTCTGATGGGTGCCGGCCCGTTCGATTTTTACGGCGCGTTCGCACCGGAATTGGCGGCTATTGGGTAAGCATCTCGCGCCGCCACCGGTTTCTCGCGATCCTGACCCTTTCGAACCCAGTCGCCCGCGTCGTTCGGTCGGCCGCTTACGCATCGTCCCCCTGGTCACTCTCGGCGTGCTCTTCGTATTGTGTATTGCCGTCGGTTTCTTGGCGCTGCGCGCAAAATCGCATCATCGCACGCTGCAGCAAGAGATCGTCAATATCTTCATTCCGCCGCCGGAGCAGCTCTTCGGGAAAGACCGCATCTCGATTCTGGTCCTCGGGATCGATTACAACTATACCGATCGCGACATGGAGTTCTCGGCAGGTGCGCGCAGCGATACGATTTTCGTCACCACCCTGGACTTTCCGACGCGCGGCGTTTCAATACTCTCGGTCCCGCGCGACATGGAAGCTGCGTTACCAGGCGGTCACGAGGACAAGATCAACGCTGCCTACGGCGAGGGCGGCCCACGCGAGGCCGACCAGATCATCGGCGCGTTTCTCGGGATACCGAAGACCTCGAGCGGGCACTACTTCGATCGTTACATCGTTTTGCGCGTCGATGCATCCAAGGATCTGATCAACGCGATCGGCGGCATCGATCTCGACGTCATGAATTCGAACGCCATCACCCATTCGGGTCCGAACGGCCCGCTCGATTACGACGATAATTGGGGGCACTTACACATCCATCTAAAGCCGGGCATGCAGCATCTGGACGGAAATCAAGCCGTCGGGTACGTGCGCTTCCGTCACGATTGGTGCAGCGATCCGTGCCGTATCCTACGTCAACAGCAAGTGATGCGCACGATCGTTGAGAAGCTCAAGCGCGACAAGTTCAACGACGTCGCGCACATACGCGATCTTCTCGATGTTGCCAAGCGCGACATCGAAACAAATCTCTCGTTCAACGAAGAGCTGAGCCTGGCCACGGCATTTGCTCAGGTCGATCAAGCCGGGATCAAGACCGGGCAGCTGCCGTACATCGGCGACAAAGAAGTTGCGGCCGGGGACGTGCTGATCCCGGACCCGGTTAAAGATCAGAAAATGGTCCAAGAGCTCATCATGGGACCGCTTGGCGCGCCGCCGACGATCCCGCCCTCGGTCGTCTCCAACATCAAGCCCTCGGATCTGGCCATCGACGTCCTCAATGGGAGCGGCATCCCGGGGATCGCGAAGAAATTGGCCGCCGTCCTGCGTACAAAGGGATACAATATCGGCAAGGTCGGGAACGCCGAAACCTTTGGACACGAACAGACACAGATTCTCGAACACTCACGGATCTTCGGTGCCGGCGAGCGTGTTCGCAGCGATCTGGCTATCATTCCGGGTCTCGTCGTGACCGCCGATCCGGCGCCCGCCCCCTCGTCGGGCTGGAAAAGTGACGTTACGGTCATTGTCGGGAAAGACTTCGCCGATGTGTCTGCAGCCCAACCCGCCGCCCGGTAGCGGAAACTGATCGACGCCGAGAACGTTAAGACGTAGAGACATGGCCTTCCTAAAGACGATTTTCGACGCCAACGAGCGTGAGATTTCGCGTTTGCGGCGCACCGTGGAACGCGTCAACGCGTTCGAGCCGGCGATCTCGGCGCTTTCCGATGAAGCGCTCGCAGCGAAGACGCCGGAGTTCAAGGGGCGCCTGCAGCGCGGCGAGACCCTCGACGATCTGCTGCCCGAAGCGTTTGCCGTCGTGCGCGAAGCCGCAAAACGGACGCTCGGTATGCGGCACTTCGACGTGCAGCTGATGGGCGGCCAAGTCTTGTACGAAGGCAAGGTCGCCGAGATGAAAACGGGCGAAGGTAAAACGCTTGTCGCGACGCTCCCGGTGTATTTGAATGCACTAGGCGGCAAAGGCGTACATCTCGTCACCGTCAACGACTATTTGGCAAAGCGCGATGCGGCGTGGATGGCGCCGATCTATGAATTTTTGGGCCTGACGGTCGGCGTCATTCAACACGACCTGCAGCCGCCCGAACGCCGTGCGGCCTACAACTCCGATGTTACCTACGTTACGAACAACGAGGTCGGCTTCGACTATCTGCGCGATAATATGGCCTGGCAGCTCGAAGACATGGTGCAGCGCGAGCTCAGCTTTGCGATCGTCGACGAAGTCGACTCGATCCTGATCGACGAAGCGCGCACGCCGCTCATTATCAGCGGGCAAGGTCACGACGCGACCGAGCTCTATGCCAAGTTTGCGCAGATCATGCCGCGTCTGAAAAAGGACGAAGACTTCACCGTCGACGAGAAAGCGCACGCCGCGCCGATCACGGAAGCCGGAGTCGCGAAGGTCGAAAAGATGCTCGGCATCGGCAATCTCTACGATCAGCGGAACATCGAGCTTGCGCATCAGCTGAATGCCGCACTCAAAGCATGGAATCTCTTCCATAAGGAACAGCAATACATCGTCAAAGACGGTGAGGTGATCATCGTCGACGAGTTCACGGGCCGTCTCATGACGGGCCGCCGCTACTCCGACGGTATCCATCAGGCGATCGAAGCTAAAGAAGGCCTCAAGGTCCGCAGCGAAGACCAAACGTTGGCGACGATCACGTTCCAGAATTATTTCCGGCTCTACGACAAGCTTGCCGGCATGACCGGAACCGCGAAAACCGAGGAGCGCGAATTCGGCGAGATCTATGGGCTATCGGTCGTGGCCATTCCGACCAATCGCGACGTGGCCCGTGACGACCTCGGCGATATCGTCTACAAGAGCGAAGAGGCCAAGTTTGCCGCGGTCGTCGATGAGATCGTCGCCGAACACACCAAAGGCCGTCCGGTCCTCGTTGGTACGCGCTCGATCGAGAAGTCGGAGCGGCTGGCCGCAATGCTGCGGCGCAAGGGCACCGAGTGCAACGTCCTCAACGCCAAGTACCACGAGCAGGAAGCGCAGATCATCAAAGATGCGGGGCTGCGCGGTGCCGTTACAATCGCGACCAATATGGCGGGCCGCGGCGTCGATATCAAGCTGGGTGAAGGCATCGCCGAGATCGGCGGCTTGCACATCATCGGCACGGAACGTCACGAATCGCGCCGGATCGACAATCAGCTGCGCGGCCGCGCAGGCCGTCAGGGCGACCCGGGTTCGACGCGCTTCTATGTTGCGCTCGAAGACGAGATCATGCGTCTGTTCGGTGCCGACCGCATTCAGAGCGTTATGAAGATGGTCGGCTTCAGCGATGAGACGCCGATCGAAGCAAAGATGATCTCACGCTCGATCGAGCGCGCACAGAGCAAGGTCGAGAATCACAACTACGAGATTCGCAAGTCGGTCCTCGAGTACGACGACGTCATGAACAAGCAGCGTGAGATCATCTACGGCGAGCGCCGTAGGATCTTGCAGGGCGAGTCGATGCGTCCGTTCATGCTGCAAACACTGCACGACAAGATCGCATCCGCGATCGACGAACACGCTTCTGCCGAGCGGCATCCGAGTGAGTGGGAACTGGCTCCGATCCTCGATGAGCTCGAGCCAATTTTCCCCGTGAAGAGCTACATCACGGTCGAGGATCTCGAAAAGCTCGATCGCGAGGAGATGAAGAAGCGGCTGATCGCGATTGGCGAGCAGCTCTACGAAGCCAAAGAGCAAGAAATTACGCCCGACATCATGCGATTCGTCGAATCGCGTTATATCATGCTGCCGATCATCGACCGTATGTGGGTCGATCATCTCTACGTGATGGATGCGCTCAAGAGCGGCATCGGTTTGCGCGGCTACGGCCAAAAAGACCCGCGCGTCGAGTACGAAAAAGAGGCCTACGAGATCTTCGAGGATCTCAAGAACAATATCGCCGACGAAGCGATCAAGACCGTCTTTCACATTCAGATCGAGCGCCAAGAGGCGCCCGCACCCGAGCCGCAACTCGTCGCGCCCGGCCCGGCATTCGATCCGGTTCCATCGGGGCAATTGTTACCGCAACCTGCCGCGCTAGGCGCGCCGCTCGACGATCGCAGCATCGAGAAGATCCTCGGGCCAGTCCCCGGTAAACCGGCGAAAGCCCAGATCCACACGAACCGAGACGGCGAAGAACCGGCGAAGCCGGCGCAACGCACGAGCGACAAAGTCGGGCGCAACGATCTCTGCCCGTGCGGCTCAGGCAAAAAGTATAAAAAGTGCCACGGCGCCGCAGCCTAGCATTTTGATATCAGCCATTGCCGGCTCGTGGCGCTCGCTTGTGTTTCGCGGCGTGCTCGTCATTGTGTTGGGTATCGCGGCACTGGCGTTTCCGGCCCAGACGATCTGGATCGTGGGAGCGTTCGCACTCTATGCGATCGTTCACGGCGCAATCGATATCGTCGTGGTGTTTCGTAGTCCGGGAGAAGCGAGTCACGCCGTTCTCATCTTTCTGGAGGGGTTGATCTGGATTGCCGGTGGCGCCGCGACGTTTCATTGGCTGACGAGTGCGTTTACGCTCGGATATGTGGTAGCGTTTTGGGCGCTGGGATTGGGCGCCGTTGCGCTGGTTATCGCGATTGCTGCGCGAGGGCATTTCGCGCACGTGTGGCTCCTCGGAATCGTCGGAGCAGTGAGCTTGATGTTCGGCGGCTGGCTATTGCACGATCCGGTTCATCTCTTTTTGATGGGGCCGGCGATTGAAATTGCGGCATTGGCGTTTGTCAGCGGAGCGTCAATGCTGGTGCTCGGATTCCAGGGGCGGCACAAGGCGGGATGGCCCAGGCCCGGTCGCCTAGAAACCTCGCAAGGATGAGTGACGCGCAACTTGCAGCTATCAGCCGCCTTCGCGAGCGTTTGGCGACGCTCCGGGAGCGTCTTTGACGACGCCGGGAAACGGCGAAAGCTAAGCGAGCTCGAGAATCGTTCTCGCGCGGAAGATTTTTGGAATGATTCGCAGACGGCGCAGCAGGTGATGAAGGAGCTGGCCGAATTGCGCGAAGAGACGGATACCTTCACGCGCGTGCAAACGCTGCTCGACGAAGCAGCTGAAACGCTCGAGATACTCGGCGAAGAAAAGGGTGCTTCCGACGAAGCGGAGAGCGGAATTGCGCAGGCCGCCGTAAGGCTGGACGAGCTCGAGATGGCCGCAAACTTCGACCGCGAGTTCGACGCCCACAACGCGATCGTCTCGATCAATTCGGGTGCGGGCGGCGTCGACGCGGCTGATTGGGCAGAAATGCTGGCGCGTATGTACATGCGCTGGGCCGAAGCCAAAGAATTTTCGGTAAATGTGACGGATGCGTCGGCGGCGGAAGAAGCCGGGCTCAAGTCGATCACATTCTTCGTGCGTGGAAAGAATGCGTACGGAATGCTCGAGAGCGAACGTGGCGTTCACCGTCTCGTGCGTATCTCGCCGTTCGACCAGCAGCATCGTCGCCATACGTCTTTCGCATCCGTCGACGTCATTCCCGAGATTGCCGGCGAAGAAGGTGCCGGAATCGAGATCAAACCAGACGAGCTACGAATCGAAACGTTCAAATCGGGCGGCGCGGGCGGCCAGTACGTCAACAAAACGGAGTCCGCGATCCGCATCATCCATATCCCTACGGGAATCGTGGTCGCCTCACAACAAGAACGCTCGCAGATGCAGAATCGCGACGTGGCGATGAACATCTTGCGCGCCAGGCTCGTGCAGCGCGACTACGAGGAACGGCAGGCATTGCTCGATGAGATGCGCGGCGAGCGGCGCGCGAACGAGTGGGGCTCGCAGATCCGTTCGTATGTCCTTCACCCGTATTCGCTGGTCAAGGATCATCGCACGAACGTGGAGACCGGGAATACGCAAGCCGTCCTCGACGGCGACATCGACCTCTTCATCTGGCCGTATCTGCAGCAGCGTCCTCGACTCGCGCGCGCATGAGTCGCATCGACGTCATCGTCGTCTGCTGGAACGATCGCGACAATATTACCAAAGCGCTGGACTCGGTCTTTGCACTCGACGAGATAAAGGCCGATCCGGCGTTCGCGCGCGTCGTCGTCTCGGACAACGGCTCGACCGACGGCTCGCGCGAGTTCATTCACGAACGATACGGTGAGCGGGTCGAGATCCTTGAGAACGGCGCGAATCTCGGCTTTGCAGCCGCCTGCAATCGTGCGTTCGAACGGACATCGTCACCCTATGTCTACCTTTTGAATCCCGATGCGGAGCTGAAGAACGGGGCGCTTCGCGAGATCGTTGCGTTTATGGACGTCCATCCGCAGTGTGGGATCGCCGGCTCGCGGATATACAACCTCGACGGGACAATTCAGCGTGATGCGGTCGGTGAGTTCGATACGTGGACGGGTGCGTTCTTGCGCTCGAGCGCGTGGGGAGAATGGCCGATGCTCCGCCGCTTTGCGAACGGCGCATCGCTGCGAGATTGGGATTATGCATCGCCGCGACAAGTCGACATCGTGATCGGCGCTGCGATGGCGATTCGACGCAAGCTTTTGGATGCAATCGGGCTTTTCGACGAGCGCTTCTTCCTGTATCACGAGGAAGTCGATCTAGCGAAGCGGGCGGCAAGTGCAAATTGGGAGACGTGGTTCGTCCCGCAAAGTGAAGCTTTGCACGAGGGACGCGCCAGTGCACGTGGAGCGTACAGCGTCGACGCGCGTAAGCAGCGTTCGCGTCGTACGTATTGGCTCAAGCATCACGGTCCGGTCTGGTACGGCACGCTCGTCGCGGCGCTCGTCGGCCGCTACGCCCTGTATGCGGGGGCGGCTGGTGCGGCAGTCTTGGTGGCGAAAAGAGTCTTGCGATGATCGCCCCGGAGAACGTCGTAACCTTCGAGCGCATTGACGGCTTTAAAGTCCTCAAGTCGCTTGGCTACGCGTACGGACAGGCGAGCCGCCCAAAGAACCTCTTGCGTGCGACGTTTCGCAGTATCGGTGCATTCATCGGACTGGCGCCGATCGAATATCTCACCGATGCCGAGCGCGCCCGTTCTGAATCGCTTGTCGCATTGATCGCCCGAGCCAACACACTCGGCGCGAACGGGATCCTGGGATTGCAATTTCAAGTCGCCGAACAATCCGATGGTTCAACCCGCGTCGTCGCATTTGGGGAAGCCGTGATCCTCGATCCCGAGCCGGGCAAAACGGGACCACCTGCGGCATGAGCCTCGAAGAACGTGCAAAGCGAGAGAAAGCGCTCGCGCGCGCTGCTTCCGTCGTTGCGTCGTGCCGCAAATGCGAAATCGGTTATACCCGTACGAACACGGCATACGGCGAGGGTGATCCATGCGCGCGCGTGATGGTGATCGGCGAAGGCCCGGGTGAAACTGAAGACAAGCTCGGACGGCCGTTCGTCGGTCGTGCCGGCGAACTGCTCGACCGCATGCTCGCCGCAATCGGGCTTGCGCGGGAGGACGTGTACATCTGCAACACCGTCAAGTGCCGTCCCACGCTCGACGACGGCACGCGTCTGCGAAACCGCGCTCCGACACCGGATGAGATGCGCAATTGCCGCTCGTATCTGGATCAGCAGATCGAGATCATCAAGCCGGAGATGATCCTCTGCCTCGGTGCGCCATCCGCCAAATCGTTCTTAGGGGAGCGGTTCTCGATTACCAAACAGCGCGGCATTTGGTACGACGGCCCAAACGGCATCCCGCTGATCGCGACGTTCCACCCGGCCTATATCTTGCGCATGACGGGCGGGAAAGAAATGACCGAAGTCAAGCGCTTGGTTTGGTCGGATTTGAAGCAAATCCGTGCCCGCCTCGACGAACCGAAACCAACTCCGCCGCCCGAGGTGATACAAGAAGCGTTATTCTAGCTGCTGCCGTCATCCCGAGCGGAGTCGACGGAGAGCGGTGGTGTTGGAGACTGAGTGGACCGTAGCCCGCAGGAAATCTGGCTAGACGAAAAGGCGCGACGCGGCGGATTGGCCGGCGGTACCGCGCTTATTTCGACATTCGACCTGCGCACGTTCCGTCTCGATCAGATCTATCGCGCCGCAACGAAGGAACTTGTCTCCGATCTCGACGCCGTCACGACGCTCCCGAAAGAGCTTCGTGTAAAGCTGAGCGACCAAGGCTTCGTATTCGATTCAGTAGCGCCGACGGTCGTGCAGCGCTCGAACGACAAGCAGACGACGAAGGGCCTCTTCCGTCTTGCGGACGGCTCCGAAGTCGAAGCCGTCCTCATGGAGCACTACGGCAATCGCAGCACGGTGTGCATTTCGAGCCAGGCCGGATGCGCGTACGCGTGCAGATTTTGTGCAACGGGACAGGGAGGATTTACGCGCAATCTCGAGCCGACCGAGATCTTCGATCAGGCACGGTATTTTGCTCGTGAGCTTGCTCGGCGAGAAAAGAAGATCACGAACATCGTCTTCATGGGGATGGGCGAACCGTTTGCAAACTACGACGCCGTCATGGACGCCGTGCGTCTACTTCACGATCCGAAGGGTTTTGGACTCGGCCATCGTCACATTACGATCTCGACGGTCGGACTCGTCCCCCAAATCGACAAGTTCGCAGCCGAAGGGATTCAAGTCAACCTCGCCATCTCGTTGCATGCGCCAAACGACGAGCTGCGCGGACGACTAATGCCGGTGAACCGGCGCTATCCGATTGCTGAACTGATGGCCGCTTGCGAGCGCTACATCAAAGTAACGCATCGCAAGATATTCTTCGAGTACGTGATGCTCGATGGTCAGAATGATACGGACGCCTGCGCCGAAGAGCTCGCGCGGCTGATGCGCGGTCCGCTCTATCACGTTAACTTGATCCCGTACAATGCAACGGGCGCCGAGCTGGGCGGCAGCTCCGATGCAAAGATACGCGCGTTTCAGAAGAAGCTCGAAGAGCACGGTACGGTCGCGACCGTACGCGTACCGATGGGACGCGACATTGCAGCGGCGTGCGGTCAGCTCAAAGCCGAGCGGACCGGCTAAGACATCACGACGCGGCGCGGGCGCGTGCCCGGCTCCTGCGTCGGCATTTGCTGAATCTTTGGTACCGTCGGCTGCGGCAGGGTTGGAGACACGTAGTAGGAGGTCTCGAGTAGTCCGGTGGTGTTCGGCATCTTCGGTATGTCGAGGCGCGGAGGACTCGCGAAGTCGAATGCACTGGTCAAATCTCCGCACGTCTTTCGGCGCCATGCGCTGAGATTTGGGACTTCGACGCCGAAGCGTTTTTCGAGGAGACGCAAGACGGATGTGTGATCGAAGGTTTCGCTGCAGACGAAACCACCGCGCGAATACGGCGAGATCACAACGCACGGGACGCGAAACCCGAGTCCAATCGGCCGCCCGCCGATGAACTCGCCCGGCGTTCCGGGCGGCGGCAGAGGCGGTACAACGTGATCGAATTGGCCGTCGTTTTCGTCATACATGAGGATGAACGCCGTCCGAGCCCATACTCGCTGATTGGACCATAGAGCGTCGAGCAAGGTGTGGACGAATTGCGCACCGGTCGTCGGATAGTACGACGGGTGCTCCGTCTGTTCGGCATGTCCGAGGATCCACGTCACCTGCGGCAAGTTGCCGGTACGAAGATCGCTCAAGAAGTCATCGATCGGGCGCGCGCGACGTGAACGCCGCAACAGATCGGACGTCGGCGACGCGGTCCGATACGCTTTGAAGTAGCGCATGACGTTCATGAGAAAATCGTCGACGAGATCGTAGGTGATCTGCCACGAAATGCCGGCGCGCTCGAGGCGCTCGGGATAGGTCTCCCAGGTGTATTCAATGCCACCCCTGAGCGCATCGTTGTTTATCGCTGGTCCACCGTGCGTGCCGGCGGCGTCGATCGATCCGGTCATTGAAAGAAGCCGATTCGGATACGTTGGCCCAAGCACGGAGCAATGATATGCATCGCACACGGTAAACGCGTCCGCGAGCGCGTAGTGGAACGGGATGTCATCGCGAGTGTAATAGCCCATCGTCAAGGGGCCGTACTGCCCGTCGGCCTTGCGGTGCGCGGGGAGCCACGCATCCATTGCGCCACCGTCGAGCGAAGCATGCTGCGGGTCCCACTCGTGGCTCAGGTCACGGAGTCGGATTGCACTCGTCGTCTTCGTATCGAGATGGAATGGAAGTTCGTACCCGTCGGGATTGCCGTCATCGGGCTGCCGAAAGACCGGGTTACCGTTGGGAAGCTTGTGCGCCGACGGATCGGAGAAGCCGCGTACGCCGCTCAGCGTGCCGAAGTAATGATCGAACGAGCGATTCTCTTGCATGAGAATCACAAAGTGATCGATGTTCTTTAGTCCGTCTGCGGCAATCGCAGGAGCTTGAATGCCGTAGCCAAGTCCGAGGGACGCGGCAGTACCGATGCCGAGCTTGATCAGGTCAGCGCGCGAAAGGGTCATAAGCGTCGCTGTTAGCTAAGCGGTTTTCGAACGCCTGGCGTGACGTCTGATTGCCGCCGCGTGCGGGCAACTGCGAGCGGAGGCACTGCCCGCGGCCCGCACGACGGCGGACGGCTGAGTATCGTCGGGAAAAAAGGCTCGGATGAGCACTCTTTGCGTCTCTTGTACGGAATACGAATCTCATTGCGCGAATGTTTCATCGATGGCAAAATGGGCCGACGTCAAGCGGATCGCGCGCACGCTACCGGGCACAACCGAGGATCATTCCTCGAGCGGTAAGATGTCGTGGATCGTCAGCCGCAAGGTCTACGCGTGGGAACGTCCTCTTCGGAAATCCGACATCGCCGCACTCGGCAAACGTGCGCCGAAGGGTCCTGTACTTGGTCTCAAGACTGCCGATCTCGAAATGAAAGACGTCTTGCTGGCGAGCGATCCGAAAGTATTTTTCACGACACCGCACTTCGACGGTTATCCCTCCGTTCTCGTGGAGCTCGATCGGATCTCCGTGCGGGCCTTGCGGGAAGCACTCGTCGAAGCGTGGTTCGCGTGCGCCGGAAAGCGACTTGCTGCTAGTTTCCTCGCCGGTTTGTCACCTCCGGCGAAGTCGAGGGGCAAAGCCGCGCGTGGACGAACCCGGGCCTAATGCTCGAAGAAACGCAGCTAACGAACCCCGCATCGATGGAAGAGATCGCAGCGCTTGCAAAGCGGCGCGGTTTCATCTTTCAGTCTAGCGAGATCTACGGCGGGATCGGCGGCTTCTTCGACTACGGGCCGCTCGGGGCCGTTCTCAAACGCAACGTCAAAGACGCATGGTGGCACGAAATCGTTGAGATGCGCGATGACGTGGTCGCCTTCGATTCGTCGATCATCATGCATCCCGATACGTGGGTTGCGTCGGGGCACGTCGCCGCCTTTCACGACAAGCTCGTCGATTGCAAGAACTGCAAGCATCGATTTCGTGCCGATCATCTCAAGACGCTCGAGCAGTGCCCTGATTGCGGGATGCGCGGAACGCTCACCGAGCCCCGCAACTTCAATCTGATGATGAAGACGCAAGTCGGACCGATGGAAGATAGTGCGTCGGTTGCGTATCTGCGCCCCGAGACCGCTCAGGGCATGTTCGTCAACTTCAAGAACATTTACCAGAGCGCACGCAAAAAACCACCCTTCGGTATCGCGCAGATCGGCAAATCTTTCCGCAACGAGATCACGCCCGGCAACTTCACGTTTCGCGTTCGCGAATTCGAACAAGCCGAGCTCGAGTTTTTCGTTCCGCATGACGGACGCGACATGCAGTGGTTCAAAGAATGGGTCGATGCGCGTAAGAAGTGGTATTCCGATTATGGCATAAAGGCCGAGCGGCTGCGTTTCTACGAGCTGACGCCCGAAGAGCGCCCCCACTATGCCGTCGCCGGTATTGACGTCGAGTACCTTTTCCCGTGGGGTTGGGGCGAGCTCGAATCGATTGCGCACCGCGGCACCTACGATCTCGATGCGCATATCAAACTCTCGGGCAAGGATCTCACCTACTTCGATGAAGCAACGAAACAGAAATACGTTCCGATTCTCATCGAAAGTTCGGCCGGCATGGATCGCACGACGCTCACCATGCTCGTCGACGCCTACGACAAAGAGACGATCGTTGACGAATCCGGCAAGGAAAGCTCGCGCACCGTTCTGCGCTTTCATCCGAAGATCGCACCTGTGCAGGTCGGGATCTTTCCGCTTGCGCGCAACAAACCGGAGCTCGTCGAGCGCGCGCAGACGATCGAACGAGCCCTACGACCGCATTTCCGCAGTCAGTACGACGAGGGTAATGTCGGCCAGCTCTACCGCCGGCAAGACGAGATCGGCACGCCGTTCTGCATCATGATTGATTATCAAACGCTCGCCGACGACACCGTCACAATTCGTCACCGCGACTCGATGCAGCAGGACCGTGTCGCGGTCGCGCAAATCGCGTCGTTTCTTGCGGAGCGAATTGGTTAGAGCTACTTGTGGGCGCCGTCGCCTTTGCCGGGCGCTTGGAGGTACGTCGGCAAAAGCACCATCTCCGGAACGTAGGCTCGCTCGGGTAGGCTTGCGAGAAACAAGCACGCGGCTGCGACGTCGTCGGCCTGAAGCATATTGACGCGCTTTTCCGCGCTGGGCGGATTGGCGCGGCGGTCGAGAAACGGCGTATCGATCACGCCGGGCAAGATGACCGAAATACGAACGCCGTTTTGATGTTCTTCATACGCCCCGGAGCGCGCTAAGCCGAAGAGGCCGGTCTTCGAGGCCTGGTATGCGCTGCCCGAGAGGTTCGGCCATGCCGCCGAATTGCTCGAGATGAATATGGCTGTTCCATGCCTCTCCCGCAGCGAGGGAAGCGCCAGTTGCAGCGTTTGAAATGCGGCATTGAGGTTTACTTGGATGACTGCGTTCCAATCCTCGAGCGAAGTCTCCGCGAGTCGCCGTTTCGGCACGTTGTTGCCCGCGGCGTAGACGAGCACGTCGATCGGATTCATCTTGAGGATAGCGGTCATTCCGAGTTCGACCGCAGCAGAGTCCATGAGGTCGAACGTATGCGCGTGAAATCGATCGCTTTCCTCAAAGGTCGTCTTCCGGCGCGCCACGGCGTGCACAATCGCCCCGGCTTCATAGAACTGCCGAGCGGTCGCGAACCCAACCCCGCTGCTCGCGCCGACAACGACGGCAACGCGCCCTGATAAGCTCCTCATGCTCGAAGTTATCGCTGCCGCTCGACTAGGCGCCTTCGGCGCTACGCTCGGGATGACAAGGGGGACGGTCGCTGTTTCTCTTCGCGCTCTCCGAGCGGTAGATTTACGACGAGCAGTGCGAGCAGCATGCAGAAGATGCCGATCCATTCGGTCGGCGCCGGACGTTCACCGACGAGAATGTATGCGGTG
>Ga0335074_10008352_pt1 | contig 14388 bp, 10 predicted proteins | sample Lox_Sample_23_FD_206715 | JGI IMG/M metagenome (GOLD analysis project Ga0335074, IMG submission 206715) | Soil microbial communities from Loxahatchee National Wildlife Refuge, Florida, United States - Lox_Sample_2.3 | ecosystem: Environmental > Terrestrial > Soil > Wetlands | place: USA...
TCGAGCAGCGATTTGATGCCTACTTAGATGCAGAGAACAAGGTCAACCGCATGAACATTGTCGACAATCGTGTTCATGCATGCGTCTACTTTATTCAGCCTACTGGCCATGCACTGAAGCCCCTAGACATCGAGGTTATGCGCCGACTGCATACCAAGGTCAACCTCATTCCCGTCATTGCCAAGGCAGATACATTGACGGATGAGGAAATCGCAAATTTCAAAGCAAGGGTAAGAGTCCATAGTATTGAGTCAGCACATATCATCGTATTGATATGTCATAGATCCTCGCAGATATCAAGTACCACGACATCCAGATTTTCGAAGGTCCTCGCTATGAGCTAGACGATGACGAGACCATCGCTGAGAACAACGAAATCATGTCCAAGGTTCCTTTTGCCGTTGTTGGTGCTACCTCTGAGATCACCAGCGCAGACGGACGTAAGGTCCGAGGCCGTCGTTACCCATGGGGTATCATCGAGGTAGATAATGAGGAACACTGCGACTTTGTCAAGCTGCGCCAGATGCTCATCAGAACACATATGGAGGAGCTCAAGGAGCATACGAACAATGCTCTCTATGAGAATTACCGATCAGAGAAGCTCACCGCTATGGGCGTAGCACAAGATCCGAGCGTATTCAAGGAGGTCAACCCAGCTGTAAAGCAAGAAGAGGAGCGCACATTGCACGAGCAAAAGCTTGCCAAGATGGAAGCCGAGATGAAGATGGTTTTCCAACAGAAGGTGGCAGAAAAGGAGAGCAAGCTGAAACAGAGCGAAGAGGAACTGTATGCTCGTCACCGCGAGATGAAGGAGCAGCTGGAGCGCCAGCGCTTAGAGTTGGAAGAAAAGAAGTCGAGAATCGAAAGCGGCAGACCATTAGAGGAGAAGGGAAAGCGGAACAAGTTCTCGCTGCGTTAAAGTTCTATGAACTTCAATGCGCTGGGGCGACATCCATCGTCCCTATATCATGCGCAACACATACGACTCCTTTACTTCAGCTCTTCTTCCTTGTAATCAACCTGAAATTAATACTGCTAGTACGATGGACGATGAGACATGGAGCAAGGCAAAAAGCGCATTTCTGCGGCTTCTGCGAGGCTGTTCTTGTGAGCGTTTCTATAACGGGGGCGGGGAAAGACTGTTTGACAACCCAAAACGGCTCGCTGTTTTTCCAGTTCCTTGCGTGCTCTTTCGGACTAAGCTGTATTTACTACGATAGCTTAAGATTGATTTTGCTCATTCTCTGTCTCTCCTTTGGCTGTTCTTTCCTTCCCATAGGTAGTCACGAATGAAAAGGTGTTTCTTTAAAAGTTCTCTCTACCTCGTATAGAAATTCCCTGTCCGCTGTCACCACGCCATTCCAGAACTATTTACCCAGTGCAAGGATCCCCTACAGTACTAAACCCTGTATTAGATGCAGACCTTCCCGCTAAACACCATGACGAAGCTGCAGACAGCGATAACGGTCAGGAAATGAGGAACATAGGCTAGGGCTGAACACGGGCATGGACCCGGGACTGGAACATGGGGTAAATGCTCCGTTGTCATGATCACCCAAAAGTCTGTTTGAAAAACTCATGGTAACTTCACGCCTATGCTGAGTAGAAAGACCCGTACGGTGCAACGGCCATAGCACTGCGACACAGAGCCACCTCCACGACAGATTAGAACAAAGAAACATATGTAACATGATATATTCTCACACTTCAGATATCTACAACGAAGCAACATTGAACGCCCGTCATGATGGTATCTTTCCCGCCCAAAAAAAGGCCACTACAATACGATTAAGCCAAACTCAAGAATATGCCCGACATAGAGCCCCTGTCATATTTGACGTATTTCCCCTTCCCCTTGTCAACCTCATGATACCTGTCCCAGAATCTTCCATACAGGGGCTCAATCATCTGCTGTACCTCTCTAGACAGGCTTGCACGGACTTCCTTCTCCATACTCAGGCTCTTGTGCCGAGCGAGGCATTCTTCGAAGCTGACGTTGAACATGCGGAATTTCTCTTTGACGGCATCCTTGTCTTTGCTACTGAGGCCTTTGAGAATCGCTGCCGAGTCGACCGCTGCCCCTGAGCCAGACGGTGGCCGGTTGCCGCCGCGGTTTGTGTATTGGACGTCTAGGAGATGGGCTGATGGATCTCGCCACCCGTCGAGATATAATGATGTGGCTTTCTTGCGCCATGTGTCAATGATAGACATGCGTGATGCGAGTAGAGGGGATAACTCGGAATCGCGGGTCATGCGTTCGATGACCGCGACGTTGTTCGAGAGAAAGGCACCTAGGACGGACTTGCCCTTGAGGACAACCCGCGCTTTCTGGTCGAGTGAGGTGAGAAGTGCATCGATTGTATCAGTACTGTAATGGGCGAAGAGTTCTTTGCCGTCTGCGCCAACATCGAAGGACTTCAGAGATGGTACAGTATCAGACGAGTCCTTGGCGGCGTTCATGCTCTTCCAGTTGCCATCTCCTAGTGAGATCATGATACTCGATATCGGTCGTAAAAAGTCCACCATAGTCTGAAGGCGGGTCATTGTTTCTGTCGTTATCGGTAAGGCCGCCGCATCGGTCGGCAGGATAGGTAACCCCCCCACCCGCCGGCGGGTATCTTCTATTAGTTCAGCTAATGATGACTTTCCCGTATCTCGGATTGGCTTCAAAGCCGAAGCGAAAGATGGCTTGAGTTCACCAGTATGGCCGTCAAGACGTGAGGACAAACTTGAGACGATCTCGATGATCTCATATGCTAGATAGCAGTCCGTCGTGAGATTAGCCTTTATGTGTAAGTTGAGGTCTTTCAGTGTCTTTGCTAATTCTGACATAGCACCTTGGCAAGTAAGGTTGAATACCCGACCCCACTCGTCTCTAGAGAAAAGGGCGCATATATTGTCATATTCAGCCAGGAAGGTCCCTTCAATGGCAGTTGCATAGGTGCCAATCCCATTTGTGCCCTGCTTATATAATGCATTCGGCGTCTTCTTCTTCGCAGTATTGACTGAAGCCGCCGCAAGATTCTGTAGAGAAGTTGTGAGGTATGGCCCGCGTACTTTGGCATATATTTGTGCCGTAGGCGTTTCTTGCCCATTCTGTGCCGATTGTCGTACACCCGCTGCAATGAAGGAGTTCATAAGTCCCAGTCGAGTGGTTTTGTCCTGGTTCAGAGATGGGAATGGCATATCTTTGGTGATATAGTGGAGGGGTTCGATAGGTCGGGCATCTTCTCGAAGTATCCTCTCGAAAGCGCTTTCCAATTGCTGATTGCCATATTGTAATAAGCGATTCAGATCTGCGACAGCTGGCTGGTTGGCTTTGAGATTCGTTGCTTTCATCTCACCGAGGGCCTTATTGACACGCTTCAGAGAAGCAAGATAGGAAGATAACCCAGATTTGTCGGGGCTATGATAGCAATGTCAGTTCAGCCCACCCAGTGATATGAGCGCACTTACCCAGCTCGTATGATCTCCTCTTCATTATTCTTGATATCAGACGGTTGCCTAAGTTTCTCTATTGCCGCGATGATGCCATCGATATCTTAAGTAGGATGTCAGTTATCATGTAAGAAATCATGTAAGTTTGCCTACTTCTTCCCAAAACCTGTAACTTTTGTGTGTTGTTGTAGATGGGACCAATAGCATCCTGCACGCTCCGCCCGCTGGTCTCAAGTCGAGTCAGAGATGCTTGGATCTTCTTCGTCAATTGGCTTGTTTTCTCGAGTCTCGAATTCAGCACTTCCACTTCCGCTTGCGCCTCCTCGTCTGCCGTATGACGCGGATTGACTGTAAGGGCCATCCCTGACGCGCTTCTGCGATGTCTAAGTCCGAAACTTCATGGCCCAGCCTATCATGCGTAGAGGGTGCCGAGCTGTTTATGCAGTCAAATGTTACGCAAGGAGGTGGAGCTCCCCTGGAAAGAACGGTCCAAACAGTTCTTCCGTTCCTAGCGTCACCCGCCAAATATGCACCGCCACCATGCGAAAGTACCCGATAGTGGCTGATATCTACCTTTAAATGCCGTGGTTTTTCTTCAGGGACTCACTATCCCCAATCCCAGGTCTCTTGCGGCCATGCTTTACCCTTTCCACGCACATATAAACAGATAGTCTTGGTCATGTTTTCATTTCGCTCGTTATGTTCAGCTCAATCCCTCGGGGCACATCTCGTGCTTCTCGGTCAGTTCAGGTGAAAGCCTGTCAAAGAGCTCAACATATTCTGTACCGTTCGCATATATCGTCGAGAACTTCCCTTCAGCTCCGGAAATTGTTTACAAGGCAGAAGAAAAAGAAATCTAAATCCACAATGGCCTCCATATCTCAAACAACGATGATTGGAGTTACGTCCTTGCTTATTGGCGGTTCTGTCATATACATACTCTATGAGAATAATTACCTCCAACCACTTCCTCCGACAAAGGTCCGGAGTGAAATCAGAGCAGAACGTCAAAAGTTTCGAGCGATGAGAAACAAGAATGAAAAGGCTACGGCCCAGAACACTCGGCATCTATCAGCTCTTCCCTGTCAAGAAGGCCAGGGACCACGTGAAGAGTCAGGTGACAAGTCCGCTTGGACTTTATTCATGAGCAAATTTGAGACTTTGACCTCATTCACGGATTCGTTTACTGACATTAACTGGGGGTCTATCCCAGGGTCAATCTCGGAGTTTGTAGTCCCTGAATGGGCCAAGCTCATGCCAGATTATGTCAAAAAGCTACAACGGGAATTGTCCATGGCTCCTGGATCATTAGCAGATGAAATATGGCAGGAAGCCCATGATCCATATTTGAATCCTGAAATCGAAAGGCCCGCAACTGTTCGGGTTTCCGACGAGTTGTGTGATGAAGAGAAGGACTTTCTGGTTCGTAGGAGGAAGGTTACTGCGAGAGCTTTAGCAAAGTATTTAGGACTTCCCGAGGAGGAAGTACATCCAGAAGATGTTCCTTGTATTGCTATGGTGGGATCTGGGGGAGGATTACGTGCATTAGTTGCGGGCGCTGGCTCCTTCTTGGCGACGACTGAAGCTGGACTTTTCGACTGTATCACTTATACTGCTGGTGTTAGTGGGAGCTGCTGGTTGCAGGCATTATACCATACATCTTTAGGAGGTCGGCGCTTAGACAAACTGGTTGATCATTTAAAGGCCCGCATTGGTACCCACATCGCCTCTCCCATCGTGGCCCTTGGAGCACTTGACTCCGCACCAACAAACAAATTCCTCCTGAGAGGACTTGTGGAGAAGCTAAAAGGCGACCCAAAAGCTGATTTCGGTATCGTTGATATATACGGCGTGCTTCTAGCAGCAAGGTTGCTCGTCCCGAAAGGGGATCTCGGAGTCAATGATAACGACCTGAAGATGTCGAACCAGCGGGAGAATATGAGGCACGGGGAAAATCCCCTCCCGATCTATTGCGCCGTTCGCCACGAGATTCCAATCATTGAAGAATTGTCACAAGAGGAGAAGATCACGCAAAGTCCATCAGAAAACACTAAGGAGAAGGCAAAAGCGAGTACTTATCATTCATCACAAAATATGAGGAGAATCCAGCTAACGTGTACATAGAAAGAAAGTTGGTTTCAGTGGTTTGAGATTACACCTTATGAGTTCTTTTGCGAAGAATTCAATGCTGGAATTCCTACATGGGCTGTTGGCCGCAAGTTTCAGAAAGGTCGTGATGTGCCTCAAGATGATGGTTTAAGAGTGCCCGAGGTCCGGTTACCACTCTTGCTTGGTATTTTCGGAAGCGCATTCTGTGCTACCTTAAATCTTTATTATAAAGAGGTACGTCCTATGATAAGAGGCCTCGCGGGGTTTAACAGTATCGACGATATGATTCAAGGACGCAATGAAGATTTAAGTAAGGTTCACCCTATTGATCCGGCATCTATACCAAATCCCTTCGTAGGCATGGAAGACGAATTACCGGAGACAACGCCTGAGAGCATATCCAAAAACGAACATATACAACTTATGGATGCAGGGATGAGTAACAACCTGCCCATCTGTGAGTTTTCATGAAGCACATGTTTAAACCCTAGCTCACTTCTCAATAGACCCTTTATTACGTCCTGGTCGTGCTGTTGATGTGATTATCGCCTTCGACGCGTCAGCTGACATAAAGGTAAAATTGGATCGAGAATTGTATTGTAACAACATCTTTAATAGTGCTAATCCATGTCATCCAGACCGAGAATTGGCTTTCAGTTGCCGATGGCTATGCTCGACAGCGAGGAATCAAAGGCTGGCCAATTGGTGCCGGCTGGCCGAAAGAATCTGACACCGCCGAAAAAACGGCTGGGCAACTCAACCAAGCTCAAGCAGCAACAGCAGCTGAAGCTGACGGCAAGGTCGAAGAAGCGAAGCAAGAGCAAAAAGAATGTCTCGACGAATTAGCAAAGCAAAATGACAAAGAGTCAAAAGACCAACAAGAAAAGCGCAACAAGGGAGACCCGGGTGACCTTGGGTACTGTACGGTTTGGGTTGGGACGATGCAAGAACGGAAGCATACCGACGTTTCGACTGTTCCGCCATCCAAAGCTGTAGCCGAAGATTGGCAATTAATGGAGCCGGATGCAGGCATTGCAGTTGTTTATTTCCCTTTCTTGAGCAATCCGAAAGTCGAAAATGTTGACCCGGTGACGGCACCCTACATGAGCACATGGAACTTCATCTATACACCAGAAGATATCGACAATGTTGTGAGACTAGCAAGAGCAAACTTTGAAGAGGGTAGGGAGAGAATAAGAAGGTCAATAAGAGCAGTCTATGAAAGGAAGAAGAAGCTGCGAGAAGAGAGGGGGGAGGCAGAGAGGCGTGAAAGATTTCAACGCAAAATGAGATTGGGAATCATTGGCAAGAATGGGGACCATTTCAGCTGAATATTTGGTTAGCCAGCGACCACTTCGATAAACGAATCACACGATCATGAAGAAATGGGAGCCATGTGGGGTTTGCTTGCAGATGGATATTCCGGCTTCAGTGATTTGGATCTCGATCATGGGATCGATCCTAGAGCGATAGCAATAATGTCATAAGGAAAGATCATATCCAATTTTACCGACTGCCAACCATCGATACACTTACGTCATCTGGCGGGATCTTGGATTCTAGATACGAGCCCAGGTTCCTGATCGCGCATCGATGATTACGGGCCCGATACAGGGCTAATGTAGAATGCGGAGGCTTTTAGAATAACACAGAAGAGCAATTGCGTAGCTTCCGAGAGAGGCCATAGGATATTTGAGATCCCAAGCCTTACGCGTAATCTCGTATCTCTGATAAATGCATTAATGATTTGTGAAACACACATCCCTTGCGCCATAGCGATCATCGCATCTCATGTCAAGTTTACCCAATACGGACTAGTCTAAGGATCTATTTCTGGTAGCGATATTCAGGAACCCGCATAGAACCCTGACTGTAGCAAAAGCTTACTCTGAACCTCACCATTTACGTCTGACAAAGACAAGGCAAATTTATCTTACCTTACTGTAAGATGCAGGCGATGATTTCAAATGTCTTGTTTCTAAAAAAGTTAAGCAAAAGAAGGGCATAAAGGGGCAAAGGACGAGGCACGTGAGATGGGGCGCGCTCCGTATTAAATCCTTGCAGCGGTGTAAAAGCCATCGGCAGAGTTCATGAAGCTCCACTTTTCAGACAGGATGCGTCAAAAAAAAACGTCCGAGATCCTCGATCATCATAACGTGGCTCAACAAATAAGCTGACTAACATCAGACGAAAGGAACTTCCGCCGAGCTGACATTTGCAATTAGCAAATGCAGTACCGAGCGCTGAATGTGGTGGCGTCTGGAGCTGGAAGTCTAATGTTGGCGGTGAAAGTGGGGAAGAAGGCGCATGGTGTGTTTTACCTTTGGCTCATCCTTAAGGCCGTGCCTCGTAAAAGCGTCACAAGGTACTGACTGCCATATGTATAATATTTCTTATGCAAATACTTATCCTTCGCACCGCACTAATCCCAAACTACACACTCGTTCACACCCGTCTACTACTAACTCTCCATCTCCACCTTGCGATGATACAACCAACTGAACGCCCTTCATGAATTACTACAGTCTTCCACATCTTGCTCGCGAAACCATTCGAAATCCTTGACCTGCATTGGAATATAGTGTGAAGTTCTCGACGCTGCATCCGTCTCCTTGAATCATCGCTCCGTTGTGCACACGAGCCTCAACTGTGAATCAGTTGATCTTTCGCTCTCCACATATATACCAAGCACTACTCCTCAGCACTCCGGCTCTCCCGTATCATGGCGCCCTCTACCACACCTCCAATGGTTTCCACAGACCGCCGTGAATCGTATGATTCCAATGACAGCGATTCTTACTTCTCCAAGACCTACGTACCGCTCTCGAATCTCCCTACCCCTCCACTCTCGTTACATTCAAGCAGCAGTTCAAGAGACAATATTCCTATATTGGACCTGGATGGAGATCTTGACCCTAGTCTCCTTGGTATGTGTGCTACTATATTACCTTATGCACAAATATATACTAACATGGTCATATTCCAGGCCCGGCATGCTACCTCAAGAACCTCATACCGAGTGCTGTTTCTCTTGTTGATCCTGATATCTATGTTGTCCACTCGGTCCTAACCTCTGCTCTCCTCCCACTTCCAACCATCGCCTTGGCAGTCTGCATACTTGACAGTCTAAACACCCGCTTCGCCCTCTCCTGGCGGCGTTCGTTTCCACTTACAAGTTCTGAAAACCCCCTGCCCGAACAACTTCACATCGACTCAGTTCGCCCCGAAGTCATCATCCTTGCCGCGCTTATTATTTCCGTCAAATTCCTAGACGACCAACAATCAACCACGAGATTATACTCAGAAGATTGGGGATCTGGGAGATGGACTTGCCAACAAATTAATGCCACAGAGCAAGCTATCATGGAGAATCTTGGCTACAGACTCCTGCCATTATGGACCGAAGAGTTAATAGGGGATGCATTGGAGGAAATGGAAAAGGCAGGAAGGTATGCAAGCCGGCGCGCCGGGCATATTTTGCCTCAAATACCAGAAGCGGACCTGAAAGCAGTCTTCTCTGGCAAGGCTGTTTGGTCAGCAGAAAGGCAACTTACGCCAGCTGAAACACCCATGCCCGAGAACATCCGTGGGACGGCAGACGTCGCGCCTGAGACCAGGCAAACCTTTGCAGATAATAATGGCACGATAACCCAGGACATGACTCTTCCAAAAAGGACTTGTGGCGAGACTTTTCCACTCTATACGGAACCTTTCCTAAATTCCTAGGACGTTGTCTGCATTTGGGGGCATTGAAATGGAAAATAATAATAAATGCGCCATCTCGCGCTGCTGTGATGTGTTTATGGGTATGGCGTCGACAATTTTTATGGTTGGGCATAGCGAGGCATACGGACATCGGCATTTGTGATTCATGACATAATACATATTTGATATTCGGAGCCGTCATGCTCTGTATCCTAATGAGATTTCTCCTACTCTACATAAATTGGTCGTGAATCTGTTAGGGGGCTTTATTGAATACCATTGAACAGGTCACTGGAGTGTCGCGGCTTCATAGTCACCAATTCCCTTAATTCGTGTTTAATGATATTAGTACAGAGAACCTTAGTAATACCAGACTTGACTAACAGCAGACTTGTTATTTCTAAGTAAGAAAAGAGCCTTTTATTAATACTCTACTTTACACTGAGAAATCAATCCGAACCACCATCATTTTGCCACCATTCATCACTCTTTCATTTACGATCCGCAATATCTTCATTTAAAATAAGCTCTTTACCATAACAAGGACAATGTCAGAGTAGTTTACGAGTCCAATCGGCAAGAGGAAAGTGGTTGAACGGCATCAACTGTAACAAATCACCTGACAACACCACAACAACAACAACGAACTCGAGCGAAAGTAAAATCCATGGCGAAGGATTTTTGGGCCAGAGACTCAACGGAATGTCTAGTGTCTTTTTGTTGTCTTTGTCTTTTTTGCCCCAATATACCATTGTCATTTTGGAAGGACATGATAGATATCCTTTGTGCCAACCACTCCTTCTAGCTTTCTCTTATGCCATTGTATATAATCCACGTTCTGGCCTGTAAGTAAATTGGTGAAGCTCGCGAGCATTCAGAGATAAGTAGTCTAGAAGGGGGGAATGTTAAAATGACTGCAACCATTCGTTTGCAATACTAAAACGTATTGAACAGTCACGGGGTACGCTAGGTCTAAAATGGAAAACCACTTAACGCGAAATATAAAAACGCGCTAAAAACGCGTCCGACGCGTGAACCTCAATTCCTAGTACATGCTACGCGGTTGATGATAGAACTTCATTTATCTTCTGCAACAACATTCACTAGGTCTATCTCTCTTGTCTTTGCAACTGCTCATCATGGACGGAATTCAATTGAGAGATGAGGCAGTGCGCGATCGCATTCGTGCTGCAGAGGAATTCCTCGATCCAAGTATGGTCTTCTGTCCATTCTGTTGCAACGCTCTAACTCTCTGTAGACGACAATCAAGCACGAAGCTACAGATCCGACATCATTTTGATGCTGCAGAAGTATCAGAGGAGACTCATGGTCAGCATCGATGAAGTCAGGTCACACAATGCCGAGCTCGCAGAGGGGCTTTTACTTCATCCCTTCGACTTTGCCCAGGCTTTCGACCAAGCTCTCAAAAACATTGTTGCCGCCATTCCCAATGCGACTCCCAAACAGACGTCAGAGGATACAATGTACTATTGTGCATTTTCGGGCAGTTTTGGACAATATGCTTGCAATCCTCGAACACTCTCTTCGGCTCACCTGAACCGAATGGTGTCACTAGAAGGCATCGTTACGAAGTGTTCTTTGGTGCGGCCGAAAGTGGTAAAGAGTGTTCATTATAACGAGAAAAAGAAGATGTTTCATTTCCGGGAGTACAAGGATCAGACAATGACTGCAAACGGAGCAACGACTTCGAGTGTATATCCTCAGGAAGACGAGGAGGGCAACCCACTCATTACCGAGTATGGCTACAGTATATACCGAGACCACCAAACGATATCCATTCAAGAGATGCCAGAACGAGCACCTGCTGGACAATTGCCTCGAGGAGTGGATGTCATTCTGGACGACGATCTGGTTGATAAGGTCAAGCCTGGGGATAGGATCCAGCTGGTAGGAATTTACCGCTCATTAGGAAACCGTAATGCGAGCCACAACAACGCTCTCTTCAAGACTGTGGTTTTAGCGAACAATGTGGTCCTGCTCTCCTCAAAGTCAGGGGGCGGTATTGCAACTGCTACCATCACCGATACGGATATTCGAAACATCAACAAGATTGCCAAAAAGAAGAATGTCTTTGACCTCCTATCCCAGTCGCTTGCACCCAGTATTTACGGTCATGACTATATCAAAAAAGCTATTTTTTTAATGCTTCTTGGTGGACAAGAAAAGAATCTCGAGAACGGAACCCATTTGAGAGGTGATATCAATATTCTCATGGTTGGTGATCCATCTACGGCCAAATCTCAGCTGCTAAGGTTCGTCCTTAACACTGCACCGCTTGCCATTGCTACTACGGGACGCGGTTCGTCTGGTGTCGGTCTCACAGCTGCCGTAACTTCAGATAAGGAAACCGGGGAGCGGAGACTTGAAGCTGGTGCTATGGTTCTCGCTGATCGTGGTGTCGTCTGTATAGACGAGTTTGATAAGATGTCTGACATCGATCGTGTAGCAATTCACGAAGTTATGGAACAACAAACTGTGACCATTGCAAAGGCTGGTATTCATACCTCACTCAATGCACGCTGCAGTGTCATTGCGGCTGCCAACCCTATATTTGGTCAGTACGACGCACATAAGGACCCACATAAGAACATCGCGTTACCAGATTCGTTACTTTCTCGTTTCGATTTACTCTTCATTGTCACAGATGATATCGATGACTTTAGAGATCGTCAAATCTCAGAGCACGTCCTACGTATGCATGGATACCGTCAACCAGGCACTGAGGAAGGTGTTCCAGTCCGAGAACAGTCTCAACAGACCTTGGGGGTCGGCTTGGAGGATGATGTCAACTCTAACAAGCCAACAGCAGTATATGAGAAGTACAACGCCATGCTCCATGCAGGAGTAACCATCACAACTGGCCGTGGCTCGGCCAGAAAAACTGAAGTTCTCAGCATCCCTTTTATCAAGAAGTACATTCAATATGCCAAGTCCCGCATAAAACCCGTCCTCACAGAGGAAGCATCAGACTGCATTGGCGAAATCTACGTTTCCCTCCGAAACAACGACATGGAAGGCAGCCAGCGCAAGACCAGTCCCATGACAGTCCGTACTCTGGAGACCATCATCCGTCTCGCAACCGCTCACGCCAAAGCCCGGCTCTCCAACCGTGTAGAAGAGCTCGACGCCAGAGCAGCCGAAGAAATCCTCCGCTTCGCCCTTTTCAAAGAAGTTGTTGAAGATGAAAAGAAGAGCAAGCGTCGCAAGACCCGACCCCTCGAAGACGAGTCCTCCAGCTCCGACTCCTCAGACTCCGATTCCGACGACACACCCGTCACAGGCCGCAACGGTAATCGCTCAACCCGCGGCACAGCTCGCACGCGCGCAATAGCAACTGCCAGAAACGGAACTCGAGGCACCGCTGCCGCCGACGACGATAGCGACCAAGAAGACGTCTATACCGCCTCGCCCCGCACCACCACCCAGCGCTCCCGCACAAACGGGACTCGCTCCACCGGCCCCTCACAGTCGCAAGTCTCCTTCGCGTCCTCGATCCCTGCGTCCCAGGCCTTACGCACGCAATCCCAATCACAGCCCGAGTCTGAAGACACGCAGGAAGAAGACGCCGAGTTGGCTAGTGGTACTGCAGCTCTGCACCTAGCGCCTGAACACGCTATCACGGTGCCGCGGCTGGCGGAGTTTAGGACTGCGCTGGGGAGAGAGATGACTGGGAGGTTGTTTGAGGATGAGAGTGCGGCGTTTGATGCTGTGGTGCAGGCTGTTAATGCGAGGGTTGTGGCGAATGGGGGGCCAGCGTTTGGCAGGCAGGAGGCGGCTGCGGCGTTGATGAGGTTGAACGAGAGTAATGATATTATGTAAGTTTTCCCTGTTTCTCGGCTCTGTTGTTGATATTTGTGGATTTGGTTGCTGACGAGTGGGTAGGTATACCGATGGAATTGTGTACAAGATCTAGATCTGTGGGATGGGAGCTTGGGTGTGCATGAATGAATGGCGTTTGCCGCTACTCTGTAATTTTTATCTTATGAAGAAGAGTAGGAGTTGGGGCGTTCATGTATTTGTTCCTTGCTACGAAGACAGATCTGTTTCTTTCTGTCTTGCCTTACTCTATCTAGTCTACAGTAGAAATGCCCGGAAGCAAGTCATTAAATCTATCATCCCATCTAGTAATCCATTCCTGCCAATATCCGACCTAATTTTGTCCTCTCAAACGCCAGCAAAAGCAGGTTCTCAGAGTTTGCCCCTCTTCCCTGCCAAACGCCGTTCGAACTCTTCGAGCCTCTCCTCAACTCTGACCCCATTCCACACCTCTCTACCCTCTGCATCCTGTCCCAGGACGGGCATGCCTACTTGCTCGATCGCAAAACTAGCACTGACACTTCCCCACCTAGCCGCCTCCTCCAGCCTTTTCCCCCTTGACAATGCAACCGCCAACCCGCCCAAGAACGCATTGCCGCCTCCAGTAGGATCAATAACTTTGCTCGATTCATTATGATACGCCGGGACCCAAGTCCAGATGCCCCAATCAGGCTCATGATCCTCTTTTTCCGACTCTTCAAAGTCCTCATCCGACCAATGAGCAGATTCAAGACAGGCAAACAGATCTGCAAAGTCGGTGTCTGCGCTCAGTCCTCCGCGACCGTGAATGGGTCGCCGTTTCTGCTTCGTCGATTTGGTCTTGGCTGGCCGGATAGTGCGTTTCTTGATGCCACCGCCGTTTTTGCCGATGTAGCAGCCGTCTTTGCCGGCGCGGACGATGATTGAGAAGCTCGAGATAGGCATGCTGCCTAGTAGTTGCTCGGTTGCGTCTTCGATGAAGGTTCTGTCTACGGAGCCGTCTGGAAGGATGCCGGAACAGCCCATCAGGGAGCCTAGTTCGGCGTGGTTGGGGGAGCAGATGTCGACGTGGGAGAGGGCGCGTGTGGTCTCGAGGAGTTGATCGGGTATGCAGAGATCAGGGACGGGTTCCCAGATGAAGAGAGGGCGAGGGAGTATGTTTGGTGTCTTTATTTGCTTTCGAAGGGAAAGTATAGATGTAACGAGCTCGATGCAGCGCGTGGGGGAAGAGATTATGTGATAGGATTTGGACCTTAGGAGAGGAGAAGAGAGTGCGTTCTGGTCAAGGCGGAGTTTCGGGGTTGCGTAATGGAAAGTTCT
>Ga0335074_10008354_pt1 | contig 14387 bp, 14 predicted proteins | sample Lox_Sample_23_FD_206715 | JGI IMG/M metagenome (GOLD analysis project Ga0335074, IMG submission 206715) | Soil microbial communities from Loxahatchee National Wildlife Refuge, Florida, United States - Lox_Sample_2.3 | ecosystem: Environmental > Terrestrial > Soil > Wetlands | place: USA...
GTAGGCGTGCCGGCATTGCCACGCAGCGACATGCCGATGGCTATTCCAGCGCCGGCCAGCACCACGGCCCCGAGAGCGACAAGCGTGGCGGTGCGATAGCGCCACCGGCCTGATGCGGGCCACTGGCCTGATCCGTGGCCTACCGGCCGATAGTGCCCATTCCCACCTCCCGCCGCGCTCTTCTCAGGCCAGAGCCAGCCGATCGTCCCTGGACCAGGCTCGGCCGACGGCCACATTGCCTGCGGCGGCTCCATGCGCCTTGGTGGCTCAGGCGCAATCACCGGCTGGGGAGATATGACCGGCTCAGGGGCCCGCACCGGCTCGGGCGCGGACACTGGCGCAGCCGGAGTTACCGGCTCCTCGGCACGAACCGGCTCAGGCGCACGCGCCGGCTCGTCCATCAGCACGAGCTCCTCGGGGCGCAGTCGCCCGGCCGCGCTCCGTGGCTCCCCAGCACGAGGTGGGTGCGCATCACGAGGCTTCTCAGCGGCGCGGAGTTCTGCGGCAGCCCGCAAGGCCGCAGCGGCGCGCAACGGCTCCTCCGCACGCGACGGCTTCATGGCGCGCGGCGCCTTCGCGCCGCGTTCGGTATCGGCGGTCCCGGCCTCCTTCGTTACCCGTCCGGAGTCGGTCACGACCGGAATAGGTTCCGTGTTTGGCTCGCGCTGGCTCGGTATCTCTTCGTCGCCGTGCTCCGCATCGATGGCCGACTGGATTCGATGCACGTCCGTATCCGAGAAGCTCGGCCTAACGGGCGAAGTGGGACCCGGCCGCGTCGAGCCGGGCACGCGCCGGGACAGTGGTGCGCTGTTACCGTCATCCTTCATACGGCCCTAACCCCCCAACACCGCACGCGTCCGTGCGGAATTTCGTAATTATGACCGAGGTAGCTACTCAGCGCATGCAAAAAGCTGAAAGATCACCGAGAACGGGCCCGCACCGTTTCGCCCTTCCTGCGGACGCTCTTGCGCTTCCCCCCGACTGGTCGCTCCGTCTGGCCGTGAACACAGTTAGCTGCCGAGCGGGCTTGGCGCGGAATATTCGACCCGCACGACCTTTTGCCCGTCGTACAGGGTCACCGGTTGGGCGCGGACGGGGGGGAAGGTGGCGTGCGCGTGCAGCAGGGCGATCATCTGCTGCAGGTACACAGGGGGGGATACCGACGCCGCCGGGTCTGTCTCTGCCAGGGTCATTTGCCGGAACGGAGTGCTCGCGCCCGGACCGGGGTCAGCGAAGCCCAGGACGTCGACCGGTTCCAGGTTCGCGATCGCCTTGATCACGAGCAAAAGCCGCGTGTCGACCGCACCGGCCAGTAGGTCGCTCTCCGCCGCAGCCGACGCGGACACCTTCCCGCTCTCTAGCAACTGCCTGCCGGTTCTTATTCGCTTCTGCGCGCCATTCGCCGCGGCGGAACGACCACCGCGAGTTGGCTTGGTGGCATGCCTCTTCGACGTCCTGGTGGCATGCCTCTTCGACGTTCTGGCAGGCGAGTGTGCAGTTGGCTTGGGACCTGACGTTGCCGCATGCGCACCGGTGCCGGCTCGGGAGCTATGCAGAAGCATGCCGATGGCCAGAGCTGATGCCGCCAGCACTACTACCCCCAAGGCGACTAGTGTCGCGGTGCGATACCGCCGACGGCCTGATGCCATCCACCGGCCCCGCAACTGCCACCTCAGGCTGCCGCCTCTTGGCGTCGCGGTGCCTTCAGGCCACAGCCAGCCGATCGTCCCTGGCGGCGGCTCGTTGGGCGGCCACGCCGTGAGCGGCTCCGGGCGCCGCTGCGGCTCAGCCACAATCACCGGCTTGGTCGCATGCACCGGCTCAGGCACATGCACCGGCACCTCGGCACGCACCGGCTCGTTGGCACCCACCGGCTCTGGCGCAAGCACAGGCTCTGGCGCAAGCACAGGCTCCTCGGGGCGCAACCGCCCGGTAGCACTCGCCGGCTCGTCGGCGCGAGGCGGCTGCGTGATACGCGGATTCTCCGCGACCCGAAGTTCCTCCGCGGCTCGCAACGCCTTCGCGACACGCAAGGCTTCATCCACACGCGGCGCCTTGGTGGCACCCGGTGGCTCCGGCGTGGCAGGCGGATTCCCGGCCTGCTTAATTCCCGGCCCCGAGTCGGTGACGACTGGTACCGGTTCGGTGTCGGGCTCGCGCTGCATCGGCATTTCTGTGTTCGCGTGCTCGGCATCGATCGCGGCCTGGATCCGATGCACGTCGGTATCCGAAAAGACGGGCCTCGCCGGCTGATCAGGACCTGACCGCGTCGAACCGGGCACGCGCCTGGACAATGGTGCACCGTTACCGCCGTCTTTCATACGGCCCAAGCCCCCCAACACCACCCGCGTTGAAGCGGAATTTCGCAATTATGACTGAAGTAGTACTCAAGGCATCCAAAGAATCTCAGAAGACACCGGGCAGCAGGGCTGCGGTGCGGCGTCGGTAACTGTGGTAGGCCGGCAAAGCGCGCAGCAGCACTTGCTCCTCGCGCACCGCCCGATACACCTGCAGACCGCACAGCGCCAGCCAGAGCCCGATCGCTGCATAGCTGTTGGCCGCCACGGCGAGGCCGAGCGATGACACGATCTCGCCGAGATACAGCGGGTGCCGCACCCATCGATACGGTCCCTGGTGGGCTACGCCGCGGGCCTGCGCAAGCACGGAGACGTTGCGGCCGAGGAATCGCAGCGACCACAACGCCCAGGCCGTGCCGCAGATCAGCAGCACGTCCGACAGAGCCTGACGGCCCTGTCCCGGCGAAGTGCCGTGCACAAGCGGAAGTGTGAACGGCAGCCACGTCGCGGTTACCGCCGCAGCGTGAGCCGTGACCGAGCAGGTGGTGGCGACTGCGGGGCCCCGCCGAAGGTAGCACCAGATGACCAGTGCGTAGAAAGCCAGCACGAGCACCGCCCCGAGGGGCCGCAGCATTGCTGCCGCTCCGGTAGCACCTCCGCGGTCAAGATCGGCAACGTCAACAACGAGGATCAACCCGGAGGCCGGTACCATGAGGATTCTGCCGACGTCGAGCCTGATACGGCCGGATGGCACAGTTACGACGCCTCCTACTTTAGATAGTGAAAAAGTGTGCGAGAGATCTCGATGATCCCCGACCCCAATATGATCAGCAGCAGAGCCGGGAAGAGGCAGCCGATGAGCGGGAAAGTGATCTTCACCGGTATCTTCTGCGCTGCGGCCTCGGCCCGCTGACGGCGGCGCACGCGCAATTCCTTGGCTTGCTCGCGCAGCACATTGGCGACCGGAATGCCCAGCTCAGTGGACTGGATCAGCGCGGAAACGAACGCCCGCAGTTCGGGCACCGTGGTCCGTTCGGTCATTGCCCGCAATGCCTCCCCGCGCGACTTGCCGATCTGCATCTCCTGCAGGACACGAGCGAACTCGCCGGCCAGCGGTCCGTTGGTATGCCGTGCGACCTGCGCGAGCGCGGCATCGAACCCGAGCCCAGCCTCGACGCAGATAGTGAGCAGGTCCAGCGCGTCCGGCAAGGCCGTCGGGATCAGCTGCTGACGCTTCAGCCCCGAGTTGTAGAGCAGCACGTCGGGCAGGAAGAAGCCCATCGCCGCGCCAATCGCGCCGCCTACGACGAAAAGCGCGACATTATGCAGCCCGAACAAGGCGCCAAGCGCACCGAATGCGACCAGCAAGAACCCCTTCGCTGCGAGAATGCGGTCTGGCGTCCAGCCGCCAGGATTGCCTGCCACGTCCAGCCTGCGTTGGAGCGTGCTCGAGACACCGGTCGGCGACAGGCGCAACGCTAGGGCCCTCAGCCAGCCCGGTAGCTGCCTGGGCCCGGCCTTGTCGGCGCCATCTTTAACACCGCGTGCGTACCGCTGCTCAATTGTGGCTACCGCCCGGCTTACGCTCGGCTCACCTTGCTGCTTCGGCATCAGCGCGACTACCAAGGCCACGATCGCCAGCGCGAGCGCCCCGAGCCCGCCGTATAGGACTGCGGAACCGGACACCTAGATCTCCAACCGAATCGCTCGGCGCATCCAGATCGTGCCCACGACCACCATCACGATGGAGGCCCCGAGCATGAACTGGCCCAGGTGTGTCGTATAGAGCGGACGCATGTACGTTCGGTCGGTGATAAACAGCCAGAGGCCGACCAGTATGGGCAGCGCGATGAGAATGTAGCTGGACAGTCGCCCTTCGGCGCTGAGCGCATGCACTTGGCGGCGGAGGTATCCGCGCTCTCGCATTGTGCCCGCGACGGTCGTCAGTATCTCGGCCAGATTGCCGCCGATCCCCCGTTGGATCCGGATAGCCATGACTGTCCATCTCAGATCCTCGGATTCCATTCTGTTGGCAATCATTTCCAGGCAGTCGTCCAGCTCTCCCCCAAGCCGGGATTCGGCAAGGGCACGGGTGAACTCTGCGGCGGCGGGCTGGGCATCCTCGCGCATCACGGCGTCCAGCGCCTGTGGCAGCGAGAAGCCCGACTGGAGCGCGCTGGCCAGGAGCTGCAGCAGGTCGGGCAGCTGCTCGGCGAAGGCGGCGCGCCGACGCCGGATGAGAAAGCTCAGCACTGCTCGCATACTTAGCCAGCCGATCAGCGCTCCGGCGAGGACGCCGATCAGGACATCACCGGTGACAAGGCTGAGCGCGGCGGCGACCACGACCGAAAGGCAGACGCCCAGCAATGTCCACTCGGCGGGCTTGCGCCCGACGGCGGCCAGATCCAAGCGCTCACCAAGGCGTTGCTGCGTCGTCTGGCTCATCAGCCGCTTCGTCGCATCCAGCGCGGCACGGCCTACCTTTCCTTCACCACCGCCAGCCTCTGTGGCCGAAGCCGGGGCGTGTCGCGGGCCATACCGTTCGATCCTGCCGATGAGATCCCGCTCTTGTCCGCTGCGGGCCAGCGAGCCCAGGAAGGTCAACGCCATAATGAACAGCGCTACGGCGAGCGCGCAGAGACCTGCGACCAGCGGCCAGCTTGCTGAGGTCATCTGCCATACCCCCCCGAGCTGAACATGGACGGGGGTATCGGGGTACCCCGGTCAGCTAGGCGGTTCAGGAACAGCGGGCGCAGGCCAGTGCTGCGCAGCGTGCCCCGCGGGTGCCCATGCTCGTCGGTGCCGGCACGAAAGTCGAACAGGAACAGGTCCTGCAGCACGACGACCTCGCCCTCTATGCCCTGCACCTCGGTGATGTGCGTGATACGGCGGGAGCCGTCCTTAAGCCGGGTCTGGTGCAGGATCAGGTCGATCGCGGAGGCCATCTGCTCGCGGATCGCGCGCTGAGTCAGCTCCACGTTGGCCATCATCACCATCGTCTCCATCCTGGACAGTGTGTCCCGGGGAGAGTTGGAGTGAATGGTCGTGATAGAGCCGTCGTGGCCGGTGTTCATCGCCTGGAGCATGTCGAGCGTGGCTTCGTCGCGCACCTCGCCGATGATGATCCGGTCGGGTCGCATGCGCAGCGAGTTGCGGACCAGGTCGCGTATCGTGATCTCACCGCGCTTTTCCAGGTTGGCCGGGCGCGATTCGAGCCGGATCACATGTTCCTGGCGAAGTTGAAGTTCCGCCGCATCCTCGATGGTGACGATCCGCTCGTCGTCCGGCAGGAAGCTAGACAGAACGTTCAGCGTGGTGGTCTTGCCCGAGCCGGTCCCGCCGCCTATCACGATGTTCAAGCGACCCTGTACACAGACCCGCAGCAGGTCCGCCACCTGAGGGGTCATCGTGCCGTACTGGATGAGGTGCCCGACCGTGAGCGGCTCGGCCGCAAACTTCCTGATGGTCAGGAGCGACCCGTCTATCGCTACCGGCGGCACGACGGCGTTGATTCTGCTCCCGTCCGGTAGCCTGGCGTCCACCATCGGGCTGGACTCGTCCACTCGTCGCCCAACCCTCGCCACGATCTTGTCGATAGTGCGGCGCAGATGGCTCTCGTCGGCGAAGGCAGCGCCCACGGGGAACAGCAGGCCGTTGCGCTCGACGTAGATCTGGTCGTACCCGTTAACCATGATCTCGGAGACGCTCGGATCGCGCAGATACGGCTCCAGCGGACCGTGGCCGAGGATGTCATCGGCGACCTCTTGGGCGACGCGCATCCGGTCGGCCGACGTCATGGGGGTCTCGTCGCGCTGCAGCACCGTCTGCAGCGTCTGAGTCACCTGCTGCTCCAGCTCTCGCTGCTCAAGTCGCGCGTCGTAGAGTGTTGGTCCCAGCATCTCCAGCAGCGCTTCGTGCACGCTGCGCTTCAGCGGACCGAAGGGGTCTTCATGCCGGACAGAGCGGCGGGGCGCCCCGCGCCGTTCGGGCGCCGGCGCGCCTGCCAGCCCCAGATTTGAAAGCCTGTCCGAGAGGGTCACGCGACTCGCCTCTTGCCGCGCCGACCCTCGGCCGGGCGCGTGGTCGACGGGGCCAGCAGGCGCTGCTGCACAAACTTCATCACGGACTGGCTGACTGGATGGCCGGGGCTGTCCAGCACGATGGGGACGCCCTTGTTGACCGAGATGGGCACGGCGCGACTGGACGGGATGTGCGCGGCGATGTCGCAGCGCACCACTTTCCGCACGTGGTCGAGACTGAGCCCCACCTTTGAGTCAGCGCGGTTGACCACCACCGAGCGGATCTGTCTCGGGTAAGACAGCATGTCCAGCATGTCCAGTGCGACTCGAAGATTCTTCAAGGCGGTTACATCCGGAGTCGTGATCAACACAAGCTGCGACGAGACGTCCATCGCAGTCAGTACGTGTTCGCTCAACTGGGCCGGCGTGTCCACGACGACGAAGTCGTACATACCGCGCAGAACAGCAAGCAGCTCGCCGACTAGCCTGGGCGGGATTCTTTCCGCGTCCCCTGGGGTCACGGGCGCGAGCAGCATATCGAGCCCAGGCTGGTATCGAGTCAGCAGCGAGGCAGCCCCTGACTCGTCCAGGTGGCCTGCCATCGGGAGAGCGTCCACGATCGTTCGCATCGGGTCAAGCTGGACGCTGATGGCCACATCGCCGAATGCGAGATTGAGATCGACGACGCAGACACGGCTAACACCCTGCCTGGCCAGCGCGACGCCCAGATTGACCGACAGCGCCGTCTTGCCGCAGCCCCCCTTGGCGGCAAACACCGTGACGATCTGGCCGGGCGTGGACTCCTCGTCTGTGGGTGGCGCGAGCATGCGTCTCGATACCTCATAGGATCGGCGGCACGCAGCCGCCATAGCTGCATCATCGCCGACGGGCACGACGTCGCGCACCCCCGACTGCATCGCCCGCGATAGCAGCGCGACGTCGACTTCCCTGCGGACGAGGATCACGCCCACCGCGGGTCGCGCCAGCCGGAGCGCCGCCGCGAACGCCAGGGCGTCGCCAGTCACCGCCCGCGGGCCGATGATCACAAGTGTCTCGCGCGGATCGCTGTCCAGCATTTTGGCCGCGGCCGCGAGTGTGTCCGCCTTCCGCACTTCCCCGTCGATGCCGGAGAGCAGCTCTCCGGCGCTGGAGGCCGGCTCACAAAGTATTGGCAAGGTTCTCTCCTGGATTCAAGGGGCCGAGGCCCCGGCCCCTTGCGGCAGTGTCGGCCGCGGTCTAAGAACTGGCAGGCAGCGTCATGTAGGGCAGGCCCACCTGGGCGAGCGTTATGAGACCGTCGGCCTGCCCCCTGGTTACGGCAAGCGTCACCAGCACCGCCCCGTCAGATGATGCTGTGCCGGCCGGATCCGTCGTCGCTGAATCCACGGACGATGTGCCCTGAGACGATCCGCCCTGAGCGCACTCCGGGAATTGTCCAACGCACAGCACCTCCAGGTCGGAGAACTCCAGCAGGGTGGTTACGGCACCTTCACTTTCTGCTTGATGTGATACGTCACAGGTCTCTTCCACGTTCAGGGTCGACTTCTGGCCCATGGGGTAGGTGCCGTATATGTCGACTCGCGAGCCAGGGCCGATGTAGCCGCCTACCGCCTCGTTAGGGCATACCTGTATGGTCAGCCCCTGATAGCCCGCAGGGACCGCCAGCGCGGCCCTGCCAGAGCCGGCAACCTCGTTGGCCGTCACCAGCATCGACCCGCTCAGCAACTGCCCCTGCCCCACCGGGCCACTCGTGACCAGATTTTCGTTCTGAGCAGTCAGAGACTGAACTGGGTCGGCAGGCAAGGAACTCACCGGTTCCTTCTCGGTGGTCAGCAAGCCGCCCTTCAACGCAGCGCGCAGCGAAGTACCTGCGGGGATCTGGTCCTTAGCCGCGTACACGACCTCGGCCTTGAGACCCGCCACGGCCCGCTCGTTGGCGTGATGCACGTACGCGAGCACCGCGACCATGCCGAACACGGCCAGCAAAGCAGCCAATACCACGGCCAGCAAACGACGTTTCAACGGAACTCCACTCTGCGGTGCACTGGGTAGCTCAGCCAGTTAGCTCGATGATGGATGCGCCCAGGTTGGCGCCGGCGATGGCGCCGGTCGAGGGGATGACGCCCTGCACGAAGTAGCCGTTGAGGCAGTAGTCGGCGCCCGGGCAGTTGTTCGCCGGGTCCAGCCAGTCCGACGCATCGAAGCCGGGCATGTTGTATCCGGTGACGACGAAGTCAGCGAAGCCCCTCAGGACGTAGCGGGGATCGCCTGCCGCATTGTCCAGGGAGACGTAGACGGGCACCAATATTGGCGTCTCGCTTTGCTGCGCGTTCGCCAGCACTTCCTGGCACGCAGGACTTGGCGACTCTAGTGGGTTGGGAGGGATGGCAGGAAACGTGGCTCCACTGACGGGCAAAGAGCAGTTTCCCCCTTCGTCCACCGCCCAGCCGAAGGTACTCGGATCCTCCGCACCCGCAGGTTCGGTCGGGCAGCCGCCGCCGGGGTTGCCTCCGGTCGTCAGCGTGAGCACCTGGTCAGCAGACGTCGCGGGCACAGTGTCCGGCGGGTATGGCGGGGCGGGCTGGAACGCGGTCCCTTCTTGCGTTGCCTGGTCCCACTCGCAAGCAGAGATCGCAATCGCGACCGTTGTTGCGTCTGGGGGTGCGCCCCACTCGACCTGAGCGCAGGCGCCAACATCGGTGCCCTGGTAGCCGCCTATCAGCGTACGCGCGAAAACTGGGGGAAGCAGAGTGGAGCCGCTGGCTGTCTCCGTGGACGTGTACACCTCGACGAAGTTGGTTCCGGCCGACGGTGCCTGCGGGCAGTCTGTCATCTTCCCGGTGCTGGGCGGGCAGTTGCCAAGGCCGCCGGAACCGCAGACCAGGTCCACTGCCATCGTGCCGCCGGTAAGGCTGGAGGCGTTTGCATCCGCTAGTTGCGACGCGTCTGTGGGGGCGCAAGCGCCTAGCGCGCAGCTCTTGGCCACCCCGAGCGCCGCGGCGTCCGCGCCGTCCTGCAGCTCAGCGCGTTCCTGGTAGAGCTGGCCAACGTCAATAACCAGGGCGCCCATGCCGGTCAGCACGCCGCTGCCGATCAGCACGGCGACTACTACTGCGATGGCGCCCCGCTCGTCGCTTCGAAGTCGACGCAGGATCCGGCGGACGAGCGAGGCCATCAGGTCTCGCATGGCATGACCCCTTGAGCGTTGAGCGTAATGGGAGAACCAAACCCGGACCCGCCAAATAGCCCCATAAGTGCGCCGATGGGGGTGATGAACGAGAATGAGTACTTGACATTAACCACAGCGTCAGCCGTCGGCTGGGCGTCTACCGGGCAAGCTGTAATCACAACAGTGACCGGGGTTAGACCAGTCGCGGCTGCCTCCGTGCGGGCTGTCACGTCCGGCTGGCCCAAGGCCACGAGCCTTGCCCCTTCGCGGGCCGCCTGGGTCAGAGTTATCTGGGCGTTGAGAGCGCGGCCGAAGTCGATGATTCCGAACACAATCAACAACAAGACGGGGAGTAGCAAGGCGAACTCGACCGCTGCGGCACCTCGGTCCCGTGACTTACGGCTTCTGGATGGTGGCCCTGTCATCAGGGGAAGCCCTTCTTGGCGCCCTGACAACAGGACCACCCCCGCTCGCCCGTCCGATCACACAGCCGGGGAGCGTTGAACGGACGATGGAACAGAATGTCGACCTCGTGCCGAGCCTTGCTGCCCAGGGTAACGATCACCGCTTCGCTTGCGGCACCGGTCAGAGAGCGCCAGTGATATCGGTTCCGATGGTTTGGAAGGTCTTTTGAAGTGCCGTGCTCATGGCGGTGACAGTCCCGATGATGGCGACGGCGACCAGGACCACGATCAGGGCGTATTCCACAGCGGTCGCACCACGGTCGTCCCGGCGCAGCGACTGGGCAAGGAAGTTCTGTAGCGAGACAAAGTGCTTGACCATTTGATTGGCTCCTTCGAGGCAAGGCATGGGGGGCAGCCCGCTCGTTTTTTTGCCGTACGGCACTAGCCGCCCGGTACCGGACACCATGGAGGATGTCGGTTGAGCCGGGCCATTGGGCGGCAGGTCCGATAAATCTGACTCACCAGACGACATAAACCTGACCCACCAGATGACATGTCGGGTGATCGGCCGACAGAATCATCGGGCCGACGGACAACGAGGCCGTGCGTCGGGCACTTTCGGCGGAACGCGCCCCGATTGGCAGGTTTCGCGCCTACGTTGGGGCAGCATGAACGTGATGTGGGCCGCCGTAGGCGCCGTCCTCGGCCTGCTGGCTGGCGCTGCGCTGAGAGCCACGGTCTTCAGACTGTCAGTTCCACCGGGCGATCCGGAACGAACGGCCTGCCCGCGTTGCGGCGGACCGATGCGACGTAGGCTCGCCGTCCGCTGTGAGCAGTGCGGACGCAGCCTCGGGACTCCCCTAGTGCTCGAGCTGAGCACGGCGGTTGTGCTGGCCCTGCTGCTCGGCCGGTTCGCCGGGCAGTCCGACGTTTTGGCGTTTGGCTTCTTCGGCGTGCTGGGTGTCGCGCTGGCCGTCATCGATATTGCCACCCAGCGGCTCCCCGACCCGCTGACGTTGCCCGCGTACCCCATCATGATCATCTTGCTAGCAGGCGCGGCCCTGTTCGGTCACGACTTTGCTGCACTACTACGAGCAATGCTGGGGGGCCTCGCTCTAGCCGGGGCTTTCCTGCTGCTCGCGCTGGTGCGCCCAAGCCAGCTTGGCGGCGGCGACATCAAGCTGGCGGGCATTGCTGGGCTTGCCCTGGGCTGGCTCGGCTGGCCCGCCCTGATCGCCGGCGCCGCCCTCGGCTTCGTGCTGTCCGCGCTGGTCAGCCTCGCGTTGCTTGCCGCGCGGCGCGTCACCCTGCGCAGCGGGATCAGCTTCGGCCCCTTCCTCGTCGGGGGTGCCTTGTGCGCAATGCTGGCAAGTACACACTAATCGGTCTTTCAGCGGACGGCTGGCGACGGCGGTCCGAAGTCAACGATTGCAGATCGTAATCAACCGATTACACACCTAAGTTACGTTTCTATAACGAAAGAACAATGCGTGTCATGCGCCGGTATCGCCACAGTGGACTGTGATACTCAACCTGGGCAACGGGGCAGTTGCGCTTAGTAGCCCTGGCAGGTGTTGGCCGCGCTGGGCGTGGTCTGAGACTCGGCTTGACCAGCAGGAAGGAGAGGAACGACTGGGCGCAACCAGCGCTCGGGAAGTTCGTATCCAGAATTGATTGGTTCCGAAAGTACGTCTTTGGTATGAGTTTGTAGCTTAATCATAGCATGGGCGGCGAAATCCCTTGGGGGGGAGATTGCGATGCCAATCCGTCTCGCTATTGTCGACGGACAAACACTCACTCGTTATGGCCTGCGCGGGCTCGTCGCGCAGCACTCTGACATCGAAATTGTGGCCGAATGCCAGTCAGCCGCTGACGCGCCAGCAACGATCGCCGCGGCGCGGCCGGACGTGGTGACCGTTGATGTCGACCTGCCCGATGGCGACGGCCTGCGACTCGCCCGGCAGCTGCGGGATGGCTATCCGGATCTGGGCATCGTCATGCTGGTGTCGCGGCAGGAGGACGACCTGCTGTTCCGGGTCCTGGAGACCGGGCTCTCGGCCTTCGTGTCGAAGACAGCGCCGTTGGACGAGGTGGTGTGCGCAATTCGGCATGCGGCCGTAGCACCGTTGTCCTTCACCGCATCGGGCCTAGCCCTGGCTGTACAGCGGCGACGCAGCATGCAAGACCGGCTCGCCTTGAGCCCGCGCGAGACGCAAGTGCTTCGGCTGCTGCACGATGGGCTGTCGACTCCGGCGATCGCGTCGCAGATGTTCATCAGCGTGTCCACGGCGAAGACATACGTGGGACGGGTCTACGAGAAGCTCGGCGCGACAAGCCGAGCACAGGCACTGATGTCCGCCATGCACTACGGCCTGATCCAATACCACGAGGACGGGTCGTCCCATGAACCCTTGGAGTGCCCTCGCAGGCGACAGGGCACGGGCCGACAGGGTGCCATGCGCTCGCTTGCTCTCGTCGGAGCCAGTGCAGGAGATCACGGCCAGGTGAACGGCCAGGCCCCGAAAGGCGCCGCGTTGTGAGCCAGATATGTAGCACGCCCGCCTTCACCTAGTGACGCGTGGCAGCGATTGCTTGCCGAGTTCGGCCCGGAGAGTTGCTGCCGGTTGCTCGTGACCGCCAGCCGAGTTTCGGCCTGGCGCTCCCCAATGACGGTTGCTCGGGACGTACTCAACCCTGGCTTACGCGCGAGCGCTCCTGACTGCTTCCCGGTCGGCCAGCCACCGCCGCGAGGGCGCCCTACGCAGTGCCTGTGATACTTGTTGACGCCATATCAAACACATCCAGTCTCGGCCCTGTAACACGCGCCGGCAGGCGACCGTTTGGGTGGGGTGAGAGGAGCGTGATTGGCGTTGGCGGAGGGGACGGCCGCGGCGCGGGACGAGTTGGCCTCCCTGGTGAACACGATGCAGCGGGTGCTGGGCCGCGAACACCCGGATACCCTGACCACCCGCAGCGAGCTTGCCCAGCTGGTCGGCGAGACAGGCGACCCTGTCGCCGCCCGCGACCAGTTCGCCGCGCTGCTACCGGTGATGGAGCGGGTGCTAGGCCGCGAGCACCCCGATACGCTGACCGCACGTAGCGAGCTTGCCCGCTGGACTGGGGAGGCGGGAGACCCCGCTGGGGCGCGGAACCAGTTCGCCGCGCTGCTGCCGCTTCGGGTGCGCGTGCTCGGCCCCGACCATCCGCGAACTCTAGCGGTCGGGAGCAGCCTGGCCTACTGGACCGGCCGGGCCGGAGACCCAGCCGGAGCCCGTGAACTCTGCGCCCGGATGCTGCCTGTTTACGAGCGCGTATTCGGCCCCGAGCACCCGAGAACCCTGAACCTCCGCGCCAGCCTGGCGGCCTGGAGCGGTGAGGCCGGGGATGCGGCTGCCGCGAGCGACGAGTACGCCGAACTGCTGCCGCTGCATGAGCGAGTCCTCGGCGCCGATCACCCGGATACCGTGGCGGTCCGGCGGAACTTCGCCTTCTGGAGCAAGCAAGCCGGGCGCCGCGGCCGGAGATGGCGCCGCGGAAGTTAGCTAACGGCCGGGAGCCACTCTGGGCGTCGCCCCTCAAAGGCTTCTATCGCATCGTCGTGCTGCATGGTGATTCCGATGTCGTCGAGGCCCTCCAGCAGCCGCCATTGTGCGTAGTCGGCGAGCTCAAACGGCTCGGTCACGTCGCCACCGACTGAGATCGTCCGCGCCGCGACGTCGACCACGACCTCGGCGCCAGGGGCGGCAGCCAGCGCAGCGCCCAACCGGGCAGCCGACTCCTCGCTCACCTGCGCGGGCACCAGGCCGGAGCTGATCGCGTTGCCGCGGAAGATGTCAGCGAAGCTGGGTGCCACCACGGCTTCGAAGCCGAAGTCCTGGAGGGCCCAGACCGCGTGCTCGCGTGACGAGCCGCAGCCAAAGTTCGGGCCGGCGAGCAGGATCTTGGCTTCTGCCGCGCCCGGCTGGTTCAGGGGGAACGACGGGTCGTGGCGCCAGGCCTCGAACAGACCCGCGCCGAAACCCGTGCGGGCTACCCGCTTCAGCCACGCGGCCGGGATGATCTGGTCGGTATCGATGTCGCTGCGCTGGACCACGACGGCCCCGCCGACGATCTGCTTCACTCCGCTCATCAGCTGTCCCTGTTCTCTTTCACAGATCCGCTGGCATGGTGAAATGCCCGGCCACGGCAGTCGCCGCAGCCACGGCCGGCGATACCAGATGGGTTCTGCCGCCAGGACCCTGCCGGCCCTCAAAGTTCCTGTTGCTGGTCGACGCCGAGCGCTGGCCTGGCGAGAGGATGTCGCCGTTCATGCCCAGGCACATGGAGCAGCCGGCCGACCGCCACTCAAAGCCGGCCTCAGTGAACTGCCTGTCCAGCCCCTCTTCCTCGGCCTGCGCCTTGACCAGCGCCGATCCGGGCACCACGAGCGCCCGAAGCCCCGGATGTACCTTGCGACCGCGGATGACGTCGGCCGCAGCACGGAGGTCCTCCAGCCGCC
>Ga0335074_10008355_pt1 | contig 14387 bp, 14 predicted proteins | sample Lox_Sample_23_FD_206715 | JGI IMG/M metagenome (GOLD analysis project Ga0335074, IMG submission 206715) | Soil microbial communities from Loxahatchee National Wildlife Refuge, Florida, United States - Lox_Sample_2.3 | ecosystem: Environmental > Terrestrial > Soil > Wetlands | place: USA...
GGGAGGCCGCGGGCGGCCTCGACGTCCGCATCGGCGGCGGCCCGGCCACCGTCCGCCAGTTCCTGGCCGCCGACCTGGTCGACCACCTGCACATCGCGATCGTGCCGATCGTCCTCGGCCGCGGCGAGCCCCTCTGGGACGGCCTCGAGGGCGTGGAGGAGCGCTTCGGCATCGAGTCGGTGAGCTCACCCAGCGGCGTCACCCACGTCACCTTCACCCGTCGTTAGCCGCGCTTTTCCGTTTCCCGCCGCCAGGCGGGCCCGGACCAGCCAGCCGCGGCCGGGGCCGGGCCCGGCGACGACTAGCACCGCGATGGTGGCGGCGGCAGGCGGCGGAACGGGTTCTAGGCTGGAACGACTGAAGAAAGCACCGCGGGCGAAAGGACGGCAGGCGGATGCCGGCAGCGATCGGCTCGGCGCGGGTGGAACGGGTCGAAGAACATACCTGTTTGCGGACGAGGAGTACCGTCGCTGGGACCCCGCCGAGCCGCATGCCAACCAGTACAACGAGTCGGTGTTCGACGAGTGCGTCCGGCCGGTGGCGGCGGCGGGCCAGGCCCGGATCATCACGCCACCCGTACGCGGTGTCCGGCAGCCTCGTCGTCGAGACCGCGCCCGGGCACACGGCCGGGCACGCGCTGCTGCCGCTCGAATCGCAGGGCGAGCGGGCGTACTTCAGCGGGGACGCATTCCACCATCCGGTGCAGGTGGAGCGGCCGGAGCTGTGCCTGCCCGGCTGCGACGACCCAACTCAGGCGGTGGAAACCAGGCGGGCGCTGGTGTCCCGTCTCGAGCGCGAGCGCGCATACCTTTTCCCCGCTCATTTCGCCGCTGCGGCCTGCTCGGCGCCACCAGGCCCGCATCGTAGGCGATGATCACGGCCTGCACCCGGTCGCGGGCCCCGGTCTTGGCGAGCACGCTGCCCACGTGCTTCTTGACCGTCGACTCGGTCAGGGCGAAGCGGTCGGCGATCTCCATGTTCGTCCACCCGTGGCCGATGGCGGCCAGGACTTCAAGCTCGCGCTCGCTCAGCGCCGCGAGCCTCTTGTCAGCCCGCGGCCGGGCCGCGGGGGCGAGGAAATCGAACGCGTGCGCGTCGAGCATGCGCCTGGTCAGCCGCGGGGAGACGGCCGCCTCTCCGGCCGCCACCGCGTGGATCGCGGCGATGAACTCGGCCGGGAGCGCGTTCTTGACCAGGAAACCGGACGCCCCGGCCTCAAGGGCCGCGTAGGCGTACTCGTCGAAGTCGAAGACCGTCATGATCAGCACCCGGGTGCGGCCCCCGGCCGCCGCGATGAGCCGGGTGGCCTCGATGCCGTCGAGTCCCGGCATCTGAACGTCCATCACCACGACGTCGGGCCGCAGGTCGGCCGCCATCCGGACCGCCTCGGCGCCGTGCCCGGCCTCGCCGGACACGGTCAGGCCGGGTTCGCCTTCCAACAGCACTCGAAAAGCAAGACGCTGCAACTGCTGGTCATCGGCGATCAGCACGCTGGTCATCGCGCAGGACCTACCTTGTCATCTAACAGGTAGATAAATGTAATAACGGAACTTTCGTCAGCGTCAAGGGAAACAGACCGCCAGGCGGAATGGGGGGATAAACGCGGTGGGCGCCGGCCGCGGCGGCGGGCACGACCAGGGCGGCCGCGAGGCCCAGGCCGAGGAGCGCGGTCTGCTTCGACGCTAGAAGCCAGTCCCGGGCTGGAATGGGTCTAGAGGAGGCGATCGCCGTCGGTGACTGGTACTGGGGTACCAGTGACGTCTCGTCAGGCCGAGGGAGAATCGGCCCCATGACGATCGAGTTCAGCCGACGTAAATTCATGGCGTCGGCGGGTGGCGCCGGGCTGGCGTCGTTCGCCCTGCCGGCCGCGCTGCGGAAGCTCCCCGGCGGGGCGCCCGCGCCGGCGGTCGGACGGGACTTCTTCACGTATCCGCACGCCTGCGTCGTGCAGTCACTGGGGGATATTCCGATCGGCCTGTGTGATGCCGGCGCGACGGTGGCGAACGGCTGCGATGGCACCCCCACCGGCCGGGTTATTCCGAGCCTGCCGGGAATGGGCATCGCGCTCGGCGGCGTCGGGGCAGGCTCGTTCATGGTGAACGACTCGGGAACGTTCGGACCGTGGAACTTCGGCGGAAGCCAGTACAGCAATGGCGAGTATCAGACCCGGATCCTCCCGCAGGCCGCTTTCCATGTCCGGGAGCAGCTGGCGGGCGGCCCGGCCACCGTCACGACCCTGGCGACGACGGGACCGCAGGTCGTGGGGTCGGCCGGCCCGGTCGCGGCGCGGTCGTGGGGGAATCCGCTGCCAGCCTGGAACCTGCTCGGCGCGGGACAGGGAACCTACGCCGCGCTGTACCCGTTCGGCTGGATCTCCTACAACGCGTTCAAGACCGATGTCTCGATGCGGTTCTACTCCCCCATGGTGGCGGGCGAGGACCGGCGCACCTCACTCCCGCTCGCCTACTTCGACCTGCGCATCGCCAACCACACCAACTCGACGGCCGACGTGTCGGTGATGTTCACCTGGCCCAACGCCCCGGAGTCGGTTGACGGAGTGGCCCCGACGGTCCGCACCGGGCTGTCGGACTCGGCGGCCACCGATCGCCGGACCGGGGTCACCTCGGTCACCCTGTCGGCCGATGACCCGTCGAACACCCCCGACGCGTACGCCTCGGAGTGGACGATCGCGGCCAGGCCCGGCGCCGGCCAGACCGTCAGCTACGTGCCGTCATGGAACGGCGACGGCGACGGATCGGACATCTACGACGCGTTCTCCGGTACCGGGGTGCTCCCCGGCGCGCCGCTCGACAGCTCCGCGTCGGCGGGCGCGATCGCCGTCTCCGCGACCCTGCGGCCCGGTCAGACGACGGTCCTGTCGTTCGCGCTGACGTGGGACTTCCCCCAGGTAACGTTCAATGACAACGGGACCGTCTGGATGCGCCGCTACACCGAGTTCTACGGCGCGCGGATGACCGGGCCCGCTGACGCGGCGCCGGGTAACTACAACACCTATATTCCGGGGAGCTACCCGTTCCACCAGAGCAGGCAGATCGCCGTCGACGCGCTCGCGTCGGCGGACGAGACGCTCGAGGCGGTGCAGTCCTGGTGGGCGCCGTTCGCGGGCGATCAGAAGGTGCCGGCCCTGCTGCGGACGGCGGCGCTGAATCAGCTCGGGCAGGTCCCGTTCAAGACGTCGCTGTGGGCGGCCGGGTTCGTGTCATCGACAGACACGCCGACGCTGGGCTCGCGGCTGGGAGTCGATACCCCCAACACGCACGTGTACCTCACTCCGGACTCGATCAACGGCGGAAACACGTCGATGGGGTCGGACGTCGACGCGTACGGGTACCTCGCCTACAACTGGTTCTTCCCGTCGATCGAGCGCGATCGGCTGCTGGCCATGGCCGAGGCGATCATGCTCGACCCCAGCGGGGACCCGGCCGATATAGCCACCAGCGGGGATCCGTACGTCGCCTGGCAACCGGGATCGGCGCCGGTCCCGGGGGCGTCGGACTACGCCGACATCCCGTCCAAGCGCATCTACCGGATGTACGCCTACGCCTGCCTCAACCGTGATCAGGCGTTCCTCGAGCGGGTGTACCCGGCCATGAAGAAGGAGCTCGGGTGGCTGCAGGGCATGATCCCGGCCGGGCAGGTTCTGCCGGTCGGGGCTCAGGCGCCGGGTAATTCGACCCTCCCGCTGACGAATACGTACGACGTCATCCCGGTTCTCGGCGCCGACGCCTACGACTCCATGCTGTACCTGCTCGCGCTGGAAGTCACGATCGCGTCCGGGTCGCGGCTGGGCGAAAGCCGGAGCGTGATCAGCGGCTGGGCGAATCAGCTGAGCCAGGCGAAGGCGACATTCGAGACCGCCTTCTGGGACCCGGTGAACAGCTGGTACAAGTACACCGAGTACGCCTCGGGGTCGGCGGTGCTGCTCGACACGTTCTACGCGCAGCACGTGGCCGAGCAGTTCGGACTGCCCGACCTGGTGAACCTGTCGCATTACCGGGCTCAGCTCGAGGGCACGTACAGCACCTTCATGTCCCATCGAGACGCGAACGGACACCCCATTGGCGCGTACAATCTCGGGCTGCCGCCCGGGGTGACGACGTATCCCCTGATTGGCTATCTCTTCGGGTCGCCCGAGACCCCGACCCAGGAGCACATGATCTGGGTCGGCGCGAACTGCTTCGTCGGCGCCACCTATATCAACGCGGGCAAGCGTTTCGGCAGCCAGGCGTTGATAGCCGACGGAATTCAGATGGCGTCCGCGGTCGAGAACCAGGTCTGGGGCATCCTCGGCAACGGCCTCGCGTTCGACGCGCCGGAGTGCTGGAGCATCGACGGCGGGGTCCCCAACTACACCTACGCGGGATACGAGCGGCCGATCGCCATCTGGGACACGTTCAACGCGCTCGACCCGTTCTTCGCGCCGGCGGTGCCATAGACCTTCAGGGGGCGCCGAGCTGACGCAGACGGGCGTGCGCGTACTCGCACCGCACCGCGTGCTCGTACACCATCGCGGGCACGTCCACGTTGCTGTCGACGCGGACCGGCGGCAGCCCCGGGGTCCACGACAGGAACGTGTCATCACCGGTGATCGACGCGAGCACCGTCAGCAGGGACGCGTCCAGCCGGAGCGAGTGCACCGCCCGCCGGTACTCCTGCGGCGTCAGGCAGAGCGCGAACGGAATGTTCATCAGGCACAGCGCGGTCTGGATGTCGAGGTTCAGCAGGCGGCGCCGCCAGCCTTCCGGATCCACCGGCGGAATGTCGAGCATGCCGTAGTCGAGGCGGTCACGCGCGCCGGTCGCTCCGGACAGGCCGAGGCCGGACAGCACCCGGTACACGTTCAGGTCGTGCTCGATCACGGCCCGGTCGCCGAGGTCCGCCAGCCTCACCGGCCGCAGGCCGACCTCGGGGACGGCGGGCAGCGCGTTCCTAAGGCAGAAGTTCAGCAGGTTCGTCTCCACGATGAAGTGCCTGATCAGCAGGGATACCGCGTCCTCGGACACGAACCGGCGCAGGAACCACAGGCACAGCCGGTCCATCAGGCCGTGGGCGGCGAACGACCCCCGGCAGGCCCGCTTGACACCCACGATCATCGTCACCAGGGCCCGTGACACGACCCGCAGCCACGGGTAAACGTAGGCACGGCTCCAGCGGCGCTGGTCCCTGATCACCAGCCGCAAGGCGGCCCGGTCCATCGGCACGGCCGGATCGACCGCCATCAGCTCCCACACCGAGAGCCCGGTGTCAGACATTGCCGAGTTCCTCGAGCTGCAGCGCATACAGTCGCGCGGTCACCCGGGCGGTCTTGACGACCCGCGCCATCGTCGCCTCGTCGAAGGCGCCGGACCGCAGCGCGCCGGTCAGCATGCCGAGGTGCTCGTCGTCTCCGGTCGCGTGGTAGCGGAGGAAGCCAACCTGATCGTCGGTCAGCCCGAGGTGGGCCTGCAGCCGGTCCGCCCACAAGCCGGCCTTCCGCTTGCCCAGGCCCTCGATCACGAACATCGCACCGAGGAGATCGACCGGGTCGGGCTGGCCGGCCCGGTGGAAGACGAACGCCGACAACGCGCACGAGCCAACGTTGGCGGGGGTCGACGCCATGACCTCCGGGTCGCCCCCGACCGCCGCGTAGTCGCGTTCGAGCAGCAGATAGTCGCGGTGCTCGTCGGCGGCGTGCCTGATGGCGGCGCTACGCAGCCAGAACAGGTCGGTCGAGAAGTGCGCGGCCGCCAGCGAGATCCACCGGCCGCCGTCCACCACCTGCTGGCGCAGGTTGAGCAGCAGCCGCCGGTAGTCGTCGAGCGTCGCCGTCCCGTCCTCGATCCGCCTGACGACCGGTACCCGGGACAAGGCGAGCTGGAAGTCCGCCCAGACCTCGGCCAGCCCGCCCAGCGCAGCGGCGATGACCGGGGCGTCGTCCGGCGAGGGCGGGCCCAGCGGCGACGCTGCCAGCCCGGCAGCGGCGGCCTTCCCGGTCGGCTTACCCGACGGCCCCACGCACGTCAGGTGCGCGAACGCGAGGGTGAAGCGCCCGGACTCCGGAACCACCAAGAGCACCCGATCGCCCGCCTTCAGCCGGGGCCTGAGCGCGTCGAGCATCACGTAGATGCTGGCCGCGCCGGTGTTGCCGGCCGTGTGGAGGTTGGTGAACCAGCGCTCTTCGTCGGGCGTGTGCCCGGCCGCGCGCAGCAGCCTGAAGATCTTCCGCCGAAGGTGCTCGGCGCTGAAATGGCAGAGGATGTGCTCGGTCTCGGGGTCAATCCGGCCCGCCTTGACGAGGGCATCGAACTCGGCCACGCCCAGCTCGAGCAGGGCGGGCAGCGCCGCCATATCCTGCCGCAGAACGGGGATCGGTGACGGTTCTCCCGCCCCGTGGTCGAGCCAGGTAGTGCCCGCCCGGGGCGGGCGCTCGTCGCCCAGCCCCGCGCTCATGCAGACGGGATGCTCGTGCGCGTGCGACACCAGGTGCATCCAGTCGACCCGCAGGCTCAGCCCGTCCGGACGGGGCGAGGGCTCGACGACGACCGCGCCCGCGCCGTCGGACAGGGTCCAGCGCAGGAAACCGGTGTCCGCCGTCGTGGCCGGCCGGGTGAGCAGGGAACGGCTCACCAGCTCGGAGCCGGCCGCGACGGCGACGGGATGCTCGCCGAGCCGCACCGCGGAGACGGCGGCCCGGATGGCCGCCATGCCCGACGCGCACACGCCGGAGGCGGACAGCAGCTCCATCGGCCCGCCGCCGAGCCGTCCGTGCACCATTGAGGCGAAGCCGGGCACGAGGCAGTCGCCCTGCGTCGTTCCGGTGGCGAGCATGCGCACCGCTTCGGGTGGGAGGCCGCGGTCGGCCAGCGCGCGGCCGATCGCGTGGGCGGCCAGTTCCTCATTGAGCAGCAGCGTCTGGCCTTTCTCGTCCACGGCGTAATACCGCGTCCTGATGCCGTTGGCGACGAGGGTCCGGTCGCGCAGCCGTGCCTCGGGCAGCGAGAGTTCGCCGAACCTGGCCATGAGCTCGTCGTTGTCCACTGGGTCACCGGGGAGGTAGGCGCCGGTGCTGGTGATGTACGCATCGTTCATACCCGCCATTGCGCCACCGGGCGGGCAGCGGCCGCGCCGGCCCGCCTACTCAACCCGCCGCGCGGCGCCCCTCATCGCGCCTGAGCAAAAGTACTCACCCCATGAGCTCGAACGGGCGGTAGCGTCTGCATCATGGCCGCGCAGATGTGGCGAGTTGTCAACGTTTACCGGGTCATCACCCTCGCCTACGCGGCGTTGCTCATCATCCGGGACGACCGTGACTACGCGCACCCGGGTGCTGGACTCCTCGTCCTAGCAGTGATGACCGTCTGGAGCGCCGTCACCATCGTCGCCTACCGGCGGCCGGCGGCCCGGTCGCCGTGGCTGATCGGCACCGATGTCGGCGTGGCGATGACGCTGGTGATCAGTACCCGCTGGATCGACTACGCCACCAAGATCGATGGCGGCTGGCCGACGCTTCCCGTCGCCTGGGCGGCGGCTTCGGTCCTGGCCTGCGCGGTGGCCGGCGGACGGTGGTGGGGCCTGGCGGGCGGAATCGCCGTGTCCGCGGCCGACGTCATCGAGCGCGGAACGCTGCTGACGACCAGCACCTTCAACGGAATCGTGCTGGTGCTGATCGCGGGCGGCGTCGGGGGGTGGGTCGTGCAGCTCGGGCTACGGGCAGAGTCGACGGTCGAGCGGGTCGCCCGGCGCGAGGCGGCGCTGGCCGAACGGGAGCGGCTCGCGCGCGACATTCACGACTCCGTGCTGCAGGTGCTGACGCTGGTCAGCAGCCGCGGTCGGGCCCTCGGCGGCGAGGCGGCCGAGATCGGCCGCCTCGCCGGCGAGCAAGAAGCGGCGCTGCGCGCCCTGCTCGCCGCGGATGCCGCCGGGCCGCGGGCAGCCGAAGCGGACGGTCAGCTCGACCTGCGGACGCTGGTGGTGCCGTTGGGCGGCGTCCAGATCACGGTGTCCTGCCCCGCGACCGCGGTGCTGCTCCCGGAGGACAAGGCCGAAGCGCTGGCCGGCGCCGCGGCGGCCGCGCTCGACAACGTGCGGCGGCACGCCGGGCCCGACGCCGGGGCGTGGGTGCTGGTGGAGGACGAGGGCACGCACGTCCAGGTCAGCGTGCGCGACAATGGGAGCGGTTTCGCGGCCGCGCGGCTGGTCCTGGCGGAGGCCGACGGCCGCCTCGGCGTGCCGCACTCGATCGTCGGGCGGCTAAGGGCGGTGGGCGGGATGGCGTGTGTCACCTCCTCCCCCGGACAGGGAACGGAGGTCGAGCTTCGTGTGGCCAGGACCTGACGTGGAACCCGACGCCGAATCCCCCGCGGCGCCGGTGCGGGTGCTGGTCGTGGACGACCACCCGATCTGGCGCGACGGCACCGCCCGGTACCTGGAGGAGGCCGGGTTCACCGTCGCGGGCACGGCCGGCAGCGGGGCGCAGGCGCTCCGGATCGCGGCCGCCGTCAGGCCGGATGTCGTGCTGCTGGACCTGAACCTGCCCGACCTGCCCGCGGCCGAGGTCATTCGCGGCCTGCTGGCCGCCGTCCCGCCGGCCCGCGTGCTGATGCTGTCGGCCAGCGGCGAGCGGCAGGACGTGCTCGACGCGGTTACCGCGGGCGCCCTCGGCTACCTGCTGAAATCCGCGGCCATCGACGAGCTCGTCGCCGCCGTGGGTACGTCCGCGACCGGGCAGCCGGTGTTCACTCCCGGCCTGGCCGGGTTGGTGCTGGGCGAGTACCGCCGGATGGCAAGCGGCGGCCCGCCAGCGTCACATCCGGCCGGCCGGGCGGGCCGGGCGGGCGAGAGCGGACCGACCGTCCCGCGGCTGACCGACCGCGAGACGGAGATCCTACGGCTGATCGCCAAGGGCCTGACCTACCCGCAGATCGCCTCCCGTCTCACCGTGTCCACCCGCACGGTGCAGAACCATGTCCGCAACACCCTGACCAAGCTGCAGCTGCACAACAAGGCGGAGCTGGTCCGCTACGCGCTCGAGAACGGAGTCGAGTGAACGTACGGGCGCGTTAGCCGCCGTTGAGTCGGTGAGCCTATCGCTGGGCTCGCGCAGTATCTTCCACCCGTCGGGTTCCCGCCTGAATGCGAGGTCGTAGTACCCGCCGGTGACCGGCATCTCATCCAGCCCAGGGACCCGGACGGACGTATAGAACATGGCCTGCCCGGCCGCCCGGTCCAGCCACCCGACAACCTCATCGCGGCCGCCAGCCGGGCCCCGGGTCGAGGAGTAGTCAAGCTGCGCGTCGGCGGTGAACACGGAACGAAGCAGCCGCCAGTCCTTGTTGTCACGCGCCCAGGCGTATTCGACCAGCACCCGCTGGACGTCCAGCTCATCACGGATCGAACGTTCGGCGACCATGAGCTGTCCCTTCATACGCTAACCGAGAATACTTACTTCCGTATGACAACTCATCTGGCCCAATATTCAGCGCCCGTTGTCATGATAAGAGCATAAGCGATAGCATTGACTCTCATCTTAGGGCCGGGAGCATGCATGGCTGAGCAGAAGCGAGGGCGGCGGATCGCCCTCACCCCCGAAGAGCGTGACGCGTACCTGCTTGAGCAGCGGACCTGCCGCGTCGGCAGCATCGGCCCGGACGGCAGGCCGCACGTTTCGGCCCTGTGGTACGTCTGGGACGGGACCGCTTTGTGGCTGTTCTCGCTCAGCAACAGCCAGCGCTGGGCCAACCTCATGCGGGCGCCGCAGGTCAGCGTCCTGATCGACTCCGGCGAGGGGTTCGCCGAGCTGAAGGGCGTCGAGCTGGTCGGCACGGTCGAGGTGGTGGGCGAGGTCCCCCGCACTTCGGCGTCCCACGCCGAGCTGGATGAACCCGAGCGCCTGTTCGGCGAGAAGTACGCCGGCGGCAGGTTCACCGCCGACGGCAGCCACGCCTGGCTCCGGCTGGTGCCGGACAAGATCTTGAGCTGGGACTTCACCAAGATGGCGGCGGCGCGGACGAGGGCCGGGTCGTGACCGGGGTGATGGCGGGGGTGCGGATCCTGGAGGTCGCCGAGCACACCTTCACCCCGCTGGCGGCGGGCATCCTGTCCGACTGGGGCGCGACCGTCATCAAGATCGAGCACGTCGAGCGGGGCGACGCCATGCGCGGCCTCGGCTCGACCGGGGGCCTGACGGTCGGCGGCGGCGGCGTGCACCTGTTCATGGAGCACGCCAACCGCGGCAAGCAGAGCCTGGCCCTGGACCTGACCACCGACCAGGGGCGCGAGCTGCTGTACCGGCTCGCGGCGACGTGCGACGTCTTCCTCACCAACAAGCTGCCCGCGGTCGCGACCAAGCTCAAGGTCGACGTCGAGGACATCCGGGCGCACAACCCGGACATCATCTACGCCCGGGCCCGCGTTCGGTGACTCGCTGGGGGCGATGATCCTGGCCGGCGGGATCTGCGCGGCGCTGTTCCACCGCGGCCAGGCCGGTGCTGCCACGGTCGTCGACGTGTCCCTGCTCGCATCCGGGATGTGGGCGATGGGCGCCGCGATCGGCCTGTCGCAGCTGGTGAGCGCGGAGTTCGCCAAGGACACGTTCGAGAACTGGAAGCTGCGCCTGAAGGACCTGAGGGGCCAGTGGGCACCGGTTCAGGACACGGTCAACATCGCCGACGACCCGATGGTCCGGGCGAACGGCTACCTGCTGGGGACCGTCAGCCACGACGGCGTCCCCTTCACCATGGTCAGCACCCCGGTGATGTTCGACAAGGAACAGCGCGCCCCCGGCCGGGCACCCGCCTTCAACGAGCACGGCGACGAGATCCTGGCCCGCGAGCTCGGCCTCGACGAGGAGGCGATCATCGCCCTCAAGATCGCCGGGGTGGTGGCCTAGCCCGTGGAGGCCGGCCCGCGCGCTCGCGCTCCGCGCCGGGACGCCGAGCTGAACCGGGTCAGGCTGATTCAGGCGGCGGCGCGGGTGTTCGGCGAGCACGGCACCGACGCCAGCGTCGAGATGGTGGCGGCCCGGGCCGGCCTCGGGCTCGCCACCCTGTACCGCCGGTTCGCCAGCAAGGACGTCCTGATCGCGGAGCTGATCCAGGGGCTGCTGCACCACATGGTCGAGACCGCCCGGACCGAGACCGCGACGCCCGACGGGCTCGGATTCGAGCGGTGGCTGGCCGAGTACGCCCGGGTGCAGGCCATCAACCGCGGCAGCCTCGGGCGGCTGTGGGCCCAGGCACCCGAGACGACCCCGCGCAAGACCGAGCTGTTCACGCTGCTCGAGGTCCTCCTGGCCGATGCCAAGGCGCACCGCCGGATCCGACGGGACGCCCAGGTGAACGACGTCCGGCTGATCATCTACGCGCTTCGGGGGATCGCCGAGTCCACCCGCTACGACGAGAACGGCGCCTGGCAGCGGCACCTGTCGGTCGTGCTGAGCGGGCTCCGCCCGACCGACGAGCTGGCCGCCCCGTGGGCACCGCGGGACACGCCGTAGCCGCCAGAGTCAGCCGGGACCGTTCGGGATAAAAGTCTTGGGTTCCCCGAACGGACGCGGGGTGACTGCCTAGCGGATGTTCCCGTCCCACCGCGGGGCGGGCGAGTCGAGCTGCAGCGGGCGGGCGTAGGACAGGTCCCCGGTGTCCCAGGCGCCCTTGGGGAAGGTCTGGCTGATCTCGTTCTGCGGCCACTTCGCGTCGCCCTCGACCTCCACCTCGATCGTGGTGCGGCGAACCAGGATCCGCCACTGGCCGTCCCGCCGCTCCAGCCGGTCGAGGTAGCGGCCGCTGACGAACTTGGCCCGGCCGGGGACGGACCGGGGCAGCATCGCCCCGATCACGTAGCTCTCGCAGTGCGCCGTGTCGCCGTCGATCTCGCAGGTGTGGTTGGTGATGTTGTGCATGTGGAGGAGGTAGCCGGCGGTGTGGACCTTGTTCGCCCAGTCCCCGTATTGCGGCCCGGGGGTGACGAACTGGCCGTGCTCATCGACGCCGTCGTCCCAGAAGCAGCCGTTCATCAGCTCGGTGTCGTGCCGGTCGTGGCCGCGGGCGTGGCGCATGACCACGTCGAGGATGGCCTGGCGGTCCTTGAGGTACTGCACGTCTTCTAGGAGCTGCCGCAGCTGGTCGTCGGTCATCGTCGGATCCTTCCGTGATAGAGGGCTGGCTCCACGGACATCAAGTCGCGGACCGACGGCGGCTGGCGGCCGTCCCGGTCGCTGATCCCGTACTGTCGCGCGACCTCCGCGCCGATGAGCGTGCGTCCGCTGACGGCGAGCACGTCCGGGTCGGCCGCCAGGGCGGCGATGACGTGCCCGGTGAACTCGGGCGTTTCCGCGATGTCGTCGAGGTAGGCGAGCTCGGGTCCGGTGTCGATGATCTGCCGGACCCGTTCGGTCAGCACCACGCCCATCCAGATCGACACCACGCTGACGCCGAATGGCCGGAAGTCGACCGCCATGTCGGCCGCGAACTTGTCCATGCCCGCCTTGTGGGCGCCGTAGGCCGCCCCGTACTGGTAGTGCACGGCGCCTGGGGCCGACGTGAACGCCACCAGCCCCCGGCCCGTCTCGACCAGGAGAGGCGCCGCGTAGTAGCTGGCGACGAGCCCGCTGCGGAGGCCGACCTCGAGCAGGTCGACGCTCGCGGCCAGCGGCTTCTGCCAGAACGGGAGCGGGCTCTGCAGCTCGTCGTGGATCAGGGCCGCGTTGTTGACGAGGACGTCGAGACGGCCTTCCTCGTCGCGAACGCGGGCGAAGAGCGCCTCGACGTCGTCGTCGTGGCGGTGATCGACGTGGACCGCCACGCCTTTCCCGCCGGCCGCGGTGATCGCGGCGGCGGTGTCACCGATCGTGCCGGCCCGCGGCGACTCCCTGGTCTCTCGGGTGGTGCGGCCGGTCACGTAGACCGTGTGGCCGTGGGAGCCGAGCGCGATGGCGATGCCGCGGCCGACGCCGCGACTGCCGCCGGTTACCACCGCAACGCGTGGCTGCTGCCGCTGTGCCTGCTGCCGCCCGTCCTCGGTCATGCGGGGTCAGCCGTTGAGAAAGGTGTCGGCGTACCGGTGCAGGGCCTCGACGGTGCGGTCGAGGTCGTCGCCGGGCGGGCGCAGCACGAACGAGTCCACTCCGGCGTCGGCGAGCTGGCCGAGGTGGTCGCGGTGCTCCTCGGCCGACCCGCACCGCTGGATGAACCCGGCCTGGGGGGTGTGCACCTGGATGGTCAGCGGTGCGTTGCCGGCAGCCGCGGCCGCGTCGCGGACCTCCTTGATCCGCGCCGCCAGCTCGGCGACGGTGGCGATGCCGGGGGTGCGTGATGTCCTGGCTACCTCCGGGCTCACCATCAGCGGGCTCCAGCCCTGGTTGCGGGCGGCGCGGGCACGCGCGCGGGCGCTGTTGCCGCCGATCAGCACCGGCGGACCGCCGGGCTGGGCCGGGGCGGGCAGCGAGGCCACGCCCCGCGCGGTGAAGTGCGTGCCCTGGTGCGCGAACGGGACCTCGGTCCAGACGCCGCGCAGCACCTCGAGCGACTCGTCGAACAGCTCGTTGCGGGCGCTCATGTCGACGTTGAGCGCGAGGAACTCCGAGCGCAGGTACCCGGTCCCGGCGACCACCGTGAGGCGGCCGCCGGACAGCACGTCGACCGTGCTCAGGGCCTTGGCCGCCAGGAACGGGTTGTGGTACGGCAGCACCAGCAGGTAGGTCATCAGCCGCAGCCGGCTGGTGACGGCCGCGCAGAACGCGAGGGCCGAGGTCTGGTCGAGCGACTCGTGGCCGCCGGCCACGAGCCACTTGTGCGAGGGGGCGGGGTGCTCGCTGAACGAGATCGCGTCGTAGCCGCACTCCTCGGCCGCCTGGGCGACCCGGGTCATCCCGGCCGCGGTGACCAGGGCCGGATCGTAGCCGACGGTGACAATCGGGTAGTCGACGGTGAACTTCACGGTGTTCCCTCCACCAGTGCCAGGCTGGCCAGCGCGTAGCGCTGGCCGCGGCGCTGGCTGACCATGAAGGACGGCGGCGCGAGGTAGGCGACGTCGCGGGGCAGCGAGTCGCCGCGGCGTTTGAGTGCCGCCCGCGCGTCTTCGGTGCGGCCGCAGACGGCGATCGCCTCCAGCATGTCGTCGGTGACGGCGCGGGCCATGGCGGTGGTGTCCCGCGCGGCGAAGGCCGCGCGGATGGCGGCGGTCTGGGCGGTCCAGCCGTGATGCTCGACGTAGGGGTCGTAGGTCTGCACGGTCAGGTAGAAGGCGATCATCCGGCGGGCGTCCATCGCCGCCCGCTCGGGGTCCTCGTCGTCGACGGCGGTGATCACCCAGCCGTGCTCCCGGGGGACGCCCTCATGCTCGCCCTGGGCGGCGCCCCTGGCCAGCGCGGGCCGGACGACGTCGTCCCA
>Ga0335074_10008357_pt1 | contig 14378 bp, 11 predicted proteins | sample Lox_Sample_23_FD_206715 | JGI IMG/M metagenome (GOLD analysis project Ga0335074, IMG submission 206715) | Soil microbial communities from Loxahatchee National Wildlife Refuge, Florida, United States - Lox_Sample_2.3 | ecosystem: Environmental > Terrestrial > Soil > Wetlands | place: USA...
GCTCACGCGTGACTGTGGTGGCGGATGTGGAACAGTCCTCGCAACCCGCCCGCATCCTCCTCCAGGTGTATCGCACCCGGCTGCGGTGGCGCAGGAATCACCAGCACGGGACAAGACGCGCTTTTGACGACGTGGTTAGCGATGTGGCCGATCTTGGGGTGCAGTATTCCTTCCCTCCCATGCAACCCGACCACCAGCAGGTCGATCATCTGCTCCGCGACGTACTGATCGAGCGCTTTGCCGACCTGATCATCCTCAATGAAGCGCAGCGACGGCTCGTGGTCCGCGCGAGGCTGCAGGCTCGCCACCGCGGCGTCGAAAGCTTCTTGCAGCGGCTCTTGAGCGTCCGCGAGGGCGTGCTCTCGGTCCTCGTTGCCTTCGACGTGGCGAAAACTAGGTACGACGGCAAGGGCTGTCACCGTACCGCCGCCACTGGTGGTCAGCTCGCAGGCCCATTTCAAGCCCTTCAATGCTGACGGTGAGCCGTCCCACCCGACCAGCACCCGCTGAAACGCATGCTTAGACATAGGCGTCTCCCAGCCAGCGAGCGACGCTCAGTGCGCCGGCTAACTCGCCGGCTACCTCGCAATGTAAGTCGTTTGCGAGATTCGTCAATACTCCCGCGAGATCCAGCCACTAGCGGCCCGGCGGCAGCGGCGGTACCCTGAGAATGACGCGATGAAGCTCGCGGTCGCCGGCCATGTGGTCGGCTGATGGCTTCTACCTCGCACCACTGGCGTAGTGAGGTGAAGCCGATTGACAACCGCAATCGCGCTCCAAGTCTTGCAAACCGTGGTCGTGATTACACTCGCGCCGCTCTACGTGGGGTGCATCGCAAGGGCCGAGGCGATCGTGACCTCGAAACGAGGGCCAAGCATCTGGCAGCAGTATCGAGACCTGCGGAAGCTGCTACGCAAGGCGAGCGCCGTCAGCGATCAGGCCTCCTGGGTGTTCCGGGGCGCGCCTTTCGTCGCGTTCGCTTGCTATCTCACCGTGTCGACGATTGTTCCGATCATCACGAACACCCCGCTCCCGCTTGCCTTTCTCGCCGACCTCATCGGGGGAGCCTTCGTGCTCGCGTTAGCAAGCTTTGTGATCTCACTCGCCGGGCTGGACACTGCCAGTCCGGTCGGTGGGCTCGGCGCGAGTCGTGCGGCGTGGATTGGCAGCCTTGCCGAGCCGACGTTGATTCTCGTCTTCTTCACCGTCGGTGCCGTGTCGGCATCTGACAATCCGTATCTGATGAACCACGCCGTGGCGTCGTCTCCGTACGTGATCGCGCTCCCCACACACATCCTGGGCCTGGTCGCCTTCTTCATGCTCGTGTTGCTTGAGGGTGCGCGTATCCCCGTCGACAGCCCGCAGGTGTCGACCGAGATCTCGATGATCGAGGAGGGACGTGTGCTGGAGTACTCGGGACGCGGCTACGCACTGATCAAGTGGGGTAGCTGGATGAAGCTGTTCCTTCTCTCCTCGATTCTGATGAATGTGTTCGTGCTTCCTTGGGGACTCGGAAGCGCCGACCGCTTCTCCTCCGGGCTACTCGCTATCCTTGCCTTGGCAGGCAAGCTCGTGGTCTGCGGCACCGTGATTGTCGTCATCGATACCTCGTTCGCGAAGCTTCGCTTTTTCCGCATCGCCGAGTTCATCGGGGCGGCGTTCCTTCTTGCCCTGGTCGGCATCGCCACGTCGTACGTGATCGAGGGATAGCGATGACCAGGCTCTCGGCGACCTCTCCGGCAGGCGTGCTTCTTGACCTCTCGGGGGTCGTGATCCTCTTGTGCGGATTCGCCTGTCTCGGATCGAAGTTGTTCAACCGCTATCTCGTCTACTACGGCGCGCAGTCAGTCGCCCTCTCATTCGCAGCGGGGGTTGTCGCCTACCGCTACGACCGTCCGGAGCTCTGGGTACTCGCGACGTTTACGTTTGCGATCAAAGGCATCGCGATTCCGACCGCGGCGCGACGACTGCTGCTGGCGCGTCTGGATCTCAAGCGCGACGTCGCGCTCTCGACCGGACTGTCCACATCACTCATCGCCGGTGGTGCTCTTACCGCTTTCGCCTACCTTGTCACGCGGCCACAGGAGCTGCCGAGCGGACTGGTGTCCGCGGCGGTTGTGCCGCTATCAACCGCTGTTATCTTGCTCGGTGGCTTGACCATGGTGGTGCGTCGGCACACGGTGGCACAGTTGATCGGCTGGCTCATCCTTGAGAACGGAGTCTTCCTCGGCGCCATCACCTTGGTCGCCACCTTCCCGTTCATCGTCGAGGCCGGCGTCTTCCTCGACCTCGTTGCGGGCGCGCTCATCATGGCGGTCTTCGTCTCCGGTCTCACCCGACGCCTCGCGCAAGCGACTGCGGGCGAGCTAAGGGGGCTGCGCGGATGAACCCGGCCGTTCTTGCACTCGCCGCCGGCCCGCTCGCCGGCACTATCGCCGGCTTGGCCGGGATGCGGGCCCGTCGATGCGGCTGGCTCGCGATCGCCGGCGCCCTCGTGACGCTGGCGCTAGCGACCTGGCTACTGATCCACGAGCTGGCCAATCAGCGAGTCAGCGGCTTTCACGACTTCGTTTACGTCGATCCACTCGGCGCCTTCTTCCTCTTTACGGTTGCCCTCGTCGTTCTTGCGGCATCGGTTGGCTCAGCGACGTATGTGTATGTCGAGGAGCAACGCGGCGACCTATCTCACCTCCAGACCCGGCTCTACTTCGTCTTTTTCGGATTGTTCGCAGCCTTCATGCTTGCCTCGATGGAGACTGGCAACCTCGGTCTCGTCTTCGTACTCATCGAGGCGAGCACACTCGCGAGCGTCGTGCTTGTCGGCCTCGAGGGGTCGGCACGGTCGCTGGAGGCCGCCTGGAAGTACGTGATCATCAGTTCACTCGGCGTAACGATCGCGCTTGTCGGAACGCTCTATCTGTTCTACGCCGGAAGCCGGCTCAACCTCGCATCGGAGTTGCGGCTAACCTGGCCCTACCTGCTCGCGCATGCGAGCCAAATGTCTCACCCGAGCCTCCGGCTCGCGTTCCTACTGGCCGTGATCGGATACGGCACAAAAGTTGGTCTCGCCCCGATGCACACCTGGCTGCCGGACGCACACGCCGAAGCCCCCAGCCCCACCAGCGCGATGTTATCTGCGGCGCTCCTGAACACCGGCATGTACGCGATCATCCGGTTCCTCGCCATTGCGCGAGCTGGGCTCGGACCGTCCTATCCGCGGAACGTGATGCTGGTGTTTGGCTTTCTGTCGGTCGCGGTCGGCGCGCTGTTCCTGGTCCGCTCCGGAAACCTGAAGCGGCTCTTCGCGTATTCCTCCGTCGAACACATGGGGATCATCGCGATCGGGTTCGGTTTCGGGGGCGTGCTCGGGCTATACGGCGCGCTTCTGCACACCCTCAATCACGCGATCGCCAAATGCGTGCTCTTTCTCGCTACTGGGGATCTCGTGCTTGCCTACCGGTCCAAGGAATCAAGCGAAGTACGCGGTGTGCTCACGGCACTGCCGGTTACCGGTGGTGCCTTGCTGCTCGGTACCCTTGCAGTACTCGGCTCGCCGCCGTTCGGTCCGTTCCTCTCGGAGCTGACCATTGTCCGCGCCGGGTTCTCTCATTCCCCTGCGGGTCTCGCATTCCTGTTCCTCGCTCTGCTCGTCGTCGCCTTCGTCGGCCTGTCCCGAACGGTCGCGAACAGTGTGACCGGCCAGCCGCCTGACCAGCTGACCGGCCGCGGATCACGCAGGGTGCGCGTGCTTGCCGGCGCCCCCCTCGTTGCGGGACTGACAGGTCTGCTGATTCTTGGCGTCTGGATCCCCGCCGGGCTCCATCACGTGCTGATGTCCTCGATCCGGGCCATGTCGTGACCTCGACGTCGATGACCAGCCCATCGCGGGCTCGGTCGGACGCCCCTTCTCCAACCGCCGTCGCCGAGGCGTTGGCGGAGATCCGGCGGGCAGATCCGGCGGCCGTCATCACGGAAGCCGACCCGGGCGTCACGTCTGTGCGTATCGCCCCACATCGCCTGGAGGCCGCCGCCGCCAGGCTCGCGACCCTCGCTGGTGTCCGGTTCGCGGACCTGTTCGGTGCCGGCACCCCCCCGATGCTGCACGTGATCTATGCCGTCGATGCGGGACATCAGTATCTGCACCTGAGCTCATCTGCGGTCGACAACCGGTTGCCGAACCTTTCGTCGTCGACGCCGGCCGCGTTCGTCGAGGAATGCGAGCTGTTCGAGCAGTTCGGCCTGCACCCAGCGGCAGACAGCCCGCTCAACCGGCTAGCGATGCCTCCGCACATCGGCGATCTTCCGCGGCTCGGCAACGTCGAGGGAGTGCAGGCCAACGTCCACGCCGCTCACGCGGTCGAGGGTCACGCTTTCGAGTTCCCTGTCGGTCCGGTGCGGGGGGTCGCGACCGAGTCGTTGTACTACGGCCTCGTCACGAGCGGAGAAGAGGTCGTCGACCTTTACCTCTTCACCTGGCACAAACACCGCGGGATCGAACGCCGTCTCAACGGCCTGTTCCCCGAACGTGCTCTGTTCTACGTCGAACGCGCGGAAGGGTTGTCCGCCGTCGCGAACACATGGGCCTTTGCAGCAGCCGTCGAGCGAGCTCAGCAACTGACCGTGCAACCTCGCGCCGCGGTTGCGCGCGGCATTTACCTTGAGCTCGAGCGGCTGTACAACCACGCCGCGTGCCTTGCCGCGCTCGGACAGGCAACGGGGATCCTCGTCGGCCAGGCCCACGCCGAGATCGCGCTTGAGAAGTTCCTCCGGTTGAACGCGGCAGTCGCTGGACACCGGTATCTGTTCGGCACGATCAGCCTTGGCGGCGTCGATCGCCTGCCGGACCTTGACCTGTTGGCTCGGATGCTCGGAGACGTGCACACCGAGTTTCACCATGTGCTCGATCCGCTACTCAGGACGAATTCATTCGTGGATCGGCTCGAAGCCACCGGGTTGCTAAGCACCCGCAGCGCACATGATCTGGGCCTCGTCGGCCCTATTGCCAGAGGAACGGGTGTGCCAGCAGACGCTCGGGCTGACCACCCGCACGCTCCCTATGACAACGACTTCCTACGGCCGATAACCGCGGGTGCTGGCGATGCGCTGGCACGTCTTCAGGTGATGGCGGCCGAAGTTGACGCATCGACGCAGATGATCCGCGGATGGGCCCAAGCAGATCTGCCACCTACTCCGCTGGACTCGTCTCGTCCTCCGCGCAACGGCAGCGCGCTGGGATGGGCCGAATCGGCGCGGGGGGAGTCCCTTGCGTGGGTGAACCTCGACGACCACGGCCGCATACAGCGCGCCCGGCTCAGACCCGCCTCGGTGCGAAACTGGCGTGCCTTCGATGATGCGGTGCGGTCGCAGAACGTCTTCACCGATGTACCGATCATCGAAGCCAGCTTCTGGCTCACCGTCGCTGGGCGGGCACTGTGATCTCCTGGTTCGTACACGGCCTTCGCCGGCGCGTCGTCACGACTCGCTACCCAGCCATGCCGGAGCCTTCCGTCAGGGCCCTGCCTGCTCCGCCCGCGTTCGACCCCTGCCAGCTGAGCCGATCGCTCGCCGAACAGCTCGAGCTGATCTGCCCGAGCGGCGCGCTGTCGGTGGCAGGCCCGATGCTTCGCTACGACGTCGGCGCATGTACCGCCTGCGGCCGGTGCCAACAACTAGCGGGTGCGGCCGTACGGTCGAGTGGCCTGATCGAACTCGCCACCGCCGACCGCGGGCATCTCGTCAAGCAGATCCCGATTCTCGGAGACCCCGATGGCTGAACCCCACGCCATCACAACGGCCAGCGAACTGCGGTCCACCGTCCAGCGCCAGTTCGGCCGCAGCCTGTTCATCCGCACCATCGATACCGGATCGTGTGCAGTCTGTGAGAGCGAGATCAGGCTTCTGTCCGCACCGCACTATGACCTGAACCGGCTCGGCTTCTTCTTCACCCCCGCGCCACGACACGCTGACCTGTTGATGGTCACCGGGCCAGCCATCCGGGCCATGGACATCGCGGTTGCCAAAACCTACGCCGCCATTCCTGAGCCCAAAATTGTCGTTGCGGTTGGGTCCTGTGCGCTCGGCGGGGTGTACGAAGCCGATGAGTTCGTGCACGGCTCAGTCGAACAGATCCTGCCCGTCGATGTCTGGATACCCGGCTGCCCCCCCAGTCCAGTCGCGTTGTTACACGGGCTGCTCATCGCAGTTGGCCGGCTCGCGGAGAAAGCCGAGAACGCCCACTTCACATTCACCCCCCGGGGTAGGGCATGACCAGCGCGACATCCGCGCTCCTGATCGCTGCGGGCTCACTGTGGCTTGTCGCCGCAGGAACAGGAGCGTTCGGGACCCGCCGACCCGCCGTCCCGGCAGCGGGAGTGTTCTCAGCCCTCGGTGGGGCCGCCGCGATCGCCGGCGGAGTCGCCATACTGATCGACGCGCATCGCTCGTCGGCGAGCCTTGCGGGCAACGGGGTTGTCGGCACTTTGAGCCTTCGAATCGACCCGCTCGCCGGCGTGTTCATCGGCCTACTCGGTGTTGTCGCCGTTGGCACCGGCCTTTATACGCCGCGCTACCACCACCCTGAGAGTGGCACCGCGCTCTATCTCATCATCTACAACCTGGCGCTGGTCAGCTGTCTAGGCGTGCTCGTCGCCGGTAACCTGGTGACGTTCCTCGTGGCCTGGGAGACGATGGCTCTCCTGTCCTACCTGCTGATCCTTCGCCACCAGTTCGATACCGCCGCGGTGAACGGTGCCTTCTGGTTCTTCGCACTATCCGAGGCCGGATTCGCGTTGATCATCAGCGCATTCGTCATCCTCGCCACCAAGACCGGGACAACTGACTTCAGCGCGATTGCCGCACGCTCCGCTCACGTTCCCGCCGGATGGCGAAGCGCCGCCTTCCTGCTTGCGTTCGTCGGGTTCGGCTTCAAGGCAGGAATCGTGCCACTGCACGTGTGGTTGCCTTACGCACATCCCGTCGCACCAGCGGACGGCTCTGCCCTGCTCTCCGGTCTGATCGTCAAGCTAGGCGTGTTCGGAATCGCCCTGTTCGGATTCGAGCTGCTAGGTCCTGGCCCCACCTGGTGGGGGCTGGTCGTCATGATCACAGGGGCCAGCACCGCAGTGATCGGTATTCTCTATGCGCTCAACGAACACGACATCAAAACCTTCCTCGCGTACTCGACCATTGAGAACGTCGGCATCATCGTCACCGCTCTGGGCGCCGGCCTGGTCTTTCAGGCTGCCGGCCATCCTGAACTCGGCGCGTTCATGCTCCTCGCTGCGCTGTTCCACTCGGTTACCCATGGAGCCAGCAAGACCTTGCTGTTCCTCGAGGCCGGCATTGTTGAGCACGCGACCGGCACCCGGGACATGGACCGGCTCGGTGGGTTGGTCCGCCGGCTACCACGGGGAGCCGTCTGCTCCTTCATCGGCACGCTCGGGATCGCTGCGTTACCTCCGTTCGCGGGCTTCGCGAGCGAGTGGCTGATCTTCCAGGGGCTGTTTCAGGGCTTCCGCATACCGAGCCATGTGGACGCGATCCTGGTCGTCGTCGCGGGTGCGGCACTCGGGCTCACCGGCGGCCTCGCGATTGCCGCCTTTACCCGGGCATTTGGCATTCCTTACCTTGGAATGCCCCGTACACAAGCCGCCGCGACTGCCACCGAGGCCGGTCAACCGATCATCGGGCCCGGCGTGCTCGCCCTGACCATCGCCGCGCTGGGCATCGGCGCCCCGGCCGTCGCAGTTGCACTAGGCCGGGCGGTACAAACAACAACCGGCTTCGACCTACGGCCGCATCTATTGGTCAGCAAGCTGACCGTTATTCCGGCGCACACGAACTTTAGCGCCTTCTCGCCCACCTACCTCGCAGCGTTTCTCATCGCGGTGTCAATCGTGCCGGTCCTGATCTACTTCGCTGGACGGCCACGCGGAAAGCAGGCGACAGTGCCGGTGTGGGACGGCGGGATCGTGACCTTCAAACCGCGCATGCAGTACTCCGCCATGACTTTCAGCGCGCCGACTCGGGTGACATTCAATCGCCTCTACCGTCCAACTGTGCACCTCGCGCGCGCCTCAGACGAGCCAGCCGGTAGATCCGGTCCGGTCCATTTCGAGATCAGCTCAAGCCCGCTGTTCGAGCGATTCCTCTACCGCCCCGTGATCTGTGCGATCCAGTGGTTGTCGGCCTTCGTCCGCCCGATTCAGTCCGGTGACGTCAATATCTACCTCCTATATGTGCTGCTCGCCGTCGTGGTTGCATACCTGGTCGCCGCGGTCTGATCGAACCGAGCTGCCGGACTACGCTGGAGGTATCGGCGGTGGGACTCGCCAGCGATCGTCGCGCCATGCGACCAATGGTTCCTGAGTAGGCACAGGGAGTTGTCGATGGCAGCCGATTACCCGGCGCTCGCTGAGAACCTTCGGCGGCTCTCGGCGCTCGCCCCAAACGTCTCCGATCGCCGGTCCATCGACGAGCTGCTGCGACGCGTCGGCCACAGCACGGTTCGCATCATCGTCGCCGGCGAAGCCAAGCGCGGAAAATCCACCCTGATCAACGCACTTCTCAGGCAGCCTATTCTCCCGAGTGGGGTAGTCCCGCTCACCGCGATCCCCACCACCATCACTTACGGAGAGCACGATGCCGTCGAGGTGAGGCTACGGACCGGTGAGGCCCGTCTGGAACCGGTGGACCACATTGGCAGGTTCGTCACCGAGGAATCCAACCCCGAGAACATTCTCGGTGTCGACGACGTGGTGGTCTCGGTCCGCAACCCGCTGCTATCCGGGGTGGAGCTTGTGGACACGCCCGGGACGGGGAGCATCTTTCGCCACAACACCGACTCCGCAGTTGCCGCTCGCGAGCGGATGGACGCGGCGGTCGTGGTGCTCAGCGTGGACCCACCGATCTCGGACAGCGAACGGATGCTCATCGAAGAGATCAACGAAACAGCGGTCACCACCTGGTACGTGCTGAACAAGGTCGATCGGCTCAACCCTGCGGAGCTGCGGACCGCGGTCGAATTCACCCGCTCGGTGATCGCCAGCCTGACGCGGACCGATGCAACGGTATGGCCGATGTCGGCCCTGAACGCGTTGACCTCATCAGCCGGGACACCTGCCTCGAAAACTGGCAGTGAGGGGTTTGAGGCGTGGGCGGCGGAGTTCACCCGGTACCTCGAGACCAGCGCCGGTCGGGATCTAGAGCAGTCGGTGGCAGGGAGGGCTGAACGGCTCGCACTGTCGATCAAGGATCGGGACAACGCTGCTCTGGCTTCGCTTGAGATCGCCGATGAACGCGTTGAGAGCGCGCTCGCGCTCTTCGCGGGCCGCCTCGCAAGCCTCGACGAGGACAGGGCCGCGACGAGCGCGCTCGCGGAGACCCTGATACGAGAGATGATCACCGAGACCGGTGCAGCGGCCGCGGACCTCGCGGTGCGCGCAACACCCGAGCTTGACCGTCAGATAACCAGCTGTCTCGCCAACGGCAGTATTCCGCCGAAGGCCCTCGAGACCGACGGTCTGCGCCTGACCACCGACCTGATCCGCGGCGTGGTCGACGAGTGGAGAACCCGGTGGCGAGCAGAACTGAACCGTCGGCTTCAAGCTGCGAACCGGGAGATCACCTCGCGGCTGGAGCGGCATGTTGCTGGCGTGCGGAGCACGGCCGCGGAGCTGTTCGGACTGGATTTGTCCGCCTACACGATCGAGGCCGATCTCCTCGAACGGACCGCATTCAGCTACCGTTTTGAGCCGGCGCCCGGACAGTACGACACGATGGCGGCTACCGCCCGCCGAGTCCTCCCCGCCCCGCTGACCCGCCGGTGGACCGAGGGCTACCTGCGCCGTCGTTCCCATTCGCTACTCGACCAGCAGATTGGCCGCGCCCGTTCGGAGTTCCAGGCGGAGTTGAGTGAAACCGCTCGACAGCTCCAGGCAGCTCTTCGCCAGCAGTATCACGAAGGCGCCGGTAGCATCGTCGAGTCGATCGAGGTCGGGCAGCAGATCAGGACAGCCGAAGCCGGCGGGTCCGCGCAGACGCGCGCGCAACTCCGGCGTCGCGCCGAGCAGGCAACCAGGCTTGCAGAGCAGTTCGGCGGCGCGCGAAGGCCCCAGGACTAGGCGACGTCGCGCGGTCAGGGATCACGCGCCCGACGCCGACACGTTCGGATGTCGCGCCTCGCTGGTTAGACGGCGGTCTGGACGCAGTCGCATCTCGCCGCTAGCGTGCAGGGAAGCGATGGAGCTCGCTACCAACCGCCGCACGGGCTGATGGCTCCTGGGATTCCACCGGAGCACGTCAGCATGCGGGTTCGTACTTCTTCGGCACGCGATAGGTGCGCGATAAGGCCGGGTAATCGTTGCGTGGAGCGCCGGGTCGGACGCGGGCACCTTCCGTAGCGGCCGCCGGCCCACGCGAGCCTCGACAGCGCGTCTGTCCGTGTGGGCCGGCGGTCTCCGCCAGCGACGCGTCTTCCCTCTGGCTCAGCGGCGTGGATCACCTCGATCCCCAGACGTGCCGCTCAACAGCCGTCCGCCGGCCCGGACCCGTGCGCTTCCCCCCAGCCACGGGAGCCGGGCCGGCGGACCTTCCAGCAGCGATGAATGGCAGCCCTCGCGCCATTGAGAAGGGGCGAGGCTGTCGAGGAGAGAGCGATGCGTCTAAGCCGCGCCTGGGGTGCCGCGGCCCTGCGTTAGCGAATCCTGCCCAAACGTGCGTTGATAGAGGTCCTCGCCGTAGCTGGTCGGCACGGGCGGCGCGACGTGTAGCCGGAAGCTGCGTTGCCCCTCCTCATCTCGGTCCGCGCGCAGGAACAAGGTCCGGTTGGAGTGCTCGTCCTCATACCGGCGCGCAAGGTCGTAAAGGTGAGTGACGAACAGGACGCGAATGTGCGCGTCGGTCATCGCGCGAATGACCTCGGCGGCGATGTCGGCTCCTTCGCGCTCGTTGGTGGCAGCAAAGGACTCGTTACACATCAACAGGGCGTTCGGGGTGATCTGGTCCGCGATCGCGCTCATCCGTGTGAGTTCCTCGTCGAACTTGCCACTGGTCATGGTGGCGTCTTCTTCACGCTTGTAGTGGGTGAACACACCGAGGGTGACCGTAGAACTCAGCGACCGGGCCGCTACGAACATGCCGGCCTGCATCATCAGGTGTGCCAATCCGATGCCGCGCAGGAACGTGGACTTGCCGCCCTGGTTGGCCCCGGTGATCACGATCAGGTCCTTGCCGTCCGCGTTGACGTCGTTGGCGACGACGGTGCGGTTCATCCGCAGCGCCAGGCACGGGTCGTACACCTCCTCGGCGGTAAGCGTGAGCTGGTCGGTCGGCACCGGATCCGGGAAGCAGGTCGGCTCGCCGATCTGGGTGAGGCGCTCATGAAGATTGAGAGCCCCAACGTAGAAACCGAGCTCTGTGCGTAATGAGACGAAGAAGCTCAGAACATGCTCGGCAGCCTGGCCTAAGCTGTCGGCGACGAGCTGCAGGCCGTGATCGCGCAGGTCGCCGAGCGCGCGAAACCCGGCCTCGTCACGGTCGGGAATGCTGAAACCGAAGGTTGGCTTCTTCAGCACCGCCCGGCTGTACCAGCGGCCGCGATTCTTCGGCCTTGGGCTGCGCAAGACATAGCCGACGCCGCGGTTGCCACTGCCGCACCGCGCCGAGAGGACCAGCCCATCGCGGAACCTCAAGGTCGCCAGGTGGTTTTCGATTTCCTCGAAGTACGCGTCGTCCAGCTCCGACCTCAGCTGCTCGAAGAAGCGCTGAAACCCTGCTGATTGGAAGGCGCCAGCGTGCTCCTCGGTCAATTGCCGAAGCCGGCGCAGCATGCCGACGAACATCTCGATGAGCTCGACCGAGTAACGCAACAGCCCTTCACCGAAGGTAGCGAGGAACGGTCGAAAGGTTCGGCGCTCACCGGCGATCGCCTCGACCGCAAGCAGGTAGAGCTCCCGGACCACGTCGCGCTGGGCTAGACAGTCGGCCATGACCTGCTGACGAAAGCGGATCTGGTCGATGCCGGTCAGGCTGGACAGCAACGCGCTCTGGGCGACCTGGCGCAGGTATTCATCCTCGCCGGACATGGCGTCCCAAAGCGTGTCCAGCTCGAGATCCTGGATCAGGTCGGCCACGACACCGGTTTGATTGCGGTGCGGCGTCGGAATCAGCGCGAAATCCCGATCGGCGTACATCAAGTAGGACTTCACGAACCCAACCGTTCCTTGAGCGTCTCGTAGGTCAGCCCGTACTTCTCCGCCAGAGCTCGTGCGTAGGCCCTGCCATCTGCCTGTGTACGAATCACCTTGAAGGTGCGCCTGGCCAGGTCATTCGGATCGACCGTGCTGACCATGCTCACGGTCTTCTCATCGAGCGTTGCGAGCTCGTCGAGAAAGGTCACGCATACTCCGAGGGCGTCCAGGTCGCTGACCCGGCTGAGCATCTGTTTGGACAGAAACACCGCGTCATGCACCGTGGTCGAGCCGAACATCTCGTTCATGATGATCAGGCTGCGAGGCGTGGCGCGCTGGAAATCCGCATGCAGCCTGTTCAGCTCGTCCTGGAGTTTGCCCGCCAACGTGGTGATGTCCTCTTCCTTCTCGAAGTGGGTGTAGATCTCATCGACCAGGAACAGGCGGACCTCCCGGCCTGGCACCGGACAGCCCAGCCTGGCCAGGTAGTGCAACTGACCCACCGTGCGAGCCATCGTCGTCTTTCCGCCATTGTTGGGCCCCGACACCACGAGGATGCGTTCAGCACCGGTGAGCTGGATGTCGTTGCAGACAACCGAGTTCCCGTCGTCCCCTTCGCGCAGCAACTGCGCGGCCAGTGCCAGATCGAACGTGTCGGCCGCATTCTCGGCCTTGCTGGAGGCGGACATCCGCGGGTAGCTCAACTGCAGCCCGGCCTGACGTAACGGTCCGACGTAGTCCAGGTAAGCGACATAGAACTGCACCTCGCGGTCGAAGGTCGTGACCGTCTGGTCCAGGAACTCATCGTGGCGCCGACGGAACGCGTCCAGCGCCGCGAACCTGTCCGGGAAGACCTTCGCAACCGCCTCCAAGATCTGCGCCTCGACGTGATTCATGAACTCGTCGCTGGAGCTACCGGGCCGAGGTCGTCGCCCGCTTCGCTGAAGCCCTCGTTCCGGCCGGTCGCTCCTGTCCTTCATCGCCTCGACCGGCTGCTGTTGGAAGCGTTCGAAGGTTTTGGTGACCTCCACGCTGTAGTCGGGCTCGTCGTCGTATGCGCCGATCGAGAGCTTCGCGCCGTGCACCCATACGTTGTAGGTGATCGCTTTCAAGCCTCGCGCTACGTTGTCGGCTTCATCACGCAGATCAGTGAACACCCGTGATCGCAGGTAGCGATCCAGACAGCGTCCGACCTCGTTCAGGCCACGCGACTGTGGCTGAGCTGCGGTGAGGTTGTGAGCAATCGCCTCTACCGCCTCGCAGTATGAGGTTGCGGCGTCGAGAAACCACCGCAACTTCTGGTAGTGGTAGGTGGCCTTCTCCATCCTGGCCAGCCGCTCCCGCGTGGTGAGCATTCCGTTGGCAAACTCTGAGATCAGTTCATAGATCGGCTGTGTCTCAAGATCCCGGAAAATCTCTTGCCGATAGCGCACCTCGTCGGGGTCCTCGAGCGGAGCATGGAAGTACCCGCGTAGTTGGTAGGGCTGCTTCGGACTGATCACTGATGTCACGACCTGATCGAGATTCAGATCCGTGAAACATCGCGGAGCAGCGATCTCATCGACGGCGCTCGGTGCCTCGCGGCTTCCGAACAGGATGCTGCGGAATGTCCCTGTGATGCCACCGTCGCTGGCGGTGGTCGACTCGTCCATCCTCAGGTCGTCAGTACCGAGCTCCGCAGGATCTCGGGTGGCTGCCGCCCCGACTGCGCGGGCAGGACCAGTCATCACCAACGTCCAGTCGGTGTGGTGCCCGCGATCACATGTACGTTCGCGTGCTTCTGATCGATCACCCGTGTCCCCTTCGGTGCACAGGTGCCATCAGCCTCGCGGCAGTTCCGGGTCCCCGATGTGGGCACTCGAGGCGGGTTCCATCGCCTTAGGTGCATCGTACCCGGCACCCAGTCGATGAACCTCGGTGGCTTCGGGTTACGAGCCGCGCGGAGCCGGTGCTGCGGCGGCTAGCTGATCCCAGGATCTGGCACTACCACCACCGGCTTGAGCTGATGCGTGGACAGCGATTGGGCCACCGAGCCGCTGGTGAGGCGGCGCACCAGGTTCCTCCCGGTTGCGCCGACCACAATGAACATGACGTCGAGGTCGCTGGCCGTCCGCGAAAGCTGTTCCGCTGGGTCGCCGCGGGCCGTGTGGTAGCTCCATCTCACTGCTCGGCCCTCAAGCAGCGATGTCG
>Ga0335074_10008358_pt1 | contig 14377 bp, 10 predicted proteins | sample Lox_Sample_23_FD_206715 | JGI IMG/M metagenome (GOLD analysis project Ga0335074, IMG submission 206715) | Soil microbial communities from Loxahatchee National Wildlife Refuge, Florida, United States - Lox_Sample_2.3 | ecosystem: Environmental > Terrestrial > Soil > Wetlands | place: USA...
TCGCCCCGGCCAAGGGGGTGCCTGACGTGGCCGCCGCCCTTGAAGGCGCGCGGGCGATCCTGTCCGAGCGGTTCGCCGAGGATGCCGACCTGATCGGCGATCTGCGGGACCGGATGTGGGCGCGCGGCCAGGTGGTTTCCCGCGTCCGCGACGGTCAGCAGGAGCCGGGCGCCAAGTTCGCCGACTACTTCGAGTTCTCCGAGCCCTTCACCCGGCTGCCCTCACACCGGGTCCTGGCCCTGCTGCGCGGGGAGAAGGAAGGCGTTCTCGACCTGGAGCTTGATCCGCAGGAGATCACGCCGGAGGACCAGCCAGCTGCCGGGCTCAGCGACTACGAGGAGCAGATCGCCGCCCACTTCGGCATCGCCAGCCAGGGCCGCCCAGGCGACCGGTGGCTCGCTGACACGGTTCACCTGGCCTGGCGGACCCGCGTCCTGGTCCGTCTGGGCACCGACCTGCGGGTGCGGCTGTGGCAGGCTGCCGAGCAGGACGCGGTCAGCGTCTTCGCCGCCAACCTGCGCGACCTGCTGCTGGCAGCCCCGGCGGGGACACGGCCCACGATAGGCCTGGACCCGGGGTTCCGGACCGGGGTAAAGGTCGCCGTGGTCGATGGAACCGGCAAGGCGGTCGCCACGCACACGGTCTACCCGCACGAGCTGCGCGACCGCCGGGCGGGCGGCACGAAGCCGGGAGCAGGCTGGGCCGCGGCCATCGAGGTGCTAGCCCGGCTGGCCACCGCTCACAAGATCGAGCTGATCGCTATCGGCAACGGGACAGCGTCGAGGGAGACCGACCGGCTGGCCGCCGACCTGATAGCGCAGCATCCGGACCTGAAGCTCACCAAGGTTGTCGTCTCCGAGGCCGGGGCCTCGGTGTACTCGGCGTCCGAGTACGCCTCCCAGGAGCTGCCCGGCATGGACGTGTCGCTGCGCGGCGCGGTATCCATCGCCCGCCGCCTGCAGGACCCGCTGGCCGAGCTGGTGAAGATCGATCCCAAGTCCATCGGCGTGGGCCAGTACCAGCACGACGTGTCCGAGACGAAGCTGTCGCGCTCGCTGGACGCCGTGGTCGAGGACTGCGTGAACGCGGTCGGCGTCGACGTGAACACAGCTTCCGTTCCGCTGCTGTCCCGGGTCTCCGGCATCACCGACGGGCTGGCGAGCGCAATCGTCGCCCACCGGGATTCCACCGGGCCGTTCCGCAGCCGCCTGGCGCTCACCAAGGTGCCACGCCTGGGCCCGAAGGCGTTCGAGCAGTGCGCGGGGTTCCTGCGGATCACCGACGGCGAGGACCCGCTGGACGCCTCGGGCGTTCACCCAGAGGCCTATCCCGTCGTCCGGCGGATCCTGGCCAGCGCCGGGACCGGGGTGCGGGAGCTGATCGGGAACACGGCCATGCTGCACGCACTGCAGCCAAAAGACTTCACCGACGAGCGGTTCGGCCTGCCGACCGTCACCGACATTCTGGCTGAGCTGGAGAAACCGGGCCGCGACCCCCGTCCGGCGTTCGCGACCGCCCAGTTCGCCGAAGGCGTGCAGACGCTGCAGGACCTGGCGCCGGGCATGGTCCTTGAGGGAACTGTCACGAACGTGGCGGCGTTCGGTGCCTTCGTCGACATCGGCGTGCACCAGGACGGGCTCGTGCACATCTCGGCGATGTCGCACAATTACGTCGCCGATCCACGCGACGTGGTCCGGCCGGGGGACGTCGTCCGGGTAAAGGTTCTGGGCGTCGACATCCCGCGCAACCGGATCTCGCTGTCCCTGCGCCTGGACGACGAGCAGGACAAGCAGGACAAGGGGGCCACGCCCGGGTCAGGATCCGCCCGCCCGGCGCCCGGCCGCGGAAAGCCGCGCCAGCAGCCAGCCGGCCGTCCCGGCGGCCGGGCCGCGGCGCCCGAGGGTGCCATGGCCGACGCCCTGCGCCGGGCCGGCCTGGTCGGCGGCGGCGAGCGCGAGCCCGGCCGGCGGCGGTGACGGATCGTGCCTGACCTGCTGGGCCGGAATGGGTGAGCCGACACTGGACTGGGACGGGGCGCGGTACGACAAGCTCTCTGACCCGCAGGTGCGGTGGGGGCGGACAGTCCTGGGCCGTCTGGAGCTGACCGGTTCGGAGACGGTGCTCGACGCCGGGTGCGGCAGCGGCCGGGTCACACAGGAACTGCTCACCCGGCTGCCTCGTGGGCGGGTGGTTGCGCTCGACGCGTCAGCGTCGATGCTGGAGCAGGCCAGGGCGAGATTGCCGGACGGTGAGCGGGTGACCCTCGTTCAGCATGATCTTCTTGAACTGGAGCCGGCCAGCCTGGGTGACGATGCTCCGGTGGATGCGGTGTTCTCCACAGCGACGTTCCACTGGGTCACCGATCACGACCGTCTGTTCGCGAACCTCGCCCGGGTGCTGCGGCCGGGCGGGCAGCTCGTCGCCCAGTGCGGTGGCCAGGGCAACATCGAGAACGTCATCCGCGCAGTGCGGTCGCTCGGCGTGGAGCGGGCTGGCACGTGGGTGTACGCGACCGCCGAGGAGACCGCCACGCGGCTGCGCCGGGCCGGCTTCAGCGACAGCAGGGTGTGGACCCATCCCGAGCCGACCCCATTCGGGGCGGGGGCGCCGCTGGCCGACTTCCTCGAGACCGTCTGCCTGCGCGAGCACCTCGCGACGCTGCCGCCGGGGGAGCGCCGCGAGTTCGCGGAACGGGTAGCGGCGGCCCTGCCCGCGCCCGTGATCGACTACGTGCGGCTGAACGTCGTCGCCCGCAGATAGCCGGGCATCAGGCTCCGTCGACGCCGGCTGGGGCTGTGCCTGCCGGGAAGGGGCCGAGTTCGGCGCTCTCGCCGAGGTAGGCGGCGATCACCCGCGGGTTGCGCCGGACATCCTCCGGCGGGCCGTCGGCGACGAGATGCCCGAACTCGAGCACCACGACGCGGTCGCAGATGCTGAGCACCAGGCCCATGTCGTGGTCGATCAGCAGCGTGGACTGGCCGGCGTCGGCCAGGGCGCGCAGCCGCTGCCCTAGTTCTTCGCTCTCGCGCATGTCCAGGCCTGCGGCGGGCTCGTCCAGGCAGATCAGCCGGTGATTCCCGGCAAGCGCGCGGGCGACGCCGACCAGCTTGCGCTGGCCTTCGGAGAGCTGGTCGGGCAGGCCGTCGGCCGCCCAGCCCATGCCGAACTTCGCCAGCGCCTCCTCGGCGTCGCTCACAGCCGCGACCGACCGCGGCGCCGCCACCATCAGGTTCTCGCGGATGTCGAGGTCGTCGAAGAGCTCGGTGCTCTGCCAGGTGCGGGCCAGCCCGCGCCGGGCGCGCTCGTGTGGCTGAAGGCCAGCCAGGCTCCGCCCGTCGAGCTCGATGCGGCCGCTGCTCGGGGTAAAGCCGGTGATGGCGTCGATGAACGAGGTCTTCCCGGCGCCGTTTGGGCCGATGAGCCCGACCAGCTCGCCCTCGCCAACCTGGAGGGAGACGTCGCTGAGCGCGCGGACCCCGCCGTAGGCCAGTGACAGCCCGCTCACCCGCAGCACCGCCGCCCGGCCGCCGGCGGCGGGCACCTGCGCTGGACCGGGTTCCTGGCGCGGTGGCGGGATGGGAGCCTCGGCGGCCTCAGGCGCACGCAGCGGCACCCGCTTGTGCAGCCGCTTGTAGATATCGCCGGCCACGCCGTCGGGGTTCACGACCACGGTGAAGACCAGGATCGCGCCGCCGAACAGCAGGAACCAGTTCCCGTTCAGGCCGAACCAGTCGTCGAGCGCGTACGGGATCAGCGCCTGGGCGGAGATCAGGCCAGCGAACACAGCGCCGGAGATCAGCGTGATGCCGCCCGCATAGGCGAACGCGATCAGGCTCAGCGCGGTGACCGCGTCGAACCGGTCGGCGCTCACCGAGCCGAAGTTGTAGGAGTACAGCACGCCGGCCACGCCGGCGATGAACGCGGCGATGCCGAAAGCTGAAAACTTGACAGAACGGGGGTTGATGCCGGCCGCCGCGGCCGCTCGCTCGTTCGAGCGGACGGCGAGCATGCGCTGCCCGAGCGAGCGCCTGCGGATCAGGCCGACGGCCACGCACAGCAGCACGGTGCAGACCAGCACGACCCAGCCGAAGACCGGGCTCGGCAGGTCATGGTCGAGCCCGCGGAACGGGGCCAGCGGGCCGAGGTCGAGCCCGAACCACTTCGGCTCGGGTACCGGTGACCCGGCCTCGCCACCGCCCCAGGTGGGGTTGACGAAGCCGAAGTTCTGGATCGCGACCGCGCCGGCCAGGGTGACGACGGCCAGGCTCACCCCGCGTACCCGCAGCGCGGACACCGCGGTGGCCATGCCGATCACGACGGCCACGGCGATGCCGGCCAGCGCGGCGAGCGGGAACGTGAGCCCGAAGTTGGCGGCCATGTGGGCGACAGTGAACCCGCCGGCGCCGGCCAGGCTGAGCTGGACCACCGAAACCTGGCCGACAAAACCGGCGATGACCACGAGCGACAGCGCCATCAGCGTGCCGATCAGCGTGTTGATCAGCGCCTCGCGGAACCCGTACGGCAGTACGACCAGCGCCACCGCCGCCACCACCGTCGCGATCAGCGAGGTGCGCGTCAGGTGTCGCGGCCGCGGTACCTGCGGCAGCCGGCGTTCGACCAGCTCGCCCCGGCCGGGTATCCGGGACCCGCGCCAGAACAGCACGCCGACGATGATCAGGAACGCCAGCAGGTCGGTGACGCCCGGCAGTGCGAGGCCGCCGGACTGCGGGAACCACGACTGGGACGAGGCGTACTCGACCAGCGAGTACAGCACGCCGATCCCGATACTGGCTGCGCACGCGACGCCAAACGAGGTGAACGAGGCCAGCAGGGCCGCGGCGAGCGCCGGGATGATCTGCAGCGGCAGGGTCTGCGGGTCGAGCTGGGTGATGGACGCCGCCAGGATGCCGAGCGTGCCTGCGATCAGCGCGGCGATCACGGTATTGACCAGCGAGATCGTGTTCGGTGACAGGCCGCTGAGCATCGCCGCTGCCTCGTTTTCCGAGGCGGCCCTGGTCGCCAGGCCGAACCTGGTCCACTTGTAGACGGCGGCGAGCGCGATTGCGGCCACGATGACTATGCCGGTGAGGATGAACCGGTCGACCGGGACCACCGCGCCCAGCAGGTGGATAGCGTTCTGCGGCAGGATGCTCGGCTCCGGCTGCGGTGTGATGCCGAAGGCGAGCAGCATCGACGCCTGCAAGACGAGCAGTATGCCGAGCGAAGCCACCAGCTTGGCCAGCGGCGAGGATTTGCGCAGCCACCGGTAGGCCAGGAACTCGGTGGCCACGCCGACCGCGACCACGAACAGCAGGCTCAGCGGCAGCGAGGCGACCGTCGGCAGCGAGAGGATCTTGCCGGTGTTCAGCGCCCAGTACGCGTAGCCGCCGAGCATGGCCATGCCGCCGGTGGAGAGGTTGATGACTCCCGAGCCACGGTAGGTGACGACCACCGCGAGCGCGATGCCGGCGATCAGCGCGCCGGAGCCGAGTCCGAGCAGGATGAACAGCAGGATCTCTTGCACTGGTCAGTCCCTGAAGGTGACGAGGAGTGCTGTGGCCGCGGGACAGCCCGCGGCCACAGCTACGGCGGGCCCGTGGATCATGACGGTGGCTGCAGCCAGCCAGCGGTCTTCGACCACCGGTTGTGTCCCTCGTACTGGAAGAACTGGGTGCGGTCGTTGCAGACGGCCGGGGCCGACGGGAACTCTCCGCAGTGCAGCTCGGGGGCGCCGAGCGCGACCGGGCCGGTGAACGCCTTCGCCTTGGCCAGGATCGCGGCCGGCGTGATGTGGGAGTACCCGAGCTCGTTCAGGAATCTGTCGATGGTCAGAATCTGCGAGAAGGCAACGATGTTCCACGGGTCGGGCTCGTCGGCCGGAGTGCTGAACTGCTTCGACACCTTCTCGTAGATCGGCATCCCCGGATCGGTGGGATCGCCGAACAGGGAGCTGGCGATCGAGTACGTCCAGATGGGGTAGTCGCCGCCGAGCCCGGCCGCGACCTGGCCGTTGAGACACAGCGGCGCGGAGACGATCTTCTTGGCGTCGGTGATGCCCAGTGAGATCAGGCTCTTGGCCAGGTTCACGCAGTCCGCTGACTCGCTGTACGGGATCACCATGTCGGCGGTCTCCGCACCGGCCGCGATCAGGGGCCCCGTCAGGTCGGTCTCGCCTTCGTCGTAGCCGACCGCCTTGACCGTGACCCCGGCTGCCCGCAGACCCTGCTCGATCGCCACGGCGCCCTGGGTGATGCCGGCGACGTCCGGGTAGATGAGCGCGGCCGTCTTGGCGTGCAGCACGTCCTTGGCGTAGCTGCCGAACGGGCCGAGCACGTGGGTCGCGTCACCGAAGAGGATCACCGCGTTGGGCTGGACCCCGTCGGTCGTGGTGGCGGCCACGCCAACGATCACCGGCGTCTTCGACCCGATCGCGGAGTAGAACGGCTGGATGCCGATGGCCACGCCGCCCTCGCCGATCACGTCAATGCTCTTGTTCGCGGCGAACTCCTGGCCGCAGGTGGTGCCCTCCTCCTCAGCGGCGGTGATGAAGCAGGTGTCCAGCTGGAGCGGGTGACCGTCGACGCCGCCAAGGTCGGCGTTGATGTAGTTCACCGCCTCTTCCGCGCCATTCGTCGCGAGCGGGCCGATGGCCACGGCGCCGCCCTGCTGGTTCAGCCAGCCGATCTGGACCGGTGCCAGCGACGAGTCGGCCTTGCCGGCCTTGCCGTCTGTGTAGACGAGGTAATTGGTAACGGATTTTGATCCAGCCCCGCCGGACCCGGCAGCGTTCAAGGCCGAATTGGGGTTGGAGTTAGTATTGGAATTGGACGTGCTTGTGGTGCTGGTGGTGTTGCTGGAGCAGCTAGCCGCGGCGAGCGCGGCCACAGCGACTAGGGCAATCCCCAGCCGCCGTCTTCGGTTTTGCCTGCTCACGTGGTCCTCCTGTGGTGCACCCACATGGTTTGTGCGCTTCCTGACTACGGGGTCCCCGGTGTGGATGCTGAAGAATCCAAGGTTTCTAGCCGGCGGAAGAATGGTGGACTTCATGCGGGCGGGTGTGCCGAGATTGGTGGCATCAATGGCGTTCACTGCTCCGGATAGACCCTCGGATGCGGGGGGATAAACCCGGGTAGGGCGGCGGAAGCGGGGAGACCGGTGGACAGCAGTCCGACACTCGAGCTAGTCGGCCTCAGCGCCGGGTATGACGGCGCGCCGGTGGTGCGCAACCTGACGCTGACGGTGGGCGCCGGCGAGGTCGTCGCCTTGCTGGGTGCCAACGGCGCGGGCAAGACCACCACGCTGAGGGCGATCTCTGGGCTCATCAAGCCGAAGGCCGGCGGGGTGCGGCTGAACGGCGCATTCCTCTCGGACGTGTCACCGCCAGAGCGGGTCCGCCGGGGCATCGTTCACGTGCCGCATGACCGCGGCATCTTCTTCCAGCTCACGGTGGCCGAGCACTTCCGGCTGGACGGAGCGGGCACCCAAGGCCAGCAGGAGGCGGCGTTCGAGCACTTTCCGGCGCTGCGGGGGCTGCGTGACCGCCGGGCCGGGCTGCTGTCCGGCGGCGAGCAGCAGATGCTCGCGCTGTCCCGGGCACTGCTGCGCAGGCCCCGTGTTCTGCTGCTGGACGAGCTCAGCCTGGGCCTGGCCCCGGTGATCGTGGAACGCCTGCTGCCGGTCGTCCGCGATTTCGCCGCGCGGAACGGCACCGCCGTGCTCCTGGTAGAACAGCATGTACACCTGGCACTGAAAATCGCTCACCGCGGTTATGTGCTCTCACACGGCGAACTGGTGGCATCCGGCAGCGCTGCCCGCCTGAGCAGCGACAACGCGCTGCTGGCAGCCAGCTACCTGGGCCAGCGCCGGGAAGGCGGCTGATGAGGATCGCGTTCGGCGCCGACGACCAGAACGAGTGCACGGTTGCTGTCGTCGACTACCTGCGCACCGTGGCCGATGTCCGGGTGCTGAGCGACGACCGGAGCTGGCCCGACTTCGCCCGCGAGGTCGGGCGGTCGGTCGCGGATGGCGAGGCCGACTTCGGCGTGGTGATGTGCTGGACCGGGACCGGCACCTCCATCGCCGCCAACAAGGTCAAGGGTGTGCGGGCGGCCCTCGCCTGGGAGCCATGGATCGCGCGGAACGCGCGCCTGTGGAACGACGCCAACGTCCTCGCGCTCAGCCTCAAGCGCCTGGCGCCCGACGTCGCCGTTGACTGCGTCAAGGCGTTCCTTGAGGTCCCCGCCGAGGATCCCGACGAGTCAGCCAGCATCGACCTGATCAGAGACCTGTAGCGCGTACGCCGCGCCGCGTGCCGGTCCCGGCGCCGGGCGCGACGTGCCGGGCGCCGCGTGGCGTGCGCCGCGCCCTCCGCGCCCTCCGCGCCCTCCGCGCCCTCCGCGCCCTCCGCGCCCTCCGCGCCCTCCGCACCCTCCGCGCCGGCCCCCTAGCAGCATGGGTGGCCCACCCATGCTGCTAGGGGCGGCCAGGCACGACATGGGTGGCCCACCCATGCTGCCTGGACAACATCGGTGGCCCACTCATGCTGTTGGGGGCGTGCTGGAACGACATGGGTGGGCCCTTCATGCTGCTGGGACGCGGGCATAGCGCGAGCCCGTGATGCATGTGGTGCGTGGGTGGTGCAGGAGGCGAGTGGTGCCGGTGGCGGGAGTGGAGCGGGCGCGGTCATGTCAGGCGGTCTGCTCAGCGGGTCTGGTCAGGTTCAGACGAGTCATATCTTGTCAGTAGGGCCGGGTGCGATGTACGCTACCGATATATCGCGATCGTATCGCGGGACCTGGAGACGGGGGTGCGGAATGTCGGCATCTGGATGGGACGCAGGGGACTTTGATCTGGGCTTGGGCGAAGCCCTCGGCTGCCTGCGAGATGTGGCCGGCAAGCTTGGCCGGGCCGCATCCTGGATGTCCGCTGGCACCAGCCGTGCTGACAGCGGGCCGTCGTGGCACTGGAAGGGCGAGGGACCACCCGGCGGGCCGAAGGCGCGCTTCCGCGGGGGCTTCGCCGGGCCCAAGGGCCCGGGGCACTGGGGCGGCGGCTTCGGCGGAACGTGGGGCGGATGGTGGCCGGGCCCGCCGGGAGCACCAGGCCCATCACGGGGCACCAAGGGCAAGGCAAGCCGCGGTGACGTCCGGGCCGCGATCCTGGCGCTGCTGCGGGAAGGCCCGCGGACTGGCTACCAGATCATGTCCGACATTGAGGAGCGCAGCGGCGGCGCGTGGCGGCCGAGCCCAGGCGCCGTGTACCCCGCGCTGTCCCAGCTCGCCGACGAGGGACTTATCGTGGGCGAAGAGACAGGCGGCCGGCGCACGTTCCGGCTGACCGAAGCGGGCAGCGAGTACGTCGAGCAGAACCCGCATGCGGCGCGCGGCGCCTGGGAGTCGGAGGAACAGCAGGAGGCGTGGCAGCTCCCGGGCCTGTTCGCCGAGGCGGCCCGGCTCGGCAGCGGCATCGTGCAGATAGCCCACGCGGGCACGCCCGCTCAGGTCGAGGCGGCAGAACGGCTGCTGGAGCAGACCCGGCGCAGGCTGTACCAGATCCTGGCCGAGGATGACGGGGAGGACGACGACGACGCGGAGGACGACGCCGCCGACGCCCAGGAAGAGATATAGGGGAGACGAGCATGGCAATCAACGACGGCATCCGGGCCTCGGATGCCGACCGGGAGCGCATCGCGGAACGGCTGCGCGAGCACTTCGCCGAGGGCCGGCTCACCAGCGAGGAACTGGAGGAGCGGATCGCGGCCGCGCTGAGCGCCAGGACCTATGGCGACCTGCGCCGGATCATGGCTGATCTGCCGGAGCCCGGCATGGCGCCGCAGCCCTGGCCGCCGCAGCAGCCCTGGGGATGGCCGCCAGCCGGTGCGGCGCGCCCGGTCATGGCGCGCCGTGGCCCGCCGCTGCTGCCGCTGGCGTTCCTGTTCCTGCTCATGGCGCTGCTCCTGCCGGGCACCGGGTGGCTGCTGTTCGGGTTCCTCCAGGTGTTCCTGATATTCGCGCTCGTGGCAGTGGGCGTCGGGATCTTCACCGCGTCGCGGGTCAGACGGCGGATCCGGCGGGAGTGGCACAACCGTGGCGGCTACCAGGGTCAATGGGGCTGGCCAACCGGCCACATGCGCTAAAACGCCCCGAAGCGGCGGCGGCACCCGGCGGTGCGCTGAGCTGAGCTGGGCGCTGTTCTGCGCGATACTGCGGGCGTGACGGCTGACTCAACGGTTAACTCAGCGGCGTGGCCCGCGGACTGGGCCGACCGGTTCACCGGGAAGACCTGCGTGATCTGCGACGCGCTCGGCCATGGGGACAACGATTACTGGATCCACGTCGGCGACGGCCCCTGCACCGAGGTGCATCTCGACCGGTCCAGCCAGATCGCCGGATACTGCCTGGTGGTGTGGCGCCTCGGTCACGTAGCCGAGCCCACGCAACTGGAGCCCGAGGCTGCCAGCGCGTACGGGCGCGATGTGCTGGCGGCAGGCCGGGCAGTGATCGCAGCGTTCGACCCGGTCAAGGTCAACTACTTCACTCTCGGCAATACGGTGCCGCACCTGCACACCCACATCGTGCCCAGGTACGCCGACGACCCCATGGCAGGCGGCCCGCTCACCTGGGACAAAGTAGTCGGACCGCCAGTCTTCACCGAGCAGGCGCTGCGAGACCAAGCCGCCGCCCTCCGCCAGGCCGGTCTGTAGGAACGTCAGGTCTGGCGGATGGCCGCGAGGGTTGTCCGGGCGATCTCCTGGACGTTCTCGTCGTGCTCGATCGCCCCGCCGAGGCTGATGCCGCCGGCGCGCTCGTCCTGGCTGAGCCACTGCTCTAGCTGAGGCGCCACGGCGCTGGCGCGGTGCCCGAGCCAGCCGAGCGCCTCAACGGCGGCGATCCCGGCGGGCTGCGTGCTTGCCCGCCCGAGCAGCACCGGGAGGACGGCTGCGGTGTCGCCGGTGAGCCTGAAATATGCCCGGGCTGACCGGACCTGGAGCCATTCGTCGCCGCTGGAAAGGTTCGGCAGCAGGAGCGGGGCAAGCTCGCTTCGTGACTGCCGGGCGAGATTTCCGGCCCCGGACACTGCCCTGTTGCGCATGGCCGGGTCGGCGCTGGCATACATGCGGCTCGCCAGCTGGAATTCGGCTTCCGGCCTGCCGCCCAGGGCGCTGACCATCATCCCGGCGGCGCCGTCCCCGCGGGGCCACGCCAGGCTGTCAACCGCGTCCGAGCCGCCCGGTACGGCCGCGACGAAGTCGTCGATTGCCGCGGCTACCGCGCTCTGCTCCTGGCCGGCCGATCCAGCGTCGACGATCGCGGCGGCCAGCCTTTCCGCATCGGATCCACGGCGTGCGTGCTCGATCACCGGGCTGACCAGGCCCGGGTCTCCGGATCCCCGGCCCAGGGCGGCCAGGCCGAACACGATGCTCGCTCGCGCTGCCTCGTCCGGCTCGCCGGAGAACCGGCTGGCCAGGCGGGGTGCCAGAACGCCAGCGATCTCGGGCAGTCCGCCCAGGGCATAGGGCAAGGTCCGGCGAACCTCAACGTCGTCGTCATCAAGAAGGTCAAGGAGCCCCGGTCCGGCGTCAATGACAGCATTGCGGGCCGCCGACACCCACTGCTCCTCGGCCACCTCCTGATCATCGAGCTCGCGTGGATCCGGCGCTGACCATCGCTGCATGAACTGCCGATGAACCTGGACATAGCCCGAGCCCGCGCTTATCGACGCCAGCAGCCCGAGCACGGACGCCCGGTTCGCGACCGAGCGGTCCGCGACGATCCGGGCCAGGAATGGCACCGCATAGGCGGTGGAGCTGTAGACGGTGCCCTGGTGCCAGATGTTTCCGTAGAGTTCATCGATAGCGTCCGCGCGCACTTCGGGGTCGGCGTCGGTCAGGCCCCGCAGCAGTTCAGGTACGTCGTCAGCTGGCCCGTACGCGTGACTGAGATCGGCCCAGCGCACATCATCAAGTCCTGGCAGGTTCATGAAGCGCAGAAGTTACCAGAAAGACCAGAACTGCCAGTATTTGAGTGGCAGGCCACGGATGGCTCGGCTAGAACGGGGCCATGTCGACCGTTTCCGGCAGGACCAGCGTGATCGCTGGCACTACGGCGCTGCCGTCCGGGTTCGCCCACCCGCATGCCTCACAGGAGGCGCGGGATATCGCCGAGGCGGGCATGATCCTGCGGGCGCAGGTCGGCTCGGGAGTACACGGCACCTCGATCAGCGGGCAGGACGACCGGGACGAGATGGGCGTGTGCCTGGAGCCGCCGCAGTTCGTGACCGGGCTGGCCCGGGTGCCAAACGGCATCCGCGGCGAGCGGCCGTCGGTCGTGTTCGAGCAGTACGAGCGGCACACCGCCTGGGACAGGCGGGGCGGCATCGCCAACCGCTCCGGTGCCGGCGACCTGGACGTGATCATCTACTCGGCGCGCAAGTGGGCGCGGCTGGCCCTCGCCGGGAACCCTACTGTGCTGTTGATCCTCTTCGTTCCCGACGAGGAAGTCGTTTTTCGGAACGAGGCCGGGGTCCAGCTCACCGACAACGCTGACCGTTTCGTCTCCCGGCTTGCTGCCGAGCGGTTCCTCGGCTACCTGCACGCGCAGAAGGTGGCGATCACCGAAACGGCGCGCGCCCACACCAGCCGCCCGGAACTGATGGCAGCCCACGGATACGACACCAAGCACGCGATGCACGCGCTGCGGCTCGGCCTTCAGGGCATCGAACTGCTGACCACCGGCCGCATCACGCTCCCGGTCCCGCAGCCGCACCGGGAGTACCTGCGCTCGATCCGCCGGGGCGAGGTCCCGCTGGCCGAGGTCATCGACGCGGTCAGCGAGGCCGAGGCCAGGCTCGCTGATCTTCAGGAGCACTCAAGCCTGCCGGGCGAGCCGGACCGGAGTTGGGTTGACGACTGGCTGCACCGCAGCTACCTGGACTTCTGGGCGTCCGCACGCAGTACAGGCCCGGGCTGACACGAGGATCAGCCCGGGCCCGTGCGGCCTGGCCCGGTTAGCTGCCGAGGCTCACGGCGAAGATGTGCATAGCGGTCACGCCGCTGCCTACGGTCCCGCTGATGTCGGGGAACGTGACCGACGCAACCGTCTTGGATGAGTCGACCGGGACGGTGGTCGCGTAGACGTACATGGTGATCGTCTGCGAGGTCCCGCTCTTGTCGTTCCGGTACGGCATGGTCGCCACCGCAGTGTCCGGGCCGCTGGGTCCGTCGGCCCAGTCGTTGAACGTCACAGTGGCGGTCGAGGACGTGCCGTCGGTATAGTTGATCACGATTGTGCCGGATGTGCCGCCGTTGCTGTCTGAGCCAAGCAGCCCGAGCGTGGTAGCCCCCGCCGTGCCGTTGACCAGCAGGGTCTGCCCCTCGGCCAGGATGTTGTCCAGCGAGCACGCGGCCACGCTGGGCCAGGTGAAGCTGAGGCCGTCGGCGGTGACCGTGGCACCCGCCGGCAGGCCGGCGTTGGCCAGTGCGGTGGCCGAGTAGCTGTAGGTGCCGTCGTAGTCTCCGCAGGCCTGGTCGGTGTCGGTGGAGATCCCGACGTTGTCGTAGTAGTCGGCCGGGTCTGACGTGGGCGTGATCTCCATGACGGGAGCGTCGGCCACAGCGCCGCTGGAGGTGGTTACCCGGACCGAGGCATACGTGCCCGGCTCGACGACGTACTGGCCGCTGCTTCCGCTGGGCGTGGGCACGGTGAACGTGACCGCCGTGTCGCTCCAGCTGTCGACCTGGAACGCTGCCGTGTTGCCAGGGGCACCCCAGTTAATGCCGTTGTCAGAGAACGCGACGTACCCCGATCCCTGGGTGGCGCCGAACCCGGAGCCGTTGATCGTCACCTGCTGGCCGGCCGAGGCGGTGGCCGGGCTCAGCGAGGTAGCCAACGGCGGGCTCAGTGACTGCGTGGAGGTGCCGAGCGCGAAGATGTGCAGCTGGCCCGACGTGCTTCCGTTCGGCAAAGTCACGCTGGTGAGCGTCTTCGTCGGGTCGACAGGCAGCCCCGTGTAGAAGACGTAGGTACTGCCGGCCGCCTCGCCGCCCGTGCAGCTTGCACAGTCGCGGTAGCTCATCGTGGCCGCCACCTGGTCGCCGTACGCCGGTTTCGACGCGCCCGCGTTCAGCGTCCAGTCGCTCAGGCCCAGCCAGAACTGCGCCACGGCGCCGTCGGAGTAGTGCAGCGTCGCGATGCCCTGGCCCGGCCCGTTGCTGGCCGAGCCAAGGAACCCCAGCGTCTGCGTCCCGGCCGGCGCGTTGACTGTGACCTGCTGGCCGTCGGCTATGGCGTTGTCCGGCTCACCTGGGGCCGACAGCGGCCAGGTGAACTGCACCCCGCCGACCGTAACCGGCTGCCCGGCGTTTAGGCCCGCGGTGGCC
>Ga0335074_10008359_pt1 | contig 14377 bp, 10 predicted proteins | sample Lox_Sample_23_FD_206715 | JGI IMG/M metagenome (GOLD analysis project Ga0335074, IMG submission 206715) | Soil microbial communities from Loxahatchee National Wildlife Refuge, Florida, United States - Lox_Sample_2.3 | ecosystem: Environmental > Terrestrial > Soil > Wetlands | place: USA...
GGCCTTCCCGGGAAGCGTCGGTCAGCCGCACCAGTTCCTTTTGCAGCTGTTGCAGAACTGCGCCAACGTTGTTCACCGCCTGCTTCATCTTCTCGTGATCGCCCTTGTAGGCATGCGCGATCAGTTCGTCGATCTTGCCGGCGGAGATCTGCGCCAGGATGCGATTGCCTTCGCCGATGGGTAGCAGGATGGCATCCAGCATCAGGTTAATGCCGTGCATCATCTCGCGTGCGACGCCTTCGAAGTTCTCGGCTTTGGCCCGCTCGTTCAGCCGTCCCTCTTGCGACGCCTGTACCAGCCGCGCAATCTCCTCGGACACAGTATGTAACTGCGCGTCGCCAGCATTAGCCGCGCTCGCTTTCCTGGGCTGCCCATTGCCCGCGGCGCGATGTAGTTTAGGGTTCACTGCGGTTGCACTTGCCATATCGTCCATCTCCTTTGCATTTCGACTCATCGAGCCACTGCCTTTTCTTTGTGTGCCACTGCTGGTGGGCACGGGGCACGGGTACGGCGGCCGAGCGAGCTTTCCCGAATAGCGCTTTGCGCCATGCGATGCAGATCGAGAATCAGAGCCACTGTGCCGTCGCCCAGAATGGTCGCTCCCGATACCACCGGCACCTCGCGATAGAGCCGGCCCAGGTTCTTGATTACCGTCTGGTGATTGCCCAGCACCTGATCGACAACAAATCCGAAGCGGCCGTGTTCGGTCTCCGCTACCATCACCTGCTCGCGCTCCGGCTGCGGACGGCGCATGCGCAGGCACTCACTGATCCGGATATAGGGAATAATTTCGCCGCGGATGTTGGCCAGGTGCTTGCCGTTGGCTCGCTCGATGTCCTGCCGCGTGAGCTCCACGCATTCCACCGCATTGGCCAGCGGGATGACCAAGCGGGTCTCGCCCACCCGCACCAGCAGTCCGTCGATGATGGCCAGGGTAAGCGGCAGGTGCAGCGTCACCCTAGTTCCCGCGCCCGGCTGGCTGGCAATTTCAATGCTGCCCCGCAGCCCCTCGACATTGCGCCGCACCACATCCATACCCACGCCGCGGCCGGAGACATCGGAGACCTCCTTGGCGGTGGAAAAACCCGGCGCCATGATCAAGGAAAAAACTTCGCTTTCATCCATGCGGGCATCGGCGGCGATCAAGCCTTTCTCTATCGCGCCCGCCCGCACCGCGTCGTGGTCAATGCCTTTGCCGTCATCGGAGACCGAGACCAAGACCTGCGCGCCGGCGTGCCGCGCCGCCAGATGAATCGTGCCTGTCGAGGACTTCCCTGCCGCTCGCCGCTCCGCTGGTGCCTCGATGCCATGGTCCATGCTGTTGCGGATCAAGTGCATCAAGGGATCGCCCAGCTGATCGATCACCGTCTTGTCCAGCTCGGTGTCAGCGCCCTCAAAGGTCAGCTCCACCTGTTTGTGCAGCGAGCGGCCCAGGTCGTAGACCAGGCGCTTGAAGCGTTCGAAGGTCGAGCGCAAGGGCAGCGTGCGCATGCCCATCGAGGTCTCGCGCAGCTCGGCGGTCAGCGACTCAATCTCTTCGGCCACCGCCTGGATTTCACGATCCTCGCGCCGGGTGGCGATTTCCACCAGACGGGCCTGCACCGTCACCAGCTGGCCCACCAGATCGACCAACTGGTCGACCTTGGCCGCGCCCACCCGCAGGCTCGAGGGCGAATCCGACTTGTCGGTGGAGCGGCGGCCCGATCCCGATCGTCTCTCGACCGCCCGCGGTGCGGCTTCCGTGAACGACGCGTCCGGCAATAGCTGCGGCGGAGCTGGCGATGGCGACGGAGGGTCGGCTGACGGCGGGAGCGCGCTCGACGCTGCCTCAATCGTCAGCTGGCAACTGTCTTCCACGAAGATGAAAACATCGCGAACCTTGTCCCGCCCGGCAGCGGCGGTCAAAGTCATTTGCCAGGCGAGGTAGCAACGTTCCGGCTCGATCTCGGCAATCGCGGGAATCGAACTCGTGTCCGCCCTCAGTTCAAGCGCGCCCAACTGCCGCAGCTCGCGAAACAGCAGCACCGGGTTCGCTCCGTTGTGCAACAGCTCCGGACCGGGGCGAAAGCCGATGCGCCATGCGCAGCTAACATTGCTTGGCCCAGGTAGAGGTGGGCCGTCTCCTGTCTTCTCTTGGTCTTTGCTTTTGTCCTGGGGGATATGCAACGGCACGGCAGAAGCTCCGGTGAGTTCGGCGACTTTTGCCAGGATGGCTGCCGCCTGCGCAGCATCGGCGCAACCCTGCCCTGCAGCTTCGTCGAGCATGGCTCGGATGTGATCGACGGCGCTGAGCGCCAGGCTGACGAGATCAGCCGTAATCTGCAGCCGGCCATTGCGCACCTGATCGAAGGCATTCTCCAGGCGATGAGTGAATGCGGCCAGCTCATCGAAGCCGAACATCGCCCCCGAGCCCTTGATGGTGTGCAGCGCCCGGAACACTCTGGCCACCAGCTCCGAATCGCCATGACTGTCATTCAGCTCCAGCAGAGCCGATTCCAGCTCGATCAGGATTTCTCGCGCCTCTTCCTGAAAAGCCTGTTGGTATTGGTCAATCACCGGTCTTCTCGGCGTTCGTCACCGCGGCTGAGCTGGTGACCACATCGGACGGTCGGGGAAGAGCAAAGTCTAGGCCCATCTCGTCCGCGGCGCATGTTAAGACCTCTATGTTCTGACCAGCAATGGAAAGCGACCCACCGGCGCCTTCCATCTCCCGCGCCGCTGCCCACAGCAGTTGCACGGCAGTCACGTCGAGGTCCGTAACCCCATCCAGATCGAGACACACCTCTTTTCGCGACGCGATCGCCTCCATCAACGCAGCCTTGAGTTCCGCCGCCCGGCCGATGTCCACATCGCCTTCCAGGCGAACGATGTACCGCTCCTGAGTTTTATCGGACGTTATCGGCAAGCCACGTTCTCCCGGCGGACAAGGATCGGAGCGAGCGCTGTTGAACGTGCCCGCACCTTTCTACATCGACAGGCTTGCGGAGAACTTCAGCAAACCAGCTGGCTTCGTCTTCAGGCGTTTGTAATTCTGGAATGTGGGTGCTAACATCCGGACTCGCGAGCTTTTCAGCGCGGATTCCCGTAGTGGCTAGGTTCGGCGCCTGCGGGGACGGCAAGGAGGCCACATGTCGGATCGTGACGGTAGCAGTTTTCTATGGTTTCTAGCGGGTTTGGGCATAGGTGCGGCAGTTGGAATTCTGTACGCCCCCAAGGCCGGCGACGAGTTGCGCCAGCAGTTGCGTGAAGTTGCGGAAGAAGGCCGCGAGAATGTGAAGCAGCGTGCGCGTCAGGCGCGCGAGCAGGCAGGTAACTGGGCTGAAAAGGGTCGCGATTACCTGAACCAGCAAAAGGAGCAGATTCGCTCCGCCTACGAAGCCGGACGCCAGGCATATCGCGAGGCCACCAGCCAGGACGTCGAAGGCACCACGCCAAACGTCCCGTAGCCGTCGGCAGCCGGACCTTTGGCGGCGCCGAATGCCTTTGAGCATTGCCGCAATTGCCTGTGAATCTCATTCGAGTTGACGAGCCTGTCGGTACCATTTGCTATGGATGACAAGTTGACCATCTATATCGCTGTCCTGACTGCCTGCCTTGTACTGCAGACGATTGTGATCGTGGCGGCTGCGATCGCAATGCTAAAGCTGCGCGGCCGCATGCAAGAGATGGCCAAGCATATGGAGGAAGCGAGGAGCAATTTTCAGACCCGCGTGCTGCCGCTTCTCGACGACGCTAAAGCCATGCAGCAGGAGGCAAAAGCCTTCTTTGACGCAGCGCGTCCCAAAATTGAGACTTTCCTTGAGAATGCAAGTCACATCAGCACAACCGCGCGGGCTAGTGTGGAACGGATGGAGACCACCTTCAACGACGCCGTCGACCGCGTCCGCCTGCAGGTGATTCGCGGCGACGAAATGCTGACCCGCACCATGGACCGCATCGAAGAAACTTCCGAGAAGGTGCAGCACACGGTGATGTCGCCGGTGCGGCAGGTCTCAGGAATTGTGCACGCCATCAGTATTGGATTCGGCAGCTACTTCAACCAGCAAAGGCGACGCCGCAATGGCGGCCCGTCGGATGAGATGTTTATCTAGTGGCTAGTGGTCGGCGCTCACCGTATTCCGTGCGGCAATAATTCTGTGCTGTCATCCCGAGCGGAGCGGCCGCCTGTAGTTGGCGAAACGCGAAGTCGAGGGATCTGCGGTTTCAGGGACCGCCTAAGACCTCTACACAATCCATCCGCCACCCACCACTACATCGCCGTCATAGAAAACTACCGCCTGTCCCGGCGTGATGGCGCGCTGCGGCTCGTCGAAGGTCAGCACAATCTCATTGTCGCCAGTCTTCTCCATCATGCCTAAAGCCGGCTCGTGGCGATGGCGAATCTTGGCCTCGACGCGCATCGGCTCGCGCAGGTCGTCAATCGAAATCCAGTTCAGGCGATTCGCCCGCAATATGCGCGAGAAGAGCTCGTCGCCGCCGCCGACCACCACCTCGTGCTTGTCGCCGCGAATCTCCAGCACATAGAGCGGCGAGCCCGTCGCCACACCCAGTCCCTTGCGCTGGCCGACGGTAAAGTTGTGAATGCCGGTGTGCGTGCCGACAATCTCGCCCGTCGTCGTCACCAGCTCACCGGCAGTATCTGGAATCGGCTCGCCCTGCTCGTCCAGGTAGGCGTCGAGAAACTGCTTGTAGTCGCCGCCGGGGATAAAACAGATCTCCTGCGAGTCGGGCTTCTCGAAAAGGCACAAACCGGCGCGGCGCGCCTCCTCACGAACGTCGGGCTTGTGCATCTCGCCCAGCGGGAAGCGCGTGCGGCTCAGTTGCTCCTGCGTCAGGCCAAAGAGAAAGTAAGTCTGATCCTTGCTGCGATCGGCGGGACGCTTCAACAGCCAGCGGCCGCTCGCCTCGTCGAACTCATCGCGCGCGTAATGGCCTGTCGCCAATAGATCAGCGCCGATTTGCCGCGCCGTTGTCAGCAGCTGATCGAACTTCAGATGGTTGTTGCACAGGCTGCAAGGAATGGGCGTGCGGCCGTTCAGATACTCCGCGACGAACGGCCGCACCACGTCACGCTCGAAGCGCTCCTCCTGATTGACCACATAATAAGGAATGCCGAGCGTCTCGGCGACACGGCGCGCATCGTAAACATCGTCGATGGAGCAACAGCGGCCCTGCCCCGACTCCGGCATGCCGCTCTTCCCTGCCAGCCGGCGCTGATTCCACAACTGCAGCGTCAGTCCCACAACGTGGTACCCCTGCTGACACAGCATCGCCGCGACGGTGGAAGAATCCACACCGCCCGACATGGCTACGGCAATCGTAGGAGAAGCTGGCATTTAGCAATTAGCGATAAGCACTTGGTCGAGACTAACTGAGAGCTGACGGCTGATGGCTGACAGCCGGTTTCTTATACACCGGGCTGATCTCGCGCAGCCGGCTCACAACCTCCGGCACCAGCTCCAGCGCGAAATCCACATCCTCATCGGTATTCTGCTTGCCCAGACTGAAGCGGATGCTGCCACGCGCGCGATCCGCCGACAAGCCCATCGCGGTCAGCACGTGCGACGGCTCAATTGCGCCAGACGAGCACGCTGCACCAGTCGACACCGATAGCCCCTTCAGGTCCAGTGCGATCACCATCGCCTCGCCCTCAACGCAGTCGAAGCTAAGGTTAGCAGTATTGGGCGTGCGCGGCGCACCACGGCCATTCACCGCGACCTGGTCGATGTTCTGGAGAATTGTGTTCTCCAGCCGATCGCGTAGCTCTGCGATTTTCGCGACCTTGCCATCCGTGAGGCCGGTGCGCGCCAGCTCAGCTGCCTTGCCTAATCCGACGATTCCCGCCACATTCTCCGTGCCCGCGCGACGTGAGCGCTCGTGGCGTCCGCCATAAAACAGCGGCTGCAGAAGCGTTCCCTTGCGTACAAACAACGCACCCGTACCTTGCGGACCATGAAACTTGTGCGCAGAAATCGTCAGCAAATCGCATCCGAGCTCTTTCACATCAATCGGTACTTTGCCTGCCGCCTGCACCGCATCGGTGTGGAAATAAACATCGGCTTCCGCCGCGATCTTGCCAATCTCGCTGATCGCCTGCAGCACACCGGTCTCGTTATTGGCGAACATAATGCTGATGACCTTCGTCTCCGGCCGCAGCGCGCGTCGAATATCATCGGGATCAACCAGCCCGCGACCATCCACCGGCAGGTAGGTCACCGTACATCCCATCTCCTCCAGACGATTGCAGGAGTTGAGCACGGCATGGTGCTCGATCGCCGAAGTGATGACGTGATCGCCGGGCGCAGTCATGCCAAACAGCGCGAGGTTGTCGCCCTCGGTGCCGCCGCTGGTGAAGACCACTTCCGCTGCGCGGCAATTCAGCAGTTGCGCAACCTGCTCGCGAGCGCGTTCTACCGCCCCGCGGGCCTGCTGACCCTGCTGGTGAATCGAGGAGGCGTTGCCAAACTTCTCGCCGAAGTAGGGGCGCATCGCCTCGAACACTTCGGGAAGAAACGGAGTCGTCGCATTATTGTCGAAATACACCCGTCGCATGGTTTTTCTATTCTAGCTGTTTGGTTAGATTCCGTGCGGGTGCGGGGCGATTCGGTCTGCGGGAGATCATGCAGGATAAATTCCTTCTCGCCGATTTGGCCGAAGCTGTTTGACTCCCCGCTTTGTCAGCGATTCACACTCTCGTGTTCCGCAGGCGCAGCGCGTTCGTGATCACCGATACCGAGCTGAAGCTCATGGCGGCGGCGGCGATGATGGGGCTAAGCAGAATGCCGAACTTGGGATAGAGAATGCCGGCCGCGATGGGCACGCCCACTGAGTTGTAGACAAACGCAAAGAACAGATTCTCGCGGATGTTGCGCATGACCGCGCGGCTGAGGCGGCGGGCGCGTACCAGGGCCGCCAGATCTCCTTTGATCAGCGTGATGCCGGCACTGTCCATCGCCACGTCGGTTCCAGTTCCCATGGCAATACCGACCTGCGCTTGCGCGAGCGCGGGCGCGTCGTTGATGCCGTCGCCGGCCATGGCGACGGTGCGGCCTTGCTGTTGCAGTTTCTTCACCGCATCGGCTTTAGTTTCAGGCAGCACGCCAGCCTCGAAGTCAGTAATGCCGATCTTGCGCGCGACCGCTGCGGCGGTGGTTTCGCTGTCGCCGGTGAGCATGACAACGCGCAGTCCTTCGTTACGGAGATCGCGAACCGCTTGCACGGCCTCAGGCTTGATGGGATCGGCGATGCCGAGAATGCCGGCGGGACGGCCATCGACAATGGCAAAAACGACCGTTTGGCCGTCTTTGCGTAGAGACTCGACTTGTGTCTTTAGCTCGTCGGCAGAGACGTGCAGCTCCTCCAACAGAGCTTCGTTGCCGACCGCGATCTCATGACCTCCGACGCGACCCACCACGCCGCGTCCGGTGAGCGAGCGAAACTCGTCCACCGGCATCAGCGAAAGTTTGTTGCTCTCGGCGGCATTGACGACGGCTGCGGCCAGTGGATGTTCGCTTCCACGTTCCAGGCTGGCGACCAGGCGGACGATGCGCTCTTCGGTTTCGCCGCCGACGGCGACCACCGACATCAGCTCGGGCTTGCCTTGGGTCAGCGTGCCGGTTTTGTCGACAGCAAGGGTGTCGACCTTCTGCAGCGTCTCCAGCGCTTCCGCGTTCTTGATGAGGACGCCGGCGCGCGCGCCGCGTCCGGTGCCGACCATGATGGCGACCGGCGTAGCGAGTCCCAGCGCGCAGGGACAGGCGATGATCAGAACGGCGACGGCGTTGACGATAGCGTTGGCCAACGCAGGCTCGGCTCCATAGAGCAGCCAGACGACAAACGTCACAAAGGCAGCGAGTAACACCAGGGGCACAAACCACCCGGCAACCTTGTCGGCCAGCTTCTGAATGGGCGCGCGGCTGCGTTGCGCTTGGCTCACCATCTTCACGATTTGTGCCAGCATGGTCTCGCTGCCTACGCGCTCGGCGCGCATCAGCAGCCAACCTGTGCCGTTGACCGTGGCGCCGATAACTTTGTCGCCCGAGTGTTTCTCGATGGGGATGGCTTCGCCGGTGACCATCGATTCATCGACCGAGCTGAGGCCGTCGAGTACCGTACCGTCGACTGGGATCTTTTCGCCGGGGCGAACGCGCAGCTGGTCGCCGACTTTGACCTGATCGAGTGAAACATCGTACTCGCTGCCGTCGTCGCGCATGATGCGCGCCATCTTGGGCGAGAGATCGAGCAGCGCGCGAATGGCGCTACCGGTACGGCTGCGCGCGCGAAGCTCCAGCATCTGGCCTAGCAGAACAAGTGCGATGATCGCCGCCGCGGCTTCGAAGTAGACATCCGGAGCCCAGCCTCCCGACAAAGGAACTGGAGTGGGGTGCGGCATCCGTTCCCTCGGAGGAAATAATTGCGGCGCAAGGGTTGCGATCGCGCTATACAGATATGCGACGCCGACGCCCATCGCGATCAGCGTGAACATGTTCGGGCTGCGGAATTTTACCGACGCCCAACCGCGCACGAAGAACGGCCATCCGCACCAGAGGACGATGGGGGTAGCGAACGCGAACTCGATGCAGTTACCCATGCGCGGCGTGATGGCGTGCGCTGCGGGAATCAGTGACATCATCTTCGGGATCATGCGCAACATGGCAAAGGCGATGAGCGGAATGCCGATGATGACGCTGCTCCAAAAGCGGCGCGTCATGTCGCGCAGCTCGGGATTTTCTTCAGTCGCGGCCGTCACGGTCTTCGGCTCGAGCGCCATGCCGCAGATGGGACAACTTCCCGGCCCGTCGCGCACGATCTCGGGATGCATGGAGCAGGTCCACAGCGCCTTGGTGGGAGCGATGGGAAGCTCGGGCTCCAGCGCCATGCCACACTTCGGGCATGCGCCGGGGTGGTCCTGCCGAATCTCGGGATCCATCGGGCAAACGTAGGCTGAACTCAGGTTAGCGTCCAATAAATCCCCACCCGAGCTAACCCGGCTTGGGTGGGCCACCCCTGATCCCGGCAAGGGTACCTGTTGCGTCGGAGTTGCTGCGGCGGGGTTGAGATACTTTGCCGGATCGGCAGTGAATTTTTCGCCGCAGGCGCGACAGCAGAAGTAATAGGTATTGGTGCCAACCGTGACCGCACTCGCGGCCTTCGCCGGATCGACTTTCATTCCGCAGACGGGATCAGTCACCCCAGTGCGGGCTGAACCGGCGTGGCCTGGGGGTGCCGAGTCTGTTTCCAGGGTGTGGGCAGCACCGATCTGAACCATCGTACTCGCGGATTGCTTCGCGCCCGGTGCGGTGACGGGCTTTGGCGCTGCTTCCAGATATTTGCCGGGATTGCGGCGGAACCTCTCGGCACATCCGCGGGAGCAGAAGTGATAGAGCTTTCCTTCGTATTCCGCTGTGGAGGTGGCTTTGGCGGGATCGACATTCATCCCGCAGACGGGATCGCGATCCCGCTTCTTGGCGGTGGTCGCGAGCACAGGGAGGGCTGAGGCCGGCATCATGCCGGCGGCAACGGCGTACTTCAGGGGCGACGCCACGAACTTGTGCATGCAATCGGGAGAGCAAAAGTAGTAGGTGTCACCCTGATACTTCGCCTTGCCGCGTGCCTGCAGTGGCTCGACGACCATACCGCAAACGGGATCTTTGGTGGTGAAGTCAAGAGTCAGATTCTCGGCAGAGGTCTCCGGTTCACTCATCTTGTTGCTCGTGGGGTATCGAAGTGCGCTCCTTCAGGTGGCTCGGTTGCCGCGATGCCAAACGTGGCGCTGTTCACCGGCTCGGCCATCATCTATATTGAACCGGGAGCCGGCCGCGATTGAGCGAGGCTCGAGGGTCCAGTACTTTTCTATCATTGCACGTTAGCACGAGGTGAGCGGATGACGACGGTGGAAATCATGTTTCGTTACGGGATGCCTCCCGGCGAGCGCCAGATGAATGCGCTGGGGCAGGTGAGCGACGTGTACGGGATCCGTCGCGTGCAGTTTAATGAGCAGGAGCTAACCATTCGCTTGGAGTACGACGCGAGCCGTCTGAATGAGGCTACGGTCGAGGGCCTGCTGCGCCAGGCGGGGTTTGATGTCCGCGAACGGCTGGCGCTGGTGTAGATTCCAGAGCGGCGGAACGACTGCGTGCACCGCCTGCGAGTGGTCGTGTAGGTTCTACAGGTGGATGGGCAATATTACGCAAGAAATAAAGGGTCACTCTGGGAGGCGAACTCTGGCCGAAATTCGCATCCGAGTGACCCTATGCGCCACTTCGTCTGCCGTGATAAATAGCAGTCGCTTGACCAAACGACTCTGCCATTAGAATGAATGCTTTATCTGGTCTGTGGAAATCGTGACGGTGTAGAACTTTCCAGGTCTTCGTAAACTTTACTATGGTGCTAATGTGGTTACTATATAGCATGTTAGTGCTTTATAGGTCTTGCCTGCCAGTCTTACCTCAATAAAATAATCTGAAGAATTTCGCCGCGTAGAGGATCGCTTTGTCCACGCGATGGCAATCCCGCTCCTTCCCACCCAAAACCTCCTTTCAGGGTGACCCGGATCACGTTCGCCTGTGCCGCACATCATATTGTGACGTATTCCCGGAATAAGACACTTCTCTCAGCGCCCATCTGCCCACGTTCGAACGTTCGTTTAGGGCAGCCAACTTCTCAGTGGAGACACATGGATGGTCACCCGCGCTGACCACAAGCAACTTGGAACCATCGGCCAGCAACTTCGCCGCGCCGGCATCCCTCGCAGAGATTTCCTGAAGTTCTGCGGCGAGCTCATGATCGCTGCTCCCGTCGGCCTCGCCATCACCAAAAAAGCATGGGCTGGCGAGGTCGCTGCCGATCTGCTCAAGACTATCCGTCCACCGGTCATCTGGCTGCATTTCCAGGACTGCACCGGCTGCACCGAAACCCTGCTCCGCACCTCCAAGCCCGGGGTTGCCGACCTCATCCTTAACCTCATTTCTCTCGAATACCACGAAACACTGATGCCCGGCTCGGGCAAGCAGGCCGAGGAGCAGTTGCACTCTGCGATGCGCAACTACGACGGCAAGTACGTGCTAGTCTGCGAGGGCTCCATTCCATCCAAAGGCGACGGCATTTACTTCAAGCTGGGTGGTAAGCCCGGGACGCAATTGCTGGAAGAAGCCGCCGCCAAGGCGGGCGCTATCGTTGCCATAGGATCGTGCGCATCGTGGGGCGGCCTGCCCTCAGCCGGCGACAACCCCACCGGTGCCAACGGCGTTGCCGATCTGATCAAGGGCGTACCCATTGTCAATCTTCCAGGCTGTCCGCCAAATCCTTACAATCTGCTCGGAACCGTGCTGGAGTTTGTGCGCACCGGCGCTCTGCCCGAGCTCGACGGCAATCTGCGCCCGAAGTTCGCTTACGATCGCGTCATTCACGAGCACTGTCCGCGCCGCCCCCACTTCGACTCCGGCCGCTTCGCACAGCAGTTTGGTGACGACGGCCACCGGCACGGGTGGTGTCTCTACAAGTTGGGTTGCAAGGGGCCCGACACACACGCCGGCTGCTCCGTCCGGCAGTTCAACGAATTGCCCGATGTCTGGCCGATCGGCATCGGCGCGCCCTGCGTGGGCTGTACGGAAAAAGGCATCGCCTTCAATGTGCCGATCTTCCAGAACGCTTCAGTGCACAACTTCACGCCGCCGGCCACCTATCCGCCCATCGCCACCGGCGCGGGACATCCGGCGCACATCGCCACCGGCCTTGCCGGACTGATCGTGGGATCGGCTGTGGGCGCGGCTTGGACAGCCGCACAGCGCTTCCAGAGCAGCCAGGAAGTTGCCGCCGAGCATCCGCCGGAGCCGCTGAAGGAACTTCTGCCCGCAAGCCCTGACAAATCCGAGGACGAAGCCGCAAAACAAGACGGTGAGGGAGCCTGACGTGTCGCTATCTCGCCGCCAGCTGCTGAAGATCGGGTTCGTGGGCGGCGCTTTTGCCGCGCTCACGGGCACGGCCGTGGCTGAAGAAGAGCCGGTCGCGCCACGCGATGCTGTCGGCATGTTGTACGACGCGACTCTGTGTGTCGGCTGCAAATCGTGCGTCGTGGCCTGCGCCAATGCCAATGGCCTGTCGCCGGACACGCGTCTGGACCCGCTGCACCAAGCGCCGGTCGATCTCAATTCGTTCACCAAGAACATCATCAAGCTGTATACGCCCGCGCCGGGCGAGAGTGGACCGTATTCCTTCGTGAAGCGGCAGTGCATGCATTGTGTCGACCCGTTCTGCGGTGCGGCCTGCCCATTCCATGCGTTGTCGAAAGACAAGGTGACGGGAGTCGTCTCGTGGGACGCCGACAAGTGCATCGGATGCCGCTACTGTCAGCTGGCCTGTCCGTTCGAGACGCCGAAGTTCGATTGGGACGCCTTTAACGCCAAGATCATCAAGTGCGAATTCTGCAAGGAACGCCTGGCTCGTGGGCAAGAACCGGCCTGCACCTACGTTTGTCCGAAGAAAGCGGTGATCTTCGGCCGTCGCGACTTGCTGCTGCGCGAGGCGCATCGCCGCATCGAGAAGTCGCCGGGCAAATATTTTGATAACCGCGTCTATGGCGAAGTTGAAGGCGGTGGGACGCAGGTGTTGTATCTGTCGGCGGTGAGCTTCGACAAGCTCGGATTGCCCAAGCTCAGCGCCGACGAACATCCCAGCCGCTGGCTGCGCTGGCAGGAACGGGTGATGAAGGGTTTCATTCTGCCCATCGGAATCTATGGTGTGATCGTCGGCTTCCTGAAGCAAAACTTCCGCGAGCACGACAAGGAAATGAACGAGGAACACAAGAAGACGGGCTTGCTGCCGCAAATCTGAAAGGCGTTGTCAGTAAAGAGGACGCTCATTGGGTTGCGGGCTTGAAAGGCTCGGCCTCCTAGAGACGGTGTCGCCAGTGGAAATTGAAGTTTCTTCAGAGGCGGTCGAATTGGTCGCCCATGCTTACTCGGTCACAGCGAAGCTACCGCAGGAAGAAATGTTTAGGTTGAAGAGCCAATTGCGACGGTGTGCGGTTTCAATTCCCAGCAACATCGCGGAAGGTCAAGGGTGGCCCACTCGCGGCGAGTTTCAACAGTTCCTGGGGCACGCACGCGGATCGCTGTGCGAATTAGAAACGCAGACTGTAATCGCTGCAAAGCTAGGGTATTTCGAACCGGCGACCCGGGACGGCTTGCTCGCGGAATGCAGAAACTTGGGACGACTCGTGAACGCGCTGATCGCTTCACTGCAGCTGCCATCGCCTAACCGACAACTGACAACGAATTATGCCTTCTCAATCCCAAAGCGATCTTAGCGTTGTACGTTGGCAACGTGGCGTGCCCATCTTCGGCGTTCCCATTGTCACCAGAAACCTTCTCTTCTTAATCGGAATCGCGCTCGTCGGCTACCTCCTCATTATTTACCGGCAAATTTTCGGCCTGGGCGCGGCCACCGGCTTGAGCGACGGTTACCCGTGGGGAATCTGGAAAACGTTCAACGTGATGACGCTGACCGCTCTGGGCTCGGGCAGCTTTCCCATTGGCATCGCCGCCTGGATCTTCCACAAGCGGAAGCTGCATGCCGTGATGCGGGTCACGCTGCTCATTAGCTTCCTGATTTACTTCACCGGCCTGCTGGCGATTGCGGTAGATGTCTCGCGCCCGTGGAACGTCTATAACCTGCTCTCCGTCTTTCGCTGGAACACCATCTCTCCCATGTGGGAAGTGTTGTGGTGCATGCCGCTGTATTGCCTGTTCCCACTGTTCCTGGAGAACACGCCACCGATTTTGGAGCAATGGTATTACTTCTTCCCGCCCATCCGTGGACTCGTCGTCTGGCTTATTCCGGTCATCCGTAAGACGTATCCCTTTGTCGTTGCGCTAGCGTACACGCTGCCGATTCTTCACCAGTCGGCTTTGGGCGGATTGATGTTGCTGGTTGGCAATCAGGTCTATCCGCTGTGGCAGACGCCGCTGCTCCCGCTGCTCTATGTCTGGGCCGCGGCCTTCATCGGGGTCGCGACCACGATCGGCGCAGTCATGCTTTGCTGCCTCGCGTGGAAGCGTCCGCTGGATCAATCAATCCTGGATGAGCTCGTGCAACTCATGAGCGTGCTCATCCTTCCGTGGGTCGCCGTGCGGCTCCTCGACATCATCATTCGCGGCAAGTTTCTGTTGATGTTCAACTCCGGTTTTCGCAGCTTTCTTTTCTGGGACGAGATCATGCTTGTCCTCATTCCGGTGCTGTTTCTACGGCAGAAAAAATATCGCGAGAGCCACTATCACCTGTTCTCCAGCTGCGTCTTCATCGTGCTGGGCGGCATGGCTTATCGCTTCGATCCGACGACCTTTGCTTATCGTCCCTGGGACCTGACCTACTACACGCC
>Ga0335074_10008361_pt1 | contig 14376 bp, 10 predicted proteins | sample Lox_Sample_23_FD_206715 | JGI IMG/M metagenome (GOLD analysis project Ga0335074, IMG submission 206715) | Soil microbial communities from Loxahatchee National Wildlife Refuge, Florida, United States - Lox_Sample_2.3 | ecosystem: Environmental > Terrestrial > Soil > Wetlands | place: USA...
CCAGCGCCACGCCGATCAGGTACACGCAGGCGATCGCGCCGACGTTGAACGGGATCACGCTGGGCTGGAACGGGTCGCTGCCCGATCCGAGCACGGTGGTCACGTGCTTGCTGGCCAGGTAGTAGATGGCCTCGGCGAAGATCGCCGAGAGCAGCGTCACCGCGATCACCAGGTGCGCGTTCCTGCGCACCCACTGGTCCGCCTCGTGCAGGTGGAACGCCACCACCCCGCCGCCGATCAGGTACAGCACGTACTCGAGGGAGTCCTCCTGCGCGTAGGTGACCAGGTCCTTCGGCAGCACGTTCCAGTGGGTCAGGATGCAGATCACCACCTGGAAAACGGCGGCGGCCACGATGACCAGGCCGTGGTGCCCCCTGGTCCGCTTCAGCAGCGCGAGCACGAACGGGAACACCACGTAGAACTGCATGATCACGAGCAGGAAGTACAGCTGGTAGTACCCGTGCCAGAGCAGGTCCGCCAGGTGCGCGAGCGCGGGGCCGGCGCTGGTATAGACGGTGTCGCGGAACCCCCAGAAGAAGTAGATGAGGGTCCAGCACAGGTACGGGATCCCGACCGAGACGAACCTGCGCCGGTAGAACCGCTTGAGGTCGGATCGCTGCAGGTTCATGTAGGCGTATGTCAGCATGCACGCGGAGATGAAGAAGAACGCCTCGCGCGCCACGTGCAGCAGGAGCAGCCCGGCGCCCGCGGTGAGGCTGGCATAGGCGGGCGCGAAGAAGATGAGCGAGTGCGTGGAGACCACGCCCACCTGCTTGACCGGGCGCATCGCGTCGACCTGGTCGAGCCGCTGGCGGGGGGCCATCACAGAGCCCCCATCAGTACATCATCCGCGGGTCACGGTAGTGCTTGAACTCGAGCAGGTTCCCAGCCGGGTCGACAAGCACGAACGTCCGGTGTTCCTCCACCAGTGCCTCGAACCGCGTCGAGACATCCTGGTAGAACGGGATCTTCCTGGTCACCGCGCAGGCGTGCAGGGCGTCGAAGTCCGCCGCGCTGCGGAACGTCACGCCGAAGTGCCGCGGGTACAGGCTGGCCGGCTCCTGTGGAGCGCCCTCGGTGAGATGGCACACCAGCTGGTCGCCGAAAAAGTCGAGAGTTATCCGGTCAGGATAGCGTCGGGCCAGCTTGCAGCCGAGGAGGCTGACGTAGAAGTGCTGGGCCGCGTCGAGGTCGTAGACCGGAATGGCCAGGTGGAAAACGTCGTCGGTGGTACGCATCGCAGCAGGTCCTTTACTCGAAGGCGGTCAGCGTGTCGGCCCGCAGCCCGAGGCGGAGGGTTTCCAGGCCGATGACGCCCTGAGCCGGGACGTTGCCCAGGTTCACGTTGGGTCCCATCCTGGTGACGAAGTGCGCCTGCAGGGCGGTCGTGGGCGCCTCGATGACCAGCTTGTCCTGGCTGATCCCCGAGGCGAGGATGTCCTCGATCAGGCCGAACCGCAGCGCGCCGTCTGGCCGGCAGATGCCGGACTTCCCGCTTTCCCTGGCCTCCAGCGTAACAAGCGACGCGCCTGCCGCGAGGTCCTCTTTGATGTACTCGACCCACTTGCTCGGCGGCAGCTGCTCGGACCGGTCGGGGTCCTTGAACCCGACCTCGGAGACGACGGTGAACTCATCGGCCAGCTTGCGGACGTAGGTCGCCTTCTCCGCGTTGGACAGCGTGATCGTCCCGTTCGAGACCTCCACGTGCCGGCAGTTCCAGCTGTGGCAGAACTTCCTGAAGTCCTCGAGCCGGCCCTGCAGCAGGTACTTCTCGAACAGCGTCCCGCCGAAATAGAACCCGATCTTGTGCTCGTTCAGCACGTCGATCTTGGTGCCGAGCCCGGCGGTCACCAGCGCGGTGCCCCAGCCGAACTTGACCAGGTCGATGTACTCGGCGGCCGATGACACCAGGTCCGCGAAAAGCGACACCGGGATACCGCCGTCGATCACCATCGTGAGCCCGTTGCTGCGCGGCTTTTCCGTCCTGGTGGGCAGCCGCAGGGCAGTCGGATTCATCGGATTCCCTTCCTCGTGTTCGTCAACGTGGGGTCGTCAACTACGTGCAGGCGCGCAAGCGCGCAGGATGGAGGCGTTGCCGAGCGGTTCCCAGGCCATCCGCTCGACAGGGACACCACGCAGGCAGGCGCTCAGCATCCGGAGCGTCCCGCCGTGCGCGACAATCACTATCTCCTTCGCCTCACCCGGGCCGGACGACGGGCCGGGGGAGAGGCCGGGCAGGCGCTGCCCGGCGAGGTCGGCGACGAATCCTGCTACCCGCCGGTAGAAGTCGCGGAGGGATTCGCCGCCCGGCGGCCGCGCGTCGGGATCGACGACGCGGTGCTCGCTGATCCCACTGACCTCGGGGGAGACCGCTGTGGTGGCGGACCCCTCCAGGTCGCCGAGGCAGCGCTCGCGCAGCCTCGTGTCGCGGACGATGTCCAGCCCGAGCACCGAGGCAAGCGGGGCCGCGGTGGCCATGGCGCGGTGCAGGTCGCTGGCGTACAGCGCGCCGATCGGGCGGTCGCCGAGTCTGCCGACGACGCCCCAGGCCTGGCGCACGCCGCGGCGCGTCAGCCGCGCCTGGTCACAGTGTCCCTGCGCCAGGCCGGCGACGTTCCACGTGCTCTCGCCGTGCCGGACGAGCCAGACCACCCGGTGGGCGTCCGCGGCGTCGGGCACGGCGTCGCCAGTGAGCGTGCCGTGGACCATGACCGGCAGCGTGGGGGGTGTTAATGAAAGATCGATGAAATTACGGCCGCCTACGGTAACATTCCAGGAACTTCTCAGCTAGATCTGATTCGATAACGGAATGATTACCGAACGATCCCCCATGTCGCTTGCGCCCATGCCGGAGGGTCCCGTAGCCGGGGCCACCGCGCCTGGCAGCGGGGCGAGACTGCTGGTCGTGGACGACGATCCCGACGTCAGGCTCTCGCTCAAGCGCGCGTTGCGGTACGCGGGTTACTCGGTGACCATGGCCGTGCACGGCGCGGCCGCGCTGGACTACCTGGCCCGGGCGCCGGTGGACCTGATCGTGCTCGACGTCCTGATGCCCATGGTGGACGGGTTCGACACCTGCCGCAGGATCCGGGAGCGCGGCGACGCCACCCCGATTCTCGTGCTGACCGCCAGGGATGGCATCGATGACCGGGTGACCGGCCTGGAGATGGGGGCGGACGACTACCTGGTCAAGCCGTTCGCGCTGCGCGAGCTGCTGGCCCGGATCCGGGCCTTGCTGCGGCGCTCTCAGTCCGGCCGCGACATGCTCGGCTACGCCGACCTGACCCTGGACGTCGGCGCCCGGAGGGTGACCCGGGACGGCCAGCCGATCGAGCTGACCAGGATCGAGTTCGCGCTGCTTGAACTGCTGATGCGCAACGCCGAGCAGGTACTCAGCTACGACGTGATCAGGGAACGGGTGTGGGGCTACGGGGAGGCTCCCGCGTCCAACGCGCTGCAGGTCTTCGTCGGCCTGCTGCGCCGCAAGCTTGAGGAGGGCGGCGGCAGGCGGCTGGTGCACAACATCCGGGGCGTCGGCTACGTCGTCCGCGCCACCCCGTGACAGCGCCAATGACCGGCCGATGACCATCCTGGCCGGGCGCGTCGCGCGCCGACCGCGCCTGTGGCGCCCGCTCATGCTGCGCACCCGCTTCACCGTCGCCGTAGCGCTGGCCGTGGCCGCTGTCACCCTGGCGATCACCGCCGTGGCCTTCTTCGTGCTCCGTTCCGACCTGCAGGACCAGGTCAAGCAGGAACTGCTGTCGCGAAGCGGCACCGTGGAGCATCTGGCGGACCGCTATGACGGGCACATACCGTCCGGGTGGATACCGCCGCAGTCCAACCGGTTCGGCGTCGCCAGCCCGTACACGCAGCTCGTGACCGCGCAAGGGAGCGTATGGGCGCCGGCCGGCGACGCCGGGCTGCTGCCCGCCACCGGCGCCGCGCAGCAGGTGGCGGCCGGGCGCCGCGCCGCCTACTACAGCCAGACGACCATGGCCGGGGTGCACGCCATGGTCCTCACCATGCCGCTCGGGTCGGGCCTGGCGATGCAGCTCGCCGAGCCGCTCAACACGGTGGACTCCGAGGTGACCACCGTGGCCACCACGCTGTCCTTGCTGAGCGCGATGGGCGTCGCGCTGGCGGCACTGGCGGGCCGCGGCGTGGCCAGGGCCGGGCTCGCCCCGGTGGGCCGCCTGGCCGCGGTCGCCGAGCAGGTGACGGCGACCGGCAACCCGGTCGGCGAGGTCGAGGTGTACCGCCACGATGAGCTCGGCCGCCTCGCCACCTCGTTCAACAAGATGCTGCACGCGCTGCAGCGGTCCCAGGCCGCCCAGCGCCAGCTGGTCGGCGACGCCAGCCACGAGCTGCGCACCCCGCTGACTAGCCTGCGTATCAACGCCGAGCTGCTGGCCGCCAATCCCGGCCTGGATGAGGCCGAACGCCAGGAGATACTCGACCGCCTGGTTGCCCAGGTGGCCGAGCTCGGCGACCTGATGGTCAACGTCACCGAGCTGGCCAAGGGCGAGTCCTCGAGCGCCAAGCCGGAAGACGTCGAGCTGCACACCACGGCCGCCGCCTGCCTGCGCGTCGCGCAGCGGGACTGGCCGCAGACGCCCTTCATCGCCGAGCTCGAGCCCGTCGTCGTCTTCGGCAGAGCCGAACGGCTGCAGATCGCCATCCGCAACCTGCTGGACAACGCGGCCAAGTTCAGCCCGCCGGGTGCCCCGGTGACCCTGCGCCTGTCCGCCAGGGAGCTCACCGTGCAGGACCAGGGGCCCGGCATTGCCGCCGAGGACCTGCCGCACGTCTTCGACCGCTTCTACCGCGCGCGGTCGGCGCGGGCCGTGCCGGGCTCGGGCCTCGGCCTCGCCATCGTCCGCCAGGTGGTGGAAAGCCACGGCGGCACCATCCGCGCCGAGTCCGCGCCAGGCACGGGCACCCTGGTCCGCCTGCGCCTGCCCGTCGTGGCCCTGCCGCGTGAGCAGGTCGGCGCCATCACCGCTACAGTGGCGGCGGAACCGAGACAGCCGAGTCACAGATAAGGCCGCCGCCGCTCTGCGGCCCGGCAACCACCCCGTGTTCCCCCAGTATCTCCGCCACCTTGAGCTCGATCTGGACGTCGCCGTCGGCCGTCGGGTGCAGCCTGTCGCGGATGCGCGGGTACGCCCACCGCCCGGTCAGCGGGTCCATGATGATCACGGCGGGGTCCGCGGCCAGCGCGGCCGTCACGATCGCCTGATCGGTCTGGTAAACCCTGGCCGCGCGCGACTTGCCGGGAAACACGGTCAGCAGCGCGATCCGCGCCTGCGGCGCCTCGGCCTGGATCAGCGCGATCGCCTGCGCGACCCGCTGCCGCTCGAGTTGCAGCGGCTCCCCGATGTCGTTGTGGCCCGCCTGCACGATGACCAGCGCGGGCCGCAGCGCCCGCAATCCGATCCGCGCCAGTTCCGCGGAGACCGGTCCCTGCCGCAGGATGCCGCGCCGGATGTAACCGGCCCCGGGATCGCCGTAGATCACGGCGTCCCAGTGCTCCATGCGGGCGAGCCGCACCGCCCAGGAGCTATCCGGGTTGCCGGGCCCGACCCCGGCCGTGATCGAGGCGCCGACTATCGCCACCCGCGCCGCGGCGTTCTCCTGGCCGCGCTCAAGCCCAGCCTCGCACCTGGCCAGCGCGCTAGGCGAGAGGCTGCGATGCGGAGCAGAACCGCGATGCGGGACAAGGCTCCGGGCAACGCTGGAATCCGCATGCCCCCAGGGCGGGAAATCCGCCCCCCAAGCCGTCGCCCAGAACGGCACTACCAGCGCGCCGACCGCAACTGCGATCAGCACCACCCGGCGCCAGATCACGGCTCAGTCTCAGCGCTCCTTCCGCCCCTGTCAAGGGACGCCAAGCGTCCGGAAGCTTACCTTCCGCTGACGATGGACATGCAGGAAAAGATCTCTATCAATCAGAACGAACGGTGGTTCCCGGCTGTCCTCCCGGCCAGCCCGTGACCGCCATCACGGCCCTGGCCCGTGACCGCCATCCCGGCCTGGCCCGTGACCGCCATCCGGCCTGGCCCGTGACCGCCATCCGGCCTGGCCCGTGACCACCAGTCCCACCCGACCGTCGAGCCACCTGAGCCACCTCGCCCTGCCGGCACGGTGCCACATCGTGCCGGCTATAGCCGGCTCGTTGTCACATCGTGCCGGCTGGACCGGCTGCGGGTCAGGCTCCGGGCAGGGCTGGGTCGGCGAGCTGGGCTAGCTGGAGAGCCTGCTGGTCGAACCAGTCGCCCGCGGCGGGGTCATCGGTGCCCCATAGCGGGTCGAACAGGGACTGGGCCGAGGCGGTGGTCGGCCAGCCGGGCTGGGTGTAGTCGCTGTAGTCCCAGGCCCGGACGCCGCCGGCGGAGTCGCACTGGCCGTCGGACTGGCCGGGGGTCTTCACCCACAGGTAGGCATCGAGCAGCGGCACGCCGGTGCTGGCGGTCGGCCGCAGGCCCAGCCCCGAGTTCGGCGGGTTGCACCAGTTTCCGGACGCGAGCGTGCCGATCACGCTGGCGGGCTGGTCGTAGGGTGCGGCCGCGTAGGCCTGCATGCTGTTCGGTCCGTCACCGTTGCGGCTGGTGTCGATGACGAAGTGGGTGCTCGCGACCGCGTTGCCCATGTTCTGCGCGTACCACTGGGTGGTGAGGCCCCAGGTGCTGAAGTCGGACTGGGTGGCCGGGTAGTACTGGCTCGCGCAGCCCGCCGGGTTGTTGTAGTAGGCGTTGGAGGCGTCGGTGACCATCGCGATGCAATCGGAGATCCAGGTCCCGTAGTCCACCAGTTCGGGTGTCGGCTGGTAGTTCGACACGTCGAGGAAGAACCCCTGCGCGTCCTGGACTCCTGCCTCGAGCAGCCGCTGGGTGATGGTGCCGACGGACTGCCATGCGCTGTGCGTGCCGTCCAGGTAGACGCTCACCCCAGGATCGCGCTCCAGAGCGCCGACGGCGTACTGCAGCTCGGCGATCCGCTCACTGTCGGTGAACGGGTAGACCGAAGCCGGCAGCCCGCAGTCCGACGGCATGTTGCCAAGCGCGTCGGGCTCGAGGATGACCACCGCCTTGCCCTGCCCGATGCCCTGGGTGAACCCGCTGATCCACGCCTCGTAGTCGGCCTGGTCGAGCGCCCCGCCCGCCGAATACTGGGCGCAGTCACGACCGGGAATGTCGTAGGCCACCAGCACGGGCACCGCCCGCTCGATGGCGGCCTCGACCATGGTCTGCCGTACCTGCTGCTGGACCTGCGTGGCCGTGCCGCTGCTGAACCAGACCGCCCGCGGTATCGCCTCCATCTCGGTGATGAGCGCGGCGTCCTTGCGATCGCCGCTGGCCAGAAGCTGCAGGACCTGCTGCGGAGCCCCGGCCGAGGGCGGCGGGACGAAGAACCTGGTGCCGGGACCGATGCCGCGAGCGGCCGGTGCCGCGACGCTGGCCTGGGCTCCGCCCGCGGCGGCCAGCGATCCGGTGACGAGAGACGCCGCTACGGCGGCCACGGCCGCCGTCACGCGCAGCGCGCGACGAGGACGATCAAGAGCCATGGTTCCTCCCGGAAGCGTTACCGGAACATTTCCGGAAGGAACGTAACAAGTCCAGCGCCCCCGGTCAATGGCCCCTAAAGCAGCCCAGGTCAGACTCTCGGAGGGCGGTAAGGGGGGCGCACCCGGAGATGACGGGCTCAGGGTCGCGGGGGGGCAGGTTCAGGGTCGCGCGGATGGGGCGGCGGCGGTCGAGTCTCGCGGTACTAGCCTGGTGGCGAGCTCCAGGCGGAGCGGCTCAAGGCGGCGGTTCTCGATCTGGCGCAGCAGCAGGCTGACGGCGGTGCGGCCCAGTTCGGCCAGCGGCTGGCGGACTGTGGTCAGGGCGGGGACGACGATGGTCGCCTCGATCGTGTCATCGAAACCGGCCACCGAGACGTCGTCGGGAACCCGCAGGCCGCGCGCGGTGGCCGCGTGCATGGCGCCGATCGCCATGCTGTCGTTGAAGGCGAAGATCGCGGTGGGGGGATCGGGCAGGCTCAGCAGCGCGGCCGCGGCCTCGCGGCCGGCGTCGATGCGGAAGTTCCCGTACTCGACGAGGACCGGGTCGGGGAGAACCCCCGCGCCCGCCAGCGCGGCATGGTAGCCGCGCAGTCGTTCCTCTGTCGCGAGCCAGCCCCGCGGGCCGGCCACGACGCCTATCCGCCGGTGCCCGAGAGCCAGCAGGTGCCTGGTCGCCTGCGTCGCCCCCGATGAATGAGCGGCGCAGACCACCGGGATTCCGTCGGCCAACTCGGTGCGCGGGTCTACGATGACGAACGGGAAGCCGTGCGCCGCGAGCGCCGCGAACTCCTCGTCGGACTCCTCGGGGAGCACCAGGACCGCGCCGTCGGCCTCGCCGCCGGCCAGCCGCTCGACCAGCGACATCTCGCGTGTGCGGGAGTGGCGGGTCGGGCCGAGCACCGCCTGCATGTCGTGCTCGTAGAGCGCCTCGGCCGCGCCGGACAAGATCTCGGCGAAGTAGCCGGGGTGGATCATCGGCACCGTCACGCCGATCAGGCCGGTCCGCCCGGGACGCGGCCGGGGGCCGGGCTGGTAGCCGTGCTCCCTGATCACCCGCTGCACCGCTGCCCGGGTCTGGCTCGACACGTCCGAGTGGCCGTTGACGACCCGCGAGACCGTGGCGATCGAGACGCCGGCCAGCTCGGCGACCTGCCTGATCGTCATCCGCGCGGGCGGCCGGCCGTCGGCGTTGATCACTTCCACCCCAGCATTGAAACATGTTCCGGAAACCAGCCCGGCGACCGGCGCGGATAATCCGCTGCGCGAGACGAGAGCCGCGAACCGGGCCGTGCCCGGTAACGCCGCTGCTGGCCGTCGCGACCGCTACCCTGTGTCCATCGAAAAGGGAAAGGGATCATTGTGGTCGACTCTCAGCGGTTGCGGGAGCGCACGCTTGTCGTGCTCAAGCCGGACGCCGTAACCCGTGGCCTGGCCGGGCGCATCATCCAGCGGTTCGAGGACGCGGCACTGAAGATCATCGGCGTGAAGATGCGCGAGATGGACGCGGAATTCACTCGCAAGCACTATTTCGACCTGGAGCAGCGGCTAGGGCCGGGCGTCTATAACGCGACCGCGGCCTTCATGCAGCGCGGCCCGGTCATCGCGTTCGTGGTCGAGGGCGAGGACGCGGTGGCGACGGTGCGGAAGATCGTGGGCTCGACCTATCCGAACGAGTCCCAGCCGGGCTCGATCCGGGGGGACTTCGCGCACCAGTCCAAGGCGGTCGCCATCGCGACCGGCAAGGCGGTCGCGAACCTCGTCCACGCCTCGGGCAACCTCGAAGAAGCCAAGTACGAGGTGGACCTCTGGTTCGACCAGACCGAGCTGTTCGACTACCAGACACTCGCCGACGCGTTCGACTGGTAACCAGGCGCGGCGGCCGGCCGGACTGACGAGCCGGCCGCCTGCCCTACCCCGAGAGAAGTTGCCGCCTACTGCGCGGTCAGGTTAGGCGCGCCCTTCCGGAGCACGAACTTCTGGATCTTGCCGGTCGCGGTCTTTGGCAGTTCGGTGACGAACGTAACCGCGCGCGGTGCCTTGAAGTGGGCGAGTTGCTCGCGGGCGAACGCGATGACGTCCGCCTCGGTGGCGCTGGCGCCGTCCCGCAGGACCACGAAGGCGTACGGAGTCTCGCCCCATCTCTCGTCCGGCAGGCCGACGATCGCGACCTCCTGCACGGCCGGGTGCCGTAGCAGCGCCCCCTCCACCTCGACCGAGGAGATGTTCTCCCCGCCGCTGATGATCACGTCCTTGAGCCGGTCGCGGATCTGCGTGTAGCCGTCGGGGTGAACGACCGCGGCGTCGCCGGTGTGGAACCAGCCGTCGCCCATCGCGCGCTGCGTAGCCTCCGGGTCGTTGTAATAGCCGTCCATGACGACGTTGCCCCGGACCACGATCTCGCCGACCGTCTCGCCGTCCCACGGCACCTCGTTCCCGTCAGCATCCACCACCTTCAGCTCGCCGGAGGTCAGCAGCTCGACGCCGGTGCGCGCCTTGATGACCGCGCGGTCGGCCGGCGGCAGGCCCTCGTGCTCGGGCAGCGGGGCGCAGATCGTGATGAAGGGCGCCGTCTCCGTCAGGCCATAGACCTGGGTGACCTCCCAGCCGAACTGGCCCTCGAGTCGCTCGATCGTCGCCGCGGCCGGCGGCGCGCCGGCGGTGACGACGCGCACCCCGGGCGGGACCTCGCCGCGCGCCTCCGCCGGGGCGTTGGCCAGCGTGATCAGCACGGTCGGCGCCGCGCACAGCGAGCCCACCTGCTCGTCCCTGATCAGGCCGAAGATGACGGCCGGGTCGACCTTGCGCAGGCAGACGTGAACGCCCGCGGCCGCGGTCACCGTCCAGGTATAGGTCCAGCCGTTGGCGTGGAACATCGGCAGCGTCCACAGGTACCGTTCGCCGACCCCGATCGGCAGGTGCAGCAGGGTGCCGATGGTGTTGACCGCCGCGTTCCTGTGGGTGATCATCACGCCCTTCGGGCGGGCGGTCGTGCCGCTGGTGTAGTTGATCGTGAGCAGGTCCCGCTCGCTGATCTCCGGCCGGGCAAAATCCGGGCTCGCGGCGGCGATCGCCGCCTCGTAGTCGATCCAGCCCTCGGGAGGGTTCCCCTCGAACGCGACGAAGTGCTTGACCTCGGGCATCCGGTCGCGCACGCCCTCCACCGCGTCCAGGTACTCGGCCGCGGCGCAGACCGCCGTGGCACCGGAGTGATTCACGATGTAAACGAAGTCCTCAGGGGTCAGCCGGTAGTTGATCGGCACCAGCACGGCCCCGATCTGCGGGACCGCGTAGAAGGACTCGAGCTGCGCGTGGGTGTTCGGCGCGATCGTGGCCACCCTGTCACCCGGCCCCACCCCGAGCCCCTGCAGCGCCGACGACCAGCGGTCGCAGCGGTCGAAGAACTGCTCATAGGTCAGGCGAAGGTCGCCGTCGACGACCGCCTCACGATGGCCGTGCAGGCGGCGGGTCCGGCGGGCGAAGTCAACGGGAGACAAAGGCGTTTCCATCCTCCGATTGTGTCAGCCCGCCAAACCATGCGTCACGAGACCGCGGCCCGGAGCGGGAACCACCGTACGTTCTGCTGAGTGAAAAGGAGCCAAGCCGGGGCGGCCGGTACCGGGCCCGCGGCGGGACGCGGGTCAGGCGAACAGGTCGCGTAGGTCGTCGGCGTCCAGGCTTCCCCCGAACATGTTGCCGTCGTCGACGACCTGGCTGAACAGCGCGGCCTTACGTGCCTGCAGGGCCATGACCTTTTCCTCGATGGTGCCGGCGGCGATCAGCCGGTACACCATGACGTTGCGGGTCTGCCCGATCCGGTGCGTCCGGTCGACCGCCTGCGCCTCGGTCGCCGGGTTCCACCAGGGGTCGAGCAGGAGGCAGTAGTCGGCCTCGGTCAGGTTCAGCCCGAACCCGCCGGCCTTGAGGCTGATCAGGAACACCGGATCGGTGCCGTCGCGGAACTCCCGCAGCGTCGCGGCCCGGTCCCTGGTCTTGCCGTCCAGGTAGCAGGAGCCGACGCCGGCCTCGTCGAGCCGCTCCCTGACCAGCGCCAGGAACCTGGTGAACTGGCTGAACACGAGCGCCCGGTGCCCGCCCGCGGCGATGCTCGTGACCTGTTCGATCAGCGCGTCGATCTTGGCGGACGGGACGTCGCAGTGCGCGTCGTCGATCAGCGCGGCGTGCAGGCTCAGCTGGCGCAGCTTGGTCAGCGAGCCCAGGATGGTGAACCGGTTCGTGTCGACGTCGTCGATGAGCCCGAGGACCTTCTGCCGCTCGCGCTGCAGGTGGGTCTGGTAGATCTTGCGGTGCCTGGGGTGCAGGTCCACCATGAGCACCTGCTCCTGCTTGGACGGCAGGTCGGCCGCGACCTGCTCCTTGGTGCGGCGCCTGACCAGCGGCCTGATCCGGCTCCTGAGCGTGGCCAGCAGTTCGGCGTCGCCCTTGCGCTCGATCGGGCGGACGTAGTACTCGCGGAAGCGCTCCGGATCGGGGAACAGCCCGGGGGCGGTGATCGACAGCAGCGCCCACAGTTCCATCAGGTTGTTCTCCATCGGCGTGCCGGTCATGGCGATCTTGACCGGGGCGGGCAGCCGCCGGACGCACTGGTAGATCTTCGACCGGTAGTTCTTGGCCTGCTGGGCCTCGTCCAGGATCAGCCCGGACCACCGCGCTCCTGAGTGCGCCGCGAAATCCAGCCGGAACAGCGTGTAGGAGGTGATGACCACGTCGGAGCCCGCGGTGAGTCGGCCGAGATCGGCGCGGCCGCGGGCCAGCGTGTCGGTGATCGTCACCACCTTCAGCGCGGGGGCGAACCGCTCGGTCTCCGCCGTCCAGTTCGGCACCACGCTTGTCGGCGCGACGATGAGGAACGGCGGGCCGCCGGGCTCGGCCTGCCTCGCGTCGCAGATCATCGCCAGCGCCTGGACCGTCTTGCCCAGGCCCATGTCGTCGGCCAGGATGCCGCCGAGGCGGTGCTGCCGGACGAACCGCAGCCACCGGAAGCCGTCAAGCTGGTAGGGGCGGAGCAAGGCGTCCAGCGTGCCAGGCGGCTCGGCGTCGGCCAGGCCGCCCGCCTCGAGCAGCCCCTCGACCTGGCGCTGCCAGGCCAGCGCCTGCCGGACGACGACGCCGAGCCCGGCAAGCTCTTCCCAAAGACTGGCCTGGAACCGGCTGATCCGCGGCGGCCGGTCCGGCGCGCCCGGTTCCTGCAGCGCCCTGGCCTCGGCGATCAGCCGGGCGAGGCGCCGGAGCCGGGGCCTGTCCAGGCTGCAGTAGGTCCCGTCGGAGAGCAGCAGATGGGTCTCGCCCAGGCTCAGCGCGGTGAACACGACCGCGAACGGAACCTCGCGGCCATCGAGCGTGATCGTGATCCCCAGGTCGAACCAGTCGTCATCGCCCGCCACCTCGTCGGTCGATACGCCGATCAGCAGCGGGGCCTCCCGGTAATCGGCGGGCTCGCCGGTCACCTCGACGGCCACGCCGGGTCGGCTGGCCAGCTTCGGCAGCAGCTCGGCGCTGAATCGTGCGGTGTCCATCCCGCTGAGCCGGCGCTGGCGGGGTCCCAGCCCGTCCCTTGCCAGCGCGTCGAGGATCGCCTGCTCGGCCGCCACGTCCCGGTACCCGGCACCGTCGTTGGCCTGATCCAGGCCCAGCCGGAAGACGGCCTCGCCGACCTGGTACGCCCATTGCCAGTCGAGCACGACGTCGTGACCCTCGCCGTACGCCGCGCACAGCACCAGGGTCGGGCCCGAGATCACCGGCGGGGTGAAAGAACCGTCCGTGCTCAGCACCGTGACGCTCTGCCGCAGCCGTAGGTAGAAGTGATCGCGGAACCGGGCGAGCTGGGCCGCGGGCACCTCGATGCCGCGGTTCGCGAGCACCATTTCCTGCCACCGGGCAGAGACCGGCCTGGCCAGCCTGGCCAGCCGGAAGCGCCACTCGGCCGGCGGGTCGCCGCGCCGCGCCTCCGCGGCATCCAGGTAGACCATCCCGTGGCCCCCGGTGCCGATGAACCTGACGGGGACCACCGGTTCTCCGGCCCCCTCGATGCTGACCACCGGGGCGATGGCGAGCGGCCCGTCCGGACCGGCCTGGACGATGTCCAGGCACACCTCGGCGTTCTGGTATCGCTGCACCGGGCCGAGCGCACGCGGGTAGACCAGCCGGACGCCGATGTCCTCCGCCTCGTCGAGCAGCGGCCACAGGCGGTTGGACTCGAACGCGGACAGCTCGATCGACAGATCCTCGCCGCTGGAGTAGTAGCCGGCGGCATACGGTTCGCGGGGCGTGCTGCCGTTCGCCCGGTACACGGCGAGCATCTCGCGCAGCAGCCGGACCGCCGGCCCAGGATAGTTCCGCCAGAACCCGGGCTGGCCGAGCTTGGTCCAGCTCAGCGTGCCCCCGATCCAGCCGCCGGTCCGGCTCGGCTGTACCAGCCTGGCCATCAGCCGCACCGCCGCCAGCCCCGGCTGAGGACCGCCCGCCGGGGGCTCGCCCCGGGCCTCGGCCCGGTCCGGTACCCAGTCCAGGACCAGGCCCAGTTCGATGGCAACCGCCGTCTCGCCGGGCCGCCCGGCCGACGGCACCGGGGACAGCAGCGACCGCAGCACCGTGTCCCAGGCCGGCCCCGTCTGCTGCCGGGGGAGGACCGGCCCGGGGAGCGCTGGGAGACCTGGCGTATCGCCGAATTCCTGGGTGACCGAGATCAGCAGGGCCGCCGCGTGCGCGCAGCCGCGGCGGGCGCGGCAACTGCACCGGGTGCCGCGGACCTTGAGCCACTGGTCTTGACGGGAGAAGTAGACCACGGGCGTGTA
>Ga0335074_10008364_pt1 | contig 14375 bp, 14 predicted proteins | sample Lox_Sample_23_FD_206715 | JGI IMG/M metagenome (GOLD analysis project Ga0335074, IMG submission 206715) | Soil microbial communities from Loxahatchee National Wildlife Refuge, Florida, United States - Lox_Sample_2.3 | ecosystem: Environmental > Terrestrial > Soil > Wetlands | place: USA...
GCTGTGCCTTGTTCGGCTGGTTGTCGACGCCGGCGCGCGAGGCGAGCTGCGCCTTGTTCGGCTGGTTGTCGACGCCGGCGCGCGAGGCGAGCTGCGCCTTGTTCGGCTGGTCGTCGACGCCACCGCGCGAGGCGAGCTGCGGCCCGCACGGCGTGACGGACGTCGACTGCGCGAAAGCGCCAGCAGAGAAGGTCAAAGCAAGCGCTGCCGCGGCAGCAACGGTATAGAGCTTCATTTCCCGGATCCTGATAAGCCGTTACGCGCGCTGACGTTGTGCGGTGGCAGGATAAAGTCAAGAACGGTCAGGGACCGGCCGACTGACCGGGTGATGCGGCTCACACCAGCCTTGCCGCGCCCGGTTCGCCGCCAGGACATCACAAGTTTGAAATCACTCCGATTCTCGCCCTTCCGGGGAAATCGCCCCGGAGGGCCGGCGCCGGCCATGCCTGCAGGCCGTGCATATGAGCCGCGTCCGCTATGAGTACCCAGCCGGCCGTCAGCCGGCAGAAATCTGCACCGGGACCCATTTCGGACCGGGATTCTGCTCTTCCCTCGGCAGAAGCAGCAACATCACGAGCGGGTCGTGGCCGCGACGTGCCTCGTCGATGCGGGTCTGGAACTCATTTGGCGAATTCACCTTGCTGTTTTTCACCTGCAAGATGACATCGCCGGGGGTCAGACCCCGTTGCGCGGCATCGGTGCCGGCCGCGACGCCGGTGATCAACACGCCGTTCTGGCCGAGCTGCAGCCCGTATTTCGCACGGCTTTCCTGGGTCAGCGGCGCCAGGGTCAGGCCGAGATTGGCCGGAATGTCGAGATGCGGGCGGATGACCTTGGTCGGCTCATCGCGCTCCTCCCACTCGCTCTTCGGCCACTCGGCAATGGTCACGGTCAGCGTGAGCGGCTGGCCGTCGCGCAGCACCGCGACCGGCACCTGCGTGCCCGACTGGGTGGAGGCGATGTCGCGCAGCAGCGCCCGCTCGTCCGGCGGGCTCTTGGTACCGAACTTCAGGATCACGTCGCCGATCTCGAGCCCGGCCTTCGATGCCGGCCCTTGCGCGATCACGTTGGCGACGATCGAGCCTTCCGGCTGCTTCATCCCGAGGGCGACCGCCATGTCGGGCGTCACCTGCTGCACCTTCACTCCGAGGAAGCCCGGCCGCACCCAGCCATAGCGCAGCAGCCGCTCGGCGACGAAATGCGCGTCATTCGCGGGAATCGCGAAGCCGAGGCCGGCGGAAGCGGAGGTGGGCGAGATGATCGCGGCGTTCACCCCGATTACCTTGCCGGCCATGTCGAACAGCGGTCCGCCGGAATTGCCGTGATTGATCGGCGCGTCGGTCTGGATGAAATCGTCGTAAGGCGTGTCCATGATGTTGCGGTTGAGCGCGCTGACGATGCCGGATGTAACCGTCATGCCGACGCCGAGCGGATTGCCGATCGCCAGCACCGGATCGCCCACCTGCACCTCGTCGCTGTTGCCCCAGTGTGCCGCGATCAGCGGGTGCGGTGGCGTCACCTTGAGCAGTGCCAGGTCGACGATCCGGGCCGCGTTCAGGATGTTGGCCGGCGCCCGGGCGCCGTCCGAGAAGGTGACGATGATTTCGTAGGCGCCGCTGACCACGTGCCAGTTGGTGACGATGATGCCGGACGGGTCGATGATGAAGCCGGATCCGGCCGAGGTCTGGGTCACCAGTGAGCCGCTGGAGGCGGAGGCGACCACCGGCGAGTTGTCGGAGGAGACTTCGGCCTTGGCGGTGATGTTGACCACGGTTGGCAGCAGGCTGCGGACCAGCGAGGCCTGGGTCATCATCGACTGACCCATCATCATCTGGTCCATCATGACCTGATGGCTCATCGCCTGATCGGCGGACTGGGTGGGCGTGTCGCCCGCCCGCGCCGGCGAGACGAGCGAGAGCGCCAGCAGGGCCGGCATCACCGCCGCGCCGCCCCGGCATGCCCAGTTCGCGATCAACCGCCTCATCCCAGTCACCCGCTTTCCCTGGCCAATCCGATGTCGCCCGGCCCTGCCGCGGACCGGACGGCCGGAGTAGCATAGCCCAAATCGGCAGCAGGTCACGCCGGGTGACCGGCCAGGGGCGGCGTCGCCTTTCCTGCGCTCCGTCGGATCGCCGCGGTCGCGGCGCGGAGCGCGCTACCCGCGTGCGTCCGGCCGGTATCTGGCCCGCCGGCGGGTCAGCAGACCGAGCCCGAGCAGCCCGGTGCCGAACACGGCAATGCTCGCCGGCTCCGGGACGCCGTTGGCCGGGATCACCGTGGCCGGGCCGAGGGTCGGAAAGACCGAGGCATCGACGAAGCTCTGCGCGCCGGTGCTGTGGCCCGCGCCGATCACGCCGATGCTGATATCGTCGCGGCCCTGCAGCAGGGTGATGTCGAGGTGGCCGTCGATCGTGCCGTTGACGATCGAGGAGAAGTCGGTGGCGAAGGCGGTGAAGTCGAAGTTCCACGCGCTGGCGGTGCTGGCCAGGGTGATCGTCTGGAACACCAGCGGCGTGAAGTTGGTCTGCGCCAGCAGGGTCGTGCCGTTGTAGAACGTCGCGACCGCCTGCAGCGGCGTGAAGCTGAGATTGGTGTCGCTCTCGTCGAACTCGACCGTGTCGGTGGCGCCGAAGGGCGTGACCGGGGCGGCGCTGAAGTGAAACGGGATGTCGAGCGTGTCGCCGGCATTGAGGATGGTTGCCTGCGCTACTCCCACCCGCATCACGAGGGCGGCGCAGGCCGCCAGCGCCGCCAGTCGTCCGAGCCGTTGCTGCGCCATGGATGTCCTCTGCGGCTGCGGAAGCCGTATGGGTTGCTGGTGCGGCGGACCCTAATCGCGGCGCCGGACGGCCCGGCGTGGCGGCGTGCACAACCGGCGCCGGCAATCTCGTCCGAAGGGGCGTGCGGCGCGATCGGGTGTGACGCGGCGCGCAGAATGACCGCTGTCCGGCGCCGCCGGACGGGCAGGCGCGGGGCGTCGCGCCGGTCAGACGGCCTCGGCGATGCGGCCGCGAATGATTGGCGGTGGGGTCGGGACTTCGTCGGCGATGGTGACGGCGGCGAGGATGCGCTGGCGCGCCTGCGCCGCCTCCGCGGCAGTTCGGGCGTGCACCAGGCAGAGTGGGGTGTCGGCGGTGAGCTGGGTTCCGAGCGGGAGCATGTCGCTGACGCCCACGGCGGGATCGATCGCCTGGTCGGCGCGGGTGCGGCCGCCGCCGAGTTCCAGGATGGCGAGTCCGATCTCCCGCGTGTCCATGCGGGCGAGGGTGCCGGGGCGGGGTGCCGGAACCGGTTCGACCACCGGGGCGGCGGCGAGATGCGCGGCGGGGCGCTGCAGCAGGTCGGCGGGACCACCGAGGGCGGCGACCATGCGGGCGAAGTGCTCGGCGGCGCTGCCGTCGGCGAGGTGTGCCTCGGCGGCGCGGCGGCCGGCGGTGAGGTCGGCGGTGAGGCCGGCGATCAGCAGCATTTCGGCGACCAGTGCGAGAGTGACTTCGGCGAGGCGGGACTCGCGGCGGGTGCCGGTGAGGAAGTCGATCGCCTCGGTCACTTCCAGGGCGTTGCCGGCGGTGGTGCCGAGCACTTGGTCCATGTCGGTGATCAGCGCGGTGGTGGCGACGCCGGCACCGCTTGCGACCGCGACCAGGCTCTCCGCCAGGGCGCGGGCGTCGTCTTCCGTGGTCATGAAGGCGCCGTTGCCGCACTTGACGTCCATGACAAGGGCGCGCGGCGCGGCGGCGAGTTTCTTCGAGAGGATGGAGCCGGTGATCAGCGGGATGCTTTCGACCGTGCCGGTGACGTCGCGGATGGCGTAGAGACGCCGGTCGGCGGGCGCGATGTCGCCGGTGGCGCCGACGATGGCGCAGCCGGCCTCGCGGGTGACGCGGGCGAGTGTCGCCGCGTCCACCTGGCTGCGGTAGCCGGGGATGCTGTCCATCTTGTCGAGCGTGCCGCCGCCATGGCCGAGGCCGCGCCCGGAGATCATCGGCACGAGCGCGCCGCAGGCGGCGGCGAGTGGTGCGAGGATCAGGCTGACCTTGTCGCCGACGCCGCCGGTCGAGTGCTTGTCCACCAGAGGCGCGTCGCCGAGACCGAGTGCGGCCCAATCCAGCACGTCGCCGGAGTCACGCATCGCGAGAGTGACGGCGACGGTTTCCGCGCGTGTCATGCCGCGCAGGAACACGGCCATGGCGAAGGCTGCGACCTGTCCCTCGGTGATGGTGCCATCAGCGATTCCCGCAACGAAGCCGGCGATATCGTCGGGCGGCAGCGCCTTGCCGTCGCGTTTGGCGCGGATGATTTCCTGCGGAAGCATGGCGTCTGCTCTTTGGTCATGGATTGCAAAGGCTGAGCCTTTGCCCGGGTCCAGGGGCGGAGCCCCTGGCCTTTCTTGCCTTCTACGCCGTGCTCACGGTGTCCGGCCCGAAATCGTCCGGCAGCAGCGCCGCGAGCGTGCGGCTGAGCAGCACGGTTCCATTCTCGTCGACCACGCGGATTTTAGTGTCCGGTGCAGCGAACTCGCGGATTTTCTGCCGGCAGCCGCCGCAGGGCGTGCAGGGCAGGGGCCCTCGGCCGGCGACCACGATCTCGGCGATGCGGTGCTGGCCGGCGAGCACCATGGCGGCGATGGCGCCTGCTTCGGCGCAGGTTCCTTCGGGGTAGGCGGCGTTCTCGACGTTGCATCCGGCGTGGATCGACCCATCGGCCGCGCGCAGGGCGGCGCCGACCAGGAAGTTCGAGTAGCGGGCGTAGGCGTGGCTGCGGGCGGCGAGGGCGGCGGCGATGAGCGGGTCGTCCGGCATCGGTGGTTTCCCTTCCGGCTGGACGGCGAGCGTTGACCAGGATCGGCGTGCTGGCAATCTCGGACGGAGAGAGGAGAGGTGCCATGGCACCGGCCCGTCGTCGCGAGGCGCCTGCTGCCGCCGGCCGGGTGTCCCGCGTTACGGCGATGGGGCGCGTGCGGGTCGGCATTGGCGGCTGGGTGTTCGCGCCCTGGCGCAGGCATTTCTATCCGCCCGGGCTGCCGCAGGCGCGGGAGCTCGAGCATGCGTCGCGGGCGCTGGCGGCGATCGAGATCAATGCGACGTTCCACGGCCCGCAGCGGCCGGAGAGTTTCCGCCGCTGGCGTGAGGCGACGCCGGACGGGTTCGTCTTCGCGCTGAAGGGGCCGCGCTGGATCACGCATCGCCGCGATCTCGGCGAGACGGCGGCCGGGGTGGCGCGGTTTCTCGACACCGGGGTGATGGAGCTCGGCGACCGGCTGGGGCCGATCCTGTGGCAGTTCGCGGCGACGCGGCGCTACGAGCCGGAGGCGATGGCGACGTTCCTGGCCGCGCTGCCGCGGGCGCATGGCGGGCAGGCGGTGCGGCATGCGGTCGAGGTCGCGCATGCGAGTTTCGCCGACAAGCGGTTCGTCGGGCAGTTGCGCGATGCCGGCGTGGCGCTGGCGCTGATCGAGGCGCCGGCGGCGGTGATGCTGGCCGACGTCACGGCGGATTTCGTCTACGCGCGGCTGAAGGCGAGCATCGCGACACAGAAGCTCGGCTATCCGAAGGCGGCGCTGGATCGCTGGGCGGCGCGGTTCCGGGCGATGGCGGGTGGGCTTCCCGCGCCCGACCTGCCATGCGCCGATCCGGACCGGGCGCCGCGACCTCAGGCGCACGACGCGTTCGTGTTCTTCATCGGCGGCGCGAAGCAGCAGAACCCGGCGGCGGCGATGGCGCTGCAAGGACGGCTGGACGCACCGCGTGGCGGTGACCGAGCGTGACCGACCTGTTGCAGGTCGCCAGCACCGGGGGGAGCCGTCCGGCGCGGGTTTTGCTCCGGGTCAGCCGCTGGTGGCGTCCGCCGCCGGCGGCGGGACGAGCCGCGCGGCGGCGCGCGGCCGCAGGCGGCGCCGGCAACGTCCGCATCCAGGGCGGGCGCAGCCGGGCGATGGTCGCGGCGACCGGGCAGTCCGGCGCGTGCGCGCCGGGCAGGTAGCCGAGGCTGATCAGGAACTCGCCGGTGATCTCGCCGCCGGTGAACAGGAACTGGCGCTTGAACAGCTTCACCCAGTCGGGCTTGTCCTGCGGATGGTGCGCGTCCAGCCAGGATGCGAAGCCGTCATGGCTGGCGCGCAGCGCCTGCACGCGCCGGGCGTTCTCGACCACCGCGGCGACCTTCAGCCGGTTGCGGATGATGCGCGGATCGGCGAGCAGCCGGGCCTGATCGGCCTGCGAGAAAGCGGCGAGCGCGTCGACCTCGAAGCCGGCAAACGCCTCGCGCATGCCGGCGCGCCGGCGCAGCACCAGGCCCCAGGAGAGGCCGGCCTGGAAGATCTCGAGGCACAGGCGCTCGAACAGCACGGCCTCGTCCCGTTGCGGGAAGCCGTACTCCGTGCCGTGATAGGACGCGTGCACCGGATCGCCCGGCGCGAATGCGCAGTAGCCGCTCATGCCTCCCCTCTCGCCGGGCCTGGCCGGCCTCCCCATCCTTTGCGGCGGCGCCGCTTGCCGCCCTGCCGTCCCGGCGGGTCTCGCCGGCGGTCATTCTGGCACAGGAGCAGCGATGCGGCTTGTGGCGATCCTCTTGCTGCTCGGCGGGCTGGCGCTGGCGACGGTGCTGGTCGCCTGGTTCGGCGCGGGGGAGATCGGTCGGGCGCTGCTCGCCGTCGGCTGGGACGGGTATGCGCTGATCCTGCTGGTGCATCTGCTGCTGATCGGGGTGATGGGGCTCGCGTGGCTGACGATCGTGCCGGGGCAAGGCATGCGGGCGGCGCCGGTTTTCGTCTGGGCGCGGCTGATCCGCGATTCCGCCGCCGAGGTGCTGCCGCTGTCGCAGATCGGCGGCTACGTGCTCGGCGCCCGCGCCGCCGTGCTGCACGGGATCGCGCCGCCGATGGCCGCGGCCTCCACGGTCATCGACGTGACCATGGAGCTGGCGGCCCAGGTCGCCTATGCGGCGATCGGGCTCGCGCTGTTGCTGCGGGCGCGGCCGGACGCGGCGCTCGGGCTGCCGCTCGGGATCGGATTGCTGGTCGGGGCGGGGCTGACCGGGCTGATCCTGGCGGTGGAGCGGCGCGGCGGGCTGGCTTTGCTCGACCGGGCGGTGCTGCACGTGGCGCCGGGATGGTTTCGGGCGCTGCCGGCCGGCAGCCTGCACGCCGCCGCCGAGGCCATCTTTGCCCGGCCGGGCCGGCTGGGCATCGCGTTCCTGCTGCATCTGACGGAATGGCTGGGCAGCGGGGCGGAGGCGTGGCTGGTGCTGCGGCTGATGCACGTGCCGGTCAGCCTCGCCGCCGCGCTGTCGCTGGAGAGTTTGCTCTATGCGCTCCGCAGCCTTGCGTTCGCCGTGCCGAACGCGATCGGCGTGCAGGAGGGCGCCTATGTGCTGCTGGCCGGGAGTTTCGGGCTGACGCCGGATCAGGTGCTGGCGCTGTCGCTGGTCAAGCGGGGGCGCGACGTGCTGCTCGGGGTGCCGGCGCTGCTGGTCTGGCAGGCGCTGGAAGGGCGGCGGGCCTGGCGGCCCGGCCGGCGGCTGGGCGACCCCGTGCCGGCCGCCCAGTCGGCGGGGCCGCGGCCATGATCCCGCGGGCGTGGCGCGGCCTGGGGTACGGTGTGGCGCTGGCGCTCGGACTGCTGGTGGCGCTGGCGTCGCCGGCGCGTGCGGCATTGCCGATCGGCGACTGGCTGACGCAAGGGCGCGACGGGGTGATCCGGATCGGCCCGTGTGGCGCGGATCTGTGCGGCTGGATCGTCGGGATCGGGCATTTCGAGGCGGACGGCAGCGCGCCGCGTGCGGTGGGCGGACGCTCGCAGTGCCAGCTCGCCATCCTGACCGGCCTGCACCAGGAGGATGCGGGTGTCTGGCAGGGCACCGTCACCGATCCGCGCGACGGAACCAGCTACCACGCGCGGGTCACGCTCGATCCGGAGGGAAGGTTGCATATGCGCGGCTATGTCGGAATCCCGTTGTTCGGGGAAACGCAGATCTGGACGCGGTATGCCGGCCGGCTGACGCAGGACTGCCACATGCGGTGAGCCCGACGGGGCGGCCGGCGCGGCCTGGGATCAGCCGGCTGCCTCGAGCTCGATCGCGAAGCACGTGCCCTGCCCCTGCGTCGAGGACACGGTCACGCGGTGGCCGAGCAGATCGGCGAGGCTCCTGACGATCGCGAGGCCGAGCCCGAGGCCCTCGCCGCCGCGACCCTGGTCCTCGCCACGGTCGAAGGCGCGCCAGATCGTGTCCTGATGTTCGGGGCGGATGCCGCGGCCGGTGTCGCAGATCTCGATCCGGACCAGTCCCGCGATGCGCCGGGCGGTGATGGAAACGCTGCCCTCGGCCGTATAGCGCAGCGCGTTCTCCACCAGGTTGCGCACGATCCGGCCGAGCAGGTGGCCGTCGCTGCGCACCAGCAACTCCGTCGGTTCGATCTGCAGGCACAGGCCTTGGCCTCGGCCCGCGGCGCATAGGCGCCCTCGATCTCGGCCAGCAGCACGCCGAGCGGGAAGCCCTGCACCTTCGGCCGCAGCTGGCCGTGCTCGGCGCTCGCCATGTCGTTGAGGTCGGAGAGCAGCCCGTGCATGGTGTCGAGCGCGTCATCGAGGCTGCGCAGCAATCCGCTGCGCCCGTCCGACGGCGTCTCCGCCTGCAGCCGCGAGGCGATGAGGAACATCGATTGCAGCGGCTGGCGGAGATCATGGCTGGTCTCGGCCAGCATCCGCGACTTGGTCGCCGCGGCGTGCTCCGCACGCTCCCGTGCCGAGGTCAGCGCCTGCTGCTTCAGCACGCGCTCGGTCTCGTCGACCAGGATGCCATAAATCGTCAGCCGCCCGTTCGCGTCGGGCAGCCATTGCCCGACCGCGAGCAGCCAGCGAGTGCTCTCCGGGACGAGCACGCGGAAATGCAGCCGTATTGAGTCCATCGCATGCCGCGGCGCGGACAACGCCCGGGCGACGTCGGCACGGTCCTCGGGATGGATCGTGCGCAGCCAGCGGTCGAGCGATCCGGGATCCGGCGCCGGCGGCGCGTCCTGGCCGCACAGCGCCCAGGCGCGGCGGGAGCAGGCAAACTGGCGGCTGGGCTGGATCGTCCACCAGCCGGCGCCGGCCGCCTCGAGCGCGAGGGCCGTCCGTGCCTCGCTCGCCCGCACCTCGGCCTCGGCCTGGCGCAGCCGGCGATTGTGCCAGGCCAGGGCGCCGACCAGCATGAGGCCGCAGAGAACCGCCGCCGCCATCAGGCCGGCCACCAGGACCTGCTGGTGCGCCAGGCGCACATCCTGGGCGACGGTCGCCTCCAGCTGGGCCGCGTGCAGGCGGGAGGCGAGCCGGCCGATCGCGGGATTGACGCGGCGCAGATCGTCCAGCACGGCTTCCGGCGCGGCCTGGCCGGCAATCGCCGCGCTGACGGCGCCGAGCGCGTCCGCCATCCGCTGGCGCAGCGCGGGGAAGGTCGCGTCGGCGGCGAAGCTGCTGGCGACCTCGCCCTCGACCAGGTGGCCGAGCGCGCTTTGCACGAGCTCCAGGCGGAGTTGCGCCTCCTCGCCGGCCGCAGCGGTGCCCGACCGCATGTCCGCCACCGCGGTCTCGAGTTGCAGCCAGTCCGCGAAGATCCGGGCGGCGTCCCAGGATGCGTCGTAGCGCGCGGCCGCGCGCAAGGCCCGCTGGTGGTGGCTCGTCAGCACGCCGCCGCCGACGGCGGAGCCGGCCAGCAGCAGGAACGCGGCGAACAGCATTGCCTGAAAGCGTTTCGACCCGATCGCCGGCCACGGCGTCGACGCCGGCGCGATGGTGTGGCGCAGGGACACGCCGTCACTCCACGTCGATGCGGATCACGTGCCCGAGCGACCGGGCATAGTAGATGGACCGACGCAGCTTCGGGATCGCGTCGTAGCGGTAGACGATGAGAAGCGGGCCGTCCTGGCCGACCGGCATGTCGGCGCCGTTGCGCTTGAGCGCCAGGATCGGGTCGTATTGCGCCAGGTCCGCGACCGGGATCGTGGCGCTGTAATCGTCGAGCGTGGTCACGATGACGTCCCGGCCGTCAGCCCCGACCGCGCGCAGCAACGCGCTCAGCGGCACGCCCTCGAATGTGATCGGGCGCCCGGACCACGGCGTGCGGACGCGCAGTGTCTGCAGGCCCAGCGCTTCCAGCGCGGCGCGGCTGAAGTCGACGACGTCCTCAGGGTAGGAGCCGGCGATGCGGCCGGTGACGACCAGCACCGTATCCGGCCCCCGGCGGGCCCCCGGCGCCGCTTCGTCCGGGGCGAAATCGGCATCGTGTCGCGCCGGCTCGTGCGGGAAGCCGGCCAGCGATGCGCCGTCGCGATGCCCGTTGTCGGTTGGGCCGGCCTCGTCGCCTGCAGCGCCAGGCGATCCCGGCCCCCGGTCGAGACCGCCTGCCAGAGCATCGCCCGCGTCGCCGGGCGGATGGCCCCCTGCAGCGCCCGGCATTTCGCCCCCGGGGCCGGGCCCGATGCCCGGCGCGCCGTGCGGCGCACCATGCCCCTCGCCGGGGGCGGCGCAGGCGGGTGGGATGGCAATCGCCAGCACCATGCCCAAGGCGAGGGCAGGACCCAGCAGGCCGGCCAGTACGACAGCCACACGCCACTCCGTCCAGGACCGATGGCAGGGCCGGATGACTCGGACCCGCAAGACACTCCTCCCGCCTGGAGGCTTTGATGCCAATCGAGGCCGGTCAGGCCGGCAGGAAACAGCGCCGACGCGCGTATGCCGGAGCCTCCGGCCTCACGAACCAGTGAACGCGGCGGCGCGGAAAATTTCCAGCAGAATTTTCGATCACGCGCGGCGCCCGATCGCCATGTCGCCAGCGCGCCGAGCGGCTTGACCCGTGGCCAGGCGGCTGATTGCCTGCGGCGCGATGCCGAACCGGCCCGGCCGCCGGCAACGACGCCGGGCCGGCACCTTGCCCGGATTGACGGAAGGACGTCGCCATGCGGCTCGGAGTGATCGTGGCGCTGCTGGCGTTGGGCTTGCTGCGGGCGACGCCCTGTGCCGCGGCGGGGACGGCCGGACCCGGTTTCACTGACCCCGCCGCCTATTGTGCCGCGGTCGGGACGCTCGACCGGCCGGATAGCAACTATACCGGTCCGGCGATGCCGGACTGGATCGCCCGCGCGCTGCGCCGCGTGACCGGCGCGCCGCCGGATGCGCCGCTGCGTTTCTTCCGGCAGGGCGCCTGGCGCTGCGATCACGGGCGGGTGCTGGCCTGTGGCGTCGGCGCCAACATTCCCTGCTTCCAGAAGGCCGAGCAGAGCCGCGTGCCGACCGCCGCCGAGCGCGCTTTCTGCGAGCAGCGGCCGGATTCGTCGGTGATCCCGGCCTACGTGGCGAGTCATGCGACGATCTGGCTGTGGCGGTGTCGCGGCACCGAGCCGGTGATCGTGCGCCAGGTGCTGCACGTCGACGACCAGGGCTACCCCAGCGAGTTCTGGCACGTGGTGACGCCGGCGGAGGGCGCGCCGCTGCGCGGCTGAGGGCGACTGGTTCGATCGAACCTGCTGCCGCGTGGCCGCACGCAACTGCGGCCGGCGGCTCGGCAGGCGCTCGCATCTGGGCGCGGGGGATGCGCGCCGTCGCCGGTCTCAGTTGCGCAGCAAGCCCTGCGCCATGGCCAGCCGCATCAGCGCAATGTCGGAGCCGACACCGAGCTTGCCGCGAATGAGGGTGCGCGTGTTCGCCACCGTCTTCGGGCTGAGATAGAGGGCGGCGGCGATCTCGTCGGCGCTGCGGCCGTCGAGCAGCATGCGCAGGATCTCGAACTCGCGCGGCGACAGAATTTCGGCCGCCGCCGGCTGCCCGGACAGCCGGCTCAATGCCAGCGCATGGTCGATATCGGGGCTGAGCGCGGTCCGGCCGGCCAGGACCTCGAACGCCGCCTGCACGAGCGCCTGCGGCGGGCTGCTCTTGGTGACGTAGCCGCGCGCGCCGGCGCGAAACGCCTGCACCGCGAAGGCGGCGCTTTCGTGCATCGTCAGCACCAGGATGCGGGCGGCCGGATCCCAGGCGCGGATGCGCCCGATGCCCTCGATGCCGCCCATCCCCGGCATGGTCAGGTCCATGATGACGAGATCGGGCCGCAGCGACTTGAACAGCCGGTAGGCCTCGCCGGCATCGCCAGCACTGCCGGCGACGCGCAGTCCCGGCTGCTTCTGCAGCAGGGACCGATAACCTTCGCAAACGATGGCATGATCGTCCACGAGCAGGATGGTCCTCTCCCCGCTCATGCGGCGGGCGCCGCGACGGCGAGGGGGATCGCGACACACAACTCCGTCCCGGCGGGCTCCCGCGGACGCAGACTCACGTGCCCGCCGAGCGCCGCCGCGCGTTCGCGGATGCCGAGCAGGCCGAGCCCCGGCCTGGGCACCAGGCCCGGTTCCGCGCGGGTTCCGTCATCCGCGACCGAGAGCCGCACCGATTCCGCATCGGCAGCGAGCCGGACGATCACGTTGCTTGCCGCCGCATGCCGCACCGCATTGGTGATCGCCTCCTGCGCGATCCGATAGAGCCCGGCGCTGACGGCGGCCGGCAGCGCGTCGCAGGCGCCCTCGATCGCGATGGAAAACCGCGTGGTGCCGCCGGAACCGTTCCAGCCGGCCACCAGGCCGTCCAGGCTGGCGGCGAGGCCGAGCTCGTCCAGCTCCGGTGGGCGCAGGCGCAGCAGCACGCCTCTGACCCCCGCCATCATGCGCGCGGCGATGGCGCCGATGCGGTCGCATTCGGGAACCAGCGCCGGGCAGTCCTGCACGGCGGTCTGGCGGATCGAAGCCGTGAGTGCCGCGATCGCCGCGAGGCATTGGCCGAATTCGTCGTGCAGCTCGCGCGCGAGGTGCCGTCGCTCCTCGTCCTGCAACGCGACCAGACGGCGCATCAGCGCGTTGCGTTCGGCGAGCGTCGCGTCCAGCCGCGCGGCGAGACGATTGAACACCTCGCCGATCGCCGACAGCTCGGCGAGGTCGAAGCGCGGCAATCGGGTCGAGAGGTCGTCAGCGGCGAGCCGTTCCAGGCCGGCCCGGATCGTCCGCGTCGGCCGCAGCACCCGTGCCAGTGCCGCGTAGACGAGGGCGCACAGCACCGCCAGCGTCGCGGCCATCACCGCCAGCACGGGGCCGAGTTCCCGCCAGGCCTGCGCGATGACCGTCGCCGGATCGAACGTCACCGCGATCTCGCCGCGGGTTTCGTCACCGATCCTGACCGGGTGCGTCACCGCCCGTCCCGGCGCGAAGGCCGCGCGGTAGAGGGCGGCGAAGAGGGCGGGCGCCGTTGCCGGCTGCGCTCCGCCGCAGAAGCGCTGCACGACGCCGTCGCCCGGGTCGCGCCAGGCGATGCAGAGGCCGGGCGCCGCGACGAGTTGCGCGATGCCCTGCAACCCCGGGGCGGCGTCGGGCGGGTGAGTGATCCAGCGGGATTGCTGCGCCTGCAGCGCCACCTCGCGCGCCGCGAGGGCGGCGATCCAGGCGGCGTGGCGGCGGGCGCCGGTGTCGCGGGCGACCAGCAGGCAGGCGGCGGCCGCGACGAAACAGGCGGCGGCGAGGACGACGACCCGCAGCGCGATCCGAAGCTTCAGGTCAGGCGAGCGAAGCATGGCCATGCGCGCACCGCATTCCGCCGCAGCGCGCGCGGGCTGGCAAGGCGGACACGACAGATCGGGAGATTTGCCCGGATGGTCCCGGGCTCCGGTCCCTATCGCCGCCTTCGCCGCGGACCTACCAGGAGCCCTCCCAGGCAGGAGATTTCCCGATGATCCGCTCCGGCATGCTGTTGGCGGCCTTCTTGACCCTTGGCGTTCTTCCCGCCCGGGCCGAACGGGCTGCCGGTTTCGACAGCGATGGGATCGCGGGTACGTCGGGTGCCGTCGCGTCGCATCATCCCGGCATGCAGATCGCGGACGCGGCCGAGACCGCGGCGCCGATCCGGATCGCGGTGTTCCCGTTCGAATACAGCGATTTCAGCGCCGACGGCCCGTATCACCTGACGCGCGATGCCGATCTCGCTTATGTGCAGTCGGTCACCGATGCGGTGCGGCAGGCGCTGGCGCAATCCGGGCGCTACGTTCTGGTGGATACCGACCCGGCGCTGGCGGCGCGCGGTTTCTACGGTTGCGACGGCTGCGATGTCGCCGTTGCCGCGCGGCTGGGCGCCGGTCAGTCGCTGGTGGGTGTCGTGCGGCGGATCAGTCGCACCGAGTACACGATCGGCTTTCGCCTCCGCGACGTCCGTACCGGGACGGTGCTGGAGGACGCGGCGAGCGGGCTGCGCATGGGGGCCGATTATTCCTGGAAGATGGGCGCGGTGCAGTTGATCCGCGACCGCTTGCTGTCGGGCGCCCGGTAGCGGGCGTCCGATCGCCGCGACGCGTCGGTCGCGCTGCGGCCA
>Ga0335074_10008365_pt1 | contig 14375 bp, 11 predicted proteins | sample Lox_Sample_23_FD_206715 | JGI IMG/M metagenome (GOLD analysis project Ga0335074, IMG submission 206715) | Soil microbial communities from Loxahatchee National Wildlife Refuge, Florida, United States - Lox_Sample_2.3 | ecosystem: Environmental > Terrestrial > Soil > Wetlands | place: USA...
CCACGACCAATGTGTCGGACAGCGTTGCCGCGCCGCCCTGATTGAGTACGGTGTCGAGTTTCAGCGAGCCTCCATTCGAGATGAAGGTGCCGGGGCCCGCGATACCGGGCTGCCGCCCTCCGGTGATCAGCAGCACGTCGCCGGGGACGGGGTCGGCTTGAAGATCAATCGTGCCCGAGTTGGTGAACGTCGCCACGCCGATCAACTGGCCCTGCAACGGTCCACCGAGCGCCATGGCATTGCTGGCGTTGCCAAGCGGGAGATATTGCCCGGTGCTGTCCAGTGTCGTGGCACCTGTCACATGGACGAGCGCCAGGATGCCGTTGTTGGTGAAGGTGTTGTTGGGGCCCGTGCCGAGGTCCGCCACTGCCACTCGGACCGTATCGCGCACGCCGTTTCCGCTGGAGTCCATATTCCCCGTGGTGTCGGCGCAGTCTCGTAGATTGAACGTGCCATTGTTGAGGATGCTGTTATTACCGCCAGCGAATTGGACAAATCCCGTGATCGTGCCATCAGCGTTATTGACAACCTGGGGCTCGCCTTTGATCGCGAGGTCGGAGAGCGCGCCAATGCTGCCGTCGTTGGTCAGGGTTGCGGTGCCGCCCGAGGCGCCCAGGATGACACCGGCGGCTGGTAAACCGAACGTCGGGCCTACGGTGTTGGCCTGCCAGCCTCCCATCACCGATCCACCGGGCGAGACGTTGACCGTCGTGCTGCCGCCGTTTGCATTGATGCCGGCGCTGAACTCTCCCGTCGCCGACAGGGTCGATACGGTCACTTGCACGGGGCCAGTTGTCGAGGTCGCCCAAATCGCGTCAGACTCGGCGCCTCGCGTCGTAATGGGCGCGGACGTGACGACGGTGACCGGCCCGCCGGTGCTGGGCGAGCCCCCGGCGCCCAGCAGCGGGCTCGCGCCCAACGCGGTAGCCAGGAGGTCCCCACGCGATCCGGCAATCGCATTCAGTATATTGCCGCTGTCAGCCAGGATTCCGAGCGCGCCCGAACCATTCGTCGTGATCGGTCCTGAGGAATTGACGGTGATGCCGCCGCTACTGGAAAGCGCAAGGATGCCTATGCCGCCTCCGCCCTGCGTCGTAATGCCCGGACCCGTGTAGGTCACGCTAATTGGCGCATCCAGATGGCTCAACGCTCGGATGGCGACCGGGTTGTTGAATATTCCAGGATCGGGAGTCGCCGTCCCAGACGTCATGATTGTTGAGGCGACGTTCTCGGTTACCGTCTGACCGCCCGCCGCGGTGCCCGCACCCGATTCGGCGTCGATCGCAGGTTTTACCGGTTCGGTTGGATTACTGGCTCCAGGGTCGGTACCACTGACGATGATTGTCGTCCCCGGATAGGTGATGACCTGAGCCGACCCTGCCCCATCGGCTCCCGCGAAGATCCCGTTGGCAAAGTTTCCTTGTACGTTGATCGTGCCGCTCCGGTAGTACACGAACGTATTGCCATTTCCTTGCTCTTCCGCGAACAAGCCGCTGAAGCGTTGAGAGCCGGGACCGGCTGGCACGAAGCCCGAGATATTCCCCGAAGCGTCGATGCTCGTGGTGCCGTTCGCCGCCAGGTTGTTCGCCTGGATGCCCGTCGAAAAGGCTCCGCTCGAACTAAGGCCGGGGCCATTGTAGATAACGCTGCTGACTGCATTCGGATCGCCGTTGCCGACGACGAACGCATCGATGCCGTTCCCGCCGCTAACGTTGATCGCGCCCAAACTTGTGATTGTGACATTACCCGCCGAGGCACTTGCGGCCAGCCCGGCATTGTTGCTGCCACCAACCGTATTGTTGATGGTCGCATTAGTTGCCGTAAGGGTAGCCGAAGCGCCGGGTGAGGAGTTCGAGAGGCCGACCGCGTTGCCACCGGGGCTGTTGACAGTGACACCCGGACTGGTCGCGCTGGGGCCCGATGAAAGCGTAAGGCTCGGGTGGTCCGAGTATTCGATATTGCTCGTGTAAGTGCCGGCAGGACACGTAATGTTGCCGCTGCCATCAACGGTGCAGGCCTGCGCCAGAGCCGTTTCTGATATAGCCAATGGCACGGATGCCAGAACACAGGTGGCGATAACGCAAAAACATCGCCTCCATGCGACTGGTCGTCGTTTAGAAGGAATGGACGCCGAAGTGTCCCCGAGGGGAGCGTATGAGGGCATAGCGCAACTCCCGTTGCGACCCAGACGTACAGCCTCACAGCTCGGGCTCGAGCAGGTTCCGATCCGGACTGCCCAATTCGAACCAAATGCGCGACGTCTGGCCGAGTGTCGTACGCAGAATTGTCATAACGACGTCTCTGATCGACGCCTATGCACTTCGTGCAAACGGACGCGACTGGATCGTCAATCTACCGGGAAAGTCGCGAGTGCCAGACAACAAGGTCTGGCCATCGAACGGCAGTGCCCCTGCCGCCTGTTTGCGTCAGATTTTTAACACGGAGATGGGCCGGCGCTTCCCATGACCGAGGCAGCGTACGTCCGGTGCCATCACAGAAAAGCGGCCGGAGCCAAAGCCCCGGCCGCCATCCTCACCCCGCAGCAAAAAACGCTACGGATATTCCTCTTGTCCGAAGATTTCCAACTGCGCGGTCATCTCCTTGCCCTTGGTTTCCGGCCCCAGGAACACCGCGACCACATACACGATCAGTGACCCAACCGTGGCGTACAGCATCGGCTTGGCAAACCCCATCTGCTGATTGACCGCGAAATACGTCAGCACGGGAGCGACGAACGCACCCCAAACCGCGCCCTGGTGATACACGAAGCCCGCCGCCGTTGCCCGCACCTCGGTCGGGAAGCGTTCCGCCAACCAGCCGGGGTTGAGCGCATCCTTGCCGCCGACGAAAGCGATCATCAGCATGAACAACAGCAGGAACAGGCTCGGGTTCGTCGTCGACAAATACAGTGGCGCGATGAAGATGGCGATGAACGTCGGTATCATCAGTGCCCACCGGCGCCCAACCTTTTCCGACACTGCTCCCCAGAAGGCGCAGGCGGCGAAGGTAACGATATTGCCCCAGAACACCGGCACCGCCACCTGGGCCGGCGTCCAGCCCAGCTCCTTTGTCAGATAGGTGCCCAGCATCGCCCACATCGCGTAATAGACCCAGAAATTCGCCGCCATCCACAGGCAGCCTGTCAAGGTGTTGAACAAGTATTTCGGCCTGAAGATGGTGAACAATGGCAGCGACGCCTGCTTTTGCGTGGTGTTCTGAATCTGCCTGTTCTCGGCCCAGACTTCCGGTTCCTTGACGTACATCCGGATCCATACGCAGGCCAACGCCGGCAGCACACCCAGGATCAGCATGCCACGCCAGCCATAGCCGGGGTGCCAGGCTTCCAGCGGCGAGTACAGATAGCCGTAAGCCAGAGCGGACAACGCGAAGCCCAGTCCCCAGGACCCTTGCAGCACGCCGGACATGAAGCCGCGCGACCGGGCAGGCCAGGACTCCATCGCCAGCGCCGCGCCGGCCGGCCATTCCGCCCCCATTCCGATGCCCAGAATCGCCCGGATGACGAACAGAAACATAAAGCTGGGCGAGAAGCCGGCGAGCAGGTTACAGACCGAGTACCAAAGGATGGAGATCATCAGCGGGGCCCGTCGCCCCAAACGGTCGGCCAGCCAACCGGACGCCGTCGCGCCGCTCAGGCGCATGATCAGGGTGACCGTGAAGATTGCGGTGACCTGGATCAACGGCACCCCGAAGGTCTTCGCAATCGGCGCCATGATCAGCAGAAACACGGTGAAATCGAACGCATCCAGCGTCCAGCCCAGCCATGCCGCTGTATAGGCGTACCATTGGTCCTTGGTGGGTTCTTTCCACCAGGGCACGGCTGATCCTCGAATCGTTGCAGACATATGGAGCTTCCCTGTTGTTGTCGTGAGTCTTCAGTCGGACGTCGAGGTCGGGTCTGCGATGGCGCTCCCGGAATCAGCAGAGCATCCGTCGGCCCGACGGGGAAGCATGCGGCATTCGCCGCGGTTCCGTCCAGTATAGCGTTGACAAAGCTCTTCTAAGACGCAGATCTCGGCCTCAAGAGCAGAGCTTGCTACGAGATCGGCCGATTGGCGTGGAATTAGGGACGCTCTGTACTAAATTGGCGATCGTACGGCCTTGTTTGCCGCCGGTTCGGGCTCCGCATCACAAGGACAATTTCCGATCACGGGAGCATTCTCCCGCCCCCCTCTACCATGACAATACGAGCGGCGGCGACAGTGCGCCTATGCGGCGCAAGGCCGGGAGCCGTTGGCGCTGTTCAATAAATTATGGCGCGGAGAGGAGCGGAGGGACGCTGAGGGCCGCGGAGGGCGGCACTCGGTGAGTTCGCGCCGCGTGACTTCGCGCTGCAGTCTGTTCCAGAACGTTCCGCGGTTCTCTGCCATCCTCCGCGAATATGTTTCAGACCGAGCCAACAGCTCCAGGACTCGCCCGGCTTGGTCGCACATGCTCCATTTGCTGCCACGGCCATGCGGCCAAGGCCGCCAGCAAATTCCGCTAAATTCGATCGCCGGCGGGTTGTTCCTGTGCCGACGCTTGCTCGCGACACCGCGGTTGCGGGCATAAGTCGCGAAGGAGTTCCTGTCCGGCCCACAGGTACAGACCGATGCGCAATGCTGGAGCACGCGCGCAACCGCGGCGCGGCGGTGTTCCACCCGACCAGCAGCGATTGGCATCGGGTCAGACGCGGACTAAGCTTAGCTAAGACAGAGGGAAGATTATGCAGCATGTCAATATCCACGCGGCAAAGACTCAGCTCTCCCGACTTCTCGACGCCGTGGCGAGCGGCGAGGAAGTCGTGATCGCACGTGCCGGCAAGCCGGTGGCCCGACTGGTTCCGTTCCACGACGCGAAGCAGCCGCGCCGGCTGCTCGGCACACTCGCTGGCAAATTCACCGTTCCCGACGATTTCGACGACCCTCTGCCGGACGGCATCCAGGCAGACTTCGACCAGCGCTGATGCGCCTGCTGCTTGACACCCATCTGGTGCTGCGGGCTTTGGCTGAGCCCGATCGCCTGAAGCCCTCTTTGCGGGACGCAATCGAAAGCGCGCAGAACCAGGTGCTCTTCAGCACAGCCAGTATTTGGGAAATCGCCATCAAATCCGGACTTGGTCGTCCGGACTTTTCGGTGCGTCCGGAGGAAGTCGCCACCGAAGCGCTGGCACGTGGTTTCGATGAGCTACTGATCGGTTGGCGCGCGGCCGCCGCCGTCGCAGACCTTCCGCACCACCACCGCGACCCGTTTGATCGCATTATCGTGGCGCAGGCAATGACGGAGCCGATCCATCTCTATACCGTGGACCCGAAGCTCCGCCCATATACCGACCTGGTGCGGCTGGTCTGATCGCGGCTGTACCCGTTCGCAAAGGAAACCCGAGGCGTGACTGATCTGCTCGACCTCCTCTCTGACCTGGTTGCCCGCGCCCGCGCTGCCGGGGCCGACGCCGCCGATGCCGTGCTGATAAGCGGTACCTCGATTTCCGCCTCCCGCCGGCTTGGCCGGACAGAGCATGTAGAGCATGCGGAAGGCCGCGACCTGGGCCTGCGCGTGTTCCTGGGCAGGCGCGCCGCCATCGTCTCAGACACCACGATCGCGCCCGCCCGGTTTGCCGAACTGGCCGAACGGGCCGTGGCCATGGCCCGCGTGGTGCCGGAGGATCCCTTCACCGGCCTTGCCGACACTGCCATGCCGCCGCGCGTGCTCGACCTGGACCTGGATGATCCCGGCGAGCCCTCCACCGAGGCGCTGGTCGCCCGCGCCGCCGCCGCCGAGGATGCAGCGCTCGCCGTCCACGGCGTCACCAATTCCGAAGGTGCCGACGCCGGGTTCGGCCGGTCGGAAGGGCTGCTGGTGACCTCCGCCGGGTTCGCCGGCCGGTCCGTGCGCACGCATCATTCCGTGTCGGCCGCGGCGCTGGCGGGCAGCGGCACCGCGATGCAGCGCGACTACGATTCGCACGGCACTGTCCACCTCGCCGATCTGGACGATCCCGCCAGGATCGGCCGCAGCGCCGGGGAGCGCGCCGTCACCCGGCTGAACCCCGCCCGGCCGAAGACCGCGAAACTGCCCATCCTGTACGACCCGCGCGTCGCCGGCAGCCTGCTGGGCCACCTGGCCGGAGCGATCAACGGTGCCTCGGTGGCGCGGGGCACCAGTTTCCTGAAGGACAAGCTCGGCCAGCGCATCTTCCCCGGCGGCACGGAGATCCATGACGACCCCCTGCGCCGCCGCGGCCTCCGCTCTCGCCTGTTCGATGGCGAAGGCACCCCGACCGAGACACGCGATCTGATCGCCGATGGCGTGCTGACGACCTGGCTGCTGGATAGCCGGTCCGCCCGGCAGCTCGGCATGGTGTCCACCGGGCATGCCGCTCGCGGCACCGGCGGGCCACCCTCGCCGGCACCCAGCAATCTGTTCTTGGACGCCGGCCCAATGACCCCGGCCGAACTGATGGCCGACATCAAGCTGGGCCTCTACGTGAACGAGCTGATCGGCATGGGTGTAAACGGCGTCACCGGCGATTATAGCCGCGGCGCCGCCGGTTTCATGATCCGCGACGGCGCCATCGCCGAGCCGGTCGCCGAAATCACCATCGCCGGCAACCTGCTGGACATGTTCGCCCACCTGATCCCCGCGAACGACCTGAAGTTCCGCCGCGGCACCGATTCGCCGACGGTGCGCGTTGAAGGGATGACCTTGGCCGGGGCGTGAGGGGGACGGGACGTAGGGAGCCGGGGCGTGAAGGGGCCCGGGCCGTGAGTGTAATTGCCCGGCGGAGCTTTCGGCCCCCTGTTTGCGCTCCGTCGTAACGCCCATATTCCGGTCGTGTTCAGAAACCGGCGAACCAAGATGCCCCGTTCTTCCTGGCTGATCGCAGTCATCACGGCGCTGGCTCTGGCCCTCGCGCCCGGGCTGGCGGACGCGCGCGCGGGCGGCGGCGGATCTTTTGGCAGCCGCGGCAGCATGACCTGGTCGGCGCCGCCCCCGACCAATACGGCGCCGTACGGTGGCTCGGCCATGCAGCGCAGCATGACGCCGAACTATCCCTCCCCGGGGCACAACACGTACGGATACGGGTACGGCTACCGGTCCGGGTCTCCATTCATGTCCGGCCTGCTGGGCGGATTGCTTGGCGTCGGCCTGGGCGGCCTGCTGTTTGGCCACGGCTTGTGGCATGGCGGGATGGGGTTCTTCGGGTTGTTCGGTTTCCTGCTCCAGATCCTGCTGATCGTCTGGCTGGTGCGCCTGGTCTTACGCTTGTTCCGCGGCGGCTATCCGGCCTATGCGGGCGCTCCCAACGCGTACGCCCGGAGCGCCGCTCCTGGTGCTATGCCGATGGGCGGCGGCGGCACGCAGTCGATTCCGATCGCGCCTCCCGACTACCAGGCCTTCGAGCAGATGCTGCAGGCGGTGCAGGCGGCGTGGAGCGGGCATGATCTGAACGGCCTGCGTGCCATGACCACGCCCGAAATGGCGGGGTATTTCGCCGAGCAATTGGCCGACCAGGAGAGCCGCGGTGTGCGCAACGAAGTACGCGACGTTCGCCTGGTGCAAGGCGACCTGGCACAGGCCTGGCGTGAGCGTGGCCGCGACTACGCCACGGTGGCGATGCGCTTCTCCATGACCGACGTGACGCGGGACCGGATGGGACGCGTGGTGGATGGCAGCCCCGACGAGCATGTCACCGCGACGGAACTATGGACCTTCCTGCGCGCGCCCGGGGGGCATTGGATTCTTTCGGCGATCCAACAGGCGCGGTAGGGGCGCGGTCGGCGGGGCCTGGCGCACCCAGCGTGCGCGACGTGCGGCGAAAGACTGGCAACGAACCCTGCCGATCACCCTCGCCCTCGGTGCTGACGCACCTCGACCTCTCCCACTTCGCGGGAGAGGTTCTTATAGGGGTAAGCTCCCTATGCTGCTGCCGCCGCACACGAACAGTGTCTGGCCGGTGATGAAGCTGTTGGCGGGATCGGCCAGGAACATCACCGCCCGTGCCACATCGTCCGGCTGGCCGAGCCGGCGCACGGGAATTGCCTGAGCCAACGCCTCGATCCGCGGATCACCCGCTGGCAGCACGTCGTGGAACATCGCCGTCCCGGCAATCGGTCCCGGCGCAACCGCGTTGACCGTAATGCCGTCCGGCCCGAGTTCCAGTGCCCAGGTACGGGTCAGGCCAATCACCCCGGCCTTCGTCGCCGCATAGGCCGTGCGCGTCGCCAGCCCCAGCGCCGCGCGCGAGGAAATCAGCACAATCCGTCCGAACCGCGCCGCCCGCATCGCCGGCAGCGCGGCCTGGACCAGCAGCAACGCTGCCCCGAGATGCAAACGCGACAGCTCCGCCAGATCGGCCGTGGTGACCTGATCCAATAACGCCGCGCGGATGACGCCGGCATTGTGCACTACGGTGGTGACGGGCTCCTGTGTTGCTTCGGTCGCCGCCCGCCGCGTTGCTGCTTCATCCGACAAATCGACCGTGACATGGCGAAGGCGAGGGTGTGCGATCGCCGCCGGCTGCCGGTCCAGCGATACAACATCGTATGCCGCATCGAGTAACGCCTGGCAGATCGCCAGGCCGATCCCCGTGCTGCCGCCGGTGACCAGGGCACGCTTCATGCGGCCTCCAGCAACGCATCGGCATTGAGCCGCAGCTGGACGGCGTCGCCGGGCATAACGGCCGCAGCAAGGAAACATACCGCCACCGGGCCGGCATCGAATTGCACCAGGCCGATGGTCAGCGGCAGGCGCGGACGCATCGCGGGTTCGTTGCTGTGGTGCAATACGGTGCGCGCCAGGGCGCGGCCTGGCAGCGACTCAGCGCTGTCCCAGGTCAACCGGTCGGACAGGCACGTGCTGCAGACCTCGCGCGGCGGGTATTGCGCACAGCCGCAGTCGGCGCAGCGTTGCAGGCGGATCATGCGCGCCCCAGCACGGCGGCGGCGGTGCACAGGCCGCGGTCGTAGTTGATCATGCCGAAGCCGCCGACCAGCGCGTGCCGCGCGTTCGGCACCTGGCGTCCGTCGGCCATCCCCAATACCTGCCGCATTGCCTCCACCAGCCCGAGAAAGCCGCCCGCCGCGCCGGCCTGTCCCATCGACAACTGACCACCGCCGGTATTGTGCGGCAGGCTTCCTTCAATAGTGAAGTCGTGGCAGCGGACAAAATCGGGAGCTTCGCCAGGCGCGCACAGGCCCAGGCCCTCGAATTGCAGCATCGAAATAACCGCGTAGTCGTCGTAGGTCTGCACAAGCTGCACATCGTTCGGGCCAATGGCCGCCTGAGTCCACAGCGTGTCGCGGTCCATCGCCCAACCGCCGCGCAATTGCACAGGATCGTTGGGGAAGGCGTTGTGGTGTTCGATCGCACCCAGGATACGCACGAAGGGCAGGTTCAGGGTGCGCGCGCGCGTTTCCGGCATGACCAGGAACCCGTCCGCACCGGCACACGGCATGACGCAATCCAGCAGGTGCAGCGGTTCGGCGATCGGACGCGCTGCGAGGTACTGGTCCAATGTGAGGGGCGCGCGCAGCAGGGCGAGCGGATTGCGCTGTGCATTGGCTCGCTGGGCAACGGCGAGCTTGCCGAAATCCTCGCGGGTTGCGCCGGTGGCGCGCATATAGGCGTCGGCGATCAGCGCGAAGCTCGCGTTGGGACCACCGGCGCCATAGGGATACACCGCGTCGCGCGAAAAGCTGCTGAAGGTCGCGACCAGGTCTCGGAAGCTGGTTTCGTTGGCGGTGTCTCCGGCGATGCAGGCGACAATCTCGGCATCGCCCGCCTGCACTGCGCGCGCGGCCCGACGCAGGGCGATGACGCCGCAGGCACCGCCCATCGGCAGCCATTCCAGGAAGCGGGGCGACAGGCCGACATGTTGAGTGAAACCGACGGCGGTATCGGGATGTAGCGTAAAGCTGGAAACACACAGGCCGTCGATGGCGGATTTTTCGATGCCGCTGGAGTCGAGCAAGCGGCGGAGAGTGCGGGCGAGGAACCAGGCGGCGCCGTGGTCCGAGCGGCGGACGTAAGGTTCAGTGACCGGGGCGCAGAGGGCGATGTGGTCGTATGGCAGGGCGGTCATTGGCGGACGGCCACCTATGTCATTGCGAGGAGCGAAGCGACGAAGCAATCCCGGTCACGCGTGCGATCCTTTTGACCGAGGTTGCTTCGTCGCTTCGCTCCTCGCAATGACATAGTGGGCGGGCAGTGCTCCAGCATTGTGCCGATTACAGGAACAATTGGATCGACGGCAACGCGGCGTCGCAGTTCAGCAGGTTGATCCGCTTCAACCGGATGCGTAACCTGGCGTCCTCCTCCACCAGATGGTGCAGCGCCACGCCGGTCAGCACCTGCATCGCGTCGCCGCGCGATTCGACATAGAAGAATGCGGTGCGGGCCAGCCAACAGTCTCCGTCACGACCTTCGATCTCCGGCACCTGCAACACGTGCTGGCTCCAGCTTTCCGGGTGCTGCGAGGGGGGACGGCGTCGCAGGCGCTCGATACGCAGCCGCAGCAGCAGCTTGTCCTCATAGGCCAGCGACGTATGGAACTCGGCGTCCGGCTGGTTGCGCGTCAGAGGCACCCAGTAGTGCCCGTCTTCACTGAACAGGGAATACCATTCGTCCCAGCGCTTTTCATCAAGCAGGCGCGCCTCGTGATAAAGGAAGCGCACGATCTCGGCCTCGTTCATGTGGCACCCATGAACTGGGCCCAGGCGCGGAACTGGTTGCGCATGGAGATTTCGCTGGTGCCGTTCACCGTCAGGTCCCCTGCACCGCGTTCCTCGGGGCGGTAGTCGCGGTGCAGGCTGATCCATTCGTTGCCGTCGGCGGCAAGACCCTCCTGGAGCAAGCGATAGCATTGCTGGTCGTCATGCCCCACCACCGACATGGGTGAATTGATCAGCCGCGTATAGGTCACGTTGCGCTTGAAGAAGATGTCGGGCGCGCCCTTCAGGCGAAAGCTGTGACTTTCAATCAGCGTCCTGTCCACGGCGATCGGGCGCACCACGCGGATGGTCTGGATCGCGCCTTTGATCGTCAGGCTGGGGTAATACACCGTGTTGTGGCGCACTGTACCAAGGATGTCCTTCGCACGCTCTTCACCGTAAGCGCGTTGCATGGCGGCTTCATAGTCCGGCACAGCGGCATAGGACGAATGAATGGAGAAATGCACGCCGGAATACGAGTGCCCGTTGGCAAACACCCGCACGCCCATCTTGTCGAAGAAGTCGTAGCTGCCGGCGAAGGGCACCAATTGCTCAATGGCCATCGGCTTTGGCGCATCGGCCGGCTTGTCCGCCCATAGCTCCTTCGCGGTGCCCGCCGATGATTCATGCGCGGCCATCGGATGCATCGTGTCGTTCAGGTTCTCGACGAACATCTTCCAGTTGCTGTCGTGCATGTAGCGCAACACGCCGCCGGCGATCTCCATCTCGCCCTCCGGCGAGCGGTCCGCCATGTAGTCGATGGACGAGAGCGACTCGCCGAAATAGTCACCGAAGGATGGGCCATCCTCACTCAGCCGCGCAAAGACGAAGCCGCGGTATATCTCGGTTGCGACGGGCCGCAGCCCGCGCACGGCCTCACAGTTCGCAAATCCGGTGCCGTCATAGCCCTGGCGCAGCGGAATGGCAGCAACCGAGCCATCCGTCCGGTAGCTCCAATTATGATACGGACAGCGGATGAATCGGCCGGCATTGCCGGACCAGTCCGACACCAGCTTCGCGCCCTTATGCGCGCAGCGATTGCGCAGCACGCGCACGCTGGCATCCGGCTGCCGGATCATCAGCACCGGCACCGTGCCGATGTCGCAGGTGATGAAATCGCCCGCCGCCGGAATCTGGCTGGTGTGGCCGACATAAATCCAGGTGCGCGGCCACAGCCGCTGCATTTCCAGACGGAATATCTCCGGATCGGTATAGACGTCGCGATGGACCGCATCGTCGCGCACCAGGGCCCGTACCGACGCCGGATCTTCGCGATAGCGGTTCATGCGGCCTCCAGAGCCTTGGTCAGCGCCTGGCCGCTGTCATCCGCCAGAGCGGCATCGCACAGCGCCGTCAGCCGCGCCGCGGCGCCCGGCGTGCCCGCCAGGCGGTCCGCTTCCGCCATCACGCGCTGAAAATTCGCCCAGCCGCGCGCATGCGTATCGCCATAGCCCTTCACCAGCCGCTGGCAGCGCGCGATCGCCAATGCCAGGTCCGGATCACGATCCTTCGCCGCCGCGAGCCGCCCCAGCCACGCCTCTATTCTCTTCTGCTCTTCGACATAACGCAGCGTGGCGCGACGGATGCGGCGCAGTGACGCGATGCCGCGCAACAGCAGGAAGCCGCCGATCGACGTGGTTTCGACGTGGCGGCCACGGGCAGTCATCCGCTCCACGCAACGGCGCAGCGGGCCGCAGCGCAGCAGGAAACGGCCGAGCGCTGCGGGCAAGGTGTCGGCCACCTCCTGCACGCGCGGATGCATGAATTCGGTGACGCGCAGCACCTGATCTGGCTTTGCCCGCACCTCGGCCCGCACACGCGCAAGACGGCTGGCGCGGGTTTTCAAATCGGCGACACGGATCGTGTCTTCATAGCTCATCCACAGTGCGAGATGGCGTGCGGTTTCTTGCAGCAATTCGCCGTCCAGGTGCAGTTGGCCCAGCCGATCACGATAGAGCCGCGCATAGGCGGCGTCCTGATAATCGGTGAGGCGGCGTTCGCCTTCGGCGATGATGCCGCCCACATCGGCCTGCGAAGAAAGGCTCCCCCTCCCCTTGTGGGAGGGGGCTGGGGGGAGGGGACGGTCAACCGAAGGCCTGGCGGTGGTCGCTCCCGTCCCTCCACCATCGTCCGCGCGTCGTTCCGTTGCCGCCTCATACCCCGCCGCGAACGCCGTCAGGCTGGCCTCCACGCCAACCCCTGCATGACGGACCGCAGCTTCAAACGCATCGCGCGGCACCGGCAGCGCACCCGATCCCGCCACCGCCCCTAACAGCACCGCGCTGAGATGCGCGCCGTGCGCCTCCGCCAGCGCCTGCATATCCGTCGCCACCACCTGACGCGCTGCCCCGCGGCACGTCGCCAGCAGCGTGTCCGCATCCACGCGGCCGTCGCCCATCGCGATCTTTTCCGTCATCGCGAACACACGATGGGTGGAGAAGATGAACGTGCCATGCTCTGGACTGACCAGCCCGCGCTGGATCGCGCGGCCCGCTTCCATCAGTTCCGAGGCGATCACCAGATCGACATCACCAGGCGCCGGCATCAGCGCCAGCACGGGCTGCTGCCCCGCGGCTTCCGCGAGCGGGAAGAACTCCAAATAGTAGATCGTCGCCCCGGTGCGCTGCGCCACACCCGGCACCGACGTGGACTGGCCGATGAACCCGGCGCTCTCCGCCGCTTCCAGCAGCCAGTCGGCCAGCACGCCGCCGCCCTCGCCGCCCATCGCCAGAATCGCGACGGTCAGCGCGCGGGCACCAACAGCGGCATCGCTTGGAAGCGGGCCCTCAGGCATGGGCGGGCGGCGCCAGCCAGCCGATCACACGCGCGGCGATCTGCGCGCGCCAGCGTTCCCAGCGGCTGGGATTGGTGATGATCTGTGCGCGATAGAACGACGGACACAGCACCGCGGCATGCGACACTTCGCCACACAGCCCGCAACCGACGCAACTGTCCTGCACCGCCGCGACCGGGTCTTGGCGCAGCGGATCGGGGTTCGGCTTTACCGTCAAAGAGGGACAGCCGGACAAACGGATGCAGGAGTGATCACCGGTGCAGGTGTCGCTATCCACGCCGAACCGTTCGCGCACCACCCGCTGCCCGGCCTTCGCCGCTTTCGCCGCCAACGGACGTTCGCGCCGCTGACGGTTCAGCATGCATTCGGACGACGCGACAATGACCTTGGGACCTTTCTCGCGCGTGGTCAGCGCTTCCTTCAGCACGTCGCGCATGCGGGCCACGTCGTAAGTGCGGGTGATTTCGCGCACCCATTTCACGCCGACGCCGCGCACCGCCCGCGCAATGGGATTCCCGGTGTTGCGGCGGCTCTGTGCGCGCGAGGACAGCAGGTCCTGCCCGCCGGTCGCGGCAGAATAATAGTTGTCCACCACGACAAGCACGTTGTCGGTCTGGTTGAACACCGCGTTGCCGACCGACGACGCCAGCCCGTTATGCCAGAACCCGCCATCGCCCATCACGCTGATGGTGCGCTTCTTCGCATCCTTCGCATTCAGCGCCGCCGCCCCGGCCCAGCCAAGGCCATATCCCATCGTCGTCGCGCCAATGTTGAACGGCGGGAGAATCGAGAACAGATGACAGCCGATATCGCAACTGACGTGGTGCGGACCCAGCTCCCGTTCCACCAGCTTCATCGCGGTGAAGATCGGG
>Ga0335074_10008366_pt1 | contig 14374 bp, 12 predicted proteins | sample Lox_Sample_23_FD_206715 | JGI IMG/M metagenome (GOLD analysis project Ga0335074, IMG submission 206715) | Soil microbial communities from Loxahatchee National Wildlife Refuge, Florida, United States - Lox_Sample_2.3 | ecosystem: Environmental > Terrestrial > Soil > Wetlands | place: USA...
GGTGATGCTCGGTGCGGCACTGGAACAAACCGGCGGCACTTTCGATGTCGATCGCATCTTAATCCCGCTTCGTGCCGGCTACTGGCAACTCGAACGAGCCGCGGAAGCGCTGCCAGGGTTTGAAAAGATTTCGTACGACCGCGCCTGCTGCGGCGCCGGACGTGTCCCATGAAAGCGTACTCGCTGTGGGTGATGGAATTCGCCGCGGTTCCCGATTATCCACAGAGCGGTTTGATCTACGGCATGCACAACCAGGGGACGCGCAAGCTGCCGTACTGCTACATCGTGATCAAAGGGCAGGGCAGGCTCGCGATGGTGGACGTCGGTTACAACCACAAAGCGCATGGCGAAGTGCTGGCTAACAGGTTTGGCGTGAAGGGGTGGCGTCCGCCGCGCGAAGTGCTGGGCGAAATCGGCATCCGGCCGGAGGACATCAACCACGTTTTCATCACGCATGCCCATTTCGATCACATGGGCAACATCGAGGATTTTCCCAACGCGACGTTCTATCTTCAGGAGCAAGAGCTATCCAAATGGGTTTGGACCATGTCGCTGGAGCGGCGGTTTCGCTGGCTGATGCTGGGCATCGATCCGGCGGATATCATGCGGGCCGTCGACCTGGCGCGCCAGGGGCGCCTGGTGGCGGTGAATGGCGATCGTGAAAACGTGCTGCCAGGCGTGGATTTGCACGCGGCGTTCGATACGCACACCTGGGGATCGATGTACGTGACCGTGCGCAACGACCTCGCGCAAAATCCTGAGCAAAGCTGGGTCTTCTGCGGCGATCTCGCCTACGGATATGAGAACCTGCGTGGGCACGATCCCAAAGATCCCGAATATATTCCAGTGGGCCTTGCCACCGGCAGCCAGTTCAATTTGGTGATGACGACCGAACAGATGGTGAAGAGCGTAGGCGGTGATGTGCATCGCGTGATCCCGCCGCATGAGGAGCGCCTGAAGGATTTGTATCCCTCGCGAATCACCAAGCTTGGGCTGCGCATTACGGAACTGGCGCTGGCCGATGGCGAGAAGAGCCAGGTGCGGTAATGAAGCTCGTTGCATATTTGTTGATCGCTGTTTCTGCGAATTTGACCGCCCAGCAAACCGCACCGACCAACTGGACTGCGGAACAGGACCACCAGAACATGCTGGACCAGCTCGGCATCAAAGCCCTGCGGCCGGGGCCCAGCGGGAATGAGAACGCGTCCAATCACGCCAACTATGACGAATCCAAGGCCAATCCTTTTCCGAATCTGCCCGATCCTCTGGTATTGAACAACGGACGGAAGGTGACGAGCGCCGGGATGTGGTACGCCGAGCGGCGTCCGGAGATTATTGAGGATTTCGAACGCGAGGTGTTTGGCCGCGTTCCCAAGAATGTCCCGAAAGTCAGTTGGACGGTCGAGAACGCGTCGGCGACAATGGTTGGCGGTTATCCGGTCCATCGCCGCGAACTGGTGGGGCACGTGGACAATTCCGCTTACCCCCTGATTAATGTCGACATCCAGATGACCGTCGTGACGCCGGCTCGGGCAAAAGGGCCGGTGCCGTTGATGATGATGTTCATCTACAAGGGACGCCTGCCGCCGCGGCCAGCGGGTGCGGCCGTGCCCACCGATCCACCGGCCACCGAGCAACTGATCGCGGACGGGTGGGGCTACGCGCAGATTGTTCCGGTGAGCGTTCAGGCCGACAACGGCGCTGGCTTGACGCGCGGCATCATCGGGCTGACGAATCACGGCCAGCCGCGCAAGCCTGACGATTGGGGAGCGTTGCGCGCGTGGGCGTGGGGCGCTTCGCGCGGGCTGGATTATCTCGAGACGGACAAAGCAGTGGATGCCCGGCACGTCGGCATCGAAGGCGTGTCGCGCTACGGCAAAGCGGCTTTGGTGACCATGGCCTTCGATACCCGTTTTGCATTTGTTCTGGTGGGTTCTTCCGGGGAAGGGGGCGCGAAACTGCATCGGCGCAATTGGGGCGAAGCCGTGGAAAACCTGACCGCCACCGGCGAATATCATTGGATGGCCGGCAACTTCCTGAAGTACGGCGCGGCCGAAGCGAGCTTCGGAAGCAAGAATGCGGGTGACCTGCCGGTGGATGCCCACGAACTGATCGCGCTATGCGCGCCGCGGCCCACCTTCATCAGTTACGGAGTACCCCAAAAGGGCGATTCCAAATGGCTGGATCAGCAAGGCAGCTTTATGGCCGCCGTCGCGGCGCAACCCGTGTTTCGATTGCTGGGCGCGAAGGAGCTGGGAGTTCCCGACGATTATCGCAGGGCCAAAATGCCGCCCGTGAACGACGGATTGCTCGACGGCGCGCTCGCCTGGCGCCAGCATGACGGCGGCCACACTGACGCGCCTAACTGGAAATACTTCATCCCCTGGGCGGACCGGTTTATGGGCCGCGCAACGCCAAGTGGTCTCTCCAGCTCCGCGCGTTGAGCGGTGGAGCGCCTTCGGCGCGTGATATAGTCGCTTACAAGCGAGGGTAAGGGTGATGATGCTGCGATTTCTGGGCGCGCTTTTCGCGTTGGGGACGGCGGCCTTGGCTGCGCCATATTCCAACGTCACGTTCTACAAAGACGTTCTTCCCATCATGCAGAAGAACTGTCAAAGCTGCCATCGGCCGGGCGAAATTGGTCCGTCTTCGTTCCTGAGTTACCAAAGCACGCGGCCGTGGGCTAAGGCTATCAAGCAAGCGGTGCTGACCAAGAAGATGCCGCCGTGGTTCGCCGATCCGCGTTTTGGACATTTCGCCAATGACCGCCGATTGACGGAGACCGACGTCAAGACGCTGGTCGCGTGGGTGGACGCCGGCGCGCCGGAGGGCGATCCGCAAGACAGCCCGCCGCCCATCGAGTGGCGCGACGGATGGAACATCAAGCCCGACGTCGTGATCGAAATGCCCAAACCGTACAACGTCCCGGCGCGGGGCGCCATCGAGTACACGTACTTCGTGGTTCCCAGCGGATTCACTAAAGACACCTGGGTGATCGATGCCGAGGTGCGTCCGGGAAATCGAGCGGTGGTGCATCACGGCAGCGTTCACATCCGTCCGCCGGGATCGCAGTGGTTGAAGGACGCGAAAGTAGGCGAGCCGTATGTGCTGCCCAAGCGCGCCGACGGCGGCGAACCGCTGCCCGCACCGGTGGACCCGAGCGTGAACGTCAGCAATGAGTGGCTGCTGGGATATGTGCCGGGGATCCAGCCGCAAAATTATTTCGATCTCGATCACCAAGCCGCCAAGCTGATCCCCGCGGGTTCGGATATCGTTTTCGAAATGCATTACACCACGAACGGAAAAGCCGCGACGGACCAAACCAAGGTGGGCTTCGTGCTGGCGAAAGAACCACCGAAATACCGGCTGTTGACGCTACCCGTGGCGGGCGCGGATTTCGTGATTCCTCCGGGAGATCCCAACTACGCGGGCCATACCGTGGCGCAATTCGATCAGCCGGTGACGCTGATCTATTCGCAGCCCCACATGCATCTGCGGGGCAAGGACATGGACATCCGCCTGGATTATCCCGACGGCGAGCACGAAACGCTGGTGAGCGTGCCGCATTACGATTTTAGTTGGCAGACCATTTATTTCGAAAAGAAACCGATTCAGGTTCCGAAGGGAACCAAGATCGAGCTGTTCGCGCACTGGGATAATTCGGCGAATAACAAGTACAATCCCGATCCATCGGCCACCATCCGCTGGGGCGATCAAAGCTGGGATGAGATGCTGTTTGCCTGGGTGGGAGTGGTTGTGCCTCGCGATACGGATCCAGAGAAGGTGATGGCGAAGCCGCAGTCCGTGGCAGCGGCGACTACGCCCGCGAGCGCCCGTTAGAGCAGGCCGCAAGCTTCATCGAATTCGAGGCGCGGATTGCGCGTGAAAAGCTTGGAGCGATCGCCGTAGCCGAGATTGCACAGGAAATTCGACTTCACCTCGATAAATTCCGGCGGATTTGCGGGCGACGCGAAGAACTCCGCATCCACCTTGGCGTTGTCGAAACCGGACATAGGGCCGCAATCGAGTCCGAGCGAGCGCGCCGCCAGAATGAAGTAGGCGCCCTGCAGACTTCCGTTGCGGAACGCCGTGATGTCGGCGAGTTTGGGATTGTTGGCAAAAATCTCGCGCATCGCGGGATTGTGCGGAAACAGCTTGGGAGTCTGCTCGAAAAATTTCAAGTCGTAACCGATGATTGCTGTTACCGGCGCCTGCATTGTCTTATCCACGTTGGACGGACTCAGGGCCGGCCGCAGGCGTTCTTTAGCCTCTTTCGTTCTCAGAAACAGAATGCGCGCCGGGCACGAATTGGCGCTGGTTGGGCCGTACTTCATCAACTCATACAACTGATGCAAAATGTCGTCGCTGACCGGTTTGTCCAGCCAGGCGTTGTGAGTCCTTGCCTTGCGAAATAAGACATCCAAAGCGCCTTCGCTGAGGGGAGTAGTCATATATTTTTAGGATGAAGGTTGCGCGGCCGGGGTAGCGACTTTACTTGCGAACCGAGACCATTTGATCGCCATCAATATAGCCGATGTACATAGCGCCTTGCAGCGCGGCGTAGCCCTTGGCTTTCGAACCCTTGATCTCAAACTGCCGGATGGTAGGTCCATCGCCGTTCTTGCCGGCCATCGCGCGAACGGTCAGCTTTCTTCCGTCCACCGCGTCAACCTGGTTCAAACGGAAGGTTAGTTTCTTTCCGCCGATGCCAAGAAATTTCTTCCCCTCTTCGCCCATCACAGTTCCGGTCACAGTGGCGCCTTTGGCGATCACCGTTTTGTCGCCCACCTTCAAGGGTTGGCTCACGGTGAAGCGCACGGTTTGGCCTTCGGGAGCGTCTGCCGGAACATCCTGGGCGAGGTGGATTACGAACGGCAAAGAGTCAGCGACGGTAATGGGTGTGGTTGGAATTACCGGCTTGGGCGCCGGTTTGGGCGGGGGCGGAGCCGGAATAGCAACGGGCGCGGGTATGGGCGGGGGAGCCACCGGAGTTGGCAGCGGGGGGACCACTGCCGCCGGTTTCTCGGGAGCGGTCTTCCGTTTGTGCCTTACTTTCGATTTGGGCTCGGGTTCCGGGGGAGGCGTGGCTGTCGCCGAATCTCCCAATGGCGATTTCTTGTCTTCAGTCGGCGGGGGCGGCGCGGCAACGGGCGGGGGCGTCGCAATCGCCACTTGAGCGCGCGCGCTGTGATAACTCCTCCACCAATACCAGCCACCAATGGCAGCTCCGGCTACGAGAGCCGCGCCAAGCAGACCCAGGACCACCACCAGCATCTTGGGGAACCCGGCGGAAGAGCGCGCGACCACGGGAGGCTTCCGCGCTGCACCGCCCGGCGCGGCTTCCACGAGGTCACCCCGGGACAAGCCGTCGCGGGACAGATCATTTCTGGATAGATCGTCCCTGGACACATCGTCTCTGGACAGATCGTCTCTGGACAAGTCGGCGGGAAGCATCGGGGGTGGAGGCGGCGATTTCGGCGGCGGTGGTTTGGAGGATCCTTTCTTGGTTGGCCCATTGCGCGGCGCGGTAATCGCCGGCGCTGGCGCCTCGATGGACGTGTCCGAGTCCAAGGAAACCGAAGTTACGACCACTGAACCGATCGTTGCGGCCGCCGGTTCCAGCGGGATTTCCACAAGCGGAGACGGCATGGCAGGCAACGGACCACTTGGAATGGGTGGAGCGAAGTGGCCTTCGGGATCCAGTTGCCGCTGTAACGTGATCAGCGCCGCTTCAATTTCCCGCATGGATTGCCAGCGTGCCGTGGGTTCTTTCGCCAGGCAGCGCAGGACCACCTGTTCCAGCAGCGGCGGCACGTCAGGCGCCGCTTCACTCATCGGTCTCACATCGTCCCGCAAAATGGAAGAGAGCGTGGAGATGCCGGAACGGCCTTCAAAGGCGCGCTTGCCGGTGAGCATCTCATAGAGAACGGACCCGAAAGAGAAAATATCGGACCGCGCATCCACGCGCTTGCCCTCGGCCTGTTCGGGCGACATATAACTGACAGTTCCGATGATAGAGCCTTCCCGGGTGAGGGCGGTTTCCATGGTGCTCTGATCGCCGGTTTGGCCGGAAATTCCCGAGTCCACCCACTTGGCCAGACCAAAGTCCAGGACCTTCGCCAGGCCGGACGTGGTGACCATGATGTTGGATGGTTTGAGGTCGCGATGGATCAGGCCCGCGGCATGTGCGGCCGTAAGGGCGCTGGCGATTTGAGCTGCGTATTGCAGAGCTTGCGGCGGTGTCAATCCGCCCGCCGGCGTCATATCGCGCAACGTTTTCCCGCTGATGTATTCCATTACGATGCACTGCACGTCGCCGTCGGAGACGATGTCGTACAGCGTAATTATGTTGGGATGATTGAGTGCGGAGGCGGCCTGGGCCTCCTGGAAGAAGCGGCGCTTGCGTTCGGGATCGGTGGACAGGCCTGGAGACAGAATTTTTACCGCCACCAAACGGTTGAGACGGGTATCCTGGCCTTTGAAGATCTCGCCCATCCCACCGGCGCCGATCTTCTCGATCAATTGGTAGTGAAGGATCTTTTTGCCAACCATGGTACGGAAGGAGCGCTCACGCGCATTATGACGCGAATGGGACGGTCAGCGCAAACGGGGGCCCCGGGGCTGGCCCTAGGGGGGCCGGGCTCCAGCGCTCACCATGAAGTAACAGCGTACCTTTGCTCAGTGTATGAGTTAGAGGAAATTAATGGCTGAGGCTGTGACCCAGTCGCGGCGGCCCGCGTCTAGGGGAACGACAGGAGCATTACACTGATCCGCGCTATTCTCCTCTGCGCCGCACTTTGGACAGGTTTGAGCCTGCCGGGGAACGCGCAGGCTCCGTATCCCAATTACGCTCCACCCTATCCTAATAACAGTCCGGCGCCGTCATATCCGCCGCCCAATCAACCTTCGTCGGCATATCCATACCAGGGTCACCCGTACCAGACCCAACCCTACCAGGCGCAGTCTCCGTATCCGCAGCAAGCGCCGGACGCCCTGCGGCCTTCAACGGAAGACGGGCTGCCGCCTTCAACAGAAGACGCGCCGCGGCTCGCGGCACAGCAACTAAGCAACCTGGTGGCGCCCATCGCCCTTTATCCCGATTTACTGTTGAGCGAGGTTCTGGCGGCCAGCACGTATCCGTTGGAACTCGTGCAGGCTGAACAGTGGATGCAGGCCAATCCAGCGCTCCAAGGCCGGGCGCTGGTGGATGCGGCCAAGCAACAGAACTGGGATCCCAGCATTCAGGCGCTGGTGGCATTTCCCGACGTCATGAACATGTTGACGCGTGATATTCAATGGACCACCGCGCTCGGCAACGCGTTTCTCGCGCAACAAGCCGACGTGATGGACGCGATCCAGCAGCTCCGCGCCGAAGCCCGCGCCAACGGGCGTCTAACGGACACGCCGCAGCAGCGGGTTATGGTGGACCAGGAGAACGGCCAAAGCGCGATCGTGATTCAACCTACCGATCCGCAAGTAGTCTATCCGCCCGTCTATAATCCCGCCTACGTTTGGGGACCCCCGGTGTATGGGGCATACCCGGCGCTGCCTTATCCCTCGTTTGGCTATGGCATTTATTATGCAGTTGGTACATTTCTCGGCGTACTTTTCTCGGGACTGCTCAGTTTCGGCGGTTGGGGCTGGGGGCTGAGTTGGCTCAGCCATGGGCTCTTTCTAAACGCGCTTTTCTTCAGCCATTTTGGATTTCACGGATTTGGTGGAGCGGGCTACTACGGCGGACGCGGCTATTATGCGGCACGCACCGCGTGGGTGCACAACCCTGCTCATAGGCTGGGTGTCCCGTACGGGAATCGTTCTGTCGCGGCCCGATTCGGGGGCGGATATGCCGGACGCGGCGGGAGCGCCTTCGCGTCGAATTTTCGAAATAGCTACGCGCGGAATGGCTACTCGGGCCGTTCATTTGACGCCGGGCGTTCAGGATCCTACGGTTCCGGTTACCAGGGGGCGAGCCGGCAGGCGGAAGCGTATCGCGGACTGACCTCGCGAGAATCGCGTGGATCGAGTTACGGCGGCTCCAGCTACCGAAACGGGGCTTCCGGTTATAATTCAGGGGCGCGAGATGCCGCTAGGAATTACGGGAGTTCGTTCCGCGGTTCCGCGCCGCGGGCGTCCAGTGAGCGGTTTTCGTCGCACTATTCAGCGCCAAAAGAGTCGCGTCACTTTGGGGGCGGCGGCGGTGGTAGAGCACGTGGTGGAGGAGGACACTCGGGCGGCGGCCACGGGCACTCCGGAGGCGGAGGGCACGGCGGCGGTGGACACTCGCACGGCCATAGGAAATAGACGCGGCCTGATTAAAATCCGGGCAGCCAAACATCCACGACCGCGCAGCGCTGCTCCTGGCGAACCACCCGGAATGCTTCCTCTAGCGCCCCGTCGAGTTCACACGCCTGGCGCACCGTAGAGGCGAACGCGCCCCCGGCAGCCGCGGCGATTCCCGAATAATCCGGCGGGGGATCGAACGTCACGCCGAGATCGCTTGCCTTGCTCAAAAAGCCTTCCGGGTGGATCGCGAGCGCGGACACTTTAGGCGCTTTCCATCCGCGATTGTTGTAAATTACTTGCACAAAGGGCGTCTTATACTGGCGAGCCATCCAGTGCGCGGCCGAAGGGATGGATTCCATATAAGAACCGTCGCCGGTGAGAGCGACGACGGTTTTATCCGGGTTGGCGAGTTTGATTCCGACTGCGGCGCCCGTGCTCCAGCCGATGGAGCCGCCGGCAGCGGCGAAGAGGCTTCCTGGGCGGTTGGCGCGGATATGATCGGCGATCACGTTATGGCTGGTGATGCCTTCATTGAGGACCAGGGCATCGGGCGGCAGGTGTTCCCGTACGCGAGCCGTCAGATGCTCGGGTGTGATCGCATCTTGGTGCCGAGTTTCGCGCGCGGCCAGTTCCTGCATCCGCACTGCATGCATTGCGGTATAGTGCGAGCGCCGTTCACCGACGAGCTTTGGATCTACTTTGCCATTCGCCTGGGCGGCCGCGACATACGCATTGATTTGCCGCAGCGCGGTGGCTGCGTCGGCGCGAAACGAGTGCTGCATCGGAAAATACCACAGCGGCATGTGCTCCTTCAGCGGATCCACGTCGACGTGGTAAATGGTCGCGGCCGTGCTGGGTTTGCTCACAGCGGGAATCCAGGGAACGTCGCTATCCAGCACCAGCACTGCGTCGGCTTCGGGCAGCGCGGGGTTCGGCCCGTTTACCTGGTTACCGAGATAGAGAGGATCGTCGGCTGGAAAATCCAAGTACGTGGGAACCGAAGTCCAGACTCCGATTGCTAACGTGTGGCACAGCGTGATCAGCTCTCGAACCGCGGCGGGATTTCTTCCCAGATAGCTGCTGATCACGAGAGGCCGGTGTGCCGCCATTAAATGGTCGCCGATGAGCGCGGCCGCTGTGGGGTCGAGCGCAGCAGGCGCTATCGGTTGCCAGAATTTGCCATCATTTGGGGCGAGCGGCGGGACCTCTTCTTCGAGCACCTCGCGCGCCGCGGTGAGATAGACCGGGCCCTTAGGATCGCTCTGCGCGAGTTGCAGCGCGCGATGAACCATTTGCTTGATGTTTCGTCCGGTGCGGATTTCGTTCTCATATTTCACGTATCCGCGGACAATTCCACGCTGATCGAGCACATCCTGCACCCAGTGAACCCATTCGTTGCGGCTGCCGCGCAGTTCGCCTTCCTGGGTGAACGGAGACAATCCCGCGAAGATCAGCGCCGGCACGCGGCCTTTCGCAGAGTTGTGCACCGCGCCGGCGAGCGATTGCGTGCCGCAATCCACGTGGACCAGGACAGCTTGCGCACGGCCGGTGGCTTGCGCGTAGCCATGCGCCGCCGTGAGCGCCACCATCTCATGCGGGCAAGTGACCAGTTGCGGCACCGGCCGTCCGGTAGCGTGCGCTTCGGCCAAGGCTTCGAGAATCGGCGGGTGGTCCGTGCCGAGGTTCGCGAAGATGTACGACACTCCGGCTTCCTGGAGCGCGCTGAGGAATGCGGTGGCTGCGGTGGGCATGCTTCACCGTCAGTCTACCGCGCCAGTCGCCCAGCGCTAGAGTCCGAACGCCGCTGGATATTTGACCTTGCCTCGAATTCCGTCCAGCGCGCCTGGGGTGAGTTCCAGCGCCATATATGCCGCGGGGGGGAACGGACTCTCGAGAGATGACGCTTTCTGGCGCGAGAAGCCGAAGCGCGGGTAGTAATCGGGATGGCCGAGCACGATGACGATCCGCTCGCCGCGGCGCCGCAATAGATCGAGCCCCTGGCGAATGAGGCTCGTGCCGATGCCGCGACGCTGATGGGTGGGCAGAACGGCCAGCGGCGCCAATGCCACTGCCGGGACGGGCTCGCCCGTGGTTTCGATGAACATCCGGGTGAAGAGGATGTGCCCCACGATGCATCTGTCCAGCTCGGCCACGAGCGATACGAGCACCACTCCCTCGTCTCGCAAGCTGGCGACCAGGTCCGCTTCGTCCGAACGGCCAAAGGCGGCGGAATGGATAGCATAGATCGTGGCGCGCTCTTCGGGTTCCCCGTTCTCCAAACGGATGATTGGATCGGACTCGCTCACGAGTAGCGTAGCAGCGCCTTGAATCCGAAATCCATGTGCTGCTGGATGTGGCAGTGAAACAGGGTAGCTCCGGGTTGATCGGCGGTGAAATCGACGCTGGCGCGGCCGTAGGTAGGCACAACCACCGTGTCCTTGATCACGCCACCGGTGGGTTTGCCGTAAATCTCGGCAATCTCGAGCTGATGCCGGTGCAGGTGCAACGGATGAGAATCGTCGGTGCGATTGTGAAACGTCAGCCGGTAGCGCGTGCCCTGTTTGAGCATTAATTCCTGGTCGTGCGGATACTCTTTGCCGTTCACCGTGAAGCTGTTGAATTTGCCGGCGCCGCGCGGGATCTTTTCGAAGATCATGTCCAGGCGCTCGGTGGGCGCGGGCGTTGACGGCGCCTTTCCGAAAATCGTGTAGTCCCAGGCCGATTTTGGCGGGGCCTTCCACTCCGGCGTGCGATGTTGATTGGCGTATTCGATGACCACGCCGAGGCCGCCCGCGCGCACCATATCTTCGGGCGCGCCCATGATCCAAACGCCGGGCTGGTTCATCTCGACGAACGCATCGACGCGCTCGCCCGGTCCGATCATCAACACATCCACCGGCGCGGGAGTGGGCACCGGATTTCCATCCAGGGCGATGACGTTGAACTTGTGGCCCGGCAGGGCCAGGTGGCGAATCTCGATGGCGCTCGCGTTCAAAACGTGAAACAGAACGCGCTGGCCGGGACTGACACGGATCGGTTCGCCCGCGCCAAGCGCTTTGTCGTTGATGGAAAAAATATCGGCCGCCACTTCCATACCCGGCTGGCGCGTATCCAGCACCGCGGGTTTTTCCGGCTGCGCGCCCGCGGGATCGAGATCGTCGTTATCCATGGCTTGATTGGTGAAATATGGCTCCCAATCGCGCAGCGCCAGATAGTGCTCCTGATCGAAATTGCCGGGATTGTTCGCTCCCTCGATCACCATGAACCCGAACATTCCGGTAAAGCTGCCGCGATGCAGATCGTCCATCGCCATAGTGTGGGTGTGATACCAGCGCGTGCCGGCGGGCGTGGGGGTGAACCGATAGCTCCGGCTTCCATGCGGAGGGACCACCGGTGTGCCTTCTTCCTCCGATCCGTCGACGTCGGAGGGGATGAGCAATCCGTGAAAGTGAACGTACTCGGGAACGTCGGTCTTGTTGTTGACGTTGACGGTGACCGGGACGCCTTCCTTCATACGCAACAGAGGACCGGGCGACGTGCCGTTATACCCGATGGTGCTCAAGATCCGATTGGGCGCAAGTTCCACCGTGATAGGCGCGATTTCGAGCGTGAACTCGGTTTGGGCTACGTCTGGGGAGGCGGCGGGGGCGAGGAAGGACTGCGTCTGCTGGGCAAATAAAGGATTGCTCGCGGCGGCAAGGCCGGCGAGTTTAAGGAAATCTCGGCGTTGCATGTACTACAACTACTCTATTCGAAGACGGGAGCTCTATTCGAAGATGGGAGCGAGCCGAGCCAGCACCTCATCCATGATTGGATCAGGAACGCGTTCCAGCTTCCTGCCGCCGCGCGCGGCGAGATCGAGGGCGCGGAGTTGGTCGCAGCGAACGATGCCGGTCGTTTTCGTTCCGGCTTCGCGCAGCGTCACGGCAAAGCCGGCCGTCCGGGCAAATTTCCCGCCGCTTGTGATCGGAAGGACCACAGGCACCTTTGTGATGCGATTGAATGCTTCGGGCGACACAATCAGAACCGGCCGATGCCCCCTCTGCTCATGCCCCTCGGTGGGATCCAGCCTCACCAGCCAGATCTCGCCGCGCTTCATCAGATCAACTCGCGACCCGTCGGGGTATCGTCCAGCCATTCGCGTTCTTCCTTGCTGCGGCGGGTTTTAGGGTTGCATTGAGCCAGCAATTCGTCGAGCGTATAGCGCGGGCGTTGCTGCGGCTCCACGACGAGCCGTCCGCTTCGCACCGCGAGGCCGACTTTCGCGCCGGGGCGCAGCCCTAGAACTTCGAGGAGCGCGGGTGGTACGGCCAACATGATTGAGCCGCCCACTTTGCGGAGATTGCTGGTGTGCATCATTTCTCCTCTGGATTATATTCTAGTATAACCCTTGGTGAAGCGCCTGACGCCCTGCCCCTTTCAGCTCCCGCCTATGTCCCGCTTCTGATACGCTTGAAACGTTCGAGGCACCATTCATGAAGCTGGCGCGGCCCCTCCTGTTTTTCCTGAGCCTCAGCTTGTTTGCCATGCAGTTCGGCGGATTCCGGGGCTACGATCGAGATTCCGAATACGGCGGGCCTAATGTGCCCTCCGAATTCTATTGGAGCCGGCTGCAGTACACGTCCGGATTCGGCGATGGCGCCCGCTATGGGTTTCGCTTCTTCGGGGGCGGCTGGTCGCGCGATTACCCTCGGGCTGATAACGACTGCCTGATTGCGCTGCGGCGCCTGACGCGCATCAACTCGCCATCGCCGCTGAACGTGGCCGATCTGCGCAGCGATCATATCTTCGATTACCCCTGGATCTACGCCGTCGACGTGAACACCTGGACGTTCACCGACGCCGAGGCCAAACGCCTGCACGACTACCTATATAAAGGCGGTTTTCTGATGGTGGACGACTTCCACGGCACCGACGATTGGGAGCATTTCATGGCGGGCATGCGCCAGGTAATCCCAGACCGTCCCGTCGAGGATCTGAAGGACCAGGACGAGATTTACCACGTCCTCTACGACATCAACGAAAAGTTCCAGATCCCGAGCGAGGTCTACGTCAACACCGGCCGCACGTACGAGAAAGACGGCTACGTACCCAAGTGGCGCGCGATTCGCAATGACCGCGGGCGTATCATGGTCGCGATTTGCGCCAACATGCATCTGGGCGACGCCTGGGAGTGGGCCGACAGCCCAGAGTACCCGGAAAAGTTTTCCGGACTTGCGTTTCGCATCGTCCTCAACTACATTACGTATTCCATGACTCACTAATATGAACCCCACGCGCGTCACCGTACAATGCATCCTCGTACAATATGTGAGCAGCTCTGGCGTTCATGTTCGATTTCTTTTTTAAATATCCGCGTTCGGTATATGCGCGCGGCCACTTTGCGCTCTTAGGCGCATGGCCCAAATGGGCGCTGGTGCTGCTGATCCTAGCCGCGGCCGCCGGCCTTGCCTGGCTGATTCGCTCGCGATTCGGCGAAGCGGCGCCCATCATGCGCAGCTGGCGAGCCTGGTTGATCTGGGGCCTGCAGACTTTGCTGGCGGCGATTTTGCTGGTGCTGTTGTGGCATCCCGCGATCACCGTTGCCGAGCTGCGGCCACAGCAAAACATCATCGCCGTAATGGTGGACGATTCGCGCAGCATGGGCATCGCTGAACAGGGCGTCACACGCCAGAGGGAAGCCGTGAAGGCGCTCGAGAACGGCGTTCTCGCCAGCCTCAACCGTTCTTTTCAAACGCGGCTTTATCGTTTTGATGATGTGCCGGCACGCATCGACAATCTCAACGCTCTGAAGCCCAGCGCGCCTTCCACGCGCATCGGCGACAGTCTCAAGCAATTCACCGCGGAGACCGCCGATCTGCCGGTCGGCGCCGTGGTGCTGCTCACCGATGGCGACGACAACACCGGCGGCATCAGCGCGGACGCCATCAACGCTCTGCGCGCCCGCCACATTCCGGTCCATACCGTCGGCTTCGGACGCGAACGCGCCCAGCATGACGTGGAACTGGACGATGCCGTCATCGCTCCGCGAGCGCTCGCCGATTCGCGCCTGGCTGCCAGGATCACGTTGCATCAACGCGGATCTGCGGGC
>Ga0335074_10008367_pt1 | contig 14373 bp, 12 predicted proteins | sample Lox_Sample_23_FD_206715 | JGI IMG/M metagenome (GOLD analysis project Ga0335074, IMG submission 206715) | Soil microbial communities from Loxahatchee National Wildlife Refuge, Florida, United States - Lox_Sample_2.3 | ecosystem: Environmental > Terrestrial > Soil > Wetlands | place: USA...
CCACGTACAGCACGCCATTGTAAGCGGAGTGCTTCACCTTGTTGAGCAACAAAGCGCCCACGATCACACCCGGAAGGCCGCCGATCAACAGCAGCCGCAAGATACGGAGATTCACCTGACGGCGCACTGCATAGAGCGGAACCGAGGCGATCTTCACGACGGCTCCGAAAGCGAGGGCGGTACCCACCGCAGTGGCCGGCGAGACACCGAGGAACAAAATGAGTAACGGCGTGGTCATACTGCCCGCGCCGACCCCGGTGAGCGAGATCGCGAGGGCAATAATGAATCCGAGGACGAACTCCATAATTAACGCGCCATGGCGATATCAGCTACGGCGATATGGATGCCGCACTCGAGTTTGCGGCCGGCCCAACGCCCTGAGCGAGCGTTGCCCGGATCGGCCGGAAGCGCCGTGCAAGGCTGGCATCCGATGCTGGTGTAACCGGCGTCGTAGAGCGGCAGCAGCGGGATGCCGTGCTCTCGCGCAAACGTCCAGACATGTTTATCGGACCAATCCGCGAGCGGGCTGATCTTCAGCAACTGCTTGCCGGAGGGCAGCGGAAAGCGATCCGCCACTTGCAAATTCGCGCGGGTGGGAGATTGAGCGCGGCGCAGGCCGGTGAACCAAACGTCGTAATTTTCGAGGGCGGAAAATAGAGGCCCCACTTTGCGAAGTTGACAGCACCGGTCGGGCTGCGATTGATGAAGAATGCCGAATTGCGCTTCCTGCTGCGCGACCGTCTGAGCCGGCATCACGTTCACCAGGTTTAAATTGTATCGAGCCGTCATTTCATCCCGATAACGATAGACTTCCGCGAAATGGTAGCCTGTTTCAAGAAAAAGAACTGGGATAGAGGGCCGGCGCTCGCGCAACAGGTGCAGCAGCACCATGCCTTCAGCCTGAAAACTGCAAGTGAGACAGGCGCTGGTATCGGCCGCCAGATAGGCTGCGACCGCTTCTCTCGCGTGAGATTCCAGAGCAGACAATTTCATATACCTCCGCTCTCCGTCCAGTCCGGCTCCGGAAACCGCGCGCGGATTCGATCCAGCAGCTCTTCTATCGCCTGCTGCGCGTCGCTATCGTCCGCCGGGAGCGTGAATGTTTGGCTCTTCCCCCCAACGGTCTCGAATGACACGCGTGTAATCCGGTCGGACAGCGTAATGGGACTGAAAAATACCTTTCGCGCATCTTGGACAGCGCCGGTTATCATGCCCGCCGCTACGGTCGCGTTGGTAGCCTCATCGATCAGGATGAAGCTGCCAGTGGCGCGATTCTTTGCGTAGGTGTCGAATGCGAGCGGGCGTGCGCTTTCGAGATGTACCGAACCGATTTCGTTCATCTCGAGCGTGCTGGCGTGCTCGTGATCGAGCGAGTTGATGTTGAGGCGGTGCCGGATATACTTCAGCTCGGCCCATTCCTGCCGGCTTGCGTTCTTTAGGCGATAGCGCTTGTTCAGTTGGGCGGGCTCGCCGTTCAGCCAGACGAGCGTGGCGTCGATCCCGCTGCTCGAGAGCGGAGGCTCGTCCGGCGTAGAGATGGTGTCGCCGCGAACTACGTCGATTTCATCGGCAAGTGTAAGAGTGACAGCCTGCCCGGCTTGCGCGTGGCGCAGCTCACCATCGAACGTGGTGATACTCGCGATCGAGGTTTGGCGGCCCGAGGGTGATATGACCACCGGATCGCCCACACTGATGCGGCCGGAAACGAGAGTTCCCGCATAGCCTCGAAATTCCTGATTCGGGCGCACCACGCGCTGGACTGGAAAACGAAATGCGGAGTTTTGAACCCGTTTCCCGATGGGCACCCGCTCGAGATATTCAAGCAGGCTGGGGCCGTGGAACCAGGGCATGCGGCTGCTCCGATTGACGACGTTGTCGCCGGCAAGCGCGCTGATCGGGACAAAGTACGGTTCGATCGATTGAAAGCGCGCGAGGAAGCGCCGGAAATCGGCTTCGATGCGCGCGAAAGTAGCGTGCTCATAGCCGACCAGATCCATCTTGTTCACGGCGATCACCACGTGCGGCAGGCCAAGCAGCGAGGCGATATAGGCGTGGCGGCGGGATTGCGGCAGCAGGCCTTTGCGCGCGTCCACCAGGACGATAGCGAGTTCCGCGGTGGATGCGCCGGTGACCATATTGCGCGTATATTGCTCGTGGCCGGGCGTGTCGGCAATGATGAATTTGCGGCGCGGCGTGGCGAAGTAGCGATAAGCGACGTCGATGGTGATGCCTTGTTCCCGCTCGGCGCGCAAACCGTCGGTCAAGAGAGAAAAATCGATCGCGCCGGCGTTGCGCCCGGCGGAGGCGTTGGTCACCGATTCGAGTTGATCGTCATACACACTGCGCGAATCATAGAGCAGGCGGCCGATCAAAGTGGATTTCCCGTCGTCCACGCTGCCGGCAGTCGTGAAGCGGAGAAGATCCTTCGCTTGCTCCTGCTCGAGAAACTCTTCGAAGCTTTCGCGGACCGGTAAGGCGGTTGCGGCGGACACTAAAAATAGCCCTCCTGCTTCTTGATTTCCATGGAGCCGTCCTGGTCATGATCGATGACGCGGTTCTGGCGCTCGGAGCGGCGAACCGTGATCAATTCTTCGATAATGCGCAGAACGGTGTCCGCCTCCGAACGAATGGCGCCGGTGCAGGGGCTGCAACCGAGCGAGCGCATGCGGCACATCACCAGTTGCGGCTGTTCGCCAGGCAAGCGCGGCACGAACGATTGTTCAATCGGCAGCAGCGAATCGCCGCGCACCAGCATGGGACGAGGTTTGGCGAAATAGAGCGGAACAATGGGGATATCTTCGGCGTGGATGTACTGCCACACGTCAAGCTCGGTCCAGTTTGAAAGCGGAAAAACGCGCAGGCTCTCTCCGGGTTGGATGCGGGTGTTGAACACGTTCCAGAGTTCCGGGCGCTGGTTCCTCGGGTCCCATTGGCCGCGGCTGTCGCGGAATGAGAAGACGCGTTCCTTGGCGCGAGAGCGCTCTTCATCCCGGCGTGCCCCGCCTATCGCGGCGTCGAAGCCCCCGTTGCGCAGCCCGTCGAGCAAAGCGGTGGTTTTGAGCGCGCCGCAACAGCGCTGTGTACCCCACGCGAAGGGCGTTGCACCGGATTCGAGCGCCGCACGATTGGTGTGAACGATCAGCTTAAGGCCCAGTTGCGCCGTGTAGCGGTCCCGGAACTCGATCATTTCTCGGAACTTATAGCCGGTATCGATATGCAGCAGGGGGAACGGCATCTGCCCCGGATGGAAGGCCTTTTGGGCCAGCCGCAACAAGACGGAGGAATCTTTTCCGATGGAGTAGAGCAGGACAGGGCGCTGACACTCGGCGGCGACTTCTCGTAATATGTGGATGCTTTCCGCCTCGAGCTGCCGGAGATGACTGAGGGGGCTCACACCAGCAGGGTAGCACGAAAGGTCCTAATCTCGATGGACAATCGACAAATTATGCCCAAGTGTGGGTACTAGGGCATCCTGGCGCTATCCCGCCGACTTCAGTTCGGGTCCAAACCGTCGTTTTAGGCGGCGAGACGCTGGCTTTTCTCGAGGGCCAATTGAACGGCGGCAATGAACGCCGATGCTTCCCCAGGACTGCCCTGGACGGTTTCTGTTACCTCCTGACCGGCGACGATAGCGACGGACGCTCTACGAGTCAGCCAATATGCAATCACGAACAGCAATCCGAAAAGCGCGATAGGTCCGGCCGCCCCACCACCTTGCTTGGAGGAAGCGGCGGCGGCAGCGATCAGAAAAACGCTGGCGGCAATGACCAGCAGCCCCGGATAGCTGGTCTTGATTCGCTTGACGGACGATATCACCGCGAGCGAGATGACAGTTTCCGATTGATTGTCATCGGCCTTTAGCACCAGACCCTTTAACACGACGCAACGGCGCATGACGGTACCAAGCGAATTCGATTCAACAATCTCTTCGCCGGCAAGCGCATCCAGGGCTGTGTTCGCCATGCTCTATATAGGTGTTCGGTCGCGCAAGGACTTTACATTATTGTCTCGAAAAAATTGTTGGTTCGAAGCTGCAGATGAATGAAAGTCTGGCAACTTCGCCCGCGGCGCTCGAATCACCTGCGTGTATGGCAACTTTAAAGGCAGACGCGAAAGCGAGCGGAACATTCCGTATTGGCGGCGACCTTACCGTAAATCGATTAGGGTTTGGCGCTATGAGACTTACAGGCGAGGGTATTTGGGGAGAGCCCAAGAACCTCAACGAGGCGCGCAGAGTATTGCGGCGCGCGATTGAACTCGGCGTCAACTTCATCGACACTGCGGATTCCTACGGTCCCGAGGTGAGCGAGCGGCTGATTGGCGAAACTCTCCATCCGTATCCAAAAGACCTGGTGATTGCAACCAAAGCGGGCTTGACGCGACAGGGTCCGAACCAGTGGCAGCCGGTGGGGCGGCCGGAATATTTGCATCAACAACTGGAAATGAGCCTGCGCAGGTTGCGATTAGACCGCATCGATCTGTACCAGTTGCATCGCATTGATCCCAAGGTTCCCGTGGAAGAGTCGCTCGGCGTGTTGGCGAAGCTGCAGAAGGCGGGCAAGATCCGGCACATCGGGCTATCGGAAGTGACAGTCAAGGAGATCGAACAGGCCCGCAAGATTGTCGAAATTGCAAGCGTGCAGAATCGCTATAACATCAGCGATCGCGAGCACGAGGAAGTAGTCGATTATTGCGACCAACATGGCCTGGCGTTCATTCCTTGGTTCCCAGTGGCGGCGGGTAAATTAGCAGAGCCGGACGGCCCGCTGGCAGGCGTGGCGAAGCGTCACGGCGCGTCAGTGGCGCAGTTGTCGCTCGCGTGGCTGCTGCACCGTTCGCCGGTGATGCTTCCAATTCCAGGCACCTCTTCGGTGGAGCACCTGGAACAGAACGTCGCGGCTGCCGGGCTCAAGCTGGATGATTTGGAATGGCGCGAGGTTGAGAACGCCGCGAAGAAAGTCTCCGCAGCGCGCGCGTGACGCAGCTTCATTTCTTCAACTGAACGACGTCGATTTCGTGTAGCAGTTTAAGCGATCGGGCGGGGCGCTTGTCGTTTGGCACGATGATGCGCAAGGGTCCTTCGTTGGGGCCAAGCGGCTGGCCCTCGCGTTTGTCTGCAACGATGACGCCCGAATCGGCGATGGTGGGGTCGAGCTCGGCCAGGGCGTAGACGACCTCGTAGCCATCGGTGGCCATCGCTAATACATAAGTTGAAAGCTGTTTGCCACGCAGACCGCTGTCGAAATCGACGCCGCCTTTTGCAAGCACATCGTCCAACAGCGCGCCTTCGTAGCTGATCTGCTTGCCGTGGTCGTTCAACACGGCGGTATGCCGCGGCAGTTTTGTGATATCTGCCGTGGCGATGGTCACGGGAGGCGCGTCGTTGTTGCGCAACACAATCTGCCCCGAGGCGTGCGCGCACACAAAGGCGATTAAGACAAAAATCGGCCGCATAGCTTGTACTCTAACGCGTGGACGACGGAGTTAGGACCGCAGTGCGGTGGCCGGATTCAAGCGGCTAGCGCGGACCGAGGGTAGATACGCGGCCAACAGCGCGACCAGGCCGAGCAGCAGCGCGACCGGCGCGAGCAACACCGGGTCCCAACTCTGCACACCAAAAACGAAGCCCACGGTGAGCCGGCCGAGCGCCAGAGCTAAAGGGATTCCGGCCACGGCTCCCCAGAAGGTCAGCCGCAACGCTTGTTTGATGACCAGGCGCTGTACGTCGCGCGGAGTCGCCCCGAGTGCGCTGCGAATGGCGAGTTCTTCGGTGCGTTGCTGCACCGTGAAGGACATGAGCCCATACAGGCCGGAAGCCGTAAGGGCCAGCGCGATGGCTGCGAATACAGTGAGCAGGGTCAAGTAGAACCGGATGCGAGCCGACGACGCGGCGATTGCTTCGTGCATGCTGCGCGGCTTACCGAGGGGTTGGCCGCCGCTTGCGCTGGCGAGTTCGTGCTGAATCCTTCCCGCCGCCGCTGGCTGGCTTCCGTCAGTGCGGATGACCCAGATGATCGGCCGCAGACGATTGTTGCGAGCGTTCATCCAATTCGAAATCTGGCTCACGGGAACATACATGGAGGGTTCAAGCTCAAATCCGGCGTCGCGGACATCGTCAACAATTCCGATGACCTGCCGCGGAGTGTCCGTAGAGCCTGGTCCCAGCCCTTCACCGATGCTGATGAAGTCGCTGATTGGATTGGCATCGATCGCCTGCCAATAGCGGCGCGCCATCGAGCGATTAATCAGCGCGACTCCGGCGGCATGCTCGTCATCTGCCTCGGTAAACATGCGGCCGCGCAGCAGCCTGATCTGGAAAACCTTGAAATATTGGGCGGACACGCTTCGCCAGGCGGCCGTACCGTCATAACGCCCGACCATGGAATGGTCGTTGTTGAGGATGGTGAACGGCATGGGCAAGCTTGGTGCCAGAGGAAGCGCGGCGGTGGTGGCGACGGCGCTCACACCGGGAATGGTCCTCAAGCGCTGCTCGCCGTGCCGCACAAGCTGCGCGACTTGCGCTGTCTCATCGAAACGCGGATTGCTCAGCGACATATTCAGCGTCACCACGTTTCGCTCGTCAAAACGGCGATTCATCGCACGCTTGGCGACGAAGCTTCGAATCAGCAGTCCCGCGCCGGCGAGGAGCACGAGCGAGAGCGAGACCTCCACAATCACCAGGTGCGAACGCCAGGAGTTGCGCCGAAACCCCATGCCCGACTCCGAAGTGTTCTCCTTCACCAGGACATTGATATCGGTGCGCGACGCATTCACGGCTGGAAGGAGCCCACACAGAACGCCAACCAAGGCCGAGACAATAAGGGTAAAGACGAAGACCCGCCAATCAAGTGCGATGGCGGAACCGTTTGCGCCGATGCGCGGCAAATCGGCCGGACTGATTGCCAGCAGTGCCCGGACACCAAGATAGCCGAGCAAGAGACTGCCAACGCCGCCGCCGAGCGAAAGCAACACTGCTTCCGTGAGTAACTGAAACAGAATTTGTTGGCGTTGTGCGCCGGTGGCTAATCGGACCGCCATCTCCCGCGTCCGGCGGGTACCTCTTGCCAGAAGGAGCGCCGCGTTATTGGCGCACGAAATCGCCAGCAGAAATCCGACCGCGCCTATCAAGACATAGAGCGCGGGCTTGACGTCACCCACTACCGCATCGCGGAGCGGAATGGCTCGAAACATCTCCGCAAAAAGCACGGGAGCTCCCAGTTGGGAATCCGAAGGATACTGCTGCAGGAAGCGAATGCGCGTGGCGTCGACATTGTTGTCGGCGTCGTCGAGAGAGAGGCCCGCTCGAATGCGGGCTATGACACGTACCCGGCCAATGTGATCGTTGGAGCGCCGGTCCGCACACAGAGGGAACCATACGTCGGCCGGCGTTTCCAAGTGCGCGCCGGGCGCGAGTACGCCGACAATCTTATAGGCGACGTTATCCAGCAGAATCTCGCGATGATCCGAGCGGGAGCCGAAGGCCAGCCAGCGCCGCCACAGCGCATCGCTGATGACCACTACTTTGGGACCGCCGGGGCTATCTTCGGGAGCGGAGAAGGTTCGTCCTCTCGCCAGTTGCGCACCCAGCACGCGGAAATAATTGGCCGACACGCGAGCGGTTTTCAAGACGCTGCGATAAGGACCTTTCGTGAGGTTCACCTCCGGCGCCTCAACGTCGGAGGCGGCCAGCGCTTCGAAGGCCGACGTGTGGTCCTGCCAGAAAAGAAATTTCGGAATGGACGTCAGGCGCTGTTCGCCGACCCGCGACGTGGTGATCAACTGAACCAGGCGCTCGGGGTTTCGATAGGGCAGCGGTTGCAAAAGGACTTTGTCAACCACCGAGAAAAGCGCGGACACAGTGCCAATGCCCAGCGAGAACATGGCAACCGCGATGGCGGTGAACCCCGGATTGCGCCGAAGGGTGCGTGCGCCGAACTGGAGTTGGCGCGCCAGAGTGCGGAGGAAGCCCATTGCTAGCAAAATTCTACGGTATTCGGCTTGGATCGGCCTGACAGCGAATCAGCATGCGCTAAGATTCCTGTCTGTACGTCACAATCTTTCTGAATATTGGAGCAAGCTTTCAAAAACATCGACGATGTCCTGTGGAAAGAGGCCGGTTGCACCACCGAACTCGATTACACCGAACAAACCTCCTGGCTGCTGTTCCTGAAATATCTGGACGATCTCGAAAAGGATAAGGCCGACGAAGCCGCCCTCCACGGCGGCGCCTACAGCTTCATCCTCGACGAGCCGTATCGCTGGGAACACTGGGCCGCCCCCAAAACCAGCGGCGGCCAAATCGACCACAATCGCGCCCAGACCGGCGACGACCTCCGCGACTTCGTCAACCAGAAGCTGTTCCCCTACCTCCACGCCTTCCGCCAAAAAGCCACCGGCCCCAACACCATCGAATACAAAATCGGCGAGATCTTCGGCGAAATCAAAAACAAGATCTCGAGCGGCTACAACCTCCGCGAAATCATCGACCACATCGACGAGCTCCGCTTCCGCTCCCAAACCGAAAAGCACGAGCTCTCCCACCTTTACGAAGCCAAAATCCGCAACATGGGCAACGCCGGGCGCAACGGCGGCGAATACTACACGCCGCGCCCCCTCATCCGCGCCATGGTCCAGGTCGTCAATCCTCAAATTGGCGAGCGCGTCTACGATGGCGCAGTCGGTTCCGCCGGCTTCCTATGCGAGTCCTACGAGTACATGAAGCGCAAGCCCTCGCTCACCACCCGCGAGCTCGGAATCCTGCAAACCCGCACCTTTGTGGGCAAGGAAAAGAAGTCGCTTGCTTACGTCATCGCGATCATGAACATGATCCTGCACGGCATCGAGACTCCCAACATCATCCACACCAACACCCTGACCGAAAATCTCGACGATATTCAGGAGAAGGACCGTTTTGAGGTAGTGCTCGCCAATCCACCCTTCGGCGGCAAGGAGCGCAAGGAAATCCAGCAGAACTTCCGCATTCGCACCGGCGAGACCGCGTTCCTCTTCCTCCAGCACTTCATCCGAATCCTCAAAGCCGGCGGTCGCGCCGGCGTGGTCATCAAGAACACGTTTCTGTCGAACACCGACAATGCCTCCGTCAGCCTGCGCAAGCAACTGCTCGAAAGCTGCAATTTGCACACCGTGCTCGACCTGCCGGGTGGCGTCTTTCAAGGTGCCGGAGTAAAAACCGTGGTGCTGTTCTTCGACAAAGGAACGCAGACCCGTGACCTCTGGTTCTACCAGCTCTCGCCCGGCCGGAGTCTCGGCAAGACGAACCCGCTCAATGACAACGATCTCGCCGAGTTCGTCAAGCTGCAAAAAACCTTCGCCCCTTCCCCTCGATCCTGGACCGTCGATGTAACTACAATAGATAAGTCCACTTATGACCTCTCAGTCAAGAACCCGAACAACGGTGAGGAAATAAAGCACCGCGCCCCTCACGAGATCCTCGACGAAATCGCCGCCCTCGATAAGGAGAGCGCCGCGGTGTTAGAAACCATTCGGGGCCTGCTGTGAAGGCGGGTTGGGAGATGAAACACCTCGGGGACGTTTGCACCATCGTTAACGGCGGAACACCAGATACAGCTGTAAGTGAATACTGGGGCGGAACTCATCTCTGGATCACACCAGCAGAAATGGGAAAACGATCAAGTCCGTACGCGGGCGACACAAAGCGAAAAATCACCGAGCTAGGGCTTCGGAACAGCTCGGCGACAATGCTACCGATCAATTCCGTTATTCTCTCCTCGCGGGCGCCAATAGGCCACCTCATAATCAACACTCTACCCATGGCCACCAACCAAGGGTGCAAAGGCTTGGTTCCCGCGGCAAACCTGCAGCCGAAATTCCTGTATTATTACCTCCAAAGTATTGTTCAATTGTTAGATTCGATGGGAAGCGGTGCCACGTTTAAGGAAATATCGACAGGCAAGCTCAAGCAGATTCGTATTCCACTCGCGCCGCGCCCGGAACAGCGTCGACTTGTAGGCATCCTCGACCAAGCCTTCGCCGCAATCGCCACAGCCAAAGCCAATACAAAAGAGAATCTCCAAAATGCTCGCGCCCTCAAGCAATCCGCCGTCCATCTGATGCTATCCGCCAATACCCCAAGCTGGACGCACACAAAGATCGGTAAACAGATTGTCCTGCAACGTGGATTCGACATCACTAAAGTCGAGCAAAAGCCAGGGTCGGTGCCAGTCGTGTCGAGCGGCGGAATCAAGAGCTACCATAGCTCTGCGATGGCGCAGGCGCCCGGTGTCGTTCTGGGCCGCAAAGGAACGTTAGGCAAGGTTTATTACTTGGAGACCGACTTCTGGCCACACGACACCACCCTCTGGGTGAAGCAGTTCAACGGCAATGATCCAAAGTTTGTTTACCACTTTCTCGCCAATCTTGATGTAAGTGGCCTCGACTCCGGTGCCGCAAACCCAGCACTCAACCGCAATCAAGTACACCCCATCGAAATCGACTGGCCACCGATATCGGACCAAAAACTGATCGCCCAGAGACTTGATTCAATCGATACCCAAACCCAATCCCTCCAATCCCTCTACCGCCGCAAACTCGCCGCCCTCGACGAACTCAAAAAATCGCTCCTCCACCAGGCCTTCTCCGGCAACCTCTAACTCATGAACGAAGCCGAAACCCGAGCCGAGCACATCGACCCCGCTCTCAAATCCGCCGGCTGGGGCGTCGTCGAAGGCAGCCGCATCCTGCGCGAATATCCCATCACGCTCGGCCGCATCGAAAACTATGGCCGCCGCGGTAAATCCCTCACCGCCGACTACATCCTCGTCTTCCGCAACACCAAGCTCGCCGTCGTCGAAGCCAAAGCCTGGGATCAACTCCTCACCGAAGGCGTCGCGCAAGCCAAGAACTACGCCGCGAAACTCGCCATCCGTTACGCCTATGCGACCAACGGCCAAAGCATCTACGCCGTCGATATGCAGGAGGGCGGAGAAGGCGAAACGCCCCGCTATCCCACACCCGAAGAGCTCTGGACCCGCACCTTCGCCGAAGCCAACGCCTGGCGCGACCGTTTCGCCGCTGTCCCTTTCGAAACCAAGGGCGGCTACTTCCAAAGCCGCTACTACCAGGACATAGCCATCCAGCGCGTCCTCGATGCCATCGCCGCCGGAAGGGACCGAATGCTGCTCACGCTCGCCACCGGAACCGGCAAAACCTTCATTGCCTTCCAGATCGCCTGGAAGCTCTTCCACAGCCGCTGGAATCTGGCCCTCGAACCGGTCCGCCGCCCGCGCATCCTCTTCCTCGCAGACCGCAATATCCTCGCCGACCAAGCCTATAACGCCTTCTCCGCTTTCCCCGAAGACGCGCTCGTACGCATTGAGCCGGAGGACATCAAAAAGAAAGGCCGAGTCCCTAAGAACGGCAGCCTCTTCTTCACCATCTTTCAAACCTTCCTCAGCGGCCCGCCCAAAGACGGACAGCCCTCGCCCTATTTCGGTGAATACCCGCCCGATTTCTTCGATTTCATCGTCATCGATGAGTGCCACCGCGGAGGTGCCAACGACGAAAGCACCTGGCGCGGCATCCTGACTTACTTCGCACCCGGCGTGCAGCTCGGTCTGACGGCAACCCCAAAGCGCCGAGATAACATCGACACTTACGCTTACTTCGATGAACCCGTCTACATTTACTCACTGAAAGACGGCATCAACGACGGCTTTCTTACTCCATTCAAAGTCAAGCAGATTGCAACTACGCTCGACGAGTATATCTACACGCCCGACGATCAGATAATCGAAGGCGAAATCGAAACTGGGCGCCGCTACGAAGAATCCGACTTCAACAAGATCATCGAAATCAAGGAACGCGAGGCGCATCGCGTCGACATTTTCCTCAATCAGATTAATCAGAACGAAAAAACGCTGGTCTTCTGCTCCACCCAGGATCACGCCTTAGCCGTCCGCGACCTCATCAACCAGTTCAAGACCAGCAAGAACCCCAATTACTGCCAGCGCGTCACCGCTAACGATGGTGCGCTCGGTGAACAACACCTGCGCGACTTCCAGGATAACGAAAAAACGGTCCCCACCATCCTGACCACCTCGCAAAAACTCTCCACCGGAGTGGATGCCCGCAACATACGCAACATTGTGCTCATGCGGCCCATCAACTCCATCATCGAGTTCAAACAGATCATCGGTCGCGGCACGCGCCTCTACGACGGCAAGGATTACTTCACCATCTACGACTTCGTGAGGGCCTATCACCACTTCAGCGATCGCGAGTGGGACGGCGAACCCATGGAGCCCGAGCCGGAACCCATCCCGGCGCCACCGCCAGCGCCCCCGCCTGAGCCGCCCGGACCACCACCCGAACCTGGTCCGCGCCCGCAAAGGATCAAAGTCAAGCTGGCTGACGGCAAAGCCCGCACCATCCAGCACATGACGATGACCAGCTTCTGGCATCCCGACGGCACGCCCATGTCCGCCCAGCAGTTCCTCGAAATGCTATTCGGCAAGCTCCCTGAATTCTTCAAAGATGAAGACGAGCTCCGCGCGTTATGGAGTGCGCCCGATACCCGCGCGAAGCTTCTCGAAGGGTTGGCGGAAAAAGGCTTCGGCCCCGACCAGATGGCCGAAATGCAGCGCATCATCAACGCCGAAAACAGCGATCTCTTCGACGTGCTGGCTCATATCGCCTATGCACTCCCGCCGCTTACCCGCGAAGCGCGGGCGGCGCAGGCTCGTCCCGCTATCGGTGCTCACTTCAGCGCCAAACAGCAAGCTTTCCTCGAGTTTGTACTCTCTCATTACGTGAGCCAGGGCGTCCATGAGCTCGATCGCGAAAAGCTGACCCCGCTTCTCAAGCTCAAATACCGCAACGCCATCGCCGATGCCGTCGCCGACCTCGGCCATCCAGAAGAAATAGGACACCTATTCGCCGGTTTTCAGAAATATCTCTACCAACAAAGACTCTGAGCTGCCGGTCACAAGCTATATCCGCATTACTTACAACAACTTACCGGAAACCATTTGGAAACGTCTGCTATACTCGTTATTTCGCAAGTAACTCACTTCCAACCTATTGAAATACGCCGGACAGCCGTCGCGCTGCTCCGGCGTTTTTCATTCCCGAAAGGATATTCCCATGGCCACCGAAGCTCAAATTCTCGCGAATCAACAGAACGCCCAGCACTCCACCGGCCCCAAATCCGAAACCGGCAAAGCCGAATCGTGCAGAAACAACTTCAAATACGGTCTCACCGGCAGCTCATTCACTGTTCTCGACTTCGAAGACCAGGACGAATATGATCACCTGCTCTCTGGCCTTCGCTTCGAGCACCAACCCGCCACCATGACCGAATCAATCTTAGTCGAAAAGATGGCCCAGAGTCACTGGCTCTCCAAACGCGCCTTGTACTTACAAGATCAAGCGCACAGGGCGTTTGGTGCCCGTTGTGCCCGTATTAAGCAAGACGGCGCCACCGACGAGGAACTCAGCCTAGAACAGCAGGGAAGGCAGCTCGCTCTCTTCATCCGCTACCAAACTACTCACGACCGGGCCTTCCACCGCGCCCTCAACGACCTCCTAAAGCTAAGAGCCGAAAAGCGCCGGTCGGAAATTGGCTTTGAATCGCAGAAGCGCCACGCGGCCGCCGAATCTCGCCGCGAATCGGCCGAAAAACGCAAGCAGGACCTTCACGAATGGGCAGTTTTGCTCGCCCAAGCCAAGGTTGATCACCAGGATGTGCTGACTTCCAATGCCAGGCTGGACGGCATCATCGCTTCAACGCGCGAAAACATCCCTTTGGAGGTGCAAAAAGCCGCGTAATCGCTCCTCGCATCCTGCAACTGGCGCCTTATCTGCGCCCGCAGTGCGCGTCTGCGCTTACGCGGCGGTTATGCTTTCACAATAGGAACGTTACTGAAGCTTCTTCGCGCTCTTGGCGTCTGTCGCAGCCTTCTTTTGCGCCTGCATTTCGTGCGCCTTGGCGGCCTTCTTCCGGAACCGCTCCACGCGGCCTTCGGTATCGACCAACTTCTGGCGGCCGGTAAAGAACGGGTGGCAGCTCGAACAGATCTCAACGCGCAGGTCGCCTTTGTGAGTGGAACGGGTGGGGAAGGTTGAACCGCACGCACAGATCACATTCACTTCGTTATAGGCGGGATGAATCCCTGCTTTCATTTCTCTGGAATCCTTTCGAAGAACGGGTGGGGTTACAGCTATCTTAACACGCAGAACCCCGCTGGATCGCTCGGAGGCGCGGCCCTGCGGGGTCTGCTTGTAGAGCCTTGCGGCTATACTCTAGCTACGTTACGCGCGACGGGGCGGCCGGTCCACAGGAACTTCGGCCTCGTCACTGAACGAAACCTGAACGTACGAACGGCGACTTTAAGA
>Ga0335074_10008368_pt1 | contig 14373 bp, 10 predicted proteins | sample Lox_Sample_23_FD_206715 | JGI IMG/M metagenome (GOLD analysis project Ga0335074, IMG submission 206715) | Soil microbial communities from Loxahatchee National Wildlife Refuge, Florida, United States - Lox_Sample_2.3 | ecosystem: Environmental > Terrestrial > Soil > Wetlands | place: USA...
GTTGAGGGTGGAAAGAGGTTTCATGTAACAGCGGGCGATGACCGGCTCGCCGTTCGTGATGCCACCCTCGATGCCCCCGGCATGGTTGGAGGCGCGCTTGTAGCTCCCGGCAGCGGGGTCCCACAGGATCGAGTCGTGGGCGACCGAGCCGCGCAGCCCCGAAACTTCGATGCCGTCCCCGATCTCGACGGCCTTTACGGCGTGGATGCTCATGAGCGCCTGGGCCAGCAAGCCGTCGAGCTTGCGGTCCCAGTGGACGTGGCTCCCGAGGCCGACCGGCACCCCGTAGGCGATGACCTCGGCGGCACCGCCGAGAGAGTCGCCGTCTTTGGCGGCGGCCTTGACAGCCTCGACCATCTCGGCTTCGGCTTCGGGGTCGAAGCAGCGCACGGGGGAAAGGTCGACCGTCACAAGGTCGCCCGGGCCCGGCCGGCGGCCCGTCTTGGCGATGACGGGGCCCATCTGGACCACATGGCTCACGATCTCGGTCCCGAGACGGCGGAGCAGCAGCTTGCACAAGGCCCCGCCGGCCACCCGGGCGGCCGTCTCACGCGCGCTCGCTCGCTCGAGGACATCACGAGCCTCGACCAAGCCGTACTTCTGCATGCCCGGCAGGTCGGCGTGCCCCGGGCGAGGCTGTGTGAGCGGCTTTTCCGTCTGCCCGGGCGCCGGCGACATCTCGTCGACCCACTTGGGCCACTCCGAGTTGGCCACTTCGATCGCCACCGGGCTGCCGAGCGTCCTGCCGTGGCGGATACCACCGAGCAGGGTGAGCTCGTCGGCCTCGAAACGCATCCGCGGGCCCCGCCCATAACCGAGGCGACGGCGGGCGAGCTCCTCGCCGATGTCCTCAGCTGTCACGGCAAGGCCGGCCGGCAGGCCCTCCACGACCACCACCAGGGCCTTACCGTGGGACTCGCCGCCGGTCAAGAAACGCAACACGGCACGCGATCCTACTCGGGGCCCTCTTCGCCGCCTTCCGCCGACCTTAAGCTGACGGCCTGAAGTGCCGAAACGTCCTTTGTGGGTGACTGTTCACGGTCCGGCCGGCGCATCGCGCGCGTCGTGGAGAAGCTGCGCGAGCGCTCGGCCAACCGGCCCGACGGCGGCTTCACGTTGATCGAAGTCGTCATCGCGATCAGCCTGCTCGTCATAATGCTCATACCTGTCGCCGACGCGTACATCACATCGATCTCCGCCTCGGAGGACGCGCACACCCGTGAAGTTGCGTCGATGCTCGCCGACACGGCGCTCGACCAGGCGCGCGCGATCGATGCCACCAAGAACGGGGGCTCGGGCCTGCTCAAGGGGCGCCTGAGCGCTGCAGTCAGCGCGGAGTGGGCCAGCCCGGCGGCCGGGCTCAGCACTACCTCGGGGATCCTGGCCGACACAACTCTGGCCTACGACAGCGACACGGGCGACACGACTGCGGTGCTGCCGACCTCTCCGGTGACGGAGTCGGTGGGGGGCCAGACCTTCCAGGTCTATTACTACGTCGGCACTTGTACCGAACCTTCGTACAACTCGGGCGGGTCGACCTCCAACACGTGCACCTCGAGCGCCGGCAATTACCAGATGTACCGAGTGATCGTTGACGTCACCTGGAACGCTCCCCGGGGGGGCTGCGGCAGTGCGGGCTGTTACTACATTACGTCGACGCTCATCAGCGGGACGAGCGACCCGGGCTTCGACGTCAACCCGATAATCCCCTACATAACGAGCGACTCCGACACGACCTTCATCGTCGGGACTGCGGACACCTTCCAGGTAACGACGAGCGGTTTCCCGCCCCCCACTTACGAGAACGCTTCATATGGCAACGGTGCCTGCTCGGCTTCGAGCCTCCCGAGCGGGGTGACCCTCACCAGTTACGGCCTGCTCTCCGGCACCCCGGCAAGTGGCACCGTCGGCACCTACACGGTGTGCATCCAGGCCACCAACGCAGATGGGACCGGTACCCAGGACTTCCTCCTGAGCGTGGTAAAGGCCTCTCCCGCCTTGGTTGTTGCGGGCCCGGCGACCCCACCGACGGTCGGGACGGCAATTACAGCTGCCTCGATAACCGGCACGCTGTCGAGCGGCTATTCAGAGACGGCTTCGGTGAGCTTCGGTTACTACGGGCCGTCGACGTCGGCACCCACTAGCTGCCAGACCAGCACCGGGAACGGCTGGAGTACTCTCGGCAACGCTACTGCGTCTGGCAATAGTGCTGTCAGCCCTTCGTCCGGCTTCACACCCAGTTCGGCTGGCGATTACTGGTTGTACGCCTCCTATCCGGGTGATGCCAACAACTACCCAGCTCAGGCCGCTTGCGGCGCCGGCATGACCGAGGTCGTCGTCGGCATGAAGAGCCCAACCTTGACGGCAACTGGCCCCTCGACCGGCACGACCGGGACCGCCGTCACGACCACAAGCATTTCTTCGGCACTTGCTAGCGGCTATAGCCCCACCGGCTCCATCACATGGACAGTTTTCGGGCCATCGACCACTGCTCCGACAACTTGCACCACGGGCGGAAATGCCGGGGGGACAGCGAACGTGAGCAGCGGCAACGCCACTTACCATCCGAGCTCTCCTGCCGTCTTTACGCCAGCGGCGCCAGGCGATTACTGGTGGTACGCGTCCTACAACGGCGACACGAACAACAACCCGGCGACGAGCACGTGCGGCACTGGGATGTCCGAGACAGTTGTCACGGGCAAGTACTACCCGACCCTCACAGTCCTCGGCCCGTCCTCGGGGACGCTGGCAGTTGCAAGCGCTCCGGCCGCGGCTACCCTTTCGGGCGCCTCGCCGACCGCCAGCGGCGCGATCACCTTCGGTGTCTACGGCCCCTCCGGTACCCCGCCTGCGACCTGCCAAACAACTACGAGCGGCCTCTGGCAGGCAGAAGGTTCGGCGACTCCATCGGGCAACGGCTCGTACCCGAGTTCGGCCTTCACCCCGACCGCTGCGGGTGATTACTGGTGGTACGCCTCCTTCGCGGGCGACAGCAATGACATGGCTGCACAAACCATTTGCGACAGCGGCCTCATGTCCGAAACGGTCGTGGCGGCTGCCAGCCCGACCGTCACAGCCGCCGGGCCGTCCACGGGCACTACCGGCACCCTTATCGGTGCGAGCAACATTACTTCGACGCTCTCTAGCGGCTACTCGCCAGGCGGGAGCCTCACGATCACGGTCTTCGGTCCTCAGTCAAGCGCCCCGACCGTCTGCACTGGTACTGGTCAAAGCTCCTGGAGTGTCAGCGTCACGGGCAACACGTCCTACCACCCAGGTACGGGCTTCACGCCGCCGGGCCCCGGCGACTACTGGTGGTACGCGTCCTACGGAGGCGATGCCAACAACAACACTGCGGTGAGCACCTGTGGCTCGGGCATGTCCGAGACCGTCGTCACCGGAAAGGCATCCCCTTCGCTGACGGTGACCGGCCCCTCGAGCGGCACGGTGCATACGGCCATTGGCAATACATCAATAATTGGTGCGCTTTCGGGTGGGTACAACCCCAACGGGACGATCACCTTCACCGTCTTCGGCCCGCAGTCCACCCCCCCGACGACGTGCACTTCCGGTGGGACCACATGGTCGGGCAACACGGCGAGCGCGTCAGGCGATGGCACCTACAACCCGAGCGGCGGGCCCACCCCGACGACGGCCGGCGACTACTGGTGGTACGCGTCGTACGGCGGCGACACCAACAACAACAGCGCTACTACGACCTGCGGCTCCGGGATGGCCGAGACCGTTGTGAGCCTGGCGTCCCCGACCCTGGTGGTGACGGGGCCATCGAGCGGCTCGATCGGTACCGCCATTGCCGCTAGCTCGATAAGCGGGACCCTATCCGGCGGTTATTCACCCGGTGGAAATGGCACCCTGACCTTCAGTGTGTACGGGCCGTCCGCTTCGGCACCGACGACGTGCCAGACGACGACAAGCGGGAGCTGGACAGCGATCGGCAGTGCCCTCAACGTGTCCGGGGACGCCACTTACCACCCGAGCACCACGTTCACCCCGCCGACTGCCGGCGACTACTGGTGGTACGCGTCTTATGCCGGCGACACCAACAACAACGGTGCCAATTCGGCCTGCGGGTCGGGGATGGCCGAGACCGTACTGAGCCTCCAGTCCCCAAGCCTGACCGTCTCCGGGCCCTCGACCGATGCGCCAGGTACAGCTATTGCAACTACGTCCATCAGCGCAGTGCTATCCGGCGGTTATTCACCCGGTGGAAATGGCACCCTGACCTTCAGCGTGTACGGGCCGTCTACCTCAGCGCCGACCACCTGCCAGATCACCGGCGGGAGCTGGACAGAGGTCGGCACCGCGCTCACACCGTCGGGAGACGCTACCTATCACCCGAGTACCACGTTTACCCCTCAGACTGCCGGTGACTACTGGTGGTACGCGTACTATGCGGGCGACGCCAACAACAACCCCGCGGCGGCGCCGACCACCTGCGGTTCGGGCATGTCCGAGACCGTCGTGCCGGTCACGGTCACCCATAGCTACTCGGGCACCGGGACCACCTCGGCAAGCGCGTCCGTCACCGCCACCTCGGGCCAGACATTGCTGATCCTGGGTTATGCGGAAGGCACTCATTCGTCGGACACCGTCACCATCACAGGTACCTCAGGCTCCGCTACGGCGATCCCTGGGACTTCCTCGTCTACCCACTCCGGGTCGAAGTACTACCTCGAGTGGGCGTACTACGCGACCGCGGCAACGGGGACCTCCACGGTCACGTTCGGGGTAAGCAGCAGTGAAACGTATCTTCACCTGGATGTCCTCGTACTTTCGGGCAATTCGTCGGCCTACTCACAGGCCAACGTGACCTCCGGTACCAGCGCCAGCCCCAATGCGACACTTACGAACGCACCGGCAAACTGGGATCTCGAGGTCGCCCTGATCGGCGCGGTTGCGAACGAGGGCGGCGTCACGACGCCCACGCCGGCCGGCAGCTGGACCCAAGTGAGCAACGCTTACGCAAGCGGATATGAGGTGAGCACAGACTGGAGCAACACGAACACGGGCACCAGCAAGACGTTTACACTGAACAACGGCAGCACCAGCTGGGCGACGATAGCGATCGACATAACGTGATGACGCGCAGGCTCCTACCCCATCCGTTCAGGAGGCAAGCGAGACCTTGCCCGCGCAGGCTTGTGGGTCCCCGAGGGTTTGCCGCGCGGCCCCAACGCATCGACGACCAAAAAGGGTTCACGCTCGTCGAGCTGAGCGTCGCCATGTTTATCATGACGATACTCATGGCCCTGATCACGACAACGATGGTCCACTTGGTCAACCCGGCTCTGCAAACCGAAGCAATCCGCGACTCCTCGGACAACCTCAACATCGCATTCTTGGACCTGGACTCGGAGGTCCGCTACGCCTCGCAGATCTGGGCGCCCTATGCGGGCACAAGCGGGGACACGTGGGACGTCCTGTTCACGTCTACCTTTGACGGCGCGGCAACGCCTAACTGTTGGGAGCTCCAGTACAACGACGGCTTGGGCGAGCTCCTGCAACAAACCTGGTCGGAGGGCGCAACCTCAGCGCCCGGGTTCAAGATGTTGGTTAACGGCCTTACCGGCACAGCGGATCCTTTCGCGATCGTCTCGAACACCAACTTCGAGGAGGTCCAACTGTCAGTGACACTATCCGCGGCCTCGGGGACCGGGGAGGCCTATGAAAAGACGAGTTCCTCAGTTACCTTCACGGCCCTCAACTCGACGGGAAACGCGGCAGCCACCGGCACTGCGTGTGGTGGCCCGTTTGCGACCACCCAAACCTGGACACAGTCATGAGAGTTACCGGCAAGCGCTTGCGCAGCCCTGGTCTCGCACTAAAAGGGCGCGCTCGTTCGCGCGACGAGAGGGGCTCCATTGTCATGGTGCTCACGATCATCGTCACCCTTTCCATCCTCGTCGTAATGGTGGCGGCTATCGCGATCAGCCAACAGAACGTAAGCCAGAAGACAGTTATGCGCAACGATGCTCTCGAGGCGGCCGAGGCGGGCCTGGACGCGGCGGTCGGCGAGATCCGGGCTGCTAACGACGGTAGCGGGAACGGGGTCGTGCAGGAGTTGCCCTGTACGGGGGGCTCAAATACCGACGGCTTCGTGTTGACCGGGTACCTCGACTCGACTTCGTCAACGAAGTACACGGCGACCGTCACGTACTACACGGACAGTGCTATACCTACGTTGGCCAACATCGGCCACACCGCTGAGACGATCCTTTGTTACCCGTACGCCACTCCGTCGTACCCGGAGGCTGTTCCCTCGTACGCGACGATAACTTCGGTTGGCCAAGACCCGAGTACGAGCCCCGTCACACCACCGAGCCGCACCATCAACGAGATCTACAGCTTCACAAGTGACAACGAAAATGTGCCGGGCGGCGTCATCACGGACTTCAATGGGTCCGTCGACGACCTCTGCCTGTCAGCAAGCAGCTCCGACACCGATGTTACACCGGCTGCCGGTGGCAAACTTTACGTCGACACCTGTCTGACAGCGGGCGACGAAGACCAAACCTGGGAGTACTCGGCCAACTTCACGCTCATCCTGTCGTCCACGATCCCGACGACCTCTGACCCGACTTCGACCGAGCTTTGCATCCAGGGCAGCCAGGCCAACGACACCCTTCAGTTGGCCGCCTGCTTGTCGTCGTCGAGCTCGAACTTCTACCTACAGCAATGGGGTATCAACGACAGCGGCATGTACCAGGCGGTCTCGAGCAGCGGGGCGCCAGCTTCGGGCAACCTGTGCATCAACGAGGAGTCCAACTCGTCGGGGTCGCAGCTCGATTTGGCGACCTGTAGCGGCGGGTTCACAGACGAACAGACCTGGGCACCAACTCCGCAGGTCGGTGCCGGCGACGCGGGCTCGCCAACACAGCAGTTCGTCAACTACGAGCAGTTCGGCAACTGCATTGACGTCACCAACCAGAACGTGGGGACGTCCTACCTGATCGACTACATGTGCAAGCAGTTCCCTGACGGCGCCAGCTGGACCGCTCAGTCCGGCGTCAACCCCTACGACCCCACCTGGAACCAACGCTTCGCGCAGACCGACGTCACTTATGCCGGTAACAGCCAGACCTACGTCGAACTGCAGACCAACAACCAGCCGGCCAACAATCCCAACACGTTGTACTGCCTGTGGAGCCCGGACACGGGCTCGACGTGGCAGTCGCAATATGGCAGCGATGGCACCGGGGACCCATCCGGCAACAACCCCGCCTGGGTCACGGTGCAGCCCTGCCCGACGCTCCAGTCCGGCAACACCGTCCCCACCGGTAGCACCGGCAGTTACGCCAACACTGGCTTCTTATGGACCGTCAACAGCAGTACGACGTACAACGTGACGGACTACTACGACGACTGCCTCGACGCCGATACCGATGACTTCCAGCAGCCCGCGGGCGGCAGCACTTTTGCGACGGTGACGGTCGCTAGTTGTTCGGGGGACGATGCCAACGAGGAGTGGAACGCCCCACCAAGCACGCAGGAAGCGCAAGAGAGCCATCTCTACGAGCCCGGCCTTTCTGGCAACTAAGCTCGCGCGGGAGTGGCAGAATTGCAGCATGTCGTTGGCAGTACGCCCGTTCGGCCCTCATGACGTCGACTGGGCCGAAACTCTCATAGGGGCCAATCTTGGCGGCCGCTACCAGGCCAGGTTCGGTGAGCTCATCGACGCCATTGCTTGCCCGGGCTTCGTCGTGGAGTCCTACGGCCGCCGCTGCGGGATAGTGACGTACCAGGAGGACAACCACTCGGTCGAGGTCGTCTACATTGAAACGACCCTACGCCACCTCGGAGCCGGGACGGCCCTCATGAGCGAGGTTGTCAAGCGCGCCGGGACGAGGAGGCTATGGCTCGTGGCGACGAACGACAACCTCGATGCGCTCCGCTTCTATCAACGACGAGGTTTCCGGCTGGCCCATCTCCGACCTGGCGCCGTAGACGAAGCGCGGCGAGGCCTGCAACCTTCGATCCCACGATTAGGCCATTTTGGCATAGAGGTGCGTGATGAGCTCGTGCTCGAGTTCGCGCGGATCGACTTGACGTCCAGCGCTAAGGCCGCAACGGCATTCACTGCCACACCTGACGGCGCCTAAGCCGACCAGCTCGACCAACTCGAGCAGCTTGGTGTAAACGGCGGCCGGGGTTTTGCTGACACGGTCGTCGTCGTGGAGGGTCTCGAGGACGGCCTGACGCTCAGGCGCTGGCAGCGCTCGGGCCGAGGCCTCCTTCTGTTCCCCAGGCGCTCTGGCAGCCGGCTTTTGCTCTAAAGATGGCGGCGATAACTCGCCCGAGCCCGGTTGAGCGCACAAGCCGCCGCCCTAGTGCTGCCCACCTGGGCAAGTTCGGCCACGGCTTGGTCAGGTTGCAGGGCCCAGCACGTCGACCGCATCCCAGCGGGCCGCGGCCAACTCGGCCCCGGTTATCGGCTAGAGCTCAAGGAGCTGCTGGGCCCGGGAACGTCGGGTCACTCGTAGCACCCGAGACGAAGAAGGCGTCGAACGTCACGTTGGTCTGCTCAGTGGCATTGGTGCCCAGTGAGAAGCTCGTGACGACGTAGATCCGGGGTTGGCTGTCCAATGCCTTGACGAATTGCAGGACGTCCGCGGCCGTCCCGCCGACATTGGCGCTCATGGCAATGAACTGCGCACCCGCTGGCCCGGCCGACGAAGATGCGGCAGCGCCTGCCTGGGCAGCCCATCCGCTGGGCTGGGGCGTGCTGAGCGATGTGAGGTCTACACCTGACGCAACGGCTGCTTGTTGCACCGTCCGGAGAAGTTGGTCGAGGCTCGGCCCATTGGGCAATGCGGTCACGAGGTCTGCGAGCACCTTCTTTTCAGCCTTCAACTTCGGCTGTTCCGCCCGTAGGAGGAGAAGCTGCTCTTGCGCACTGGCTACCTGGGCCTGTGCTTCGGAGAGGCGCTGTTGCGCTGCCTTCAGGTGCGAACCTTCGGGCGACCAAAGCGCGACATACCAGACGAGGACGAGGAGCAGCACAGCTCCGGCAGCTCCGGCAGCAATGTGTTGGCGTTTCATTGGGGCCCTCCAGGCAGTTTCGAAGCTCGGTTGCTCTCACTCACGGCGGTGATATCGGCCGAAGCCGCGAAGTTTTCGACACCGTTCAAGGAACTGGTCGAACCGATCCAGAGGCCTGTCATGCCTTTTACAGCCGACTCCGCCTTGACGAAGTCCGCCACTACCGGTAGCCCACCCTTGGCCTGCACGGTTATGGACACGGCTCCTATGTAGGTGCTCGGGCTGGCGCCGCTGACGGCAGCCGAGGGCGAATCAGAACTGAAACTTATTGTCTGGATCTTGACGCCGGGAGGCAATGCTTGGTTGATCCTGCTGTAAAGGCTCAACCAGTCCGCGTCTGTCGCCAAGCTGCTGGCTGCCAATGCCCGACGGTCGGAAACCTCGTTCTGTACCAACGTGAGCGACCCGAGCCTCGCGATCTCGGCATCCAGTGCTGAAACTTGCTGCCCGGCGGTGACGGCCTGCTGCGTGACTTTTGTTGTGTCGCTCACGCGACCGTGGGACAGTACCCCCAGGCCCCCGGCAACTACCACCACTCCTGCGGCCGCCAGGGCGATCGTGCGCTTTTGGCGAGCCCGCTCTGCGATCTCGGGAGGGAGCAGGCTGACGGCGTACGACCCGTTGCTGCCCCAAAGCCCCAGGCCGACGGCGGTGACCCAGCGTTGCGAAGCTTCCGCGAGTTGCTCCTCCGTCAAGCCCAGCGCCGAGCCATCGGCCTTTACGCCAGCGGTCGCATTTACGACGGGTAAGGCGAGCCCGCTGCTCAAACGGTCGACGAGGCCCGGGACCAAAGCTCCCCCACCGGTCAGTTCGATCTGGGTGAGGTGGCTACCTTGCGCGTGGGACAGGAAGTACTCAATAGAGCTGCGGACCTCCTCGACCACAAGGTCAGTCCTGCTTGGGCCGGTCCGCGGTTCAGTGCCCGCAGGACTCGAGCCCGGTTTGGCGCCGGCGGCCACACGTGCAACCGGTTCGGCTACTACATCGGATGCCAGTGTGGTGGTGCGGAGAAAGCGGGGTACCCCGCCCTGCCGCACAGCGACGACAAGCAACTGCGCTCCCACTGATACGACCGCGTCCAAGCCGTCACTGGCGCCACCTGACGGGACGGCCCGGAGGAGCGCGAGCGGCGACGCGTCCACCGCAGCGACGCGCAACCCGGCCTTGGTGGCCACGGCGACTTCGTCGGAGACGATATCTTTTTGGGCAGCGACGACAAGCACCTGCGTCGTCTGGCCTCCGTCACCCTTCGGCCGTCCAGGCCCCACAATTGCAAAATCGAACACCGCGTCGTCTACCGGGATCGGGAGCAGATCGCCGATCTCGTAACGCAACGCGGACCGCACCTGCTTGTCCTCGATGGCCGGCATCTCTATCATTCGCACCATGGCGCGCTGGCTACTGACACCCAGCACTACGCTCTTTTGGCCGAAGCCGCCATCGGACCAAAGCCGCCTCAGTGCGGTCACCACGGCGCTGTGGTCCCTGATCTCACCTTCTACAACCGCGCCGGGCGGCAGGCCTACCTGAGCGAAGCGGTCAACCTCTGCCCGCTTCCCGTCGCTCGTCACCTGAGCAGCCCGTACTGCGGACGAACCTATGTCTAGTCCTATCGTTGTGCGCTTTGGCACTCTCACCCTCCAGGGCTCAGCCTCTGACGAGAAATATCGGCACAGTCGGCCGCGGTCTTGAACAGCTCGCGTCTTGCCTCGGCGTCACCAACTGGCGTACCAGTTGCCCGCGCCAATGGACGTCCCGGTGATTATGTTGCTGCCGGCGTTGCCCGCCGACACGAGGGGCGACGTACTGGGAGCGTCCACATTTGTCGCCGCGTTGGCGCACCCGGCGGCATTGTCGGACTCGGCGTAACCCAGGACAGACACTGTGCCGCCGTTTTCCTGATCGAACACGTACAGGCAGTCGCCGGATTTCGAAAGAGCCTCTATCAAGACAGCCTGACCTGTGCCACCGGCTGTCGCGACGGGGTCAAACTGGTTGGCCCCTCCGCTAGTGGTACCCGCAATTGCCGTTACCTGCCCGGCAGCAACTGATCCTGACCCGCTCCACGGGAGAGTTGGGTCGAGCAGCGCGGCTTGGCTCCCGGCCCCGTTCCCCCCGGTGAGGTCGACAAATGCACCGTTCGAGCTGTAATAGGCTTTTTCATTGACGAAGGCGTTGTAAACATTCGACTTAGCGGAGGAGTCGTTCGCGCCCGCACGTGTGCTAAGGAACGTCGGGATCGCGATAGCCATAAGTATGCCCATGATCAGGACAACCACCATGAGCTCGATAAGAGTGAAACCGTCGGGCTTGGCTCGACCTGTGCCGCCCGGGCCTGTCGTCAGCACACCTTCTCCTGAGGAAGAACTTTGGACCTGGACACGACAGCGGCGGCACCGAGGTTGCCCGGCGCCGCCGCTGTCCGACTAGATAAATTGTAAGTTACCGACTACTACCTATTACCAGCTGGTATACCAACCCGTCGGGGTGGAGGCGAGCGTCGGTTGAGCGGTAAGGACCCCCGCGTTGCCCGAGGTGAGGGTCGCCGTGCCCGAGACCGGCAAGGCCGATATGGCGATAGAGCCTGCGCACCCGTTGTTGTCGGCGCTGTAGGCGATCGTTGCACTGCTGGTCGTCTCGACGTCGAGGATGTAGAAGCAGTTCCCCGACTTGGAGGAGGCCTCGATCTCGAGGGCATTGTTGGTGTTGCCCGTGCCGTAGCTGAGCACGTAGGCGGTCACATCACCCTGAGTTGTCTGGGCAATGCCCCAGGGGAGGGTCGTGTCCAGGACGTTACCGCCGTCGGTCGCAGACGTCGCGAGCTCGAAGACCTGGTTGGCGGCGTAGTACGCCTTCTCGTTGGTAAACGCGTTGGTGGCGTTCGACTTGGCTGAGGCATCGTTTGCGCTGCCTCTTGTGCTAAGGAAGGTCGGGATGGCGATCGCCATCAGGATCCCCATAATTAGTACGACGACCATGAGCTCGATGAGTGTGAAACCCTCGTCACGGCGCCGTTCGGCCACGTGGTAGTGCACTTCGGTCCTTTCTGGGTACGTAGGTGTTAAGCGCGGCCACCTGCTAGCGGGACTCGCGGCATTAGGTGGCCCCAATTGGCTAGTCGCTCAATTAGGTTTCGGCAGGCCACCTTGGACCGTTTAGCGATTCTTCGTGATCTTCAGCGGGGCGGCGGGTATAGTGCCTGCCAGGTCGTAGAGCTGGACGCCACCGGCGCGAAGTCCTTTGAAGTGGGCCGTGGCCCAAGCGGCGACCAGGCACGCATCGTCGGGATGCCCGCAAGGCTGGGGCAGCCCGGGCGTGACGAAGTAATGGATCTCACCCGAACGCACCATGCCCTCGAACTGCACCAGGCTCGGGTAGGCATCGGTCCCAGCGAAGCCACCGACGGCCAGGACTGGTAAGCCGGTAGCTAATTCGTAGCCGGCGGCAGGGTCACCCCCGACAACGGCCCCCACCCACTTGAACGATCGAGCCTCGCGCTGCAGCATTGCCACAACCTCGCGCGTGGGCGTACTTATCGTCTCGAGAGCTCCCGCAACGGAGCGAGTGGGAGGGCTGCCAAACCCGGGTACCAATGGGTCCGAGCCGGCCGGAGGCTGCACGACCGCCGCCAGCGAAAATACGCAAGGCCCGGCCAGCATCCCGGCGGCAGCAATAAATAGCGTCAAGTGGCGCCAAAGGGACGGCAACTTTCCTGCAAGGAGGGCGGTAGCACTTCCCAAGCAGGCGAGCAGGATCGCGATCTGGAGCAAGGGCAGGTGGTAGTGGGTTTTGCCGATTACATTTACCGCCCAAACTCCGGTAATGGCGACCGAGCCGGCGAGCACGAGCGTGGCGCCCCTTTCTGAGCGCCTTGACCAAAGAAGGGTACCCCCGGTTGCGATGACTGCTGCGATGGGCGGCGCGAGCGCGACCGTGTAATAGCCGTTAATGGCCCCAGCGCCGTAGCTGAACACGCACCACATGGTTACCAACCAGGTCCCGCCTACAACCAGCAGAGCGGTACTAGGGCTTCGCCCGCCATCATGCCTGCGCGCGATCACGAGGCACGTCGCAAGAAAAATAAACGCCGCAGGTAGGAGCCAAGAGGACGCTGTGGCGAAAGGGCCCTCGAACAGGCGAGTCAGCTGGCTGAGGCCAATCGGGAAGGGCTGCCGACGTCCGTCGCGGACAGCGCCCGTTATGCGGTCGACGCCGTTATAGCCGAGGATCACGTCTGAGAGGGTGTTGTGGGCGGATCCGCCTATATAGGGCCGGGCCCGTGAGGGGGTGAGTTGCACCACGAGCAGCCACCAGCCGCCTATTGCGGCGGCGCTCGCCCCCAAAGTGACCAATGCGCGCACTTTTTTCCAGAAGACCTGTGAAGAACACAAGAGATAGCCGGCTGTTAGCGACGGAAGGACCAGGAGCGCTTCCAGTTCTTTGGCGAGGAAGCCCAACCCTACGCACGCTCCGGCCAAAGCGGCCCATCGAAGCAGGCCGTGTTCGATGCCGCGCTGCGCGCAAAGCCAACTGAGGCAAAGCAGTAGCACAAGCAGAGCGTCCGGGTTGTCGTACCGAAAGATAACAACCGAAATGGGCGTAATTGCCATGATCGCCCCGGTGACAAACCCTGCTGCCGGTCCGGCACCGCGCCGCACGATCGCAAAAAGGACTGCGACAGTGGCAACGCCTTCCAGGGCCTGGGGGACGAGCAGGGCCCAGGTCGACATGCCGAATACCCGTACGGCTGCCTCCATCGGCCACAGGGCCAAGGGCGCCTTATCAACCGTGATGCCGTTGGCCGCGTCGAGCGAACCGAAAAAGGCTGCCTCCCAGTTTTTGCTGCCCGCCTGCACGGCGGCAGCGTAATAACCATTTGCCCAGCCGAGGCGCTTGAGGTCCCATAGGTACAGCAACGCCGCGGCAGTCAAGAGAGCGAACAGGCCGGCGCGGCCCTGCCACACTGCTGGCTTGCGAGCTTGGGCCTGCGACGAGGCTAAGAACCTGTCATGGTCCGGGTACTGCGCCAGGCGCAGGTGCCCCGGCCTGGCTGTTGTCGGAGGCGCCGTCAGCATCGCGCCCGGGGCGCTAGAGCGCCGCAGAACGGCCGATGCCCGACACCTCGAGCAGCGACCGCTGCCTTCTCGAGGGCACGGCGGGCTCCTTGGCCGCACGTCCCCAGGCCTGCCTCTGGGCAGCCAGTGACCGTTGCTCCCGTAGCGTCGGGCTGAAGAGGAGCCGGCATACGCCTCGCAGGTCCTGCAAGGCTGTACGTACTAACTTGACCCGGCTGCCAGGGTCCTCCACCCAGCT
>Ga0335074_10008369_pt1 | contig 14372 bp, 15 predicted proteins | sample Lox_Sample_23_FD_206715 | JGI IMG/M metagenome (GOLD analysis project Ga0335074, IMG submission 206715) | Soil microbial communities from Loxahatchee National Wildlife Refuge, Florida, United States - Lox_Sample_2.3 | ecosystem: Environmental > Terrestrial > Soil > Wetlands | place: USA...
CGCCTTGGCGGCGCAGGCATCCCTTGTCCTTGCTGGGCTAGTGCCCTGCTGATGGCAGCGGCACGCGGATGACTGCGCGCGCTGTCGAGGCGGTGGGCATGAGGTCAATAGTCCGCTGCCCACCAGGTCAGGTGCTGCTGGGCGGGCAGGTCGCGGTAGGGCAGCCCGGTGCGCACCTGGGGTATGAGCTCGACGCTCATGGCGAAGTGCTCACTCATCGCGCGATTGCAGGTCGATGACGGCCGCGGTCACGCCGTCGAATGACGGGGTGATGGCGCCGACCGGGATCGTCACGATCGGGCCGCCGGTCTGGCCCCAGCGTGCGAGCAGCGAGCGCCATGGCCCGGGCAGGTCGGCGGGAACCCCGCTGGGGGATGCGCCGCCCGGCCGCAAGGCGGCCAGCGCTGCCCGGGCGGCGCCGGCGACTGCGTCGTCGACCGGGATCGCCCCGGCGGCGGCGAGCGCGGCAATCGTGGCCTCCAGCGCGCGATGCGGGCTGTGGAAGTCGTTCAGCGTCGCCACACGCTCCCACAAGTGCCGGACCGCCGGGTCTTGCTGAGGCAGCGGCTCTGCCCACGCCCGGCTGGCGGGGGGCTGGGCGGTCAGCGGGACCCGCTCCCCAAGCAGCTCGATCCACGGCGTGTCCGCCGCAAGCGGCGGCCGGGCCTCGTAGCGGCCGTGCCAGTCCAGGTCACCACGCCGGAAACCGCCGGAGAACTCCGCAGCCGCCGTCGTCCCGTTGGCGTCGGCGATGCTCACGCGACGCAGCTGAGCGGCAAGGCGATGACCGGCCAGGCAAGCTTGAGATTCGCCGGGCCGAAGCGTCACCCGCAGGCTCGTCGCCTGATCGGTGAATGCGACATAGCCGATGACCAGCCGGCCCCAGGGCCGGTCGATTACCCAGTCGCAGGGCACCACCCGAGGAGGGGCGAGGTCTGGCGGCGGCGAGGCAGCATCTGGCGCCGCCGCTGCGCCGGCGGGATGGCTGCGGTCCGCTCCCGGGGCGGGAGCCGGGGAGTAGTAGTCGCCGATGACGGCCTGCGCGCGAGCCAGCGTGATGGCGTCGACCGCGACCAGCGCGGCAGCGGTCGCGGTGAGCACCGGATTGCACAGCACGCCCGGTTCGTGATCGTCGGGATCCCACCGCCCGCCAACCGCCCGCAGATACGCTTCCGCGTCAAACATCGTCACGGATCAATACTGGCATGGGGTTCCGCTGACGGGGCGTGCCTGCGCTTCCGGCCCGGCGCGCACCGCACGCCCTCGGGGCAAGCGGGCGCCGAGGACAAGCATGTGCCAGATCGGCCGGCTCTTGCACTGCTCGAACGCCGCGTCGAAGGGCCGCCGGAGTAGTCGTCGACCGCGCATGCTCACCGGCATAGAACGGACCGGACCGCTCCACCCGCAGCGCTTCCGCGAAGGCGGCCTGCGAGGATTAGACGGTGGAGGTACTCAGCAGCCGCATCCTGCTCCGTCCGGCCGACCTGGGGCGGAGCAGGCGCTTCTACCGCGATGTACTGGGCCTGGCCGTCTACCGTGAGTTCGGGCCTGCGGACGATCCCGGGGTCGTTTTCTTCCTCGGCCAGGGACTGCTTGAGGTATCGGGGCGCGCGCCGGGCCCGCCCGGTGCCTCGGTGGGGATCTGGCTGCAGGTCCGCGATGTCCATGCCGAGCACTCCCGCCTGGTCGCGGCCGGGGCCCGCGTCGTGCGCGAGCCCGCCCGGGAACCGTGGGGCCTGGTGGAGATGTGGATCGAGGATCCCGACGGCGTCCCGATCGTGCTGGTCGAGGTGCCCGCCGATCACCCGCTGCGCCGCGACCAGAGATGACCTGGCGGAGAAGCGCTCGCGCGCAGAGGCGACCACGCGCGTCTGCGCGGTCCGGGCCGAGGTGGGCGTGCCTCTGCGGGCGCTCAGCTGGGTGAACTGATCGCCGTCAGGCGCGAAGCTCGTGCGCGGCCAGGGCCGCCCGCAGGTCAGCGTCGTTGACATGGCCGGAACGGATGGGCAGCGATGCCGCGACGTATCCGTCTGGCCGGACCAGATAGAGCCGGCCCGCGTGCAGTCGGCCCTTTTGATCGGCGCGGAAGTGGTGCGGACCTTCGATCCAGGCGGGCAGGTCAGGCCGCTCGGCCTCGGTGCCGTAGGCGTGCACCTGCCAGGCCAGCGCGCGCAGCGGCAGGTGATTGTCATGCACCGGCGGGAGCCGTAGGCCCACGGCCGGGTCGGCCGCCCAGGCCGGCGCGGGGGCGTTCTTCGCGGCGAAGCGGTAGCGGATCCGGTATTGGCCCAGGTAGCCGCCTATACGCCTGCCGAACCGGGTGCTCAGCAGCCGGGGCGCCAGGCGCGCGCCGATTTCGCTTGCCCGGCGGCGCAATAGCGCGGTCCGCCGGTTCCGCCGCCCGACGAAACCGAACAACCGATTGGTGACCTTGACGAGCATGACGGCGACCGGACGGCGTTCTCGCTCATACCGATCGAGCGCGGTGGTGGTCAGCCGTCCCTGCCTGACGTCGGCGAGCAGCAGCGCGAGGTTGTGAGCATCTTGCAGGCCGGTGTTCATTCCCTGACCGCCAACCGGGGAATGCACATGACCAGCGTCGCCAGCCAGGAAGACCGAGCCCTTGCGGAACGCCGTGGCGACGCGGTGGTGCACCCGGTAGCTGGAGAACCAGTCCACCCCGTCGTAGGCAAGCCCGAGGTCAGCGCGGGCCGCCGCAAGAGCCTCCTCCTGACCGATGTCCTCTCGCGGCGCCAGGGCCACCAGCCGGGTGTGACCGGCAGGCCCGAGAGGGAACGCGACCGCGAACGTGGCATCGCCAAACCGGGCGGCCATCGATTGATCCGGCAGCCCGCGCACGCCGCGCAGGTCCGCAACCCAGAAGGTGGCGTCGTCGGTAACGCCCTCAAACGGAATATCCAGCTCACGACGGACGGCCGACCGGGCCCCGTCGGCGCCGACGCACCATCGCGTCCGGACGCGGACCAGTCCCGCAGGTCCGTCCAGCAGCGCCACGACCTGGCCATCTGCCTGGCCGACATCATCGATCAAGTCGATGAGCCGGTGCCGCCAGAGCACCTCGGTGCCCGCCGCCGCCAGTGAGCGGGACAGCAGCTGCTCATTGGCGCTCTGCTCGAAGATCTGCAGGCCCGGGAACCTGGTTTCGCCCCGCTGCAGATCCGCGATGCTGACCCCCCCAAGCGGCGCGTCGGCGCCGATCTGCATCCGCAGTGCGGGGTAGGCGCCGGTCAGCACCTGGTCGGCGAGCCCGAGCTGATCGTAGATCTCCATGGTGCGGGCCTGTACCGCAAGCGCCCTCGACTCGCGGGTCGGCCCCGCCTTCTGGTCAACCACCACCACTGGGACGCCGCGGCGGGCCAGCACCAGCCCGGCCATCAGGCCAGTCGGGCCTGCGCCCACAACCAGGACGTCGGTGCCAATTGTCGGCAGGTCGGCCATCCGCACTGCGGCCATAACCCTCTCCTTCGCCTCGGCTGGGTCAGTCCGTGGTGACCTCGGTTCATCTTGACACCCCGGGCGCCTTCGAGGTCCGAGTGGACCATCAGCGGAGTGCGCACCGGCTTCCCATCACCCTCCGGGCCGAGCGTCCGGCAGCCAAGCCGACCGCGTCGGCTGGTGAAGCGGGATGCGCCGACTTTACGACTAGCCGCCAACGACTTGGGTTCCCGCCCTGGCCGGGCTCTGGCGCCGGCCTTAATCCGGACGCATCGTGATGGGGGTGCTGTCCCGGGAGGCCGCTTGCATGTCATGCCGCTGTTGTTTCGGGTCCGGCCGGTCGATGGGCGGGGGCCGGCTGGGCGGGCGGTTGGCCGGCTTTGGCGGGGACGGCGGGGGGTCTGGCTGGGTCGGGTCCGAAGCTGAAGCCAGCCATCGCGCCGAGCAAGGCGAACGCAGTCGCGGCGACCAGGACGTCATTGAGCCCGCTGGCGGTGCCGGCGTGGTCAGCGTGGCTGACCCCGGCGCGGGCTGCGGGTGGGACCGTGGTGGCTACCCGGGTGCCGGCGCCGGAGGAAACGGCGGCGGCCAGCCGGTGCGCAGCGCCGGGCGGGGCGGGGTGACCGGCTAGGGCGTTCAGAGTGGCCGAGGTGACGCGGGATCCGTAGAGGGCGCCGAGCACGGCCACGCGGGTCGCCGTGCCGACCTGGCGGAGTGTGTTCGTCAGGCCGGCGGCCATTCCTGCGCGGGCGGGCTCCACCGCGGAGAGCGCTGCCGAGGCCAGGCCGGTGGAGGTGATGCCCAGGCCGATTCCGGCCAGGATGAAGCCGGGCACCAGCACCAGCCAGGCCGACGTGGCGGTCAGGTGGGCCATCGAGGCCAGCCCGGCTGCAGCGCAGGCCATTGCCCCGCCAAGCAGCACCCGCATCGGCACTCTGCCGATTGGCCGGCCGGTCAGTATGGCGATCGTGAACGAGGCTACGAACAGCGGCAGGAACCGCAGCCCGCCCTCGACTGGGGAGTAGCCAAGGGTGTTCTGCACGTACAGCGACAGGTAGCTGATCATTCCGATGACCGTCGCCGAGATCGCGAACGCCACGAACCCAGTCGCGGCGAAGCCGCGCCGTCGGAAGAGGCGCAGGTCGGCCATGGGGGCGCGGCGGCGATGCGCAATTGGACACCGTCATCTGAGAAAGGGAGACGAGCGCCTCCAGGTGGCCGACGGCACGCGCCACCGTCGCAACCGTGGCCGAGGCCCCGAGGCAGGACGGCGACAGGCTCATACTGAAGAACATCCGCTCGACGGAGTCGAGGGCCGTCGCGACGTCCGCCGGCCGCGTGAGGTCGCCAACGACGACGTCGGCGCCGAGCGCGCGCACGGCGTCGGCACGGTCGTCGTCGTGGTGCACCAGCGCCCGTACGGCCACGCCACGCTGACGTAGCAACGCCACCACCTTGCCGCCCACGCCGCCGATTCCCCCGCCGGCGACAGTCACCAAGATGAGACCAGGCTCTGCCATCGTCCGACTCCCCTCTGTTTCCCGCGATCGTGACATGAAGCGATGCGGACGACTTGCCCCGACGGGTGGTTGCCCAGGCACAGGGCTCGCGATGCCTGCGACCTCGGGCAACTTGGCTGCTCCCGAGTTGACACTCCCAGTTCCAGGCCCCCGGTCGTGCAGGCATTTGGAAGGTCACAGGGGTTCGATCGCAGGGCCGGCCCTGGGCCGGCTGGCCGCCCGTTCGACGCCGACAGCGAGGCCGGGTCATACTCACGTCGCGCGCATCGGCAACGCGCAGCTGAATCCGTTACGAATGACCGCCTCCCAAGGCTGGCCGGCCGCCTCGGCGGGCCGGACCTGCGGTGGCGGTCTTGAGGTCAATCCGGCCTGATGGTGCCACACTGATGGGGACGGCTCCCTGCGGTCACCAAGATCGCGCCGCCGTGTGGACGGGATGGTGGACAGCGATGCCTCCGCGCATACCGAGAGCCCCGGGTCTCCCCTTCGGCGGAGGACTCAACTTGGTGCTAGTCGCCGGCGGGGCGTACTTCGTGTGGGAGCACGGGCAGGGCCGGCACGGACGGCCGCATCTGCTGTGCCCGTTGTGCTTGCTGGAGAAGATCGATCCGGCCCCTGAGGCGCCCGGTGGGCCTAGTCCGGCCGAGCCGCCGGAACAGGCCTGACCAGCCCGCCAGCTGGGACCCGTCGCGCCGTCATCGCAGTAGAAGGCGATGGTCAGTTGCGGGTCGCCTGGTCAGGCTCAGAGATGCCGAGAGTGGCCAGGACGCGGTGTTTCATCGTCAGATAGCGGTCGGCGCCGCGCGTGGGCAATCCGGCGGGGCGTCGGACGATCCGCGGTGTCTGGACCACCTCGTTGCTGGCGAACTGCTCTCGGGTCAGGTCGATCTCGGTTCCGTCGGGCAGGAGATTCCAGTAGTGCACCCCCTGGCGGCTGCCGTCGGTCCGGAGCACCTCGGCGATCAGCAGTTCGCCTCCCAGCAGGTCGTGGATGGTCAAGGCGGTGGACCCGCATTGCCCGCGGGACGGGTTGGCCTCAGACCAGTCGTCCGCGTCGACAGGATCACAGGTATCGAGCGCCCAGGCCGCGCGTATCGCGGCCTCCAGATCGCGTCGGATTATCTTGGCCACGCGCACGATCCTGCCATCGCCAGCGCCGCGCCGCGCCGTCCAGCTGCGGCCGGGCGTTTCTCGCAGTATGTGCGGGCACGGGGCAGCACGACCTGGAGTGCTTCACCGGTGCTCCCACCAGCGGCGCGGCGGGCGGACGCCAAAGCGTCCCTCGTCGCATGACCTGGGATTTCGCCACCGTCCGGCCAGGCCACGTCCTGACGTTCATCATCGTCCCGGCACTCGACTAGCCATCAGGCCCTCGAAGGCGTCGATAACGCCGATTTAGTGCGCCTGAGAGTCGACTCGACCAGCATGCCGACCTGCACGCAGATGGGCCAGTTCTGTGCGACAGCAGACCTTACTTCCCGCGCGTTCGCCCACGCTTCCCGACTGGACCTGCGGGGGCGGTCAAGGCCAGGACCTGCTGGTTCCTGGATGAGGCGTGAGCGATAATGGTCGGATGCCGTCCTGTGGCCGGGCCGAGATGGCTGGCCCGTCGCGGCCGCGGCGGAAGGGCTGAGCGATTAGCGAGCTGCTGGACCGGACCACGGAAACCGCCGCGCTGGAGGAAGTGCTGGCGGCGGTCCGGGACGGGCTGAGCGGGGTGCTGGTGCTGCGGGGGGACGCGGGCATCGGCAAAACGGTGCTGCTGGAGTGGGCGGCCCGGCAGGCACATGACATGCAGCTGGCGAGGGTGGCCGGGATCCAGGCGGAGATGGGGCTGGGGTTCGCCGGGTTGCACCAGCTGCTGCTGCGGTTCTTGGGCAGGCTGGACGGGCTGCCCAGGCCGCAGCGGCAAGCGTTGGGCTCGGCGTTCGGGCTGGTAGCCGGGCCGGCGCCGGACCGGTTCCTGGTCGGGCTGGCGGCGCTGACGCTGCTGACCGATGCGGCGCCCGGACAACCGGTGCTGTGTGTGGTCGATGACGCACAGTGGCTCGATCAGGTGTCGGTGGAGGTGCTCGGATTCATCGCCCGCCGCCTGTACGCCGACCGGGTGGGCATGTTGTTCACCGTCCGGGAGGGGGAGGGACAGGCGGCCGCGCTGGCCGGGCTGCCGGAACTAATGCTCGCCGGGCTGCCGGAGGAGGCAGGGGGTGAGCTGCTGGCCACGTCGGCCGGCGCCCGGGTAGATGGGCAGGTGAGCGCTCAGGTCGTGGCCGACGTGGCGGGCAATCCGCTGGCGCTGGTGGAGCTGGCCGGGGAGCTGACCGCGGAGGAGTTGTCGGGGGCCGTGCCGCTGAGCTGGCCGCTGAGGTTCGGGGGGCGGCTGCAGGAGCTGTACCTGGCCCGGGTACGGGCCCTGCCAGTAGACACCCGGACGCTGCTGGCGGTGGCGGCGGCCGACCCGACAGGGGATCTTGCGCTGGTGGCGAAGGCGGCCGGGCAGCTGGGGACCGGCCCGGAGGCGGGCGACGCCGCGCAGACCCAGCGGCTGGTGTCGTGGCAGCCGCGGGTGCGGTTCCGGCATCCGCTGATCCGCTCGGCGGCCTATTACGCGGCCCCGGCGGGGACGCGGCGGCGCGCACATGCCGCGCTGGCCGGGGTCACCGACCCGGACGCTGACCCGGATCGACGGGCCTGGCACCTGGCCGAGGCCGCGCCGGAACCCGACGAGGCTGTCGCTGCGGAGCTTGATCGCTGCGCGAGCCGGGCACAGGTGCGCGGCGGACTGGCAGCCGCCGCGGCGTTCCTGGAACGAGCGGCGGACCTGACGCCCGACCCGGGACCCCGCGCCGAACGCACGCTGGCCGCGGCACAGGCCAGCCTGCAGGCCGGCGAGTTCGGCAAGGCCAGCGACCTCATGGCCGTGGCGGAGGCCGGGCCGATGGACGAGTTTCAAGCCGCCCGGGCGGACTTGCTGCGCGGGAGGATCGCGTTCGCCTCCGGCCTGGGCAGCGACGCTCCCCCGCTTCTGCTGAAGGCGGCTAAGCGGCTCGAACCGCTCAACCTCGACCTGGCCCGCGAGACGTACGTCGACGCGTGGCAGGCGGCATTCTTCGCCGGATACCTGGCGGGCGCCGGCGACCTGCTTGAGGTCTCCCGCGCCGCCCGGGCCCTTCCCCCGCCAGCGCACCCGCCGCGTCTGGTCGACCTGGTGCTGGACGGTTTTGCGCTGCTGGTCACCGACGGACCGGCAGCCGCTGCACCGCTGCTGCGGCGGGCCACGAGCGCCTTTACCCGCCCAGGCATCCCGGAGGAAGAGACACTCCGGTGGGGCTTCATCGCCACGGTGGCGGACGAAGCGCTCTGGGACGACGAGGGCTGGCGCCTGACCGTCAGGCAGGTTCAGCTCGCCCGTCACGTCGGCGCGCTCGACCAGCTCTCGTTCCTTCTGAACCGGATGGCCATCGAGACCGTGTGGAGCGGTGACTTTGCCGCTGCCACCTTGCTGATCGCCGAAGCCGAGGCCGTCTGCGAGGCGACCAGGTCTCGTTTCGCACCCGTCGCCGCCACCATGCTGGCTGCGTTCCAGGGACGGAAAGCCGAGGCCATCCCGCTGGTCCAGTCCATCATCGAGCAGGCCACACCCGGGGGCCAGGGAGTCTCGGTGACGTTCGCGCACTGGGTGGCCGCCGTCCTGTACAACGGCCTGGGTCGTTACGAGGAGGCACTGGCCGCAGCCCGCCAAGCCAGCGAGCACAAGCACGTATATGTCTCCGCGTGGGCGTTGCCCGAGCTGATCGAGGCTGCCGCGCGCACCGGCGACGCGCGCATCGCCGGCGATGCCCTGGATCTGCTCACCAAAACGACCCGGGCAGGCGGAACCCACCTGGGGCTAGGGATCGAGGCGCGCACCCGCGCCCTGCTGAGCGAGGGAGAAGCCGCCGAGCGACACTATCGCGAGGCGATCGACCGGCTCGGTCGCACCCGGCACCGTCCCGAGCTCGCCCGCGCCCACCTGTTGTACGGCGAGTGGCTACGCCGCCATCGCCGCCGCCGCGACGCCCGGGACCAGCTGCGCACCGCCTTCGAGATGTTCGACTCGATGGGGATGGAAGCGTTCGCCGCCCGGGCGCGGGCCGAGCTGCGCGCCACCGGCGAGCGCGCCCGCCCCCGCGCCCCGGGGACCCCGGAGGTGCTTACCGCGCAGGAGGAGCAGATCGCCCGGCTGGTCGCCGAGCACCTGTCCAACCGGGAGATCGCCGCCCGGCTGTTCATCAGCGCCAGCACCGTCGAATACCACCTGCGCAAGATCTTCCGCAAGCTTGACGTCAGCAATCGGGCCCAGGTCGCACGGACGTTCCGGAACGACAAAGGAGGTTTGGAGCGATAGCCCGTCCGGTTCTAGGGCGGCATCGCGCCGGAACGCGGCGCGGATGGCGTCCCGGGCCTGCGCATCGAACGGTCATCGGCACCGAGACGTCGAGCATCAGCGCCTCCAGCACGTCGCCGCGCAGGTCCTCGTCGTCCCGCCGGTCTTTGTCCGGAATACATACCGTCTCGCTGCCCACCTGGGGATCCCACGAGAGCTCGGCGGCGACGTGGCCCCGCAGGTCATCATCCTTCATTGCTGGCTCGTTCCACCTCCGGCGTGGGCCTTCCCGTGATCACTGGCCTCTTTCCAAACGTTATCGCCAGCCTGCCGGCGCCGCATCCATGAAAGTCCTTAGTCATTCCGTGGCAAGGCCCCTACGGCTACCGGCAGGACTAAGGACCTTCCAGGATTCGATCGGCTTACCGGATCTGTAGCGTTCACAGCGGAACCTATCCGCGCGAGTCCGGAAGCGCCCGGGAGAGCCGTGACTAGGAGGTTCTCGCGTCCGAACCAGCACCCGCTCCTCGGTGAGCGGCGGCTGAACCGGCTATCAGCGCGGGACCCGCAGCCGCGCGTCCCGCGCTGCGAGAAACACACTCAGGAAGGAAGACATCATGGACATCACAGGCAAGACCGCGCTGGTGACCGGGGCCAATCGTGGCCTGGGACGCCACCTGGCGGCGGAACTTCGCGACCAGGGCGCCCGCGTCTACGCCGCTGCCCGAGACCCGCAGACCGTGGACCTAGCGGGTGTAACCCCCATGGCGCTGGACATCACCGACCCGGCCTCGGTCGCCGCGGCTGCGCAGGCCGCGAGCGGGGTAGCCATCCTCGTCAACAACGCTGGCTCGCAGACCAGATCCTCGCTGCTGACCGGAGACCTGGCCGCCATCCGGCTGGACATGGACACCATCTTCTTCGGCACCCTAGCGGTGACGCGGGCCTTCGCCCCGCAACTGGCCGCGCAAGGCAGCAGCGCGGTGCTGAACATCCTGTCGGGACTGTCCTGGCTGACCATCCCCAGCGCCGGCGCCTACTGCGCCGCCAAATCGGCGGAGTGGTCGCTGACTAACGCCATGCGCCTGGAACTCGCGCCGCAGGGCACCCGGGTGACAGCCCTGCACGTCGGCTACATGGACACCGACATGACCCGAAACCTGGACGTGCCCAAGTCCGACCCGGCCGCCATCGCCAAGCTGGCCATCGACGGCATCGAGGCGGGCGACGCCGAGATCATCGCCGACGAGGCGAGCAGGCGCGTCCTGGCCGGGCTCTCCGCCGGAGTCGCCGGCCTCTACCCACAGGTCGCCTGACCCGCCCGACCCGCCCAGCGAAGGCCCAGCGTGGCATTCATCGTTTAGAAGCCAAATTTGCCAAGTTTCCGGACCCAGGAGGTCGTCATGGCATCGGTACTAATCACAGGAGCGTCGAAGGGCATCGGCCGAGCGGCGGTGGCGGAGTTCGCCCGCCGTGGCCACCGGGTGATCGCCACCGCGCGGGACCCGCGCACGCTCGCCGGCCTGCCCGCGGACCAGCGGCTCGCGCTGGACGTCACCGACCCCGGCAGCATCACCTCGGCGGTCGGGGAGGCCGGGGAGATCGATGTTCTGGTCTCCAACGCCGGGGAGATCTTCAACGCCGCCGTCGAGGCGATACCACCGGAGGCACTCGCGCGGCTGCTGGACATCAACACGATCGGTGCCCTGCGGGCGGCGCAGGCGGTCCTGCCAGGGATGCGCGCCCGCGGCCGGGGGCGGCTGCTGTTCATGTCCAGCATCTCCGGGCGCATCGCGGTGCCGCTCAGCGCGGCCTACGCCGCGACCAAATGGGCCCTTGAGGCGGTGGTCGAGGCCCTGGCCATCGAGGCGGGGCCGCTGGGGATCGAGGCCGCGCTGGTCGAACCGGGCCCGGTCAGTTCCGGAGCGCTCGACCACGTCACCACGTACACCCTGCCCGGCGATCCCTACGCCCGCCTGCTCACCCAGGGCGGCCCGCCCGCCAGTCTGATGATCACGCCGGAAGAAGTCGCGGCCGGGATCGCGGACGCGGCAGCAGCGCCACAGCTGCCCCTGCGCATCCCCATCGGCCCGCCCGCCGCCCAGATCCTGGCCGCACGCCAGGCCGCACCCGACGACCGCCCGTTCATCCCCGGCGCGTCCACGGCCGTCCGGTCGTGAACGGCAAATGGCGACTCAGGGGAGTCATGCCTTTCCTGTCTCGCGCTGCCAGCCTCGCGACCGCCGTCTCGGTGGCCGGCTGCGGGACCTGATCGCAGCCGCCAGCGACTCGTGACCAGTCATCTAAGGAGATCCATGTTGCATGACGGGACTGTGACGTCAAGCATCTACCGGGACAAGACAGCAGCCTCGCGTCCCGAAATCAGGCAGCGCAGCGGATCACGAGTCCGGCGCGCTGCCGGGCCCAAGAGTTTGGCGTACCTGCGCAAGCACCGTTGCGATTATCACCCCCAGATCCAAATGGCCGCGTATTCCCGGAGAGCTACAGACCATCCCGTTCTGCGTACCTCAGCGGATGGACGCTGAGACTCCCACCTCCTCAATCAGGCGGTTCCGGCGCGTACAAGCGCTGTGTCTGGTTTGCCGGGGAGCCGAATCCGGTACGTTGCCACCGGGGGGCTACCGAAGTAGCCAGAGTGGCATCTGCGACCAAGGGGGGAACTCATGCCGAAGTACCTCATCCAGGCGTCCTATACCGGCGATGGGGTTCAGGGACTCGCCAGGAAGCTGGTTCGGCCCGCCGGGCCGTCGTCGAAAAGGCGTGCGGCAGCGCCGACGGGAAGCTCGACGCGTTCTACTACGCCTTCGGCGAGACGGACGTGGTCACGATCATGGACCTGCCGGACAACGTCACCGCGGCAGGCGTCGCGCTGCTCGTCGCCGCCAGCGGCAAGGTAGACGTCAAGACCACCGTCCTGTTGACTCCGGAAGAAGTCGACGCCGCGGTCAAGGTGACCGGCGACTACCGCCCACCCGGGGGCTGAGCCTCGTGCTCCCCCCATCCGCAACGCCCTCGCCCAAGCGGCCGCCTGGCACTAGCGCCCGACCTTGCTCAGGGCAGGGGTGAGCCGGCAGGCAGGCAGGCCAAGCCGGCGCCGAGTCCGCCCTTGCATGCTGGCCGTGCACCGAACAGCTCGTCGGAGGCGGGCACCCATCCCGGCCCGCTCCCGGAGCACATTCAGCCCCATCCCGGAAAGCCCGAGAGGAGGAAACGATGAACACTCCGATCACTGCCGCCCGCCGCAGCGTCCAGGAAGCCACATACGAACTCCTGAGGCGACTTGGCCTGACTACGATATTCGGGAACCTTGGCTCGACCGAGCTGCCCTTCCTCAAGAATTTTCCGTCAGATTTTCAATATGTACTGGCCTTGCAAGAAGCTTCAGCTGTCGCGATGGCTGATGCATATGCCCAGGCAACGGGAAAGCCAGCCTTGGTGAATCTGCATACCTTTGCCGGTACCGGCAATGGCATGGGCAACATTAGCAATGCCCACATGAACAAGACCCCGCTCATCATCCTGTGTGGTAACCAGACCCGGGAAATGCTGGTTGGCGATGTATACCTGACCAACGTAGAAGAAACAACGCTCCCTAAACCCTGTGTAAAGTGGACCTATCAGCCCGTGCGAGCCGAGGACGTGCCGGCCGCCCTCATGAGAGCCTACGCGGTAGCGCTTCAGCCTCCGGCCGGCCCCGTATTTCTTTCGGTTCCGCTGGACGATTGGGACAAGCCTGCGTTGGGCACCGCCGTCGTGAGGTCTGTCAGCACTCGAGTCGCTCCAGATCCCGAGCGAGTAAAGAGATTCGCCGACAAGATAAGCGGTGCCCGCAATCCAGTACTGGTCTACGGACCAGGCCTCGAAAAGGCGGGCGGGTGGGACTCTGGCGTAAGGTTCGCTGAGAAACTTCAGGCCCCTGTATTGTTCTCACCATATACTGAAAGCATCTCGTTCCCGGTTACCCACCCGCAGTTTCAAGGGTCCCTTCCGCCGGCGATCGGCCCGGCGTGCGAGCGCCTGCGCGGATTCGACCTGGCGATAGTCGTCGGAGCGCAGGTCTTCCGTTACTACCCCTACGTGGCCGGATCGTATCTTCCAGATGGGACTGAGTTGCTTCAAATCACCTCGGATCCCAACGAAGCAGGAACTGCATTTGTTGGCGACAGCATGCTCGGCGATCCGCAGCTGGCTCTCGAGACGCTGATCGATTTGGTACCGGAGAACTCCAAGCGTGAATGGCCCAGTTCCCGCCTTCCCCCCCTTAAGGTTTCCAGCGACGGAGACCCTTTGTATGCGGCTGAAGCATTCTCTGCCCTTGCTGAATCTCGGCCGACCGATACGGTTCTTGTGACCGAGACAACATCCAATGTGACCGAGCTGCTCACCGCCTGGCCAATTACTGCGCCGGGGTCATATTATTCGTTCGCCGGCGGCGGCCTGGGATGGGGAGCTCCCGCAGCGGTGGGTATCGCCTTGGCTGTCAAGAACCGAGGAGTCAAGCGGCCGGTGGTCGCTGTAATTGGCGACGGCGCGTTCCAGTACTCGATCCAGTGCCTCTATACCGCCGCACAACACAAGCTGCCGGTGGTATTCGTTGTTGTCTGCAACGTCGAGTACGGAGTCTTGAAGGACTTCGCTGTACTTGAAGAGGCGCCAAACGCACCTGGTCTCGACCTTCCCGGTCTTGATATTCCAACCATCGCCAAAGGTTTCGGCTGCCAGGCAGTCGTAGCGGAATCAAAGGCAGAAGTCAGGGAGGCTTTCGTGACAGCATTGGGAGCCAACTCGCCGACGGTGATTGCAGTCCGGGTTAAACCCGAGATCCGTCCCTTGGCCTAGCAGTCTGCTGATAAAAGCGCTCCCACGATGGTCTTGTGGTGCTGTCACGTTGGCTAGGCGGGCTCGCGCCCGCGGCCGTTGCGCTGGTGGCTTGCGTCCTGGTGATCCTTGATCTGACCGACGCCGGGCTGCGGCGCTGGTCGGACGCTCACGCCCTGACCACCGACACA
>Ga0335074_10008372_pt1 | contig 14369 bp, 10 predicted proteins | sample Lox_Sample_23_FD_206715 | JGI IMG/M metagenome (GOLD analysis project Ga0335074, IMG submission 206715) | Soil microbial communities from Loxahatchee National Wildlife Refuge, Florida, United States - Lox_Sample_2.3 | ecosystem: Environmental > Terrestrial > Soil > Wetlands | place: USA...
TCGATGGGCATACACAGCCGCCATCTCCGGGTCCCGGCCAAATTTGCCTCGTCCCGGTTTTCCGCATAAAACGGCCGCAATGGACCTCTCGGTCGTCCTGCCGGTGGTGAACGAGCGCGATAACCTGCTGGCGCTCATCCCGCAGCTCAACTCGCTGGCTGCACGGTTACACCTGATTCACGAGGTAATCGTGGTCGACGGCGGCTCGACCGACGGCACCCAGGCGATCGCGACCGAACTCGGCGCCCGGGTTGTGCACGAACGGCGGCGCGGTTATGCCGGCGCGCTCGAAACCGGCTTCGACGAGGCGCGCGGCGCATATGTGCTGACGCTGGATGCCGACATGTCGCATGATCCGGACTTCGTCGCCAAGATGTGGCGGGCGCGCGAGCGCAGCGACATCGTGATCGCCTCGCGGTACGTGCATGGCGGGGTGGCCTACACTTCCCTCGTGCGCAATCTTTCGAGCCGCCTGCTTAATCGCGTGCTGCGGCGCGTGCTCTCGATGCCGGTGCGGGACTTGTCCAGCGGCTTTCGCCTCTACCGGCGCGCGGCGCTACAGGACCTGCATCTGGCGGGGCGCAACTTCGAGGCGCTGGAGGAAATCCTGGTGACCGCCTACACGCGCGGCTTCAGCGTTACCGAGGTGCCGTTCACCTATTTCCCGCGCGGCAGCGGACGCTCGCACGCGCGGTTGATTAGCTTCGGCCTCGATCTCGCGCGCTCGGCCGTACAGCTCTGGAAGCTCCGCAACTCGCTGGCCGCGGCCGATTACGAGGAGCGCGCTTTCTACAGTATCATCCCGATCCAACGCTACTGGCATCGCCGCCGCCATCATATCATCACCCGCTGGGCGCGCGGCTCGCATCGGGTGCTCGATGTCGGCTGCGGCTCCAGCATCGATACGCAGAGCCTGAATTACGCCATTGGGATGGACCTCAGTTTCGAGAAGCTGCGCTTCATGCGGCGCTATGCGATTCCGGTGGTGCAGGGATCGGCGTTCGCGCTGCCGTTTCGCGATCAGAGTTTCGATTGCGTGGTCTGCTCGGAAGTTATCGAGCATGTGCGCTTCGACGCTACGCTGTTCAACGAGATGAATCGGGTTTTGATGCCGGGCGGCACATTGGTGATCGGCACGCCTGACTATGCGCGGGCCGAGTGGCGGATAATCGAGTCGTTGTATCGAGCGCTGGCGCCGAGCGGCTACCAGGATGTCCACCCGATGCACTACACGCGCGAGAGCCTGGGCGGAATCCTGGTGCGCCACGGCTTCGTACACGAACAGGATGAGTACATCGCACGCGCCGAATTGGTGATGCGGTGGAGCAAGCCGGCGCCGGCCGCGGCGGCTGCATCTCCGCTCCGCACCGCGGGCGCGGCCTAGCGCGCCATCCACGCGAGCGGGCGCTGCTATTGCGCCGCGCGCCGCAAGCCGCATTAAATCTCCATTCGTGGCCTCCTTCCTCGCCTTCGCCGAAACCTGCCAGGCGCTTAGCCAGACCCAGAGCCGATTGCAGATGGCAGAGCTGGCCGGCGATTTCCTGGCCGCGCTGGATCCTGCCGAAGCGATAATTGCGGCTCGTTTCATGGTCGGGCGGGCGGTCGCGCAAGGCGATGAGAACCGGCTGCAGGTGAGCGGCCGCGCGATCTGGAAGATCGCGGCCGAGATGACCGGCGCGGCCGACCAGGGCGAGGAAATCTTCGCCGCGGCAACCGACTTCGGCGAGGCGATCGAAATCGCGATGCGGTTGCGGGCGAGCGAGCCGGAGCCAACCCTCACGATCGCCGAGGTCGATCGGCGCTTCACTGCGATCGCGGCGATCGAAGGCCGCCAATCGCGCGGCCGCAAGCTCGCAGCGCTGGGCGAACTGCTCGCGCTGGCGACCGCGCTCGAAGCGAAATATCTCGCCAAGATTCTGATCCGCGAAATGCGCCACGGTGTGAGCGAAGGCATGATGCTCGAAGCGATCGCGAAGATGGCTTCGCGGCCGGTCGCGGAAGTTCGCCGCTTGCACATGCTCGAGGGCGACCTCGGGCGGGTGGTTGGAATTTTGCGCGGCAGCGCGCCGCCGGCCGAACCTGAACGGCGCGAGAGCGCGCGCCCGCTCAAGCCGATGCTCGCGCATCCGGCCCGCGACGTCGCCGAGGCCTTCGCGGCGCTGGGCCCGGAGCTTGCGCTGGAGCACAAGCTCGACGGCGCGCGCGTTCAAATCCATTGCCTGCACCGCGGCGCGCGGATCTTCTCGCGCCGTCTCAATGAAATCACGCCGAGCCTGCCCGAGGTGGCGGATGCGATGGGTCCGCTGCTCGAGCGCGGCGCGATTCTCGATGGCGAAGTGATCGCGGTTGATGTCGAAGGGCGGCCGCTCGCTTTCCAGGAGCTGATGCGGCGCTTTCGGCGCATCCGCGATGTCGAGCGCCTGCAGGCCGAGCAGCCGGTGCAACTGTTCCTGTTCGATCTGCTCGCGCTCGACGGCGCGCTGCTGATCGATCGTCCGTATGTCGAGCGCTTCGAGCGGCTGAGCGAAGCCGCCGCACAAGCGAGCCTGCGACTCGCCGGCCGGATCGTGCCGGCCTCGCTCGCGGAAGGCGAACGCTTTTTCGAGACCGCGATCGCGGCGGGCCATGAAGGCGTGATGGCGAAATCGCTCGCGAGTCATTACACGCCCGGCGTGCGCGGACGCGGTTGGCTCAAGATCAAGCGGGCCAAGACGCTCGACCTGGTGATCGTCGCCGCCGAATGGGGCTACGGCCGGCGGCACGGATGGCTGTCGAATTATCACCTCGCCGCGCGCGAAGAGCATACCGGGCGCTTCGCGGAAGTCGGCAAGACCTTCAAAGGCTTGACCGACGAGCAGTTCCGCGAGCTCACGGAGCGCTTGCAGGCGCTGAAGCTCGATGAAACCGGCGGTATCGTCTCCGTCCGGCCGGAAGTGGTGGCCGAAGTCGCCTATAGCGATATCCAGCGCAGCCCGCAGTATACAGACGGGATGGCGTTACGCTTCGCGCGCATCGTCAGAATCCGCGACGACAAGAGCGTCGAGGAAGCCGACACAATCGAAACGCTCAGGCGCGAGTTCGAGCGTCAGCTCGTCAGACCGGTATGAGAGCGGATTTCAGTAGGTCAGGCGCCGGACCAGCGCCTCGGCGATCAGCAGAAGCATCGCGGCCACCACGAAGTACGAGCTGAGCGAGACGCGATGCTCGAAGGTCGGGCGGCTCATCCCGACTTCGGCCGGCGAGGGATTCAGACGTCCGCCGGTCGCGGTCGCCAGCGTCTCGAGCAGTCCATAGTTGGGCGCGGGTCGCGGCAACTCGGCATCCACCGCCGGACTGACCGCGTAGGCTAGCGGCGGCAGCGCCTGCGCCTTCGCGCCCAGCGATCTGAGCGCGATGTTGTAGATGCCGGGACGGGCAGCCTCGACGCTGCCGGCCAGCTCGCCCGGAACGTTCTGGGTCAGCAGCGCCTGGATCTTGCTGCCGTCGGGCCGCGTGACAGTCGCGGTCAGCATGTCGGGCGTGCGATGCCCCGGCGCGGTGTCGTAATCGACCAGCCGGATGTTGATGCGGCCGTTGTCGTAGCCGAGCGCGGCGGCAAACTGCTGCTCGGTGGGCTGGACCGGCGGCGTCATCCAGCCGAGCAGCCGATCCCACAGCGGGACGAAGAAATCATTGCGCACCCATGAGCCGGACCAGCGCCCGCTCGCGTCGGTGGTAATCGCGATCGCCTTACCCGCGCCATAACGCCAGCTCGCGATCAGCGGCTCCTCCGCAGCCTGGCGCTCGACGTAGAGATCCATCGTGGCCCGCGGCTTGAGCTGGGTCGCGACGAAGCCCAGCACCGGCGGCAATTGCCGCGCGGCAAGGTCCTTGAGCACCGGATCGGGATGCTCGGCACGCGGGATGAATTGCTTTTCGACCATCGTCGCCTCGCCGCCGTGCTGCTTGACGTCGGTCAGGAAGATGCGCGGCAGGCTGGAGGCATTGTCGGTTTGATAGAAGCCGCCGCCGCCGTAGTGGCTGATGGCTTGCAAGAGCTGGACGTTGGCCTCGGTGCCGACCGCGATGGTCGAGATCGTGATGTTGCCGTCGTGATGCATCCCCGACACCAGATCGTAATACATCACGGCGCTGCCGCCGGTCTCGCCGTCGGTCAGGATCACGACGTGGCGAGTCGAGGCGGCGCTCGCGGCGAGCATGCGCTGCGATTCCTCGATCGCGGGCAGCAGGTAGGTGGTGCCCTCCGCGCGCAGCCGATCGATCATCTCGTCGAAGTAGGGACGCGCCTGGCTCAGCGGTTCGAGCGGAACGATCACGAACGGCTGCGAGTCGAATCCGATCACGGCGATCAGATCGTTGTCGCCCATCGTTTTGAGCACCGTGCGTGCGGCCGCCTTGGCGTATTCGAGCTTGTCCTCGCGGCCCATCGAGCCGGATTTATCGATGATCAGGACCAGCGCGCGCTGGCGCTGACGATGCTGCGGCGGCTTCATGATTACCGGCAGCGCCTCGGCCAGCGGACTGCCCTCATAACCGCCCAGCCCGAAGCTCTGATCGCCGCCGATCATGGCCAGCGAACCGCCGCCCGCGACATAATGCAGCAGCGCCTGCTGGACCGCGCCGGTGAGTCGCGCGCGCGGCACGTTGTTGATCAGAACCGCCTCGTAATCTTTGTAATTGGTGTTGGCGTACACGCCCGAAGCGAGCACCACGACCTCGGGCTCCAGACCCATCCGTTTGACCACGGTTTCGAGATAAGCGGCATCGCGCGTGCTGTCGGTTAGAATGAGCACCTTGTGACGCGCGCCGATTCCCACGAAGCCCTGGGCGGAGTCGTTCTCCGCATAACGATCGAGCGCCGGGTTGCCGGCCTTGAAAATCGCTCGATACTCGACCAGCCCCGAGCGGCTGGGCGCGACGCTGAAATCGAACCGCTCCTGGCCGGGAGCGAGCACGACGGCACGCTGCTGCAGAAGCTTGTCGTCCTCGTAAAGCGAGATCGTGCCGGGAACCGGCGCGCCGCCCAGATTGGTGAGCGTGACGCCGAGCGCGAACGGCGCCGCCTTGGCCATCGCGGGCGGCAGGCTGAGCTCGGTCATCGCGACATCGGGAACCTTGCCGGCGCCCGGCGGTGTGAAGATATCGAGCTTGATGTGCGCGGCGTTGAGCGCGGCGATCGCGCGCGTCGCGTCACCGCGATTCTCCCATCCGTCGGTAATCAGCACGACCCGACCGTTGCGCACTGCGGGATCGGCGGCCAGCCGATCGAGCGCGCTCTCGAGGTTGGTGGCTAGCGGATCGCATCCCGCGCATGGCGTTGCCTTCGCGAGATCGTTAACCACTTCGCCGGCGGTCACCGCCGCGGGCTGGGCACCGAAGATCCACGCCGGGTCGCCCGGCGCAAGCTTGAAGCCGCCGCGCAGCAGGCCGGCGCTCCAGCCGCGCATGGCGTCCGTCATGCTGGCCGACATATCGACCATCACCGGGCGCGTCTTTCCGATCGAATGAGTAACCGTCTCGGGATCGGCGAGCGCGACCACGATCAACGCCAGCATGATCGCGCGCAGCAACGGGCCGCCGACGCGGCGAATCGTCCCAACCCGCAGGAGCGACCACAGCAGCACCACGCCCACCGCCAGCAGCAGATAAAACGCGGCCGGGTGCGCAAACTGGAGATTCTCCAGGTACGGCTGAATGCTGGCCGGGACGAGATAGGACGGCAGCTTCATGTGATAGCCGGCATCAAAGCGCGGCGGCGCCGGTAGACGACGACGGCCTCGAGCATCGCAAGCACCAGGATCAGGACCAGCAGGTCCGAAGTGAGCGGAGCCTTTTCGACTGAAAGCATCTGCTCCGCACCTGCGCCATCGGCGGCCTCGAAATGGAGTACCGGGGCGTGGGCCAAATCCGAGACGCCGAGATCATCGAGATTCACCGCGCGCAGATTCTTCTCACCGCCCGCGCCGATAAGCTGATAGATGCCTTGCGTGACCGTATCGGTAAAAGTTGCCCCGGCCGCCACCCTGACCTTGCTCCCCGATGGCAGCACGATCCGCTCGATACCCGCCGGCACCTGCCACGGCTGACCCGTCCGGAAGCCGCCGCTGTCGGAGCCGAGGCCGGCCAGGTAGCTCAGCATGTTCAAGGTCAGAATCGACATCGGCAGGTTTTGCCGGCCCAGGTAAGGGAAGGGATTGAAGCCGATCGCGACGAAGCGATGGCCGGCGCGCACCCCGCGTATCACCAATCCTCCCGACGGACCGGTCGCCACCTGCTTCATCCATGGATGCACGCCGAAGAACTCGCCGAAGCGCGGATTCAGCAGGCGAAAGTTGACCGCGTCAGTCAGTGGGTCGGTGGTATTCCAACCGGTGATCGAGAGGCGCGAAGCCGGCAGGATGACAAAGTCGAATACCGGGTCGCCCGGCGGCGGCATCACCAGCAGAGTGTTGACGCTGGGCAGTTCCTTGGGCACGGCGTACTCGAAAATCGCGACGTCGGCGCCGGCCAGATCCTCGGGTGTATAAGCATCGGGCCGGCGCGCGGTGACTCTGACGCCCGGGAGCTGGTTGAGTCCGTTCGCGTCGCCGGGCGCCGGGCTCACGAACAGCACCGCGATCGATTTGACTGCGCCGGCGGTCGCCCAGGCAGTATTGTCGAGCGCGAAGCCGTCGGCCGGTTCGAGCTCGGCCTTGTAGGTCTCGGCCAGCCGCAGCGACGGGAAATCGACCGCGCCGATTTCGTCGGGCGCCAGATAAGTCCGCGCGCTAGCCAGCCTGGTTTTGCCGGCGCTGACAGTGACCGTAAAGGTCTGCGGCGCGGGGCCAAAATTCGCCAGTCCTATATGGCCATGCAAAGTCGGCGAGCCGAACGCCTCGCGGCGGAGGGTGAAAGTGCCGAGTGCACCGTTGGCGAGCGGCGCATCAAAGGGCCGCGCGACCAGGCGCGGCGGCATCGGCGGCGCCACCGAATACGCCCCCGCGTAATAGATGCCGTTGAGATGCGGATTAGCGAGCAGGCCGGCCATCAGATCCTTGAGCGCTTCGGGATCGGCCGGGGCGTCCGTGACTTCGATCGAGTTGAGCGCGCGGCGCGCCGCAGCGAACGAACCGAACGGCGCCGCCAGCGGATGCGGTTGCGGCGCGGTCACGTAGATCGTCAGGTTGGCTGGAAAGTGCTGTTCGCCGAGCAGCTCGCGAAGATGGGCGACGGCGCCGGCGAAGCGCGTCGCGCCGTCGGGCGTCTGCGCCTGCATCGCCGCGGAGTTATCGATCACGACCGCGAAATTCTGGTTGCGACGGACCACGTACGGCCCGGCTACCGCCAGCACCGCCAGGCACAGGATCAGCAGCTCGACGAAGAACAGCCAATCCAGATGCGGCCATCCGCCGAAGCGCTTGCTGCGCGTGGCGCCGAGCGCACGGTAGGCGAGCACGCTCGAAATCCGCACGCGGCGTGGCCGCTCGCGGGTGAGATAGGCAGCCACCAGGAGCGGCGTCAGGGCAAATAAGGCCAGCGCGCCCGGAAAAAAGAATCCCATCGGCGGCACTTCAATGAACCAGGCCCAGCTCGCTCACCGCGCGCAGAAAGAAATCGGTGAAATTTGTGCCGGTCACGTACAACACGTAATGCAGTCCGTGACGGAAGCAGAAAGTCTTTATCTCGCGCGAGAGGCGCAGCATCGTCTCATGATGCCGCTCGCGCTCGTGCGCACCGACCGAGACCCGCACCGCCTCGCCGGTTTCCGCATCGACCAACTCGACGTCGCCGTCGAGCCCCGAACCGTCGAGCTCGCCGCCGCCGAGGATCTGCACCGCAGTCACGTCCATGTTGGCGGCGGTGAAAAGCCCCAGGCCACGCGTCACCGAGTTGGTCATCATCAGGTAGTCCGAAATCAGGAAGACCTTGCCGGCGCGCCGGATCGTGAGCAACTCGCCGGCCAACGCGTGCGCCAGGTCGAGCTCGCCCGCCGGCTTGACCGCCGCCAGGTAGCGCGCCAGATCGACGATTCGATGACGCCCGAGCACCAGGCCGGGCGCCGCCGCGGCGCCGCTGCCGGCCAGGACGCGAATCATCACGCGATCGCCCGAAGAGAGCGCGACGTAGGCCAGCGCAAGTGCGCTCGCGATCGCCATCTCGAACTTGCGGTCGGGCCCGGGCAGGCCCATCGAGGCGCTGGCATCAACGAAGATGTAGGTCAGGAGGTCTTCCTCTTCGGCGAACAGCTTGATGTAGAGCTTGTCGGTGCGCCCGTAGAGTCCCCAATCGATGAAGCGGAAATCGTCGCCAAGCGAGTAGTGCCGATAGTCGTTGAATTCGAGCGAGGAGCCGCGCCGCGGCGACAGATGGCCGCCTTTGCCGAGTCCCGCATACTCGCGCCGGGTCTTGATGCGTAATTGCTCGAGACGGGCGAGAAAGTCGGAGCTTAATTCCTGCGGCAATCCGAGCATCGCTACGTGCGCGGCCGTTTGACGCGCTTCATCACCTGTTCGAGTATCGACTCGGTACTGACGTTCTCGGCCTCGGCCTGGAAGTTGCGCAATAACCGATGGCGCAGTGAAGGAACCACCGCATCGTCGATATCGTCGTAGGACACGCTGACCCGGCCATCGAGCAGCGCGTTGACCTTGCTGCACAGGATGATGGCTTGCAGACCGCGCGGGCTGGGGCCGAAGCGCAGGTATTGAGAAACTTCGGGGACCGCGCCGGGACCGTTCGGCGTGCAGGCGGCGACAATCGCGATCGCGTAGCGTTCCAGCGGCTCAGCGACGATCACCTCGCGCACCAGGGTCTTAAGCGCCTCGATCTGCTTGGCCGCAACCGACGGTTCGAAGATCGATTGGGTAACCGGCATGTGCGCGCCGGTGGTGCGTTTCATGATCTCGCGCAGCTCGTCGGGCTTGGGCGAGGTCATCACGACCTTGAACAGAAAGCGGTCCATCTGCGCCTCGGGCAGCGGGTAGGTGCCTTCGAGCTCGATCGGGTTCTGCGTTGCGAGCACGATAAATGGCACGTCGAGCTTGTAGGTCTCACCGAACACCGTGACCTGGTGTTCCTCCATCGCTTCAAGCACGGCGGACTGGGTCTTGGGTGTGGCGCGGTTGATTTCGTCGCCCAGGATCATGTGGGCGAAGATCGGCCCCGGCCGGAAGCTGAACTCGCGCCCGCCGTTGCTCTCGGTCAACACCTGCGTGCCGATAATGTCCGAGGGCATCAGGTCGGGTGTGAACTGGATACGTTTGAAGCTGATTCCGAGCGCGTCGGCCGAGGTCTTGATCATCAGCGTCTTGCCGAGTCCCGGCACGCCTTCGACTAATACGTGGCCCCCGCTGAAAAGCGCGGTCAGGACTTTGCGAATCACCTGCTCGTGGCCGACGATTACGCGGCCGACTTCGGTCTCTGCGCGGCTGAAGGTTTTGCGGAACTCAGCGACGCGCGCATCGGGGGACATCTGTGGAGCGGCTCCCATCCCTTCTCCTTCGTGGCTATCGAATCAGATCGCGATAACGGGGCGGCACCAGTTGCTGCTCGTTGGGGTCGACTTCCAGCGGATGACTCTCGTTAAGCGGCACGTTGACGTAGGGAGTTGTGGCACGCGGGCCGCTGGTATCAAGCATCAGCTTGCCGCCGTTGGCGGACGCGATCGCCTCCGGCAGGCGGAACAGCACGTAGCGCGTGTCGTGGATGGAGAGCGTCGGTCCATGCTCGCCCGGCTGGTAGAAATGCTGGTAGGCGACCGGCGCCGGGAACTCCCCGAGATGGGTATCGCCCTGCGTGCCACCCGGCGTAGTGGCGTTCTTGTTGCCGGGCTTCGGCCCGTTCGGGTTCTGGCCGCCGCCGTTGCCGGGCTGCGTCATTTTGTTACCGCCCTTGCCTGACTGGTCGGCCGAGGCGAGGCGCTGATTGCCGGTCTTATCGGGCTTGTACGCGCTGCCCTGGTCTTTGCCGCCGGGCTGATTCTTGGGGCCGGGATTCTTCGCCTGATCGGCCTGGATTTGGGCCTGCGCCTTGGCGATCTGATCCTGCAGTGCGGCGAGTTGCTGGTTGGCCTTCTGGTTCTGATTCTTATTCTGATTCGCGTTGGCGTCCTGCGGGGAGTTCTGGTCGTGGCCCGATCCCTTGCCGGTGCCGCTTCCCGAGCCATTGCCGGCGCCCTGGCTCTTGCCGCCGCCGCCATTACCGTTACCCTCGGCGCTCTTCGCCTGACCCTTGCCGGTACCGCTGCCGCCGGTCGAGCTGCCACTACGATTTTTCGCGGACTGCTGTTGCGGCGCCTTACCGGGCGGCGGTGGTTTTTCCTGTTGCTGCTGCTGTTTGAGCTGGTTGGTGAGATCGGCAAGTTGCTGGAGCTTTTTTTCGGGCGGAAGTTTGGAGGCCTCGACGCGTTCGGTGGCGGCGATAATCTCCTGCGCGGGTCCGTTGCCGGCCGGAGTATTGCCGATGTCGCGCGCGAGTTCGACCAACTTGCCTGCCACAATCTGATCGGGAGTGACTGGCCGGACCATGGCGAGAGTCGCGAGCGCCACCAGCACGATCGCGGCGGCGGCTAAGATCGATGAGCGGCCTAGCGGTTCGCCGAGCTCGAGGCCGAAAGCCCGGGCGGGATCAAACGATGCCAGCAGTGTCGAAACGTGTCCCCAGAGCACGGGGAACAGTGCGCCGCGTTCCTCGGTCAGAGGATGCTGCGGGTCGCTCAGCGACGCCAGCGTCAAAACTTCCTGATGGCCGCCGACCGCTTCATCGACGCGTCCCGCCGCGCTCACGAAATCGATCCGGCGCCACGCCAGCCATCCGCGAATCGCGCCCGCAGCCAGCATCACGATTCCCGCGATAACCATCGCGATTCGAAGCCCGCTGGAAAAACCGTCGGCCAGCTCGTAGCCGTGACGCCCCCAGGTGAGCGCGCCGATCCGATCGAACAGGCCGGCCAGCACCAACGCCGCCAGCGCTGGAATAATCCAGAGCACCGCGGCACGCGCGGCCGCGATTAGGGCAAGGCGCTGATGAGCCTGGCCGAGCAACTCAACCGGTTTCGTCACTGTGGGATTTATAACCTATTTGGCGTGAGTTTCGAGGGGCAGCGCGGCAGCAGCCGGCGGTTGAGCCTCATGTTTCCTAAGTGCGGCGATCGCCCGTTCCTGCTCCTTTAGTGTCCTTGAGAATACATGAGTCCCATCACCCCGCGCGACAAAATACAGGTAATCGGTATGCGCCGGATAGAGCGCCGCCATAATCGACGACTCACCCGGATTTGCGATCGGTCCGGGCGGCAGCCCCACGAATTCATAGGTATTGAACTGCGAGCTCCTGTGGACCGCGATCACTGCCGGCTCATCTTCTCCCTCGGGATTATACTCAGCAGTGGGATCAGACTGAAGCGGCATGCCGAGTCGCAGCCGGTTATAAAAGACGCTTGCGACCAAGGCGCGTTCGCCGGGCACGCGGGCCTCCTTCTCGACGATCGAGGCCATCGTCACGAGCTGGCGGGTATCCACGTGCAGCTCGAACATCCGCTGCTCGACGGTGGGCGTCAGCAGGGCGTAGAAGCGTTGCAGCATCTGCGCCACGATCGCCTCGGCATCGGCATGCGGCGAAAACCGGTAGGTGGCCGGGAAGAGATAGCCCTCGGCTCCGAGCGGTTCCAGCCCGAGCGCCGCTATCAGCGGACCCTGCCGCGCCTGGAAGTCGAAATCGGATTGACATACCAAGCCGGCTCGCTCCAGCCGCTCGCCGATTTGACGGACGGTCAAACCCTCGGGAATCGTGACGATCGAGACCAGGTAGTCGCCGCGTACTAGGTGGTGCAGGACCGCGCCGATACTCTCGCCGCCCGCGAACTCGTAATCCCCGGGTTTCACCGAACGCGCCTGCCCGCTGAAATCCGCCCAGATGATAAGCACGATTGAACTGCGTACGACTCCGGCCCGCTCAAGCTTACGGGCAGCAGTGCGAAAGGAGTCGCCGCGGTCGATCGTCACAATCCGGGGTGCGGTAAATCGGGCCACCGGCCGGAAGAAAGCGAACCAGACGCCGAACGCACAGGCGCCCGACAGTAATACGACCAATATCGCGATGATGCCCCACTTCATCGTCAATGAGCGTACCGGTTACTTCCTTCGATACGAAATCGCGCTCCCCCAGTCATGCGCGCGAGCGCCGATAGGCTTCGAGCCAGTTTTCCAGAATTAGCATCGCGGCAAGCGAATCGAGCACCCGGCGGCGGCCCGCCCGGCTGACCGGCGTATCGCGCAGCCGATCGCGCGCCTCGAAGGTGGTGAGCCGCTCGTCACAGAGCTCGACCGGTATCTTGAGGCCGTCCTGCAATTGGGCGGCGAAGCTCCGCATGCGGCGCGCGGCGGGTCCTTCGCTGCCGTCCATGTTGAGCGGCAGGCCGATAACTATTCTTTCGACCGCACGCGGGATGAGCTCGCGTTGGAGCGCGCCGAGGTCGTTTGGCAGCGATCCTGGGGTGCGGGCGATGGTCGTAACGGGATGAATGGCCCCTTCGGGGGCATCGCAAATTGCGATTCCGATCTGCGTCTTGCCCACATCCAGTCCTGCAACCATCATTGTAAAACCTCACAAAAGACTATAAAAGCTAATTGAGCTTGAATAAATTTGTCTGAGCATAAAATATTGAATCCCGAAAAAAGTGAACGTGCGGGGTTGCGCCGGCCTCCGCTATATCTTACCGTGCCGCCTTGGGTGCCTATGCTGGGTAGGATTGGGAAGGGCCGCGTCGCTGCAGCGTTGATACTGGCATTAGCCGGTACAGCAAGTGCGGTTTTTCTACTCATCCGCAGCAGTCTATCGGACTACTACGCCAACGCCACGCCTCAAATCCAACCGCAACTATACGCCGGCCGTACGAACATGCCGGTTCCGTTTAATGTGGAATCTGCCCAGCCGGCCCCGGCGGCAGTCCGAGTCAGTACGGTTTTAGACCAGACGGCGCCGGCCGTTCATTATCTCGAGGCTTCCGGTCTCAATGCCGACGAAGCCCTGCAATGGGCCTCCGTTTTCAAGCAGCATGCCCATACTGGGACGATGGTCGCGGGGCACGCGCTCACGCTCTACAAAGATCCCGATAGCGGCGCACTGCGGGGCTTCCGCTACAACCTCGATTATCGCCAAGCGGTGATGGAACTCGGTCTGGGCAGCGGTCTAATCCGAATCTGGGAGATGCCGATTCAATACGAGCTGCGGCCGGTCCTGATTGCCTTTCCCGTCCAGGGCGACTTCCGCAGCGCTGCCGCCGAACACGGCGTCCCCAACCAGATCGTCAATGCGGTCGAGAAGGCCTTCGATAGCCGGCAGCCGCTCAATCGCCTCGAACCCGGCACCACCATCAAAATGATCTACCAGGAAAAGGTCGCGCGCGATGGTAGCTGGCGGGTTCCCAATGGCCTCGAGGCGGCGCAACTCGAACTCGACAGCGGCAAGACCTTCGATGCCTTTGCATTCAGTGACGGCAGCAGAAACGCCCATCTTTATGACGCCCAAGGCCGCGCCCTCGACGGACAGACGCTGCGTTTCCCGGTCAATTTCAATTATATTTCGTCGGGCTTCACGTTTTCACGCTACCATCCGTTGCTGCATATCTATCGTCCGCATCTCGGAATCGACCTTGCCACCCGCTACGGCGAGCCGGTCAAGGCGGTCGCAGATGGCCGGGTGACGACGGCGGGTTGGTGCGGTGAGTTGGGTCGCTGTATCCGGATTGAGCATCCGGGGGATATCGCGACGATTTATGGCCATCTATCGCAGATCAGCACGAGCGTCCAGCCGGGCGCGCAGGTGCGGGGCGGCCAGGTGATCGGCAAGGTCGGATCGAGCGGACTCTCGACCGGACCACACCTCCATTTCGCGGTCGTGGACGGCGATCGCTTCGTCAATCCATTGACCGAGCGTCTCGGCGAGAACCATCCGATTTCGCCCAGGATGCGCGCGTTGTTCGATGATCTCAAGGCACGCTACGAGGCGGCGCTGAATAACCTGCGCGGGACTGGTTCTGCCGAGGCCGCGCTCGGTCCTCCCAGCCCGGTTACGGCGGTGGCTGCCATCGTCCCGGAGCAGAGCAGCGGCGGCGGAATCCACGTCCGGTTCCATCATCACCTGCATCATCGTTATCATCATTACCGTACGGCGAATGCGGGAGATGCGGGCGGCGCCGAGGGTGGCCTCTAATCCTGCCGGACTGCGCACGACCGCATCAGCGATAAGATAATTCAGGACCTTTCGCAGGAACGGTTGGGCCGATGCGCGCCGTGGACAGCGACTTTTTTGCACGGCCTGTTCCACGCCTAATTGCGCATCGCGGCGGCGGCAGCGCCTGCCCCGAAAATACTCTGGCCGCGTTTCGCGCTTCG
>Ga0335074_10008373_pt1 | contig 14368 bp, 11 predicted proteins | sample Lox_Sample_23_FD_206715 | JGI IMG/M metagenome (GOLD analysis project Ga0335074, IMG submission 206715) | Soil microbial communities from Loxahatchee National Wildlife Refuge, Florida, United States - Lox_Sample_2.3 | ecosystem: Environmental > Terrestrial > Soil > Wetlands | place: USA...
GCTTTCGCTCGGGGTGGGTGTCGGCGGCCGGTACCTCATCGTCCGGAACCAGACAAAGGCGGAGCTGACCAGCGGCCAGCAGTACCGGCAGCTGGCCGACGAGTACCGGCGGCTCGCCGACCTGGCCGTCACCGCGCAGGAGCACACCGACCTCAAGCTCGGCGACGTCGGCGTGCAACTCGACTACCTGCGCGAGAAGATCGAGTCGCTGCAGAAGATCCTCGAGGACGTCGAGTAGGTCACTCGTCGTCTTGACCGGCCCCGGTGCTACCCGTTCCGGCACCTTCTCCAGGGTGCTGAACGTGATCAAGCGCGGCCACCGCGACCACGACGGCGGCGGCGCAGGCGCCGAGGGCGAGCGCGGAGATGTGCGGCGCGGCGAGCCCGAGCAGGGCCAGAACGGCAACGGCCCCGATCCGCGGCCAGGACGGCGTCCGCCACACGACGGCCTTGAACGCCGCGTGCCCGGCGAGGAAGAGCCCGGCGCCGCCGAGGATCATCCAGGAGGTTGCGGCGTTTCCGACCGCGCCCGGATCGGGCAGCGTCACCTCGTCGGCCGCGGCGCTGACGATGATCCCGGCGATCATGACCGGGTGGATGAAGTGGTACGCCGAGCGGCCGAGCCGCCCGGGGTCGTCCGAAGCGGCGATGATCCGGGCCGCCTCGTCGGCGCTGCGGTCGAAGTACAGCCACCACAGGCCGATGCTTCCGGCCAGGGCCACGGCGAACGCCGCGATCTCGGCGATGTCGATATGGGCCAGGCCGGACAGGGTGGCGCCGATCGCCACGATCGACTCACCGAGCGCGATCAGCATGAACGCCTGGCACCGCTCGGCGAAGTGGCCGCCCTCGATCGTCCACTCCCGGGTGGTCGAGCGGCCCAGGCCCGGCGTGTAGAAGCCGACGGTGCCGCCGAGCAGGTCGACCGCGACGGCGGCCACCCAGAAGGCGGCGCGCGCGTTGCCGCCCGCGAGGCCGCCCAGCACCGCGAGGGCGCCGCTGGCCACGCACCATGCCAGGATCCGCTCGAAGTTGCGCTGCAGCGGCCTGCCCCGCAGCGCCACCACGGCGAACACGCTGCGCCCGATCTGCATGACCGCGTACGCGATGCCCACGGCGAGCCCGCGGGCGGAGAACGCCGCGGGCAGGGCCACCGACATGATCAGGCTGGCCACGGCGAGCCCGAGCAGCAGCAGGCGGACCGCGATCCGCTCCGGATCGAGCCAGTTCGTGACCCACGTCGTGTACACCCATACCAGCCAGACCATGACGAGCAGCAGCCCAGCGCGCAGGGCCCCGGTCGGCGTCTGATGGCCCAGCAGGTAATGCGAGATCTGGGTGACCGCGAACACGTAGACCAGGTCGAAGAAGAGCTCGACATTGGTCACCCGCTCGGCGCCCGCCCGGGCCCGCATGAGATCCAGCGGCCTGCCCTCGTGCACGCTGCATGCTCCCGTCTGCCTGCGCCTATCCCAAGCCGAGTTATGGTAGGCGAACCGCACCGAACTCGGGGGCACGACCGCCGCGCCCGCGGGGGACAAGCCAGGAGAGACCGGGCGGAATAACGGGGACGAGCGGGCGTGAGGGATGCTAGATCCTTACAGAGACAACAGGTTGTCAGTGAGGTTCGAGCCGGTGACGTGTTCGTGAAGTGCCGCGACAGCGCGCTCTCGGGCTGCCCGGATACCCCGTCACGCGGGCGGACGGGGCGCGCGGGGGGCGCGGGGGGCGCTGGTGCCGCCGCACCCCGGGATGCCCGCGACCTCGCCAAGGCCCTCGCCGATCAGATCGAGCGCCTGCTGCGCCTCGGCCACATGCGATGGTACGCAATCCGGCCGGAGCACGGCCTGCGCTTCGACCGGCGGCGCATGGTCATCTGGTATGCCGCGTTTGCCATATATGCCGGAGCCGTCACGATTTGCAGCGGCGGCGGGGCCGACGGGGCCTGGGGTGTGTGGGCCACGATCGGCTACGCGCTGGCCGCGATCGTGGCGACGCGTTCCCGCGGCTACGCGGCGCCGCTGCTCACGGCGCTGGTCGTCGCCCTGCTGGCGCCCACGGCCTGGCTGACCCTGCGGGCGCCGGCCACGGCCGACGTGACCGTGGTGGCGATGTCGGCGCACCTGCTGGTGCGGACCGGCAGCCCCTACCTGCCGGCCGGCCGGCTCGCCAACTGGCAGCTGTACAACCCCTACCTGCCCGCGATGGCGTTGTTCGGCCTGCCCAAGGCGCTGGGCCTGCCCGGCCTGATCGGCGACCCACGGCTCTGGCTGACCCTGGCCTCGGCGGTGCTGCTCGCGGCGGCGTTCTGGATGGTCGCGCCACGGCGCGACTCGCGGTGCCGAGACTGCCTCAGCGTGGCGGCGTGGTGCGGGGTGTTTGCCGTGGCGTCGCCGGTGCTGGCGCTGCCGCTGGCGGTCGGCATCACCGATCCGCCGGTCATCGCGCTGATGTGCTTCGCGCTCGCCTGCGCAGCCCGGTACCGGGTGACCCGCTCGCCGTGGCTGCCGGTGGTGGCCGGCCTGGCCATCGGCTTCGCGAGCGCGATGAAGTTCACCGCCTGGCCCGCGCTCGCGGTGCTCGCGGCGCTGTTCGCGGCCAGGGACGGCGTGCGGGTGGCAGGCCGGTTCGTCGGGGCGTCGATCCTGACGACCGCGGTGATGATCGCCGCGTGCGCCCCTGGCCTGCTGGCGAAGCCGGCCGGGCTGCTCCAGAACGTGGTGCTGTACCCGCTCGGGATGACCCAGCACAAGACGCCCGCCGCCAGCCCGATGCCCGGGCACCTGCTCGCCTCCATCGGCGAGGCTGGCCACGTGGCGGCCATCGGGCTGCTGATCGCGGCGGCGCTGGTGATCGCGGGGTCGCTCGTCGTACGGCCGCCGGCGGACGTCGCGGCGGCAACCAGGCGCCTGGCGATCGCGCTCGCCGTCATGTTCATCCTCGCGCCCGCCACCAGGTTCGGCTACTTCTCCTACCCGGTCGCCCTGCTGGGCTGGCTGGCCATGACGAGCCAGGCCGGCTCCTCGGCCGGCCACGACTGGCCGGCTGTGGCACCGGCCACTGCGCAGGCCGTGCCCGTGCAGGCGGTGAACGGCGTCCAGCGCGTCAGGCAGGGCTCCGGTCCCGGCGAGCCGCTCCGCCGGGCCATGCGCTATCTCCTGCCCGAATGGGGGACGGTGGCCCGCATCCGCCACCGCCGCAAGGCCCGCAAGGACCCTCTGACCCAGTAGGGCTCCACTCCTCCACCAGCCACTCCAGTCCCGGCGCATCACCAGCCGAATATGTAACAGCGCTGTTATAGTTTTCCGGTGAATGCGGAACCGATGGTGCTGGGGCTGGGCACGCGGCTGCGGCACGTACTTGACCTGCTCGACGGGGATGTCGCGCGGGTGTACGCCGACCTCGGCCTGGCCGGCTACCGGCCGCGGTTCAGCCCGGTGGTGCGCGCGATCGTCGCCCTCGGCCCGAGCTCCATCCGCGACATCGCGCAGGCGACCGGCGTAACTCACTCGGCGGCGAGCCAGACCGTGGCGCAGATGAGGAGGCGCGGGCTTGTCGCGCTGGGACCGGGCGAGGACGCGCGGCAGCGGATCGTCCGCCTGACCGACACGGCCAGGTCGCTGGTGCCGGTCATCGACGCGGAGTGGGCCGCGACCGGCGCCGCCGCCGCGGAACTCGACGCCGAGCTGCCGGTGCCGCTCGGCGAGATGCTGACCGCCATCCTGCGCGCGGTGGGGCGGCGTCCGATGCACGACCGGATCGCCGACGCGGCCCGGGCGCTGGGCGACCCGGCGCTCGCCCCGCTGCGCGGCGGCCCGGCCCGTGACTGAGCGGCCGCGGCGGCGCCGGAGCCTGCTGGCCGACCTGCGGCCGCTGCGGGAGTCACCGCCGTTCCGCCGGCTTCTCATCGGCTCGACGGTGTCGTTCCTCGGCAGCTCGATGACCTCGTTCGCGCTGGTGCTGCAGACCTATGAGCTCACCCGGTCGTCGATCGCCGTCGGCGCGATCGGGCTGGCTCAGGCCATCCCCGCGCTGGTCGTCGGGCTGTTCGGCGGGTCGCTCGCTGACGCCGTCGACCGCAGGCGCCTGGTGCTCGCCACCAGCAGCTTTCTGACCGTGGTGTCGGCAGTGTTCGCGCTGCAGGCCTTCCTGAACCTGCGTCAGCTCTGGCTGCTCTATACGCTGGCGGCCGTCCAGGCCGGGGTGCAGTCGGTCGACGGGCCGGCGCGGCGCACGTTCCTGCCGCGGCTGCTGCCGGCCGAGCGGGTCACCGCGGGTCTCGCGCTAAGCCAGGTGTCCGGCTACGTCACGTTCCTTTTCGGGCCCGCGCTGGCCGGCGTGATCACGGCGGCCGTGGGCCTTCGGGTGTGCTACGTCATCGACGCGGTCAGCTTCGCCGCGGCCCTGTACAGCGTGGTCCGGCTTCCGGCCATGACGCCGGAGGGCGGCCTGGCCAGGCCCGGCTTGCGGGCGGCGGCCGAAGGCCTGCGTTACGTCCGCAGCCAGCCGGTCCTGACCGCGGCGTTCCTCCTGGACGTCGATGCGACGGTGTTCGGCTTGCCCGTGGCCCTGTTTCCCGCCCTGAACGCGGAGCGCTTCGGCGGGTCACCGCAGACCCTCGGCCTGCTCAGCACGGCCCTCGCGGCCGGCGGCCTGCTCGGCTCTGTGCTGTCGGGCCCGGCCGGGCGCGTCGCGGCGAAGGCGCGCGCGATGCTCGTCACGGTCGTGATCTGGGGCGCCGCGATCACGGGCTTCGGCTTCGCCCGTATCTTCTGGCTCGCGCTGCTGCTGCTCGTCCTGGCCGGCGCCGCCGACACCACGACCGTGATCTTCCGCGGCAGCATCGTCCAGCACATCACCCCCGACCGGCTGCGCGGCCGGGTCAGCGCCGTGGACTACATCGTCGGCGCCGGGATCCCCAGGTTCGGCAACTTCGAGGCGGGCGCGGTCGCCGCGGTCACCTCGCCCGGGTTCAGCGCGGTCAGCGGCGGCGTTGTCACGGTGGCCGGCGCGCTGCTGATCAGGCTGGCGTTCCCCGCCGTGGCCCGCTACCGGGGGCCGGCCGAGCCGGCACCACCCTCTGGCGGCGCGGACTCACCCGATGCCGGGGATCGCGAGGCTTGCGGCGAGCAGCAGCAGGCAACGTCGTAGGGTCGGGGGCGTGGCAGGCTCTGCGACGGCATTTGAAGAGGCAACATTGACCACGATCCCCGCGCCATTGTTCAGCTTTCCGCTGGCCGACGACGCCGTCCTCATCCCGCGGACCGCCGAGATCACCGACGCTTACCACGAGCTCCTCGTCGCCAACTCCGAACGTCTCGCGCGGTGGGAGCCCTGGGCCGGCAAGCAGCCGGTGCTGGAAGAGACCCGGTCGTTCCTGGAGGCGAGCGGGCGCAACTGGCTGGACGGCTCGGAACTGCCGGTCGCGATCGCGGTCAGCCGGGACGGCCAGTGGCACCTGGCCGGCGCGCTCAGCCTCACCGTCAGCCGCTACTCGCGCAGCGCGGAGATCGGCTACTGGATCGGTGCGGACTACGAGGGCCGCGGCCTGGTCACCAGGGCCGCCGCCGCCGTGCTCGACCAGGCGTTCGGGCCGCTGGGCCTCGACCGCGTGAGCCTGCACACCGACCCGGCGAACGAGAGGAGCCGGGCCGTTGCCCGGCGGCTCGGTTTCGTGGAGGAAGGGATCCTCCGGCAGGGCACCGCCTTCGCCGACGAGCGCCGCGACGAGCTCGTCTACGGGCTGCTGGCCGAGGAGTGGCAGAAGCGGTCCGCCGGCTAGCTCAGCCCAGCGGCTGCGTGGTCCAGTCGGCGGGGTTCGTACCAAGGATCCGAAGGTGGCGCCGGAAGATGCTGACCGCGTCCGGCGAGGCGTGGCTTCCGGACGTGGCGACGGTCACCGCCACCCCATCCGCATCCGGCGCACAGACCCGCAGCCCCGGAGGACTCCCGTTCGACGCCGGGTAGTGATTGACGACGACCTGGTAGCCGTTGATCGTCTCCCGCGGGGAGTTTCTGCCGGGGTAACAGGAGCTCATCGCCGTGGCGGGGCCCGCACTGAAAATGGCCCCGCCGGCATCTGCACCGGTGCCGGCAGCCGCGTACAGGTAGCCACGCAAGACCCCGGCATCCGGCCAAAAGCTGACAACCAAGATCGTCCACCCTCTTGGCACGTTGACGGACTGCAGCTGGAACTTGATCGGGGGCCCTGCCGCGCCGTAGCGAACCCCTCGGGCCACTTTGAGCGCCACGCTGGAGGCGTCCCGGATGGGCGATGTCAAGACTGCCCAGCCATGGTTCGCGTACTGCCAGATCAGGTACGTCTGGTCAGCCGTCCAGAACGCGGTGTGCCCGTCCACCCGGGCCGCCGCCACGCTGGTCACTTGGTACATCGCGCCATTAACGCCCTTGGAGCATTCGAGCTGCGGCTGCTGGTGCAGGCCGAGCCGCCGGAGCACCTCCCTGCTGGTCAGGTCGCAGAAACCGGCCGCATATACCTTCAGCTCCCACGCGGGACCAGTCCCGGCGGTCAGGTCCACGTCGTTGGTCGAGTCCGTGCCCTGCGCGAGCGACTCTCCGGCTGGCAGCCAGCCGAACGTCGCGTAGGGACGAAGCGGGTTGAACCGCGATGGGGCGGTTGCCGGGCCGTGCGCCTGCGGAACTTTCCCGCGGCCCGGGGCAGCACCGTGAGAGCCGGGGATGGCCACGGCCGCGACGGCCACCGCGACGACGGCCGCCGCCGACGCGCCCGCCAGGCCTGCCCGACGCCACCGCAGCTTCCTGCGTCCCCGGCTGCGGGCGAGCTCGACGTCCACCCGCGACGGCTGCTCCTGGCCAGCTGCTGCGCGCTGCAGCAGCCCGCGGACCCTCGTCTCATCCATGCCGGGCCTCCTGATCCAGCGCGCGGCGCAGTGCCTCGATGCCCTTGGCCGTCTGGCTCTTGACCGTCCCCGCCGAGCACCCGAGCGCCCACGCCGACTGCTCGACGGACAGATCGCAGTAGTAACGCAGGACCAGGGTTGCCCGCTGCCTCGGCGGCAGCCCGAACAGGGCCGAGCGCACGTCGAGAGCCGCGTCATGATCCGTTTCGGCCGCTGCCGCGTCCGGTGGCTGGGCATCCAGCCTGACCCGCCGCGACCAGCCGGACCTGCGCTCGATGAGGAACTCGCGAACCACGATGACCCTGGCGTATGCGTCCGTATGGTCGGCCGCTTGCGCCCGGGCCCAGTGCACGTACAGCTTGATGAGAGCGCGCTGGACGAGATCGTCGGCGCCGTCCCAGTCCCGGCACAGCAGGTAGGCGACCCGCCGCAGGAAACCGAGCCTGGCCGCTACGTACTCGCTGAACTCCGCGTCCCGTCGCGTCTGCATCAGCGGCTTCCCGATCCTGTCGTATCCCTCACAACAGCTAAATGCGCATGGGCACTCTTTGGTTGTCTCGCCGCGGATTTCGGTCAGCGCGTGCTAGCGGCGCCGCGCTACGGCCCTCCGCCGTACCGGCCCTTGACCCGGTCGCTCGCCGGGTCGAACGGCGGCCGGAGGTGGGCGGCGGCCTCGTACAGCTCCCCGCCGACGTTCACCTGGTAGCGGCCGGCCCTCGCCACGTCCGGCGTGACCGCGCCGCCGTCGGGATCGCGGATGTAGGCCAGGCCCACGGCGCCGCCGACGGTCTCGCCCCACGCCCCCGACGTCACCTGGCCCACCGCGACGCCGTCACGCAGCACGAGCTCCCCGCCCCAGATCATCGCCGCCGGATCGGCCAGCACCAGGGAGATGAGCCGGCGCCGCGGCCCCTCGGCCCGCGCCTTCTCGACCGCCTCCCGGCCCAGGAACGCGATCGGAGTCTTGAGCTTGCACGCGAACAGCAGCCCGGCCTCGACCGGGTTGTAGTCGGGGGTGAGCTCGCGCCCGATGGCCCGGTACGCCTTCTCCAGCCGCATCGACTCGATCGCGTAGTAGCCGGCGTTCACCAGGCCAAGGCCCGCGCCGGCGGCGGTCAGGTCCTCGTAAACCCCGACGGCGAATTCCGCCGGAACGTAGAGCTCCCAGCCGAGCTCGCCGACATAGGTGATCCTGGTGGCGCGCACCGTGGCGTAGCCCAGGTCGATTTCCCGGCTGGTCCCGAACGGGAACGCCTCGTTGCTGAGGTCGGCGCGGGACACCAGCGAGAGCAGTTCCCGCGACCGCGGGCCCATCACCCCGTACACGGCATACGCCGAGGTGACGTCGACGAGCGACGCCCGGCTCGCCACCGGAATCCGCCTGGTGATGTGGTCCTTGTCGTGCTCGGTCGCGCCCGCGCTGCTGACCAGCAGGAACTCAGACTCCGACAGCCGGGTGACGGTAATGTCGGCCTCGTAGGTGCCGCGCGTGTTGAGCATCCCGGTGTAGACCGTGCGGCCGGGCGGCACCCCGACGTCCGCGGTGCACAGCCACTGCAGCACCTGGTCGGCGTCCCGCCCGGTGACCAGGTACTTGGAAAACGAGGTCTGGTCGAACAGGGCCACGCCGCCGCGGGTCGCGCGCTGCTCGGCCGAGGACCACGGCTGCCAGTTCTGCTTCCCCCAGCCGTACTCGATGTCCGGCGACTGGCCCGGCGGGGCGAAGAAGTTCGCTCGCTCCCAGCCCATTTTGCTGCCGAAGCTCGCGTTGGCCTGCTTGAGCAGGTGGTAAGCGGGCGAGCGCCGGAACGGCCGCGCGGTGGCCAGCTCGCGGTTCGGCCACGGCACCGCGTAGTGCAGGCCGAGCACCTCGCCGACCCGGTCGTGCAGCCACTGGTTGTTGCCGTTGAAGCGGGCGAAGCGCCGGATGTCGACCGCGGACAGGTCGAGGCTCGGCTCCCCCTCGACGATCCACTCGGCCAGGGCCTGGCCCGCGCCGCCCGCCGACGCGATGCCGACCGAGTTGAAGCCCGCACCGACGAAGAAGTTCCGCAGCTCCGGAGCCTCACCAAGGATGAACTGGTTATCCGGGGTAAAACTCTCCGGCCCGTTGTAGAACTTTTTGATTCCCGTTTCGGCGAGCGCGGGGATCCGGGCGACCGCGCTCTCCATCAGGATCGAGAAGTGCTCCCAGTCCTCGTCGAGCAGCCGGAACTCGAACGGGTAGGGCAGCGCGTCCGGCGCAACCCAGGGCTTGGCCTCGGGCTCGAACCCGCCGACCAGCAGCCCGCCGACCTCTTCCTTGATGTAGGTGTAGCCGTCGGGATCGCGCAGGATCGGGAAGTCCCTGTGCACGCCGTCGACCTGCTCGGTCACCACGTAGAAGTGCTCGGCCGAGTGCAGCGGGACGGTCACACCGCACATCGCGCCGACGGCCTTCGCCCACTGACCGGCGCAGTTGACGACCACCTCGGCCTCGACGTCGCCCTGGTCGGTGCGGACGCCGGTGACGGCGCCGCCCGACTGCAGGATGCCGGTCACCCGGGTCCGCTCGCGCACCACGACGCCGCGATCGCGGGCGCCGCGGGCCAGCGCGTAGGTCAGGTCGGTCGGGTTGGCCCGCCCGTCGCCGGGCAGCCAGATCGCCCCCGCGAGGTCGGCGACGCTCATGATCGGATAGAGCTCGGCGGCCCGCTCGGGACTGATCAGCTCGCACTCCAGCTGGTATGCCTCCGCTGTCGCGGCCGTCCGGCGCAGCTGCACCAGGCGCTCGGGGGTACGGGCCACGGTGACGCCGCCGCAGCGCCGGAAGCCGGTGGCCAGGCCGGTCTCCTGCTCGAGCCGGTCATAGAGCTCGGTGGAGTACTGCACCAGCCGGGTGCCGTTCTCCGAGGCGCGCAGCTGGCCGACCAGGCCCGCCGCGTGCCACGTGGTGCCGCAGGACAGCTGCCCCTGCTCGAGCAGCAGCACGTCGGTCCATCCCATCGCGGCGAGGTGGTAGGCGACGCTGGTCCCGATCACTCCCCCGCCGATGATCACAACCCGGGCGCGGCCGGGCAGGTTCTCACTCATCCCGCGCAGCGTCCTCCAGCAGCTGAGTGAAGCCGCCGGAGGTCAATCCCTCGGCCGCCCCCTCGAACCGCTCCATCGCCCAGGACCAGAAGTCGAACTCGATCGGGCTCGTGGCGTGCTGGATCGCGCCCCACAAGGTCCATCCGTACTTCCCGGCCAGGCCGAGCAGCCGGGCCCGCGCCAGCTTGCCGCGCATCGGCCTGCCGTAGTACGCCGTGATGAGCTCGTCCAGGGCGTCGACGGACAGCCGGCACTCGCCCCAGATGTTGCCGAGCTCGAAACACGGATCGTTGTTGCCCGAGTACTCGTAGTCGATCAGCCAAATCCGCTCCCCGTCGTCGATGAAGTTCGCGGCCAGCAGGTCGTTGTTGCACGGGACGGTCCGGCCGGCGCAAGCCGTCAGGGCGACCCTCGCGGCGTCGAACCGCGGAGCCAGGTCGTCGTAGCCCGACGGGACCCGGAAGCCGTGCGACCGGACCACCGACAGATACCGCCGCTGGATCTCGAACATGTCGAACTCGTTGCCGAACCGCTCACCGGAGTGCAGCCGCCGGCACGCCTGCGCGATGCGCGGGATGTTGGCCGGATCGGCCACGTCCGCGTTGCGCAGCGTCCGGCCCTCGATGTAGCGGATGATCAGCGCATGATCCTCGGGGAGGTACTCGACGACCGGCGCTCCGGCTCCGGCCGCGGCCGCGGCCAGGGAGTTCCGGTACTCGATGTCCCTGTCGATCGCGAGCAGATCGGTGCCGGCGTCCGAGATGCGCGCGACGAATGTCCCGTCCGGCGTCGTCACCTTGTAGTTGCGGTTCGTCAGCCCGCCCGGGAGTTCCTCAATTACCCGCGGCCGGGCGGCCAGGCTCGCCGTCCGGTCGAAGAGCGCATCGAGCTCGGCCATCCGCCCACCCCCAGCCTCCTAAGGTCTAGACAGTAGCGCCCGACAGCGCGCCACCGGGCCCGCCGCCCATTCCGGATCTTCCTCCATGTTGCGCCCGTGCTCAAGGAGCATTTCGGTACAAGAGCGAGCCCGAAAGAGTCTGGACACTTTGCCTCGCTCGCCCGTACGCTACGCGTCAACCGTTCGGCCCCATCTCATCGAGGGAGGCCCGGCATGAGCAGCGGCGACACCCCTTCAGGCACCCAGGTCGCTGGCGGCCACGACGAGAAGGACGCGGCCGATCTCGCGCGCTTCGGCTACAAGCAGGAACTCAAGCGCGGGCTCGGGCTGTTCAGCTCGTTCGCGGTCGCGTTCAGCTACATCTCACCGTCGACCGGCATCTTCACGCTGTTCGCGCTCGGCCTCGTCACGCTGGGCGGCGTGTTCATCTGGACCTGGCCGGTGGTGGCGCTCGGCCAGTTCATCATCGCGCTGAACTTTGCCGAGATCTCCAGCCACTACCCGGTCGCCGGCTCGGTTTTCCAGTGGACGAAGTACCTGGCCAGCCGCAGCTACTCGTGGATGACCGGGTGGATCTACCTGTTCGCCGGCATCATCACCGTCGCCGCTGTCGTGGCCACCCTGCCGCTGGCGCTCATCCCGGCGCTGAACGGGCTCGGCTGGCACTCGCTGAACGCCGCGAGCCTGCACACCCAGCTCGTCGTCGCGCTGATCACGCTGGTGGTCATCACGGTCCTGAACATCTACGGCGTCAGGCTGGTCGCGATCATCAACAACACCGGCGTGGTGTTCGAGATCCTCGGCATGTTCGTGTTCGCGCTGATCCTGATGGCGTTCCACAACCACCAGGGGTTCAAGGTGGTCACCAACAGCGCGGGCTTCCACGTCAACGGGAGCACGTTCCTGGCCGCGATGTTCATGAGCCTGTTCGTGATTTACGGCTTCGACACCGCGTCGACGCTGGCCGAGGAGACCCGCGACCCGCGGCGGAACGCGCCCAAGGCGGTGCTGTTCTCCGTGATCGGCGCGTTCATCATCGGCGGTGTGTTCCTGCTCGGCACGCTGGTGGCGATCCCGAACATGGGCGCCGCGGTGAAGGGCGCGTTCGGGCCGGCCGCGATCATCGAGGCGAACTTCCCGACCGGCTTCGCCACGCTGTACCTGTTCGTTGTGTCGGCCGCGATCTTCGTCTGCTGTCTGTCGATCCTGGCCGCGACGATCCGGTTGTGCTTCGGCATGGCGCGCGACAACCAGTTGCCGTTCTCCAAGCCGCTGGCCAGGGTGTCGCCAAGTCTGCACACGCCGGTCTGGACCTGCATCGTGGTCGCGCTGATCTCCGCCATCCCGTTCGTCAAGTACGCGGGCGTCGGCATCATCGCGATCGCGGCCACCGGGATGATCTACCTGAGCTACTTCCTCGGCAACCTGGTCATCCTGCGGGCCCGGCTTCGCGGCTGGCCCAAGACCACGGCGCCGTTCCGCCTGGGCCGCTGGGGCCTGGCGGTGAACATCCTCGGGCTGGTGTACGGCGGGGCGATGCTGATCAACTTCGCCTGGCCGCGGGTGGCCAGCAACCCCAAGCCCAACCAGACCGGCGGGCTGCTCAGCCTCGGTCTCGGGTTCTTCAACGGCATCCCGATCCTGTGGAGCGTGGCGATCTTCATCGTGCTGATCGGTGTGATCTACTACCTCATCGTCGGGCGGTCCAAGGCCTTCGCGCCGGTGATCGCGCCTTCGCCGGACGACGACCTGCCGGCCGTAGCTGGCCCGGGCGCCACGCAGGGGGCCGACGGCTGACAACGCGCATCAAAACGGCTGTGCCGCCGCCGGCGGGATCGGGCCGCCGCGGCGGCAGGGTCGCGCTGCGGACCAGCGCCAGGCAGCCGCCGGAGATCGTGCGCGGGCTCGGGACGACCGTGCACGCGCAGATCGAGGACTGGCTGGCCGGTGAGATCGCGGTCGGCGCGCTGGTGCCGGGCGACCGGCTGCCGACCGAGCATGACCTGGCGGCGTGGTTCGGCGTCAGCCGGATGACGCTGCGTCACGCGCTCGCCGAACTGGCCAGGCGCGGGCTGGTGACCCGCGCGGTGGGGCGGCACGGCGGCACGTTCGTCGCAGCGCCAAAGCTCGAGCAGGACCTGACCACCCTGGCCGGCTTCTCCGAGCAGCTTCGCCGGCACGGCATGGTGGCCGGGGCGCGGGTGCTGACCGCGAGCCAGCGCCCGGCGGGCCCGGCGGCCGCGGCGGCCCTCCGGCTCGCCGAGACGGACCCGGTGTACGAGGTCAGGCGGATCCGGCTGGCCGACGGCCGGCCGATTGTGCTGGAGCGTTCGCTGTTCCCGGCCGCCCGGTTCCCCGGCATGCTGGACTGCCGGCTGGACGGCTCGCTCTACGAACTGCTCGAGGTCCGCTACGGGCTGCGGCCGTACCGTGCCCGGGAGAGCCTGGAGCCGGTCACCGCCGGCGTCCGCGAGGCCGAGGCGCTCGAGGTCGCCGAGGGCGCGCCGCTGATGCTCGTCGAGCGCACCGCCTACGCCAAATCCGGCGAGCCGCTGGAGTTCGCCCGCGACCTGTTCCGCGGCGACCGCACCCGGGTCGTGGTCTGGACCTCCGAGCTCGCCGGCGATATCTAGCTGCGCGCTATGGCCCCGTCCTTGACGACGAAGTCGGCGTGTTCCAGCAGCCGTATGTCCTGCAGCGGATTCCCCGGCACGGCAACCATGTCCGCGAGGTACCCGGCCTGGATGCGGCCGACCCGGTCGTCCCAGCGCAGCAGTTCGGCTGCGTGCAGCGTGGCGGACCGGATCGCCTCCAGCGCGCTCTGGCCGCAGCGCACCTGATAGGCGAACTGGCGCGCGTTCCAGCCGTGCGGGTAGATGCCGCTGTCGGTGCCGAACGCGATGCGCACGCCGGCCTCCAGGCACCTGCTGAATCCGCGGCGCTGCGCGAGCGTTGTCTCGTCGTTCTTGCGGAGCACGTCCGCACGCCACCCCTGCTGCCGGCCGACCTCGGCGATGTAGTCGCCGCAGTAGACGTCCGCAACCAGGAACGTTCCGGCGTCCGCCATCGTCGCGACGGCCTCGTCGTCCATCAGCGAGCCATGCTCGATCGAGCGCACGCCGCCACGTACGGCGCGCTTGATGCCTTCCGCTCCATGCGCGTGCGCGGCGACGTCCGCGCCGAACAAGGACGCTTCGTCGACGGCGGCCCGGATCTGATCCTCGGTGAGCTCGGGGGCGCCGGGCACGCCGCCGACCGTCATCACGGCGCCGGTGGCTATCAGCTTCACCAGGTCAGCGCCGCCCTGGAGCACGCGCCGCACCGCCCGGCGCACGTCGTCGACCGAGTCGACCACGCCGACCCGCAGTTCGTACGGCACGACGGCGTCGACGTCGGGGGCCAGCCCGGTGATGTCGCCTCCGCCGCCTGAGCAGGTCACGTACGCTCCGGCGACGCGCATGCGAGGACCGGGCAGCCAGCCCGCATCGATGGCGTCCCGCAGCGCGACGTCGACGAA
>Ga0335074_10008374_pt1 | contig 14368 bp, 11 predicted proteins | sample Lox_Sample_23_FD_206715 | JGI IMG/M metagenome (GOLD analysis project Ga0335074, IMG submission 206715) | Soil microbial communities from Loxahatchee National Wildlife Refuge, Florida, United States - Lox_Sample_2.3 | ecosystem: Environmental > Terrestrial > Soil > Wetlands | place: USA...
CCATGCACGCCGCCGCCTTTACCTTCGTGATCGAACTCATCGGCAAGACGCGGCATCTGTCGAAGCGCGAGGAAGCGGTGGACGCCATCCTCGCGGCCTGCGACCTGATTCCCCGGCTGGATGCGATGACATTCTCGAAGGCGCCGACACCGGAGCATGCAGCGATCAACCGCGTGCATGTGGGTGTCGTCCATGGCGCGCTCGGCAAGGACCTGCATGAATGGCGGCCGCCGCAGGTGGCGGACTTCGTTCGCATCAAGGGTTCCGGCCGCTATGCGCCGGGCCAGACCGAGGCGGGCGCGCTGGCCGATCTGCGTGCCGAGCTAGACGCGCTTGGAGAGCGGTTCCCCGGCCTGCAGACGTCCCTCACGCCTGAACACCAGCTTGGCCGGCCGGCCATGCCCTCCTTCGAGGTTCCGAGAAACAGCCCGATCGTACGGGCGATCAACGGCGCGTATCGCGAGGTGCGAGGCGTGGATCAGCCCACGGGCGCCATCACGTCGCCGGGCTATTACGGCACTGATGCAGCGCATCTGTTCCGCAAGGCCGGCATGGAAGGGATCGTCTGCGGGCCGGGCGGACGCTACAACACCATGCCGGACGAGCGCGTAGACATTGCCGATTTCATTGACATGGTGAAGATCTACATGCTCACCATGCTCGTCATTTGTAATGATGCTTAGAGCGTCTTTCACCCGAGCTGGAATCGCGGATTTGGGATTCCGGCAGGGCGCGCGACGGCGCGCTTCCAAGCAGCGCCACGTGCGCGAGTATTATCCTGGTCTCTGGGCCGCCGCGCGGATCACGCCGAGGCCGCGACCGAATTCTCCGACCCGCGCCGCAATGGTGGTGCCAAGGCAGGCGGAAGGGGCTGGAGCCGGCGCTTCCACATCGCAAGCCGCGGATGGAGACGGAAAATAATTAGCGTGGCGACGCGGGGGCTCACCAGCAGGGCCGCGACAAGCCGGGACTTGCGCACCGGCATCATGTCCCAGCAGGGGTCTCAGATGTTGCGCGCCAGGAGTGACCGGTTGCATCTCTGACGCGGTATTCATATCGTCGCGTCTCGCAAAGGCGGGGAGGAAGCAACATGAACCGCAATTTCGTGATGAGTCTGGGCAGTGCGACTTGTGCACTCCTGCTGGCGGCTGCGCCAGCGCGGGCCGCGACGCCGTCGCTCACTGTGCGCTATGGCGTACTCGCCGGTCTTACGGGCAATCCCGCGGCAAGCGGGCAGGGGTGGAACCAGTCCGCGAAGATCGGCATCGACTACATCGCGCAGACGCTGAAGAAGATGGGCCTTGATTCCATCAAGGTCGTGCTTGCGGATTCGCAGGACAGCCAGGGCAATCCGCAGGCCGGCGTCGAGGCGGCGCAGAAACTTGTGCAGATCGATCATGTGGATGTCATCATCGGTGATTTCTACAGCTCGGTCACCACGGCGGAGGCGACGGCGGTGACGATTCCGAACAACGTGCCGATTTTCACCGGCGGCACCAGTCCGGCGCTGACCAAGTTGAACACCGGTCCGGTGCCGCTGGTTTGGCAACCGGTGGCGGCCGATGATCTGCAAGGCCGCGTGCTGGCGCAGGTTATCGGCGATGCATTGGGCAAAACCGCCCGCATCAACGTGGGCGCTCGCAATGACGCGTACGGCACCAATCTTTCGGCGGTGTTCAAGCAGGCATGGCTCAACGGCGGGGGCACGATTCCCGAATTTGTCATCTACAATCAGACCCAGCCCACGCTGGACAGCGAGGCGCAGCAACTTGTCGAAGGCAATCCCAACGGTTGGCTTTTCATCGACTTCTGCGACACTTTTGCGAAGCTTGCGCTGCCGCTGACGCGCACTGGCAAATGGGACCCGGCAAAGAGCTTCGGGTCGGATACGCTGAACGACTGCACCCGCGGCGGCGGCCGGAACTATCCGGGCATGCGCGCCACCCAGGCCAACGCGTCGTCCGGCTCGTCGTTTCCGGCATACAGGGCGCTGTTTGAGAAGAACGCGAAACCAGGCGTGGCCTTCCAGTCGTTCCTCTCGGAAGCGTTCGACAGCACCTTCGTCGCATTTCTTGCAGCGCTCGATGCGGGTTCGGCCGAGCCGCTGCAACTCGCGGCGCATGTGCGGGCGGTCACTAACAGCCCGGGCATCGACTACAACTTCACGCAGCTTGACCAAGCGATCGAGGCGGTGCTCGCGGGCAAAAAGATCCACTTCAACGGGGCCGGCGGGCCGCTGAATTTCGGACCTTACGGACGAATCAGCTCCGCCGCCTACGATATCTGGCAGCACATGCCTGACGGCACGGCGAAGGTGGTGAAGACGATCCATTTCAAGCCGTAGACGCTTGCGGATTCCGCCGAACGGCGGAATCCGGTCGGCCCACACGATGATGGAACAATTCGTTCAGCTGCTGGTGAACGGGCTGATCACCGGGACTGTGCTAGCGCTTGCGGGTGTGGGCGCCACGCTCGTATTCGGCATTCAGCGTGTGGCTAACTTTGCGCACGGGGAGCTGCTGACGTTCGGGGCCTATGCCGGCCTGCTGCTCGACGTGACATTCGGGGAGAACATTGTCATCTCTGCGCTCGGCGCCATGCTGGCGACCGGTGTGCTGGCGCTCGCGCTGCATCTCTGCGTGCTGCACCCGCTGCGCGGGCGCGGCCTGGTGGCGACCTCACTGGTTACTGTGGGGCTCGCGCTGATGTTGCGCGATGTCGTGTTCCTGATCGCGGGCCCGCAATTGCACAGCTACCGCATCAACCAGACCACGGTGTACAATCTGGGCATCGCCCGAATTTCGCCCGGCCAGGCGATCGCGATGGCGCTCGCGGTGGTGGTGACGCCGGCACTCACACTCATGCTCGCGCGCACGCCGCTCGGCAAATCAATGCGGGCTACCGCGGATAATCGTGATCTTGCTGCGGTGGCCGGCATCGATGTCGATCGTATCGGTCGCCAGGTGTGGTTTCTGGCAGGCGCGCTGGCGGGGCTGGGCGGCGTGATGACGGCGGTGGTGCAGGGTGTGTTCGATCCCAATCTCGGCTTCCAGATTCTGTTCATGATCTTCACCACCGTGGTGCTGGGGGGCATCGGCAGCGCATATGGCGCACTGGTCGGCGGAACTGCGCTGGGGCTGGTGATGGAACTCTCCACGTGGAGCGGGTTCGCCGGCGGGCTCGATGCAAAGTTCAAGCCGGTACTGGCATTTCTGGCGCTGATCCTGCTGTTGCTGTGGCGGCCGCAGGGCTTGTTCGGGCGCGCGCGCGTGCTCTGATGGACCTGTTCAATCCCGGCTTCTGGCTGTTCGTGGCTGCCATCGCCGGCACTTACGCGATCATGGCGCTCGGCCTTTATGTGCAGTTTTCGCTAGCCGGGCTGCCGAACTTCGGCCATGTCGCCTTCATGGCCGTGGCGGCGTACGCCATGGCGATCCTGGTGGTGCGCGTTGCCGCGCCACTGCCGCTCGCGGTCGTTGGCGGAACCGGCGCTGCCGTCGTGCTTGCGTTCATCGTGGGCATTCCAACCGTGCGGCTGCGCGCCGATTATCTCGCCATCGCCACCGTGGCAGCCAGCGAGGTGGTGCGCTACCTCGCCATGAATCTTACCGATCTCACCGGCGGGCCGCTCGGTTCGATCGGCTTGCTCGGCCCTGGTCAGGTGGCGATGTACAACACCTCGTGGCTCGGGTTCGTCGATCGCCTCGTCCACGCGGCCTCTTCATTCACTGGCATGAACTTCTCGCGCGATGCGGTGGTGGCGCTATTGGTGTGGCTGCTGGCAGTGATTGCGATCGCGGCGCTCGCCAGCCTGGAGCGCTCGCCGTGGGGGCGCGTGATGCGAGCCATTCGCGAGGACGAAACAGCCGCCACCGCAGCCGGCAAGAATGTGTTCGCCTTCCGCATGCAGGCGCTTGTGCTGGGCGGCGTGCTCGGCGCAATCGCCGGCATGCTGCTCGCATTGCAGATCGGCGTGTTCAGCCCCGACGATTATGAGCCGACGCTGACGTTCTACGCTTATCTCATCCTGATTCTCGGCGGTTCCAACCGCATCTGGGCGATTCCGCTCGGCGCCGGTTTGTTCAGCCTGCTCTATTCCGGCACGCGGTTCCTCAACTTCTTCCCGCTGTCACTGATCGATTCCGGTGCGCGCGCGTTTCTGCGGCTGTTCCTGGTCGGATTTCTGCTGGTGCTGTTCATGGCGCTGCGGCCGGAGGGGGTTCTCGGCAACCGCCGTGAACTGCTGTTGGAAAAATGATGCTGGAGGTTGAGGAGTTGCGTCGGTCGTTCGGCGGAGTCGCCGCGGCGGACGGCGTGTCGTTGGGGGTGGCCGAGGGCAGCATGACTGCGCTCATCGGGCCGAACGGCGCCGGTAAGACGACGGTATTCAACCTCATCTCCGGCTTTCTCAAGCCGCAGGGCGGGCGCATCCGCTTCGCCGGCCGCCGCATCGATGGGCAGCGCGGGGATATGATTGCGCGCGCGGGGCTTGTGCGTACCTTCCAGACGCCGCGCGTGCTCACGCGCATGAGCGTGCTCGACAATATGCTGCTGGCCGGGCGCGACCAGCCCGGCGAAGGTTTCGCCATGCGCTGGATTGCGCCGCGCCGTGTTGCTCGGCGCGAGCAGGCGATTCGCCGCCAGGCTGCGGAGCTCCTGTTGCTATTGCGGCTCGATCATCTCGCTGCCGATTACGCCGGAACACTGTCGGGCGGGCAACGCAAACTGCTTGAGCTCGGCCGGGTGCTGATGACCGAGCCGCGCATGATCCTGCTTGACGAGCCGATGGCCGGCATCGCGCCGGTGCTGGCCGCGCAAATGCTCGAGCACATCGGGATGCTGCGAGCGGAGCGGGGCGTCACCGTGTTTCTGATCGAACACGACATGGAGATGGTGATGGCTGTCAGCGACCGCGTCATTGTCATGGACGAAGGGCGCGTCATCGCCGACGGTACGCCCAATGCCGTGCAGCGTGATGAACGCGTGATCGAGGCGTATCTCGGTCGCACCTCCGCGGAGTCGGCCGCATGACCGACAACGTGCTGATGGTAAGCGCACTCTATGCCGGCTACGGCGATGAGGATGTGCTGCGCGGTGTCTCGCTCGAGGTTCCGCGCGGCAGCATTGTCGCGGTGATCGGCCCGAACGGCTCGGGCAAGTCAACGCTCCTCAAGGCGATTTACGGGCTTATACCAGTACGCGCCGGACGCGTGGCAGTCGCCGTCGAGGATGGGGCCATATGCGAGCTTGCCGGCATGCGGCCGCACAGAATCACCGCACTCGGCGTCAACATGGTTCCGCAGCTTGCCAACGTGTTTGCCGATCTATCGGTATTCGAAAATCTGGAGATTGGCGCTGTGCTGAACCGGAATCGCCTGCGGGTGCGCCTCGACGCCGTGCTGGCCGCTCTGCCGGCGCTCGCGGCGTTGTTGCCGCTCCGCGCCGCAACACTGTCGGGCGGGCAGCGGCAGATGCTGGCGGTCGGACGTGCGCTGATGTCCGATCCGCGGCTGCTGATTCTCGACGAACCGTCGGCGGGGCTCGCGCCGCGCGTGCAGGAGGAGGTGTTCGCCATGGTGCGCCGAGTGAATGCGGTCGGCGTGTCCGTGCTGATGGTGGAACAACGTGCTCGACAGTGTCTTGCCATTGCCGATTATGGCTATGTTCTCGAGCAGGGGCGCAACCGTCTGGAAGGTGCGGCGCAGGCGCTGTTGCGTGACCCTGAGGTGGTGCGGCTTTATCTCGGCGTGCGCGCGGCGTCGTAGCTGTGCGAAGGGGGGAGGGATCATGAACGACAGTGCTGCAGGCGTGGCTCCACGTGGAAAGACTGTGTTGGAGCCCTTCAAATATGCTGGCGTGCGCTTGCTCCCCGGCCGCATGCTGACGCAGGTCGACGGTGCGCGCGCGATCTACGGCGCGATCCCGAATGATGACATTTTGAAGGGGTTTCGCCGTGAAGCCGGCCTGCCCTCACCGGGCAACGACATGGGCGGCTGGTGCTCGAAGACTTCCGCGGTCATCTTCGGCCAGTTGCTGAGCGGCATGGCACGCATGGGCTGCGCCACGGGTGACGGCACGCTGATCGAAAAAGGCGTGCAACTGATGGAAGGTTGGGCGCAGACGCTGCCGTCCGACGGGGATTCACGGATGCGCTCCTACGCTTACGAAAAGCTGGTTTGCGGCCTCGTCGACCTGTATGAATTCGGCGGCGTCGATGAGGCACTGCCGTTACTCGATCGTGCTACTACGGCCGCAGCCAGGCGCTTCAGCCGCACTCGCAGGCTTGCCGACAACTTACTGTTTCAGGGCGGAGAATACGACGATCGCGAATGGTACACGCTGCCCGAAAATCTCTATCGGGCCTACCTGCTGACCGGCCACGCACCGTATCGCGAATTTGCTCATGAATGGCTGTATCACGACTACTGGGCGCCGTTCGCGACCAGCAGCGAACCGAATGAGGTCGTGCCCGTGCACGCCTACAGCCACGTGAACTCATTCAGCAGCGCCGCGATGGCTTATGCCGTGACCGGTGAGGCGCATTACCTGAAGATCTGCACGAATGCGTATGACTTCATTCAACGCACGCAATGCTACGCCACCGGTGGCTTTGGACCCGATGAGCGGTTGATGCCGCCCGACGGGAGCCTTGGCCGTTCGCTGGACCTCTACGCTGGACATGCGGAAATTCCTTGCGGTAGCTGGGCGGGAACGAAGCTCTCGCGGTACCTGATGGGCTTCACTGGCGAGGCGCGGTTCGGTGACTGGATCGAGACTATGCTCTACAATGCGATCGGCGCTGCGCTGCCCACCGAGCCCGATGGCCGTACCTATTACTACGGCGATTATCGGATTTCTTCTGGGCTGAAGCAGTACTACTGGCACCAGTGGCCGTGCTGCGCCGGCACCTACTGGCAAACGGTCGCTGACTACCATAATATCATCTACTTCCGTGACCCTGCAGGCCTGTGCGTGAATCTATACGTGCCGTCCGAAGTAAGGTGGCCGCACGAGGGGCAGACGATCAGGTTGCGCCAGCAGACCGACTATCCCGAATCGGAAACCACGCGCCTGCGCCTTACCCTTGAGCGGCCAGCCAGGTTCGACCTGCGCTTCCGCGTGCCGGGATGGTGCACGGGGATCTCGGCCGCGGTGAACGACGAGGCTGTCGCGGTTCCGGCCGCACCGGGCACGTGGGCGCATCTGCAGCGGATGTGGCAGTGCAACGATGAAGTGACGATTCGACTGCCGATGGAGTTGCGCTTGCTGCCAGTCGACCAACAGCATCCTGACCGGGTGGCGATTCTTTACGGTCCTGTCGTGCTCGCCCAAGACGAGGCATGCTGTCGCCGGCCGTTTGCGCTGGAGACGGGGGCGCGGTTGGCAGGGCGGCTCGTTTGTGACGCAGTGCCGCTGCGCTTCAACGTCGTCGACACCGCGCCCGAACGCCATGCGCGCTGGCTGAAGCCGCTCTATCGTTTCCCAGCTTTCTGGCCCTATTGGGTGTACTTCGACCTGAAAGCTCCTGCACTTTATTGAGTTTGCGCGGTGCAGGGCACTCGCGCCGCCCGCGGCCGCTCGATCTCCGGTGACAGGCAGCTTTGCTGCCCTTCCAAAGGGCAGCATGACACCTGTCCCCCGCCGTAACGAGGTTGTGAGAGTCGTGCGCATTGCAACCAGCGCGTGTTCTGATCACTCTCCGACCCGCGGCAACCCCGAAGAAAGGGAGGCTTCAGACCAATGTATGACATGGCACTGCCCGACAAGGAACGGTTGCATTGCCGGCTCATCGGTGCTGCCCACAAGCTTGCCTCCGCCACTCTCGGCGAGTGGTCGCCGGCACAGCAAGCCGAGTGGGAACGACTTCAACACGAAGTGGGCGACATGCTGGCAGCAATGGCAAAGGGATCGCCGCCACACGACGACGACGGCAGCGAAATGCGGGGCGTGGTCAAGCCACGCACGCAATCTCGCTGCTGACCCTGCCGCTATCGTTCCGCGGGAGCGGGCGATGCGCGGTCGGTAACTCCCGAACCTCAGAAGCAACCGATCGGCTGCCGGCGTCCCGAGCGCGTGTCCTCGCCGCAGCCCGGATCTCCGCCTCGATCTCATACAGCCTGGCGATGCGGTTCAGCACTTCCACCGCCAGCGGCGACTGCGTGAACCGTCAGCACAGGTGTGGTAGCGTCGCGTATGCGAAGTCGAGTCGCGGCGAGCGGCTGGGAAGCCATGCCCGATTCGCAGCTTCTCAGCGCGATCACCTAGCGGGCGGAGGCACTGCGATGACGAAGACCATGCACCGGGGACCCCCGCCAGCCACACCAGCCGAGTTGGCCGACCGCGGCATCGACTCGCTGCGGCTTGGCCGCTTCAAGGAGGCGATCGAGGTCTTCAAGCAACTGGTGCGGCAGGAGCCACGGCCGGAATGGCGGCAACGTCTGGCGGACGCTTACGCCGGTCGCGCGCGTTCCTTGGTTGACAAGGGGATGTTCAAGGAAGCTGCCATCGTCCTTGAAAACACCTTGACGCCAAGCGGAATGATCCGCGAGCTGGTGCTTTATCTCAATTGCCTCATCCGTCAGGGGCAGCACCAGAGAGCGGCACGGATCGCGCAGCGATGTGTAAACTCCGGCGGACCGGACGCTGCGCAGGTCGCGGAATGGGCCGCGGCGTTATCGCTTGCCGTGCCAACCCCGATGGAGGCCGCCAAGTCGGGTGACGCCGGCTGGGCTGAACTCGCTCACGCCGGGCAGGCCGCGCTAGGCGCCTGGGTTCAGAGGAAGCCGTCCGAGGAAGTCGGGGCATTGCTCGGGCGTATCCCGTTGCGCTCGTCCTTTGGGCCGGTGCGCCTGATCCTGAAAAGCCTGCTCGCGCGCGACGCACCGGAGAAGGTGCTGGGCCTGCTCAGGATGATCCCGGCCGGATCAGTGTTCGCCGGGTTCCGCGCGGCGGCGGAGGCGGTGTTGGCGGATAATGCCGCGACCCTGCTGGAGCGTTGGGCGGGCTTCAGCCAGGCGCAGCGTAATTTCGTCGCCGAGGTCCGCGGGATTCCACCAGCGGCAACCGGCCTGTTGCAGCAGACACTCGAGGCCGAACGGCGTGGGCCGGCGGCATTGTTGACGTTGCTGCTGCGGCCGGGCCTGCCGCTCGCCGACGATACATTGCGTGCCGCCTGCCTCGACCTGCTGCCTGCCTCGCCCAACGCCATCCAGCAGTTCGAACGCCGCTTCGGAAGGCTTCCGGCGCCGGAGTGGAACCGTGCCCTTGCGCTCGCCGCGGAAGCGGGCGGTCGCTGGTCGGAGGCCCAGGCGCAATGGGAGATGATGCTCGCGCCCCTGTCGGATCAGCCGGGCCCCGAGGTGCGCCTCAAGCGGGCGGTCGTGCTAAGCCATTTGGCTGACTTGGCTGAGCGGCATCCAGAGATCGAGGCGAGGCAGAGCGACGACGCCGTTGCGGAGTACCTCGAGCGAAGCCTGGACGCCGATCCCGACCATCTTCCGACAACGCTGCGCCTGATCGAACACCACCGTGAGGACGAAGCCTCGGTGTGGCATGGCCTGGCCGAGCGTGCCGCGCGTCGCTTCCCGGACAGCACCGCGGCACTGATGCTGGCGGTGGATGCCGCGGCGGAACGCGACGCATACAAGAAAGCGGTTGGCTTTGCCCGCCGCTTGCTGGCGCTCGATCCAATCAATCAGCCCGTCCGCCAGCGCATGATCGAGCTGCAACTCGCCTATGCCCGCAAGCAGATGCGGGCCGGCCGGGCCGACTTGGCGGAGAAAGCGCTTGGCCAGGCGGCGGAGTGGGAACGGCCGGACGCGGCGAGCGCGCCGCTTCGGATCGCCCGGGCGCTGGTGGCCTGCCGCGATCAGGACCCGGCGGCGGATGCACGGCTGCGGCAGGCTGTGGAGCTTGCGGGCAGTGGCACTGTCGGCTGGTTCCGGGCGACGCTGGAAGCCGCGCTGATGGGCTGGACCGAGCAGCGCCGACAGCCGCTGCATCGCGAACTGGCAGCGGCCCGGCCGACGGAGCCGGAGCGCCAGACGATCCTGTTACTGGTCGGCGCGCTTGGGCAGAAGGAGATTCACAAGAACAAGAAAGTGGTCAAATCGGTCCTGTGGCGGATCGATCAGTGGCTGCTACAGGGGGTCGGGTCGCCGTTGTCCAGCGCAGAGTTCCAGACGCTGGCCGCGTGCTTCCACCACTTTGATGCGTTCGACACCCTGCGCGCCTACGCGGCGGCCGTGCTGAGGCGAGAACCGGACGATTGCGCCGCTCGCTTTTACCGGATCGTGGCGCAGACGAGAGGCGAGCCGCATCACCTGAGTGGTGCCCACGCGGAGGAGCTATCGGACCTGATGGACGAGGCCCTTGACCGCCGGGACTTCCATATGGCCAACCGCATTCGCCGCTTCCTGCCTGTCCGCGGCTTTGCTGACGACGATGAGCCTGGAGATGATTTTGCCAGCGAGGCGCTTGAGGCAATGCTCGAAGAGATCGCCACAGGGGGGATGCGCGGGATGCCCGAAAAGGAGATCCGCCAGATGGTGAACCAGTTCGGCCGTGCGGCGACGATCGACAGACTGGTCGAGATATTCGGTGATTCGCCAATCGCCGAGGTGCTGTCGGAACAGCAGTTGCTACAACTCTGCACGGCAATGGTTGCGCGGGCTACCTCGGGCCGGCCGCAGGCGACACGGCGATGACAGGCGGTGGCGCCCGGGGTGGGCAAATGGCGCGCGATCCGTTTGTTGTGCTCGGCGTGGACGAGGGGGCGGGTGATGAGACGATCAGGCAGCGCTACCTGGGTCTGGTGCGCGCCCTTCCGCCAGACCGTGAGCCGGATCGGTTCCAGGAAATACGCCAAGCCTACGAAGTAGTCCGCAACGAGCGCAGCAGGTTGGAGTGGAAACTGCTGCACACCGGCACGGCAGCGTTGACGCGGCTCAAGCTGCACTGCCTGAAAGCGGCCGAGGGCGGATCTCGCCCGGCTTCCGCAACGACGGTTGCGGCGCTGGTTCTGGACAGCCTGCAGCAGTCCTCTCGGTAGCCCGATCGTGTGGGAAGGAGGGGGAGTGGACCCGGCTGCGAAGGAGGCATTGCTCGAGCAATTCCGCAGCTACCTGGACGGTATCGAAAGGCTACCGGAACCGTTAGCCCCCGCCGAGACGGGCAGCGATCTGTTCAGTGTCTTCGTTGAGCTCGCTACCCTGCGCAACGAGGTGCGCACTGAGTCCCGTTTGGTGAAGGACGCGCTCGAGCAGTTTCGTGCGGTCTTCACTACCCTTGAATCGAGCCAGGCGACGCTTGAGCAGCAGCTTCGGCAGCGCGATGCCGAAGCACGCGAGAGCCAACGCCGACTGCTGCGCCCACTGCTGCTCGAGCTCCTGGACCTGCGCGACCGGCTGGCTGCCGGGGTGGAGCAACCCGCTCCCCCGAGCCGCTGGCTGGATCGCTGGCGGCGCGGCGCCAGCAGCGAAGCGGAAACGTGGCGTGAAGGTATCGCCATAACGCTGCGGCGTCTGGACCGGATTCTTGCCGATCGGCGCGTCGTGCCGATCGCTGTCACCAGGCAAAAATTTGATCCCCGACTCGCCCGCGTTGTTGGTACGACGCGCGATCCAACGCGCGCCGCCGGCGTGGTGGTGCAGGAACTCCGCGCCGGCTTCCACTGGGAAGACGAGCTGCTGCGCGCCGCCGAAGTGATCGTCAACACGACTGACGCAAAGACGGAGGGGAATGGCGAATGACGGAAGACATCGTCGGCATCGACCTGGGCACCACGAATTCCGAGATCGCGCTTTATGTGAACGGACGGCCAGAGATCCTGGCCGATGAGCAGGGTCGCAAAATCCTGCCCTCGACCGTCGGCGTCACCGAGGCCGGCGAGCTGCTGGTGGGCGAGGAAGCGCGCAACCAGTTGCTGCTGTACCCCGAGCGTACCATCCGCTCGATCAAGCGGCGGATGGGCCAGCCTGGCACGGTGCAAATGGCCGGGCAGGAGTACACCCCGCAGGAAATTTCCGCGATCATCCTGAAGCGGCTGAAGGCGATCGCCGAGGCGCGGCTCGGCCGCGATGTGCGCAAGGCGGTCATCACGGTGCCGGCGTATTTTTCGGACACGCAGCGGCAGGCGACGCGCGACGCCGGGGAAATCGCCGGACTGGAGGTTGTGCGGATCATCAACGAGCCGACTGCCGCGGCGCTGGTGTACGAAGCTGGGCAGCACGAGGGAAGGCGCATCCTGGTCTATGACCTCGGGGGTGGCACGTTCGATGTGTCCGTGGTGCGCATCGAGCAAGGTGTGGTGGAGGTGATCTCCAGCCACGGCAACAACCATCTCGGCGGCGACGATTTCGACCAGAAGATCGTGGCGCACGTGCTCGAGCACCTGAAGCTCAAATCCAGCGTCGATATTGCCGACAATCCGCGCGCGATGGCTCGTATCCTGCGCGCCGCCGAGACGGCGAAGCGGACTCTTTCCGATCACCCCTACGCGCGCATCGAGGAAGAGTATCTCACCGAGCGCAGCGGCCAGCCCGTGCACGTGTCGCTCGAGCTGACGCGCGACGAGTACGAGCAGATGATCGCGCCGTATATCGAGGAGACCTTGCAGGCGGTCCACATCGCGCTGAAGGGCGCCGATCTGACCGCGTCGCAGGTGGAGGAAATACTGCTGGTTGGGGGCGCCACGCGCACACCGATGATCGCGCGACGGCTGCAGGAAGTGTTCGACCGCATGCCCCGCGGCGAGGTGGACGCGGATCTTTGCGTGGCGATGGGGGCAGCTATCGAGGGTGCGTCGATTGCTGGCGCCGAAGTCTCGGCCGTGCTGGTCGATGTGACGCCCTACACCTTCGGCACCAGCGCGCTCGGCGAGCTGGAAGGCGAGCTCTATCCGTATCAGTTCGTGCCGATCATCCCCCGCAACACGCCGATCCCGGTGCGCAAGAGCGAGGCGTTCTATACGGTCCGGGATAATCAGCCGGCGGTGGACGTTCGTATCTTCCAGGGGGAGGACCCTGATGCGCTGAATAACATCCAGATCGGACAGTTCATCGTCGAAGGGCTGAGTCGGGCAGCGGCGGGCAATCCCGTCGTGATCGACCTGGCGCTGGATCGAGACGGCATCCTGCACGTTGGGGCACGCGAGAAGAACACGGGCCTCGAGCGGCGCATCAGCATAGAGCAGGCGGTGCCGCGCCTGGGCTCGGCAGAGCTTGCGGAGGCGAGGGGACGGATCGACGCGCTGTTCGGAGATGATACTGCGGCGCTCACCAGGGACAGTCCTGAGTTGGGCGACGCTGCGCTGGCTGGCCTGTTGGAGCGTGCGCGCGCCAAGCTGGACACGGCTGGCGAGGAGGATCGCAACGAGATGATCGATCTGATGGAAACGATCCGCGATGCTCAGGCGAGGAACGATGTTGCGGGTTTCGAGCAGGCACGCACGCAACTGACCGATCTGCTGTTCTACCTCGAGACCTGAGGCGATGGAGGCCTGCCCGATCTGTCGCGCCGGGCTGAATGGGGCGAGCACCTGTCGGCGCTGCCGCGCCGATCTTGACCGCGTGCAGGAGATCGAGCGACTTGGCCAGAGGCTGGCGGGAGTAGCGATGCGGTCGATTGCCAGGGGTGATTTCCATGCTGCCCGGCAATGGCTCGGTCGCGCCCGCGCGGTCCACGCAACGCCAACGGTGCAGACACTGGAGATGATAGTGGCGGCCGCTTATGCTCGGCCGTCCTGCGGACCGAGCGATGAATCGTTCGCGGCCGATATGGGGTGGTAACTGTGTTGGAATCTTCGCAACAAGTCCGGTATTTTCCTGGTTCGCCCAAGTTTCGCAACTGGCGGTCCGAACCGGCGGTAAGCGGCTGGTTTTGCTGGGCCGAGGCTCGCAAGGTCGGCACCACAGGAGATGTGGCCATGCCCCATCAGGAACGTTTGTCGCAGCAATGCTGGGCGGCGGCTGGGGCGGAAGATGCATCTTCATCTGCTGCAGCAGGATCGCCTGGTCCGGCTCGGGCTCGGTGTAGCGGGCGAGCACGACGGTTCGTCCGTCGGTGGTGGACAGATGCACATCGACCATGTGCATTGCTGCCATCTTGTCCAGCACCGCTCGCGGCGTCAGCCCGGCCGCCAGCGCCCTCGACCGCTGCTTCAGCGTGACAACAAGTGGCTCTATAAGCTACGGGTTTGCCGGAGGCTCCACAGCTTGAGAAGGTGGAGCCATGACGAAGAAGACCTCCAATCGACTTTCCCTGAGGTTGGCGACCGTGCGGTGCGAATGGTGCTTGAGCACGGCAACGACCACCCATCGCAATGGGCAGCGATTAGCTCAATTGCGTCGAAGATCGGCTGCACGGGCGA
>Ga0335074_10008375_pt1 | contig 14368 bp, 20 predicted proteins | sample Lox_Sample_23_FD_206715 | JGI IMG/M metagenome (GOLD analysis project Ga0335074, IMG submission 206715) | Soil microbial communities from Loxahatchee National Wildlife Refuge, Florida, United States - Lox_Sample_2.3 | ecosystem: Environmental > Terrestrial > Soil > Wetlands | place: USA...
CCGAATCAATAGCGACCCTCGATTCGCATGAGGGGAGCGCACCATGGCGGACACGGCATCGGACGGCACGGCGTTCGACGAAACCGTCGTATTCCTGAGTCATTTCAAGGACCTGCCGGATCCCTACGGCTCAAGCGAAAGACGGCCGGATGGGACGACGACTTCCTCGCCAGCCTGATCACGCGCTAGGGATATTCACCCGATTCCCCTGGGGTTGGTATCAGACCCCAGGCGCCGGGTCGTCGGCCGGGTTCCGGTTGGGATCGCCGTCACCACCCTCACCCGGAACCCCCGTCTGGTTGCTTCCCTGATCGCCGGCGCCGCCGCGAGCCGACGGCACCCAGCCCAGCGGCGCCATGTTCACCGCTTGCTGCACCCTGTCGCCATCCGGCACGCTCGACAGCCCCTCCGCCCGCCGCGCCTCGTTGACCTTCATCCACGGCCCACCGACCGCCTGCCGATACGCGGTGAACCGCGACAGCAGGTCCGCCTTCAGGAAATGCCCATAGTCCCAATCCAGAAACGTGTCGTCGCCGTCGAGTTCGTAGAATTGCTCCGCCTTCGCCTTCCACCGCTCGCAATACCCCGAGATCGGGCCATTCAAATACTGCTGGCCCATCTGCACCATGGCCGGGCCTTCGGTCTCGCCCTCGATCGCCAGCTTGTACGGCGGCACGTCGAACGCGCGGGCGATGTCGCGAAGCTGGAAGTTGCGAGACTCGATGAACTGGCTATCGACCATCGACAGCCCGAGCGCCTGCCATTTCAGCCCCTGCTCCAGGATCGCCGTCGCGCCCGAGTTACGCGGACCCGCTTGCAGCCGCTGCCACTCGTCTCGGAGCTGCTCGCGGATTTCCTTGCTGGCGAATTTTTGGTCGGTGGACAGCACGCCACCGGTGCGAGCGCCTTGTCCCACGAACCGGGCCTGGTGCTCTTCCAGCCCGATCCCCAGGCCCAGCGACTCCCGCACCAGCGAGAGGCGCGACGATCCCAGCAGCGAGTTGTACATCGGCAGCCAGCGCAGGTGGAACATATCCGCCGATGGAATCAGCAGCGGATGCTCTCGCAGCATCGCCATCTCGTGCAGGCCGTTGCGCGTGACCGCATAGAAATACTCGCCGCTCGGCGCTTCAAACAGCCCGACGCGGTCAGGGTGGACCGGCACCAGGTAGAGCGGGTCGCCGCGGCCATTCCGCACCACCGGCGCATAGCCGTTGCCGCGCAGCACCAGCGAGGCTTGCAGCATCTCCTTGAACTCGAAGGCGGTCTGCCAGTTGTTCGGGTGGCGCATCAGGCGATGCAGCGGGTGGTCCTTGAAGACCTCCTTCCCGCCGTCCGGCAGCCGCCGGTAGATGTCGAACGGGATCTTCGCCACGTCGCAGGCGAGGATCGAGACGCACGCCATGCAGGCGACATGCCGCATTGCCGTGATGGAATTGACCGGCACACCGGCGTTCGACTGCCCGCCGCCGGCCCACTCGCCCCACAGCTTGTCGTCGCCGGCGTCGGCCGCGCGGCGGTTCGCGAAGTCGGCGATGCGCCGCCAGAAGCCCGCCATGTGCTAAACTCCGGTCGATGCGGGCTTGGAGGACAGCAGCCATGACCGACGTCGCCGGCGATCCGCTGCTCATCGACGCCGCCGCATACGCGCTGGAGATCAGCGGAGACTCGCTGGAACCGGTTTACCGCGACGGCGACCTGGTCATTGTGTCGCCGTCCGCGCCGATCCGCCCCGGCGACCGCGTCGTGATCCGCATCAACAAGGGCGAACTGCTAGCCAGGCGGCTTTCCCGGCGCACCGGCCAACGGGTCGAATTCAGCAGCCTCAATCCAGCGCACCCCGATTGCAGCTTCGACCTGGCCGAACTCGCCTGCATGCATCGCATCATTTGGGCGAGCCAGTAACCGATCGGCCTCGCATCCCGCGATGACCGGCGGCAACCTGATGCGCGGTGTGCGCGTCATGGCACGGTTTGCAACCGGAGCGGAGATTGCTCCAGACCAGCCGGAGGTCAGGCCGGTCGGCAATCGGCTGTACGTGGTCAACCGTGTTCGCCGGCGTCAGCACGCCTTTCTGCAAGCACCACCAGCACAGCGGATCAGCTTTCAGCTTCGCGAGGCGCAACGCTCGCCAGGCGGCGTCATATCCCCGCGACGCGGCCGAGCCGCGCCACCGATCGAGCAGCAGTTGCCGCTGCGCGGCACTGCCGGGTGCGGGCTGGTGGACAGGCGGACGATAGGGCATCAGCGCGCCGATCGCCGGCGCATGTTCTCAATCCGGCAACGGACGGCCCGCGTGACGCGCGAGGAATGCAATGCGGTCCTCGATCACGCCGCAGGTGAAATCGTAATCGATCGCCAGCTCCGGCGCGCGCTGCGCGATTTCCGCCACCGGAACGCTCGGCTCATAGGCCGCCCACGCCTCGCGCCAGGTCAGGGCGTGCTGAACCCTGGGCTCCGCCAGCATCGGCCCCTCAATCCGCGGCGGCCGACAAGCCGCGGCTCGCCGGACCGTCTTCCTCGGCATCCATGCCGGCCGGCGCCGGTTCGTTGGAGATCGTCGCGAGGTACGCCAGCGGCAGGTCCATCAACTGGAAGACGGTCGGCCCGGGAGACTGAACGATCCCCTTCGCGCGCAACACGACGGTCAGGCGGTCCATCACCTCGTCCCACAGCCGCCTTGCATCGGAATCGCCTGGCGGTATCCTGCGCTTCTTGCCCCAGGCCATTACGGTCCGCGCGTGGATCGACGGGAGCTGCAGGCGGGACATCGCGTTCACCACGTCGTCCGGATCGCACGGCCGCCCGGCCCGGAGGCTCCCGCAGCGCGCGCCTTCCTCCAGCGCGTCACGGCAGTCCAGCGTCCAGAACCAGGCCTCCGCCGCATCCACGAACGGAGTGCCGGAGGTGCCGTAGAAGAATTGCGGGGATGGCTTCGCCATTTCAAATTCCAGGGCGTCGATCGCGGCGTGCCACTCCGCACGTTCAAGGGGGGAGGCATCGGCGCGCAGCCCGCAGCACCCGTACTTCGCGAGCGTGGCGATCTGCCGGGGACCGATCCGGCCGGCCTCGATGCACCGATCCATGCTTTCCAGCGTGAGCCGGCCGATGCAGTTGACGGCGCGGCCGTCCTGATCGCGCCGTCGGGCCTCATGCCGGGTACAGGTCGCAATCCATGCACGTTCGGCCTGGTCATGCGGGGAGACTGGCCGGCTCTGAACCAATGCCGCGCTCATCCGGGTGCTCCCGCAAGTGTTGCTCGCCAATGTTTCGGGCCGCCGAACAGCGGCCCGTAGGTTCAGACCTCCGACAAGTAGTTCGCGGCGTGGTCGCCGCGCCGCGCATGGAGGTAGCTGGTCGTCGTCGCAAGCGACGCGTGGCCGAGGTTCTTCTGCACCACCTGCGGCGGTGCGCCTCGGTCGAGCGCGTGGCTCGCATGGCTATGCCGCAGCCAATGCGGCGACACCTGCGCCTTGATGCCCGCACGCTTCGCGGCGGCGCGGACGGCCCGGTGCACCGCCTGGCGGTCGAACGCCCGACCGGCCGGCGACGGCACCACCGGAGCGCCTGGCTGGCGCGACGGCGTCAGAGCGATCAGATCCCGCCACAGGCCGGCGGGTACGCCGACGGTGCGCAGCTTGGCGCCCTTGCCGAGAATCTTCGCCTCGCCCGCCTTGCCGACCGGCGTCATGTCACGCCAGCACAGCGCCGCGGCCTCCGACGCCCGCAGCCCGCAGAGATACAGCAGCCGCAGCAGCGCCTTGCGGTTCGGGTTTTGCTCGGCGCCGATCATCCGCTGAACGTCGGCCTCGGCGAGGATGCGCTCGGCTGTCGTCGCCGTGGGCTTCGCCAGCCGGAGCGATTTGCCCGGGTCGGTCGAGATCGCACCCAGACCGTGGGCGAAGGTCAGCAGCGACTTCGCGGCCGACAGCCGGCGCACGCGTGAGCTGCCCCGGTCGGCGGCCAGGGAGCTGTCCCAAGCCTGCAAATCGGCCAGCACGATGTCGGCGAGCGGCTTGCCCGCATGCGCCAGGAACCGGGTGGCATCGTTGCGATAGGCGTTGACCGTGTTCGCCGGCCGGCCGTGCAGCCAGGCCCGAATCAGCATTTCGTCGCCGCCCGGAAGAGCACCAACCGATTGAGATTCCAAGGTATTCCTATCAGGAGGGCCGTTACATAACAGCCATTATGTCCCGCGCTGGGCGGATTATTTATCGCTTCGCCGGCCTCCGCGGCCGGTTATTGTCGCACCGTGCGACGGCTTATGTATCGGCCTCGACGCTCTTGTGCGGAGCCTTGCGCGATGGTTCCACATCGTGCTGTCGATCGACCCGAAGGACCGGACGACGCAACGAGATCGCCGCGCCATCCTGACGATGGCACACGTCGTACGCAGGTTGTGAATTTGAAAACGCCGAAGGGCGGGCGATCAAATACAGACCGCCGCGATTATACCCGTCTTGTAGCATGATTCTGGCCCGTTCGTCCGGTCAAACCGCCGAGTGCCCGAGGATGTAATCCCCGAACAGCCTCATAGGTGGGCTTGCCGGAAAATACCGGCGAAAAGCCGTCCGATCGGTTGGAATGGCAATAAGCTGACTGATTGAGGCCGCGCACGATGCGATCAATGCCGCGGCCCCAGCGCGCCTTGAGAGTATCCGAATGAAGCCCGGTGGTGCGCCGCAATCGCCGCCATGTCCAAACGTAGCGCCGCCGTCCTTCGGCGTCCTCGAAGATCATCGAGCGCATCAGGACCAGCCGGCGTTCGTCATGGTCTGCGATGAACGAAGTCCAGCGATATGCTTCGTCCATCGCGCTGATCTCCCGCGCTGTCGGCATGCGGCGCCCGGCGGAAGGTCCACCCTGGTCGGGCCAGAGGGCTCGATAGCCGGCGGGAAAGCATCCGGACCAAGGCAGCGCTAGCAACACCCGACCCGCGTCAGCAAGTCGTTCTTCGACATCCGTCGCGTTGATACGCCCTGCGATCGGCCTGTCGAGCATGTGGCCCTCCTGGTTCCGGGGGACGACAAGGTCGGGCCGGAGCTACTATTGTATGCTCGTAATAGTTGTAGATCAAGAGAAATACAACCCTGAGACGGTGATGGACAGCCGTTCTTCGTACGTTCAATGGATGATTCAATGCGACTTGGCGACTCAGCCGAATCGCCAGAGTCCAACGGCATATTTCGCAATGCTGCGCCGGATGAGATTGAACCTGCTGCTACGTTGCTATCAAGCTACTTCGATATATCGCTACTATGATGCTGCGCTATCAAACTCCCCGCGCTAACCGGCGATCGTCGGTCGGTTATAATGATCGAACAGCAGGTTCACTGCCTCGATCAGCAAGTCATGCGACGTCTTGCCCTCTGCAATGGCGAGCATCTTGAGTTGCTTCCACGCCTCGGGCTCGAGCCGAAGCGTCTGGCCCCGGCGTGCGCGTGACGTCTCTTTCGTCGGCGTGACAGCCGGCGCGCTACGTGTCGCGGCTAGGTCGTCCAGCGTCAAAGCTGCGCGGCGGGCCATAGAATGCTCTCCATGTGCTTGTACAGTTTCCGCAGTTCGCGCGCGGCTTTGCCGTTTGGTTCGAACTCGGTGACCGACCGGCCGTCGATCAGCGCGTGCGAGAACGCCACGCGCCTGCCGATCGCCACGTCGGCGACCGGGATCTGATAGGCCCGCAACGCGCGGCGTGCCTCCGTCGTCAGTGCATTTTCACCGAAGCCGGAACTGGCCTGCATCCCGTTGAGCACGATCATCGTCGCGCCCCACTGCGCCTGCACCGATCGCACCATCTCGGCCGTCGCGGCAATCGCCAGAAGATCGAGAATGCCTGCGCCGGTCGGGATCAGCACCAGGTCGGACAGCCGCGTGATTTCCGCCGTGTCGGCCTCAACACTTGGCCGCGTGTCCACCACGACCAATTCAATCCCGTCCTGCTCTGCCAGTGCCAGCACCTCCGGTGTGCGCTTCGCCACACACTCGACCAGGCGAGGCGTATCGCAATGCCTCACCCGCCACCAGTCGCCGGCGCTGCGTTGCGGGTCGGTGTCCACCAGCAGCACCCGCCGTCCCGATTCCACCGCAAGGACGGCAAGATGCACTGCCAGCGTGGTCTTCCCGGTGCCTCCCTTGCGGGCGAGCAATGCGAGAGTCCGCATGAGAGTTAGTACTTTGCTATCATGGTAGCGTGATGCCTCGAAAGTGATGCAGCCCCATAACGATCGTTCCATGGCGCGCTGCATGTGGATGCCATGGCTGTTGCCACGACATCGGCGTCACCCGTCGTCAGCAGGCTGCTCTGCGGTCTTGGCCACCTTCCGCAGTGCGTCCTGCACCGGCCCGGCGAAATAGCTGAGGGCAGGCGCTTCCGGGCAACTGTCGCGGCTGCGAACCAGGTCAAACACGCCGCGCAGCAGTCCCTCGGTGGCTTTGGCGTCGAGGCCGAGCCGTGCGGCCTCCTGCGTCCAGCCTTGAACGAGGCCAAGATCGGCGGCGGTCAGCGGCAGCGCGACCCCGGCGGGGCCGGCCAGCTCGATCGCAAGCCACGGCAGCCCCGATCGCGGCCTTTCACCGTTTGGGAAATTTCCGAGACCCAGGAAATTTCCGTCTGACCGCGAATCTTCGCCGGTCCGGAAATTTCCCTCGGTCGCACGAGTACCGGGACTACCACCTTCGTAAGCAAGCTTTTCTATAGAAGTAGTGGCAGTCGCCCGCGCGAGAGAAATTTCCGCTCCGGCAACGGCAGAATTGCCGGCGTCCTGGCCGTCACCGATGGAAATATTTCCGCTGACGCGTTCGCCCTCGCCCGGAAAATTTCCGTCCGGCGCTTCCCCAGCGCCCCCTGCAATACTCAACAGCATCGACCGCTGACCCGGCACCGCCGCCTTGCCGGCATTCCGTGTGGGGCGCGCGGGCGCCACCCCGGCACGGCTGGGAACCAGGTTGCCTCCGGCTCGCTCCCTCGGCTTCAAACCAAGGTTGGCAGGTAGGCCGATGCCGCCGCCGTCCAGCTCCACCAACAGGCCGCGACGAAACAGGGCTTCGAGGTCCGCCTCGGTGCCACCATGTGCAGACGCGAACTCGGTCCGGCTTTCAAACCCGCTGCCGTATTCGTCGAACTCGAGGCCGGTGCTGTCTCCAAGTTCGTGAATCGTCACCACGGATTCGAGCCAGAACATCCGTTTGGCGCCGTCCATCGTCCACAATCGCCGGTCCAGGTGCATCGCGATCCAGGCCCGGTCCAGCAACGTGCGACGGGTCATCCGCCGCCGCAGTGCCGGCGGATTGTCCGGTTGCGTCGCAGGTTCCTGCTCACCCGTCTCGGCCGACACACCGTCCGCGGCGGCGATTGCCAGCAACTGCCGCACCCGCCGCTCGGTGAGGCCGAGACGTTCCGCGACGGCCGGCACGGGCCAATTCTGCGCGACCAGCGCGGCGACCTCTCGCGCCTTGGCCCGCGTCGTGTCGCGGGTTGTGGTCTCGACCGATGGCCGGTCGGCGACGGCGCTGGCCGCGACCGTCACGCTGAGCAGTCCCGAATCAGGCGCATCAGCCGGTCCCCATCGGTCTCAGCGGGCGCAGGCGGGACCTCACGGTCGCCGAATCCGATCTGGTTAGCCTCCACGAAACGCTCCGCGAGATCCTGGGACGGCGACGCGGCGCGATCGAGTTCGGCAAACAGGTCGTACAGCCCGGAAAGCGCGGCGAGTGGCAGGCCGGGGCGATCAGACATGACACCAACCGTTTGCCAGGGCGTTGATGCCCTTCGCGCGGTGCCCATCTGACCGCGAGAGCCATAGCAACTGGCAGTTGCGTGAGGCCCAATTGAACACGCCCGGATAATCGGGACTCCCTAGATATACACTAGGGTTTTGGCAAATGCCTCCGAAGCGGCTACTTGATAAACCGCGCCGGATCGGCGATATTCGGGCCGCTGACATTACCTACTCCTACGGCTCCGGATGGCTGCAACCATCCGGAGCGCCTTAGTGTTTCATCCGCTCAGTTCAGCACCCACCCAGCGCCGGCCCTTCGTTGAGCCGTGCGTCATCACCGGCCAAGTCGGTCGATGCCGGAAACGAGATTCGAGTGCCATCACGCCACCCGCCGGACTGTCTCGGGGCGGGTCTTTCCCTCGGGTGGGTAAAGGTCGGGACGCAGCCGAGTCCGCGGAATGCCGGTCGCAGCCTCGACCGCGAGCACTCGGCCCGCGGGCACTGATCGCCATGACGAGACGACCGACGCCTTGACGCCGAGCCGGCCGGCAAGGGCTGCCACGTCCCCAGCGATTGTGATCATCTCGTCAATGATCGAGTCGGTTACGGGACGGGCGATGACAGACGATGCTGCAGCATGTTTCGCGTGTGACACGGCCCTTGGGGCACGCATGTCCCAAAGGTCCGGGCGAAGTTGGTGCCGTGGAATGCCGGTGAGGGCAGAGATCTCAACGGCGCGCTTGGCCGAAATCGAGCGTTTGCCATGCCGCCAAAGCCGCACGGCTTCGGCGCTCACGCCCACCATGAGGGCGAGCTGCGCGTCGTTCAGGCCGTTCTCGGCCATGTAGGTTGCGAGTCCCATGCCCCGAGAGTCCAACGATATGTTGGACTAGTCAAGGACATCTTGCTGGATGCGGTCCGACTATTTGTTGGGCAGCCTGCCGCCGTGGACGATGATCTTAACTCGGCGCACGAGGCGAGACGACTCTTCGCGATGGCGCTTCGCGAGGCGCGCATGCGGTATGGCCGAGAGAGTGGCCAGGGGGAGATCACGCAGAAGGCGTTCGCCCAGATGCTGGGCATCAGCGGCGAACGGCCGGAAGAAAGGTACAGGCTCTACGAGAGTGCCAAGCGCGAGCCGCCACTTTGGATACTGTCGGCAGTCCGGCGGGTCACCGGCTACTCGCTCGACGATCTGATCGCCCAGCTACCGCCAGGCCGCCGTCTGGAGGCACGTCGTAGGCCCGAGAAGGGACCGAGTGAGCCGAAGTCACAGGACGCGGCCTGTGTCGTGCCAGTATTCCGTCGAACTCAACCATAGCGGCTGCCGCCTCGCGGCAGGTGCCGCGATAGCCGTAGGCCGTCGCCGAGAAGAATCGCGACGAATCGCCGGCACGATCCGCCACGCCATCGCTTGATCCCAGCCACCGAGCGGCAAGGCGAGCCGTCCCCGAGCACGCGTCGTCGGCGTCGAATGAACCAACATTATGTTGTTGACATATACAACGTATCGTTGGATTTTGCAACCTAGGATGACCCGCAGCCGGAGGAGGCTGTCCGACGATGACCCCACGCCGTCGCGCCCCAGCGGCGCATGCCGACAGCGCGGCCCTATACGCCGGCAATTCGAATGGCTGATACCTTCGCCTATTCCGTCCCGCAACTTGCCGCCGCATGGGGGGTCTCGGCTCGCCACGTGTATGACCTATGCGCGCGTCGCGAGTTGGGCCACCTTCGGATAGGCGCGCTGATCCGCATCAGGCAGGCTGACCGCGACGCATACGAGGCACGTCAATGGCACGCCCCAGACTTGACGCCCCAAACTACCGGCTCGTCCGGCGCGGAAGTCGTTTCTATGTCCGCTGGTGGCAGGATAGCGCGTGGCAACGCGTTTCAACGGGGGAGACAGACAAGCGCCGCGCCACCATCTGGCTCGCGCAATTTGTCGCTGGCCGAGGAACCCCAGCCCCGCCGGAGCAGCCCACCGTCTCAATGATTCTCGATGGCTACCTTGCCGATCGCAAGCCAGTGGTGCGGGGATACGGGTCTCTGGAGAACGTCGCGAAATCGTTGCGGCGTCACCTTGGTGATTTGCAGCCCGAACATCTGACGAAGGAACGTGCGCGGTTCTACGCAAGACAGCGGCGTGCCGAGGGTCACATGGTCGGGCCGGCAACGGCGCGGCGAAAGAAGCCAATCAAGGACGGAACGATCATCCGAGAACTCGTCACCTTGCGTGCAGCACTCAAATGGGCGCTCGCGGAGAAATGGGTCGCCGACGTCCCGAAAATCGAGGTTCCCAGCCAGCCTCCGCCCCGCGATCGCTGGCTCACGCGCGAGGAAGCGGATCGGCTGCTGGCTTCCGCTCAGGCGCCCCATGTGAAGGCGTTTCTGGCGGTCTGTCTGTACACCGCTGCGCGAGCTGCGGCGGTGCTCGAACTCACTTGGGACCGGATCGACCTCGCCGCAGGCCTGATCGACCTGGGCCGCGCGCCGGGCGGTAAGGGAAGGGCGATCGTGCCGATCGGGGGCAGGCTCCTGCCGATCCTGGTTGAGGCACGGGCGGCGGCGACATGCGCTTTCGTGATCGAGCACGGCGGCAAACCCGTGGCGAGCGTCAAGACCGGCACGCGCGCCGCCGCGCGCCGCGCCGGACTGCCCGGCGTCACACCACACGTTCTTCGCCATACCGCGGCGACCTGGATGGCGATGGCCGGCGTGCCGATGGTCGAAATCGCGCGCCTGCTCGGCCATCGCGACTCGCGCATCACCGAGCGCGTCTACTCCAAGCACAGCCCGGATTACCTGCGTCGGGCGGTTGACGCTCTATCTGCGTGAGATGGGTAGGGCCGAGCCATTGGGGCGATCGGTACAAGGGGTAGCGTGCGAGCGAATCGAAGCGCAAGGTATTATGGCCAGTGAGATGCAGATGATGGTTCGTCCGATATCATGGAAATCGCCTTCCGAACGAAGGCTCTCCGAACCGTATGCCTGAGCGGGGAGGCAATGGACGAGCTGTACGGGGCCGAGGGGGGAGCGGTGCTCAGAAGGTGCCTGGCGGATATGCGCGCCTCCGGATGCCTTGGTGACGTGCCCCTTCTGAGATTGTGTCCGGTTCCCGTCAGCCTTGGTGGTGAGCTTGGTAACGAGGTAGCTGTTACCTTGGGCGCAGGTCTCTCGATTGTTCTCAAGGCGAACCACCAAAGGCCACCGAAGCTCAAAGGTGGGGCCATCGACTGGATGAGTGTCCACCGACTGCTAATCCAGCGAATCGAGCACGAAAATGGCTGATCCAGTCGTATCGGAAACGTTCGATCCCAATTGGGCAGTGCCGCCAGGTGCGACGGTTGCAGCCATCCTGTCTGCACGATCCCTGTCGAGGGAAAGGTTCGCCGAGGCACTCGGCGAAAGCGTCGAAATGGTTCAGCGGCTCTTGTTAGGCCTCGAGGTCGTGAACGAGGACCTCGCGGACCGCCTGTCTAGGCGTCTTGGATCATCATCAGCCTTTTGGTTGGCACGGGAAGCTCAATTCAGGTCTGATTGCGAGCGCATTCGGCAGCGAGAGGTGGCCGCGTCGCGCGAGACGTGGGTAAAGCAGTTCCCCGCGCGCGAGATGGCGACGCTTGGCTGGATCGGGAGTTTTCGATCGAATACCGAGGCGGCCAACGAGTGTCTCAAGTTCTTCGGCGTGCCAGACGTGGCGACATGGCAGTCGCGTTACGCAGGAGCGGCTTCAGCGGCCTCCTTCAGAATATCGGCCGTGTCCAAGACGAGTCCTGGTGCCGTAACTGCTTGGCTACGTTGGGCTGAGCTCGTCGCTGGGCGAACGCATTGCGGCAACTGGGCACCGGACACGTTCAGAGATCGACTACAAGCCGCGAAGCGTCTGACCTGGCAGAAGCGCCCGACCATCTTTCTGCCGCTGTTACGACGGCTATGTGCCGACGCCGGTGTCGCTGTGGTTGTCGCGCGAACCCCGAAGGGTTGCCCGGCGAGCGGCGCGACGCGCTTCCTGTCACCTAACAAGGCAATGATGGTGCTCAGCTTTCGTTACCGTTCGGACGACCAATTCTGGTTCACCTTCTTTCACGAGGCCGCACACCTGCTGCTGCACGGCCCAGACGCACTCTTCCTCGAAGACGACAGCGAAGTAACCTCAGACGAGGAGAGGGAGGCGAATGAGTTCGCGGAAGCGACCCTTGTGCCGTCCGACTACACGGCGGAACTGTTGACGCTCCGGCCGGACCGAGACTCGATCGTCCGTTTCGCGCGGCGGGTTGGGATCGCTCCAGGGCTCATTGTCGGTCAGCTCCAGCATCGAAAACGCCTCGCGCCCGACCGCCTGAATCGGCTTAAGCGCCGTTATGACTGGGACCAGATTGAGGCTGACAGGATCATCCCCTGAACCGAACATACACATTTGGGGATTTCTGCCAGTTGCACAGGGCGTCCTCTAAAACCTGAGCGCCAAGGCCGCTCTCCTGCCCGAAGCCGACAAGCTTTGCTTCCAGATCGTGGTCGGACAAATCTGCATCGGGCGTACCTCCGAACAGCAGACGAGCGCCTGCCAAGGGACCGGTGGCCCCTTTCAGGAATGTTGAGCCTGGGTCGATCGGCGCGATGCCTAACTTCCCAAGCATCGCCAGGAAGTCGAACTTACCCAAGCGCCCAAACCGCCGGACTGCATTCATGGAGCCGTAGAGGGCAGCAAATCCAGCCTGTGGATCCTGCCCTACAGCCTTATGCAACTCGCGGACGATGTCGGCGTGGGTCCTTGGGGGCGCGACCCAGGCAACGTAAGAGGCGACGACATTTGCCGTTCCCTTGTCCGAGGCCGCCTGGAGGCTCTCGTACTTCCGGTGGCTGCTGAACCTACGGGACACGCCGTCAGATCCTCTCAGCGTCGCCTCGTTGGTGATAAGCCAAGCGCGGAAAGCGGACGGTCCGCGTGAGATCGTCGCCCAGTCCCATAGGCCGTCTTGCCCAAGCTTGCCGTAGACGTCGCGTGTCAAGCGCCACCCGTCGACAGCGTGTTTGCCGAAGTGGGTGGCAAGGAAGACGAGCCACCACGCCTCATCAGACTCACCGAGGCGGTTGCGGAGAACCGCCGCGCGCAGCGGGTCAAAAAGGTCGGATGCTGGATCCATTCGTGCTGGATCATGGCGTGCGTCGCGGATGTGGTGGGCGAATTCGACGCGGCGCAGGCTGTCGATGAACTGGGCCACCAGCGCGTCCAGGCGCCCTGCACCTGCTAGGCCGGGGAGGGACCCCAGCCTACTCTGATAACCCATCAGAGCCTGCACCAGATGCTGGGCACGCGCTCTGTCGCGCGGGCTCATGATATTCTCGCCTCCTGGACGGCAGCCGGTAGACCGGGCAGATACGGCTGGGCTTCAAGGCCACGCTGCAACGCGACCTGCCGACCGCGAATGAAGGCGTTGTAGATAGGACTTACCATTTCGTTCTTGACCTGCACCAGGCGACGCATGTCCCTGTTGTCGTATAGCGCCTTGACGCGCAATAACCGCGCCAAGTCCAACCAGTATGGGTCGATGCCGGACGCTACCGGCTCTGTTAAGCCGCACCGTATTGCCTGCTCGACTCCGAGCAACCACGCCACTGAGGCCCAAGGGTCGCCCACTGGCATTGCGGGCATGCTCATCGGTGTCTGGAAGCCTTCGTTGAGGTAGTCGCGGGCCTTGGCTTCATCGGGGTCATAGAGGTGGAGACTACCAACGAAATGGCTGTACGTTCCGATCTCGAGGCCGAGCGACCTTGCTACCAGCTCTTGGATGAAGGTGAAGGCAAAAATGTCGGCGGGGAACCCTCGGTAAACGTCGTTCGAGCGCATTGTGGCGGCGAGATGCAGCTTGCCTTTGCGCGGTAGGAATTGAAGGGTCGTGGTGCATGGCACATCATTGTTGTTTGGCTTCAAGTCTGAGCGGTCGAAGATTTGGGCGACCGCTTGTCGAGTGTCGGACTGGCCCTGCTTCTGCTTGAGTATGGCAAGGAGTTCTGCCATCTGGCTCGTCTCGCCGCCACCGAACAGGCGAGGCCCATAGGCGCCAGGGGCGCGGACCGCTCTCCGAGAGGCCTTTATGAACGTGCGGTACCTCGGAATGTAATATTCGATGTGCTGCAGGCGATCCGAGCCCGAGAGGTACCATAGGGTTTCGCCCAAGAAACTTATCAGGACGCCTCGGCCTTCAGTACGGCTGAAGCGGGCTCTTGGGTCCGACAGTTCCACGAGCACACCTGTGAACTCGCGCGCTCGGCCCTTGCCGGCGCGGATCGGCTCTCCTCTCCTGAGAAGGCTCCGGATGATGTCGCCAAGTGCGTCGTCCAGAGTCGCGGCCTTGAATCGCATTTTGCGCAATTCTATCGGGAAATGTTCCAACCTCGGTCGGTCAGGTTGCAGCTACCCAGGATCGCATTGGATCGGATCTCGTCCTACCAGTGTCGTCGGCCCCCTGCCTGAACCGAATTTCGGTTCCGTCGCTTGTCGCCCCAGTAAACGGGGCCACTGGCCCCGGAAACCAACCCGCCGATTATCGAAAACCCTGGAGCGGGCGAAGGGATTCGAACCCTCGACCCCAACCTTGGCAAGGTTGTGCTCTACCCCTGAGCTACGCCCGCACTCCGGCCAGGGC